>PPYE01337892.1_pt1 | contig 159352 bp, 142 predicted proteins | sample 1559881 | NCBI WGS metagenome assembly PPYE01 (sample SAMN08240022, study PRJNA423297) | Human gut metagenome, whole genome shotgun sequencing project. | reverse complement strand
CTGTGGCGGACTCAGCCCGGAACAATTTGAAAATCTGAATCTCGCTTAGGGCCGTGTCTACATTACGTGGGTAGGATCAAACTGTCCAGCTCCGTGCAATCATAGTTCAGCTCAGCACCTTTAACTTCTAAATAGCCATACATACGTAGGCCAAACCAAGGGAAATAGAGATGGGGATTAATTCTTCTAATCCTACCTTCTGCCGACATCCTTTTCGCCAACAAAATAGGACACCGATCCGCTCTTTTTAATGCATTAGACCACGATACAGGAACAGCTCTCCCCCAATACTCGTGATCATAGAGATAACGATGAAGCAGGACGATATCATGTTGGTTGAGTTGCGAGATTCGGTTACTCACTACTGCTTCTGTCAAAGTTCCGACTAACGCATTGAGTGCAGAGAGTTCAGCTAATTCAGTATGAGGAATATTATCCCTGTGTAGCTGTAATGACTCTTGTATTTCTGCCAATTTAATCCTGGCTGCTTCATCTGTCTTTTGGGTTTGTCGTGCGGTCAAGTCACCCCAGTTTTTGAAATGGAAAAACCATGCAACCATTTCTTGTGCATGTCCGAGAGGAACACCACAATGATTTCTGAGAAAACGGGCATGTTTACGAAGCTGCTCTTTTGCGGGAGGCGGGAGATCAATAAAATCATCATTGAATGCTAATTCTGAGAGCATGTCATTTCCTTTATAAAATACTCTGCGACCTGTAAACACAGAGCGGAAAAGAAAGAGTGCTCTGATATAGCGATGGTTTTGATATGCGCGATGGCAAATTTGTCTACAGGCTGACCGGTCTGCGCGAACCTTAGCCTTACACTAGAAAATTATACTTTCAGTGTCAATAGATTACTTTCCGCGCTGCTGGCAGTAAATCAAGGTGATGAGGCTATCTGTGTTCCAGGCCTCACCTTCTCACAAATTGCCTTTTCTCATGGCATCCGGCCCCTTTCCCTATTACAATCATCGTTTGTTTTTTTGCGAGCTGCATAGCAGTCTGTAGTGGTCAACTAAAACTGTGCCAGGCTTAGTCTGGGGCGCATGCTCCTGATACCGGGTAAACAACTGCTCTCTTGAGTACCCCCGTTTCACATGGGGAGCAAGCTGTCACCAGCCGATTGCAACAACCTGTTTGTCCCTGAAGTCATCGTACAATTTCCCGCCATCACCGCGGATCATCCACATTTTTTCCATAATTGAAATCTCTTATTTGACCTTCATCATGAAAGGATAATTGCTGCCATTTTCGCACAATAAAAATTTGAATTATACTCCATGCTTTTTTTAATTAATAATCAGTGATTATTCAAAAACTTATCTTCAAAATACTTTTCTCTATATCTTACTATTTTTGGAGAAATGAGTGCAGGTGCACATATAGCTGTAATCATTACAATATGCTATAAAGATAAAATTCATACCGATTATTATTTTCCTGTCTTTTTGGAATTTTAAGACATGCTTCTTAATACCTTATTTCTCATTTTTAAGTCCCACAGAAGTACAAATATCATAAACAAGCTCATAACTCATATTATTTTTCAATGCAATGTTTTGATATATATCGGAATGACAGATATCTTGATCTAAATACCATTGTTTTTTGTTGGGGTAACTTATCGCTGAGTCTTCCGAAATCAAAAAACCTTCATCCGTTTTATTATATCTTAGAATTGTATATCCATCAGGGGTAGCAATAACTATCTTTAATGAAAAGTAGGAAAAACAACCAATCGATTAAAATACGCCTAAAGACAAAGATAATATTAAAACAAAATCCTTTCGCGAAGGTACTTTCGCATTTTCGATATTAATCTTTCGACCAAACAAACGATACAGAAAAGTGTTGACGCCAGCATTAATTATATATTCTGGTATTGGTTTAAACAGCTTGTTATGGAAACTTGTTTGTAATGTTCTATGCTGTAAAAATGAGGTAACCACGCCTCCCACTACTGCAACAATTAATGGATTTATTAACTCGCTCCATAAGCTATCGTTTTGCATCACGACTTCCTTGCATCGGTTATTTTATATAAAAATAACCGATACAACCTGAAAATGGAATCTGCTTTAGTACTGAAGCATAAATGCTAAGAAAATTGCACATCTGAAGTAGCATCCAATGAATGAAAAACCTAAGGCACTGTGAGGCAGATTAAGGCACAAAAAAGACGCCCTTGAGCGACTTGATTGCATTTCCGATGGCGAAGGCCGGACTCGCAAATCAACACTAACAATCTGAATTAAATGAATATTTAATAAGTTAACATTGCTTTGTATACTCACTTGTATACTCAATCAACTTTAGTTAGCAATCTTTGAAAATCAATGAGTTATGTAAACGTATATGCTCCCATTTTTGAGCTGTTTTTACCAACAGGAAGCAGCTGAAACTCGCCGCCTCACCAGGGCTTAGCTAACATCCCTGGATAGTATTTGGCAATAATGTCATTCATCCTTTCTATCAACTCCAAACGCTTGAACGTCAGATGCGCGGTTCCCTTTTGAAAGTAACGAATACTGAAGAACTCATCCTCGTAAGCATCCTTAGCCGGGTTATCCCGAATATGTTCCATCAATCTGACAGAGATATCACCACGGTTGTCAGGTACTGGTTTGCCATCGAGTAAAAACAGCATCCGCTCCAGGTCAGCCAACTGATCCCGTCGCCAACCCCAGTTCAGACTAAATCCCCATCTGTTATACGTCACCAGATTATTAATGATGATCTTCTTACCAAAGCTGCAGGGGCTATTGGTTTTGTAATCCCATGAGAGCCCTTTGAAAACGTTGATAATGCCGCGTTCAAAAACATCCATTTTGTTCAGATGCAACTGTTCAAAGGTGCTGAGGATATTTGCCTCGCTGATAGCAGGAAGATCCCCCTCCTCCAGATTCTTATGCCACTGGTCGCGAGCCTGTGCATCCATCAATCCCATCATGCCGGATTTCAACATCAAATCGCGCCAGATACTGCGGTCGATATTACGCGTGATAGCAGGCATCGCTTTATCAACCTTTTCAGTCAGCCAACTATCGTAGCGGTGTCCAGATTTCATCGCCCAGTCTTGCGCCGTACCACCGCCAACTTCTGAGGTTAACCGTGAAATGGCATCAAGCTGCTGGATGAGCTTTTCAATCTGCAGCAGTGCTGCATCGCGGCTAGAAACTACTCGTTCTATACTGGTCGAACAGATGAGTTCATTGTATTCCGTTAATACATTGGGTTCTGTTTGCATCGTTAATCGTCCATAAAGCAAACACGCCTGCCGGAAATGGCAGGCGCATTATGCGATGAATAAATAAGGTGGGAAGTTCAGAGGTAAAAATCAGGAATGATGCTCGAAGAATTTATATATTCATTAATCCGGTAGCTCGCCTGGCTCTGAGAATATCGATAGCGGTCAGAAATGGTGTCTGCTCTTGCCATGTAAACCCTTTGCGGTCAGTGCGTATCAGTTCATAGCGTTCAACCAGAAAATTCACCGCATCAGCCAGTGTTATTCCTGCTTCGATATGTTCTTGGATGGCTGAATCATCATGGAATGGTGTGTCGTTGAGCGTAAGGCCGTAATGATGCTCAAGCAGATAGGTTAACAGTTGTTGCCAGACCTGTACGGGCGACAGGCGTGACGCAACCAGTACCGTGGCCGGTATAGTTGAAATATGCATGAATTGAGTCCTGAGAAAAAAAGAGGAAAGTGTTACCTAGTTACGGCTGACTGGGGATAAATAGCGATGTAAACGTAACCATGAGAGCCGAGAGTGTCAGCTTCACAGACCAGTCCGTTGTGATGCAGCGTGGCGCAATGCTGGCTGCGGGGATCGAGCTCTCCAGTTGTAAGCATCCGCTCCAGCTGTTCCATTATCAGTGGAAACGCCAGGTCCAGACGCAATGCTTCATCGTCACTGAATGAGCCATTAAAACCAGCCCGATCAGCCAGAAAGTAGAGACGGTTGCCTTCTTGTACCAGGCGAGCGCCGAAGCACGGCGTGATATTACGTTTTAATCCCCACTGAAGGCAGGATGCGTTCTCCGCTGATGAGCCGTATAAGGTGGTCGATTGCATCAACATATTCCTTAATGACTGAGAGAAGTGATTAATTCATCGTCACGCTGCGAAGGATGGCATATGGGCCTGCCCGGTTCTGACGACGCTCAACAAAAACAGCGAGTACACCGCTGATATCCTGAACTTCACGTCCGTAGTAATGGCAGATACTGCCATGCCACTGGTAGTGATCTGTACAGAAGGCAGATAACCGGGATTCGGGATGCTGACGATAAATATGCATCGCCTGGCGCTTACTGATGATTTTCATTCTGCACCTCACAACCAGCCACATTCAGCAAAAGACACCACTTCGTTCCCAACAACCAAATGATCCAGCACTCGCACTTCTACCAGTGCTAACGCTTTTACTATCCGCTGGGTGATATGTTTATCCTGCTGACTGATTTCTGTCGTACCTGACGGATGGTTATGCGCCAGAATGACCGCAGCGGCGTTGTGTTTCAGGGCTGACTTCACCACTTCACGGGGATGCACTTCAGTATGGCTGAGTGTGCCGGTAAACAGTGCTTCTCGTCCCAAAAGGCAGTGCTGATTATCGAGATACATCACGATAAAGACTTCCCGCTCCAGGTGAGCCATCTGCAGTTGCAGCCAGGTTTTGGTGAAGCTGGTGGAGGTAAAGGATTCACTCGGTTGACGTTGATATTTTTCCAGGAGTCGTAACGCACGACGGATGACTCGTTGCTCGTTTGCAGGAAATACCGGGGATAAATTGAATACAGACATCATTGTTCCTTAAAACAAAAAGCCTCACCGGATTATTGGCAGGACGTGAAGAAATGGATGGAAAAAAGGTTCATGAAGCAAGCTGCAGCATATTCTCGGCCATCACCCAAAGTGCGCGGTTCAGCTTCACATCCCCGTCGATGCCTTTAACGGCACGTGTATGGGAGCGTTGACCTTTGGTCGTTCGCCCCGACAGCCCGCCTTTAATCAGGTTTTCTTGAATACGCTGGTAAGTGGTCCACAGGTCGTTACTCTCATCCTGCCAGCGACGTGGGGAAAGTATCTGCGATTCCGTCACCGGCTGATGTTCTTCACCAAAGCGATACGTTAATGCCGCTTTCGCCATCGCCTGCTGTGCAGGTGGGGGGAGTAACAGCGACTGCATGGCATCACGCTTCTCTTCCACTCGATCAAAAATCCCCAGCACTTCGTAAGCTCCTTCTATGACTTTCTCCACCACATTGCCTTTATGCGGCACGCGCACCTCTCCGAAAGACTCACCGCAAATCAGCCCATTCTGACAAACCGATCTGAATAACCCCGGCAACATCTGGTATGAACTGGAACCATCATGGCTGTTCAGCAGGATGATTTCTGGCACCTGTTTGCCAGTGATCTGGCCTTCGCGACGCAGGCGCAGCATGTGTTTGGTGTGCTCTCGCTTGCTCTGGTCCCGAACTCGAGTCTGACAGGCGAAGAATGGCTGGAAGCCTTCGCGTTGCAGGTTATCGAGCAGGGAAATAGTCGGAATGTAGGTGTACCTGTCACTGCGGGATTCATGCTTTTCTTCGCTAAACACGCTCGGCACATAATGCGCCAGTTCGTCGCGGGTTAACGGACGGTCGCGGCGAACGAGATTCACCGCACCAAAGCGGCTGGCTAAACGCATGGTTAACTCCTTTTTGAATTCATCGGCATAAAAAATAAAAGGCCATGCTCCCGAAAGAACATGGCCTCTGATATTGAGAATGGTGTTATACGAACGTGGTTACTTCCCCATATACTCCACTTTTGCACTGGTCGCCTTACCGTCAGCACCAATGTTGACAACCACCTTATCGTAAGTGCGATACCCCGCATTGTAGACTTCAAACACCACGGTATTGCCTTTCACTTCATAGCTGCCGAAATCGGCGGCTTCTGCGGTCTCGCTGTCATATTCCTTCGTGTAGGCCTGTTTCGCCGCCTTCATGACAGAACCTTTGTTAATCTGCGGCACGTTGGCTTCTGTTGCGCTCGCCAGAGCGGGAACATACTTCGGGCAGACCGTCATCATGTCACCCCGGGTAAAAGTCAGTTGTGCCCCAAACACCTGAACAGTTGACGTTTCCTGGCCCGCAATGGAGACAATCGCCTTTTTGGCAGCAGTAGTGGCCTGTCCACCTTCAACTTCTACGGCTTTAAATCCTGTTTGCTGATTACATAACTGGGAGGTGGGGACCAGATTACCGTTCACACTGATACGACTCCCCATCAGCTCCTGCGGACCGTTTGGGCACCCCTGCAACTGACCGAAGACGCTAAGCGTATTATTTTTCAGCATCACCAGCGCCTGGCCGTTATCGGTCATGGTCTGGCACCAGCCGTTTTTCACGGCCCAGTTACCTGCCTCAGCCGATAATGATGCGGCTGATAAAATGAGTGCTATTGCTGCCTGAATTTTCATATATCACCTTGTGGATAAATCAGAAGCGGCAACGGGAAAGGTAAAGCAACGGGCAAAAGTGCAGCAGCGAGGCTTGCATCCTGCCTTCATACACTTCCCTGTTATCCGGACTCCTGAAGTCTTCTGCGAAAGAAATACCCCTGTTTTTGATAGGTAAAAACGATCGACAGGGGATAATTCATCGATATTTTAATAGATAAAAACGATCGATATTTAATTATTGATCGTTTTTACAGATCAATATACTGCTTTTTGAGCACCTGATTTCTGGCCCAGTGCCGACGGTTTCAGCCAAACAATCTGTCCCACAGACCCGTAGCCAGTTGCACCAGTTTTTCCCGTAATTTCCCCAGCAACGCACGCCAGCGCGAGGGCAGCGAGTTCGGGTCTATCACAGAATCAAAGGCAGCCCCTGCCAGCTCACCAAATCGTTGACGGACAGCGGAGTCGCTTTCAGCGCTTTGATGTTCAGGTTTCAGCTGACGATAAACGGCACTGCTGGCCTGGAGCGGTAAGGCATGCACCATCAGCTCCACCAGACCGGGCAGGTTGTAACCAGTGTGTGCGGAAACAACCATTACCGGGAAGGAAGACGGCAGCTGACCTGCAACCAGTGCGCTGACTACAGCAAGAGAAAGGCACTGTTCAGCAGAGGGCAATGCCTGCCTCACCTCTCCCTCCGGAAGCGGTGGAACACAATCGGCCTGGGTTACCACAAACAGGAAGCGGGAAGGATCGGCACCACAAGCCAGCAGCGCTCTGTGAGCCACGATATCTGTTGCACGAGCACGATCGTCGGCACGCAACGCCCAGATAATTAAATCCAGCTCAGCCAGCAAATTCTGATATAGCGCGAGGTATTCTTCGTCGTGCTCCGGTGTCTCGCCCACTCCAGGCAAATCAACGAGTGTCATACAACGATCTCCCACGGTCAGAACCAGCCGCTGAGGTTCGCGCGTACAGGCCGTTAAATCACTGGTGAGGCAGACGGGTTGCTGGAAAAGCGCATTACATAATGAACTCTTGCCCGCGCCACTTTTGCCCATAATGCCAATCACGGGCTCATAGTGAATGGCTTGTTGCAGGCGGGACAGAATACGTTCGGTAGCCTGTTGCGGTAGGAGATTCAGACAAGTGCGCAGAACATCATTGGAATCCTGCAATTCAGGGATTTGAGACATAGATTACTCCTGTGAAAAGTCACACCGGAAGATGGCTAACCGGCTATTCACATGAGTAATATGGGCGTGAAATTACTTGGGATACGTGATTTCCAGATAAGTGATAAATCTTTTCTCTGAAAGAGAGATTCAGATAATTATGTTATGCCATAAAATAACTAACTTCCGAGTGAAATAAATAAGTTAATTTGCCAACTTTATCTTGCTTTACTCATTTTCTTCTTTAATTGTTTTGTTAAACTATTTACCTAATATTGATGTCGGATTGGTAATATAACTATATAGTTATTATCATTGTTAATACTGCTATTAGTTATTAGTATTTATCTTGAAGGCTATTAACGTATCATCGCCACTCATAATAGTAATCTTGTTAGGTTTAATTACTGTAAACTTCATTCAGGCCTTATACGACTTATTTGCATCATCATGTAATATACACCTCTTTGCAACGCTTAACAGGGAGAGCCCCATGTCAGCTACAGATTCAGTGAGTGTCAACATTGCCAGCTATGGGCCTTCTAATCCCCGATATCTGCGTCGTATTCGGGAAACGCTGGACAAAGCCCTAAACCAACATCCAAGAACGTTGCTTCTTCGCTTCGATCTTCGTTTGCCCACCAAAAACAATCTGGTTTACAGGGATGATCCCGGTTTGATTAAACGCTTCATGGGGTCTTTACAGGCACAGATAGTGGCCGACCTGAGAAGCAAATCACGAGCGGGGAAACGGGTCCACCCCACCAACGTCCGTTATATCTGGTGCAGGGAGTTTGACAGACAACAGCTTCAACCGCATTACCATGTGGCCCTGTTGCTCAACAAAGACGCTTATGCTTATCCGGGGTGCTACAAGCCCACCAATGGTGAATATATCCACTGCCTCGCGGTGATGATAATGGAAGCCTGGGGAAGAGTACTGAATCTTCATGCCGGAGGCGATTATCGTCCGTTCTATCCACTGGTCGAGTTCCCGGAAAACGGTTATTACCATCTGGAGACACATCACCCTGATTTTAACCGGCAATACGGTGAGGCGATAGCCAGGGTCGATTATCTGGCGAAAGAGTACAGCAAAAACAACGATGATGGTTTACGTAATTTTGGCTGCAGTCAGTGTTGAATTTATTATCTGGTGATAATATGACCCTCACCATTTAAATATATTCCGGTACAGGTCATTAACGTTTCCCCTGCATTATGTTATGAGCAATGGCCAGTTGTATTATCGTGGTGAACTCCGGATAAGTCCATTGACATATTTCTCATTAGAAACTCAACGTTATATTGGCAACGTTGGGCAGGGATTGAGGGAGGGAATCCATCACCAGTATGATCATCAAACCTGCCGGGATGGATAACCGAAAGAGAACAAGGGACCATCACCCAATCAAAAATGACTGCTATAGCTGCTAAAATAGCAATTTCAGCAGCACTAAAAAAATAGATACAATTATCTTTGATTGTTTACCAACCAGCGGTCAAGCATGATTCCTGTGACAGCATGGCTTCCGGATGTGTCCCTTTGCATGTCGATTTGAACGTTAGCCCCACTTAATCGACTTAGACACCTCCCGGCAAATCGGATAAATCAACCCACCTGACGTTGTCACAAGAATAATCGCGTGATTGCACTATCGAATAAGATAAAATATACCCACCCAGACTTACGGAACCATTTGGAAATATTCCGGCAATATACTGTGCACTGGAATGGTTGATATTTATAATGCAGCACAGTCCCTGATTGATAAGTTGATTCAGCACGGGTGTTAATTTATCGATATATCTGAGGCGTCCCGGGCCAAACTGGAGTAGTTCATGTTTAGGAAATGGAACACCCTTTCCCTGATTAATTTTTTTATTAATAAAGCACCAGAGTGCCCTGACATCGGATTCAAACCGGAATTCCTCTGACATTGGATAAAACAGCGAACTAGCCTGTTGCAGATGCCATTCTACTATTATCAGTGCATTCCTTATTTGTGATGCGTTGATAATCTGTGTATAGACCAAATCGGCGGTTAAATCGTTCTTTGCCGGTTTGGCAGAAACCACTTCCATTATTGCTGCAAGCCTTAATGCCTGCTCTGTTGCTTTCGACGCGAAATCACGGATATGTGCATACCGCCCGCCAGGTGCGATCGCTCGTTCGATTTCACATTGTTTTTCCTGAAGGACTTTTTTCGCGCTATCAGATAATTTTAGCAGGTCTTTAGGGATCGTATTATCATAAAAACGCGTTTCCAGTAGTTCCAGCAACTCCCACAATCTGTCATAAAAAGGCGTTAATACGGCATTCAGCCCTTCTTCATCAATACGATGATTACGCTGGCCTATTGAGCTCTTTACCCGCGTAACAAGGAAGCGGGCGAGAAATCCACTGCCTCTTGCAACCTCCCCATTTTTTTCTAAATAAGCCATAAAAACATCATTCTGTATCAACAATGAAAACATCAAACTTAGCGGGAGCTCATGGCTCTCACCATCCGCTCTGTTGAAAGAGTAGGTTCCGCCGTCCCATCCCGTGTTCAACAGCCCCAAATGATTTTTTAACCCACTTTTAAAAAAAGGTATCGCTTCATCCATGATAATGCCGGCTTCAGCATGCTGACTCAGGCCCTGAATAAGCGCTTTGAATGTGACATCCTGATAAATAAATTTGGGTTCTACCGGTCGTCCGGGTTCACTTTTATAGTGTTTATCCAGTTGGATCTGAGCATCTTCCACGCCACACTCTTTTTTTATAGCCTGCCTGAGATTTGCATTAAGTCCCTGCAGTCCTGTTTTCCAGATTCGGTGCTCATTTTTATATCTGGCAAGCTGCCTGTTGTACTCATGTTTCATTTTTTCAAGCTGCTGGTGAACTGGTTTCATAAACAACCGGGACAAAAATGTTTTGCCTTCACCTGACTCAGCCAGCGTCAGAAGATATAAAGAGCAGGGGCCTGATGCCCCTGTATAAGGCGATTCAACGCGCGCAAGGTATTGGCAGATAATCGACAGGGTTGTCAGCAGTGCACTTGCAATCAACTCTCCTGGCATGCCTGTGAGCAGGCGTACACGCTCAACCGTGTTATTTAATCGTTCATCTAAACAATGAACAGGGAAAGCCTCCCCGTGTTCTTTTACTGCATTATTTACCTGCATATTAGGTTGGCTTTTTACACGAGAATAGTTGGTCTGATTATTCATTTATGGCTCCTGTGCAAAGGACGTAATCGGGCCAGCCATATAACACTGGCTCTATTTTGTTTGTATTTAATATTTAGTGTGTGTGTATACTTACCAGGTTATTATCTGGCAGCGACACGCTCTTCGATCCATTTGTCAAACTCACTTTTCTTCCATCGTGATGAACGCCCCAGTTTTATTGGCCGGGGAAACGTGCCGCGCCTGATAATGGAATAAAAATACTTATCACTAAGCCCGCTATGTGCTGTGATGTATTTCATGTCAATAAGCTGATCTTCTTCCGGCGAGATAACACGATTTTGGGATTGTTTATCACCTTCAGTGTTCGGGCCTTTTGCTTTATGAGCAGAGCATTTTTCCCCTTCCAGGTCAGTTAAGACGCTTTTTTCCTCAGTCTGACTTTCCTTATGCTGAGAGACAGAGTCGACAGAATGCAGATGGCGGGAAATGGAGCTGGCCAGTTCACTCATCCGTGTTTTGCTACTGTGATGTTGATGCATTTTCTTCCTCCAGGTGACTATCAGGAGCACTCTGCTCCGGATGAGAGGAAATCTACAAAACTCGACCGGTTGCGGTCTACTGGCCAGAATTCAGTTTATTTTATCGTTTTTACCGCCTGCCGCATTTCTGGTTGTTGTGACATGTAATGGACTGGAACAATCATTTAACATGCTCTCCGATGGCGTACAGGCTGAATGGTAAGCATCCATCAATTTTAAGCTCTTCCTCAGCCCGTGAAGCATCAGGTACCTTCCGGCATCGGGTCTCGATACAATGGCTGGCATGACTCAGTCCGGTTGAAGATTGAGAGATATCCAGCGATGGATTCAGAGTATTCAAATTGGGCTGTATTCCCTTCTGGTGAGCTGCTATCTGGAATCGTCGCTTAACACAGCATGTAATTTTTTCTTCGCCTGGATAGAATTGTGGTAACACCAAAGAAGACAGGGAGAATGTGACTATGTTTGATAAAAAAGGTCTCAAATCGGCTCGAAAGTACAGGGATGAACTGAGCAAGCGAGGGGAGGCATCCCCCACCGACTTTTATATTCGGGAGTTCGGCCTTCATCCCGGTTTATCCACGCTTCTTCTCAATGGTGCCTTTTTGAAGGAGGTATGGGGCGATTTTACCCTAGCAGAAAAGCGATTTATTGCTCATATGTATGAACAGTATTATGTCTGGCGTTATTTTTTGTTAAACATCAGAAAGCGAGATAATAAATCAACCTGTATTACTCCGTTGCAACAGGCGGCATTTGAAAATCAGTGGGACGCGAATGATTTTTTTTCTTACCTGCTTGAGAAGCTGACAACGTTAGAGCAAATATCTGAAGGGCTGGATCGTATTAAAAGCTTTGAAAAATACCAGCCAGCTGACGCTTTTGAAGCATCCTGCTATTTTTTTCTTATCGCTTATCACTGCCTAAAAAACGAAAGCACACGTTTGGAATACCAGAATGCTTTATCTGAGGCACTTGAGCATCAGGGCGAGTTCCGGGGCTGGGCTGCGGCAATGCTGTATAAAAATGAGCTTTATGAAAAGTTTGAAAAAAGGGATAAAGACTTAGGGATATTCAAATTAAAAGCAATGTGGTTGCTTGAAGAGTGGTACATTAACTCTGGCGGGGGAATGTTCAAATCAGATACCGAGGTTCAAAGCCGGTTAAATGAGGAATTGCTTAAGCTTAATAATGAAATCATGTCCGGGCGTGAAGATTTTTCCTCTTCAATTAAAAATTGGTATGATGCAAAGAATCCGGACTTTAAAACCCTGATAAAAAGACTGGTGCGCAAATAACGCTGAGCATACTCACCTCCAAAACATCGTCGATAAATAATAATACTATCCGGGGAATTTTTTCAGTGATTCAGGATATGTACTTACTGGCTACGAATATGAAGCGGCTATCATGTATTAATTGCCGTATTTTTCGAGTGAACAGGTGTTTCACTTGCACACTCGCGGGATTATGAAAAAGTCATCATCTTTTTAATCTTCCGAGCAACCTGTTGCGGGCCTGATACGCCTCTGTGGCATTCTTTACCCATCTGCAGGATGGGCTGACATTTTAATCCTATGTTCTTCCATTCCATCTATACTCGACAACGTTTCCCCTGCCGGGTATTTCCCATGCCTGTCGGAAATGAAACTCACGGAGAATACGCAATATGTAAACGTGGCTAAATACGATCCTTTTCAACCCTGCTGAGAGTGTACCTGGGCACTTTCCATGAAGGCTGAAATAGCGCTGATCGGCAGGGTTGGCGAACAAGGGCGCTTGACTAACTGAATAAAGCCACCTCACTTGGTTGCCAACATGCAAACCCACACAAAAGCAGCACCTTTCGCAATCCGGCCATCCGCACCGCTTTTCCATTGCCCCCTCCCCATTTTCCGAAGAAAGAGAAATCGATGAATTATTACGGTGAACCAGAAACATCCCGTGAGGCTGACAATGCCAACGTCTTGCTTATCCGGGCTACGCTGCAGCAGGCCACGGATCATTATCCACGACTCGCAGCGCTAGGTTTTACACTTCAGCATGCCAATCCGCATTCACAACAAAATCGTGCTCAGTTGCTGCGCTTTCATGCTGAAACCTATTGTCGTATTGGGAAATATATACAAGCGCGGCTCAGTACAGGAAAACCGTCACAACCCACGCTTCTGCGCTGGCTTTGGGAGGAGAGAAATACATCTGCATGTCGGATGATACTGCTGTTCAATCTCGCTGTGTGCTATTACCCCCGATATGATGCTTCCCCAGCCGAGGGGATGCAGGCAATTACAGCGTTGCTGACTGCGGCATGGAGTGAAGTGGAGCCAGACGGGATGCTAATAGAAATGGCGGAATACCGGGCTGAGAGAACGAAGCCAGCAACTTTCGGAAAGCACTATGCATCTCTTCAGGAAGCGGCGTTGCGAATGACCTTCCCTGTCTGTTTTGCACGGAGTTGCCCAATAGCCTGATAATTATGCCTTCATCCATAGCGCGTAGTCCTAGTCGTATTAGCCTTCTCTGATTCAGCTTGAAAACCAGACAATTTCTCTGCCCCACCTTCGCAATCTGACTTCCGGTTATATTCACCTTGCTATCGCGTCCGTATGACCGAATTTTGATGTCATCACTACAACGTGATGCAGGGACTGTGGGACGATCATCTGGATAGATGATAAAGAAGTTGACGGTGAAGCTGGAGCGGGTAAGAGTAAACATCTGAGAAAACACTAACGAACCGATTTTATTGAATTACTGAATACTAAGGAAGACCAGATGTTAAATGCCATTCTGGAAGGGAAAGCGGGCAGAATAACGCTCAATGAAGGGATACCGCAAAGCTGGCGAACAGTTTTTCAGTCCTATGAAGATTTACTGACAGCAGCAATTTGGAGCCGCATTAACTATTTATCACCTAGCGCAATGGATCATTTCTTTTCAGCATTACTGGGGATAAATAGGGGCAGTTGGGGAGAATTTGAATCCATCACTTTCTGGCCAAAATATGCTTTTCCCAAGAAAGTAGAAGATGAGATGAAGCTTAACCTTTCTGGCCAAGAAAGATTCGCCGAGCCCGATCTCGTGATCACTTTTGAACATACAGCGTTGATCGTTGAAGTCAAACCACCGGCTGGTGGGATGCAATATCAGCAGCAATGGCGAAAAGAGCTTTATACCTATTTACATGATGATGACGCCAAAACTGCTGTCCATTTTCTGGCTCTGGGTAATTTACCCACAGCAGCACAAGACTGGTTTAGCGAATTAAAAACAGAGTTTCCTCAAGTGGATTTTCATGGCATGGAATGGCGTAGACTAAGAGAGATCTTTCAGCACTCGGAATGGGAAGCTCCGCAAGATAAGCGCATCGTTGCGGATTGCCTGAAAGCGCTCACGCTCTACGGCATCCGGGCCCCCTTGCTTCCCTGGCAGCGATTTCATCAATATCTGGCAGAAACACCGCTGCCCTCTGAATACTCATTTTTGAAGGAACAATAAATGACTCACGACCCATTTGCTCAAGTCCGCCAGGCCCATCGCATTTGCGGAGCGTATTACCAACAAATACTGCCGATGATCAATGAAGTTGCGCAGAAAATGGGAACATCATTTTTGCTATGGGATACATGGAGTTTCAGTAAACCTCCTCGTCGCGGAGCTAATCCGCTGGAGAGTTGGACATGGGACTACTTGCCGATGATGGATGTTTCGTTTGTATTTAGTAAACAGGAACAACCCAATTCACCGATGGCGATAAGCGACTATGTGCTGGATTTTAAACTGGTCACAGACAGTGAATTGGAGTATGAGCAGCGCGTGTTGATGTACCCTAAAGACGAAGAACCATTGGCAACTAAGCTAAAAACATCAGTTGAAGAAGCCAAAAGCTATCTGAATATTTATCTCTTTTCTGCTGTGAACGATGATGCAACATACTCATCGCCAGAGGAAATGTGGACCAGCTATGATGGCTACCCTGATGCGAATTCAAAGATACAGTTTTCTGATAATAACCAAATCCAAGGTATCGGGTTTTCAGTGCCGCTTCTGGACATTGCTCATGATGATGCCACTGATAAGTTGGTGAGAAAAATTTCGGAGCACAGAGAATGCCTCCTGGTACCTAGACTGGCCTCAAAAGAGTAGATTTTTGTTTGCCCTCATGGCGGCCAGCCCCTATCCAGTCCTTAAAACCAATGGAAACAGTAGTACGTATGACCATCAGTGTGCTCTGTTTCTATTGAGACAAGCAGTTACTAACTCGCTAGAATATGCCCATAAATTCACGTTAAAACTTCAGATAAATGATTGGTCAAAAGATCCATACTACAATCGTATCCTCGACTTACGATCTGCTTAAGGAAACCGACTCAGCCCTTTTGAGATTGTGTGACCAGGCTAGTTCGCTGGTGCTAATCGTAAACTCAACTGAACAAGGCATATTGCCTTTTCATCTGCCAGAAGAGATAACGTTGCTCGAGCTATCTGAAGAGCTATGTGAACACTTGCTTCCGCTATCACGTGGTGATCGATCCCGTAAGGCACCAGATATCCTCGCTAAAGTGCTAAATTGCATAGCGTCTGAAGTGGTATGGATTGACAGGATTCAAGTTCTATTTGAGCCATCTCTAGAACTAGATCCTTTACGCCAGCTACAAGAGCTAGCGCGTATCAAGCCTATCATCGCTGTTTGGCCAGGGCAGCTTACAGAACAATTTTTAACCTTTTCAGTTCCGGGAAGGGCCGATTATCAATCTTACACAGCGAATGAGCTGGCAAATCTGCCGATCATTCATTTTGTTGAGCAGAGGGAATATAAATGAAAAAGTACGGAGAGCTCATTCAATTTGAGCCCGTCACAACTATCATCAAACTCAAGGAGTCTGCTGAACAGCACAAAGCTCAGCAGTTGGTGGCGTCTTATGTTATCTCGGACAAGATGGCACTAAAACTGGCGGACATCATCATTCCCCAGTTGCAGTTTGAAGAATCAGTTGATAACAAATCTCTCTGGGTCGTCGGTAACTACGGCTCAGGTAAATCACACCTGATGTCAGTGATCTCGGCAGTTGCTGAGTTTCCAGAACTTGCAAAATATATTACTAACGACAAGGTTCGCCACGCTGCAGGCAAAATTGCCGGAAAATTTAAAGTCATTCGCTTTGAGGTCGGTGCTAGCAAAAAAGCCTTTGCTGATATCGTCACAGACAACCTGACCTCCAGCTTGGCGGAAATGGGGATTGATTATCAATTCCCCTCTATGGATGAAATCTCATCCAATCACAAACCCTACTTTGAAGAGATGATGGCGCTATTTCATCAACGCTATCCAGATCAAGGTTTGCTTTTGATTTGTGATGAAATCCTCGACTACCTGCGCTCACGGAACCAGCAACAACTACCATTGGATATGGCGATGATGCGCGTCATGGGAGAAGTAATTGATGGCACACGCTTCCGGTTTATTTGTGGCGTTCAGGAAGCCATTTTCGACAGCACTCAATTAGCTTTTGCTACGCAGGAAGTCAAACGCATTCGTGACCGTGCAGAGCAGGTATTGATCACACGTGACGATATCAAATATGTGGTCGCTGAACGTTTGCTCAAAAAAGATGCCCAGCAATTGCACTGGATCCGTGAGTATCTGCAACAATTCACGTCTTGTTTTGATCGCATGAATGAACGACTCGACGAATTTGTTCGGATGTTCCCTGTTCATCCTGACTACATCAATACTTTCGAGCGAGTTCATGGTGCAGGCATCGAACAACGACAGGTATTGCGTAGCCTCTCGCGGCAGATGCAAGCTTTAATGGAGCAACAAGTTCCCCTTGATAAGCCAGGTGTATTTTCTTATGACACCTACTGGGATGAACTCAGAAGCGATCCCAGCGCCAAGACCAATCCAGATGTAGGTCAGGTCATTGATGTCGGTGAAACCCTGTTTACTCGTATTGACCAAGCCTATCCAACCGCAACTGAAATAGACTTTGCCAAACGCCTGGTAGCCGGTTTGGCAATTCATCGTTTGACTGTTGGAGATGTTTATAACGAGATGGGAGCAACTGCCGCCGAACTGCGTGATTCACTCTGTCTCTATCTGCCTGGTATCGAGCAACTGCCTGGAGAAAAGAGTAAAAATCTGGAAACTCAGATTGTTGCTGTATTGACTAAGATTCGAAAAACCGTCAATGGCCAGTTCTTTTCAAAGAACAAGGCAAACGATCAGTTCTTTTTGGATTTGAAAAAGACTGAAGATTTTGATGCTTACATCGAAAACAAGATTCCCTTGCTTACGGATGATAGTCGTAACGGTGCCTATCGTGAAGCTATGCTGCAGATCCTGGAAGAAACTGATATGCAGCAACCCAATATTCAGATGTGGCGGCACGAACTAAAATGGTTGGATCGCAATGTTAATCGTCCAGGATGGATGTTCTTAGGCTCACCTAATGAGCGAGAAACAGCCAAGCCGCCGCTCGATTATTACATGTACTTTATACAGCCATACAACCCGCCAAAACAAAAAAAAGAGCACATCCGCAGCGATGAAGTGCTATTTATACTGCAAAATGCTGATGGTGAATTTGATCGCAGCCTGAACTACTATGCAGCCGCTATCGATTTGCATGCTTCTGCTACAGGTAACGCCAAGAATGTCTACAAACTTAAGGCGGATGGTTATCTGAGAGAGATGCAGACTTGGCTAAAAAGCCAGTTCAAAGATGCTTACATTGCCCAATACAATGGGCAAAGCAAGCCGATGATGGACTGGCTTAAAGGTACCTCTGTCCGCAACATTTCTGGGCTGGGCGATAGCCAAATTGGCAGCCTCAAGGATATTTTTGAATCCGTTGCCAGTCATATCTTGGCTAATCACTTTGTTTCATTAGCACCCGAGTATCCTACTTTTAGTCAGTGGATCACCTATGAAAACATAGAAAGCGCAGCCAAAGATGCGTTAAGTGTTGTCTCCGGTGGTGCTGCGACCAAGCGAGCTAATGCCGTCCTTGACGCACTTGAATTACTGGATGGCGATAAAATTTCCCCGCTACAATCACGCTATGCCCAAGCCGTTTTAGCTGTTTTGCAAAGCAAGCCACAAGGCCAAGTGGTCAATCAGGCAGAACTGCTGGAGGCCATCAATTCCCGACTCTATTTTAAACCAGAAAGCTTCCGACTAGAACCGGAATGGCTGCTAGTTCTGATCGCATGTTTGGTTTATAGCGGCGAGCTTGAATTAGTAGTGGTCGGCCACACCCTTACAGCCAGCGATGCCGTAAAATTCAAATCCATTGCATTTGATGTTCTGAAAGACTTCAAACATATCCAAGCGCCCAAAGATTTTAATGTCACCGCATTAAAATCCCTGCTCACCCTATTGGACATGAATGACGGTTTAGCCACCTCGATCCAGCAAGGAGATGAGAGCATAGTGCGCGAAATGTTAAAGCGCACAGACTTGCTGATTAACGAACTCGTCAAGGGACAACAGAGTGTCAAGGAACGCTTGCCGTTATGGGGACAATCGGTACTGGAAGAAAGTGAAGAGCAAACGCTGTCATCACAATTGACCGAGCTGAAAAACTTTCTGGAAACAATCCAGCGCTATGACAAACCAGGTAAGCTGAAAAACCTCAAGGTGACGGCTTCAGAAATTGCCTGTTTCCAGCAAATGCTTCACGCATGGCGAAATTATTTGCAACTCAAGGCGGCAGTTAACGATCTGACCCCATTATGCACTTACCTCAAAGAGGCTCAGTTGGTACTGCCAGAGCAGCACATATGGCAAGAACAAGTGAAATTGGCTCGAGATGGGCTAAGACAAGGTTTTGCGGATCCATCATTACGATGTGATGAGAACTTCAAAGCAACGCAGATCGCTATTCTGTCTGGGCTAAAAACGGATTATGCGAAGTACTATATTGAACTCTATATTCGGGCGCGTCTTGACAGTAGAGAAGAGAAAACTAAATCCAAACTGCTAAGCGACGAACGTCTTGCAGAACTGGATATATTGAGTGGCATCACCTTACTCCCTGCCCAACAGCTGGCTGATTGGCGTAAAGATGCGGCACAATTACAACCGGCTAAGCCCATAGATCCCAAACAGCTGGCAATGAATGCCAATCCGGTAGAATTCAATGCTCGTCAAGAGAGCAGCAAGGCTCCGGCCAGTGAACAATTAAATAACCTAGAACAACGGCTAGACAGTTTACAAAGCGATTGGCTTAGTAACCTGAATAGTCTACTCGATGATCCGTTTATTAACCTCGGCCTGCTCAAACCCAATCAGGCACAGTTAATTCATGACTTTATCCAACAAGGCCAGTTGCCCGAATTATTGGACTCCACCTTTGTGCAAGCGGTAAATCTAGTGCTCGCAGGGTTGGAAGAGCTACGAATTAACTCAGACGAACTTATTAGTGCCCTCGGCCAAGGTCTCCCTCAGAGTCGTGACGAAATAGTTGAGCGCTTTAATCGGCTACTCGACAAGCTTTGTCAGGGTAAAGATATCAATAAAGTTCGTATCATTATCGATTAATTTACACGGGCGGGTACGATTTATGTCGTACCCCCAATAGGAAGCACCATGCAACAAGACAGCTTATTTTCGAACAATAACTCACAGCAGACACAAACATCATGTCCAGTAACTTGTTTAGGAAAAACTTTCGCGAATGATCAGGCTCGCCGCGAATATTTTTTAGAATTATTAGCTGAAAAACTCAAAGACCCTGAGTTCCACAAAATAGATGGTTTTCCACTAGGTAGTGATAATCGGATAATGGAGCTATCAGATCCTCCTTATTATACTGCCTGTCCAAATCCATTTTTGGAGGAATTAATTTCTCACTGTGGCTCAGGATCTGACGTTGATGCTCCTTATGATATAAAACCTCTGTCATTAGATGTGAAAGATGTAAAGAGCCATGCTATTTACAATGCGCATACGTATCATACAAAAGTTCCACATCGTGCGATCATGAAATATTTGTTGCACTATACCAAGCCGGGAGATGTAGTTCTCGACGCTTTTTGTGGTACGGGTATGACTGGTGTAGCCGCTGCTGCTTGCGGTGACGCAAATGAAATACAATCGTTAAATCTTAAGATTAATAATAATAAAGCTATCGATTCTAATGGGAATGAATACATTTTAGGATCACGAAATGCAATTTTATTTGACCTATCTCCAATTGCAACTTTTATATCTTACAACTTGAATAACATGCCAGCCGCATCAGAACTAAGTGATGCAGCAAATATACTTTTAAATAAAGTAGCTAATATCGAGAAAGAACTATACTCCTCATTTGATGACAGTGGGATTTTCAGAGGGTTAATAAATTATTCTGTTTGGAGTGATGTATACATTTGTGGTGATTGTAGCTTTGAATACAGTTATTGGTCACAAGCGGTAGAGTTAGGTTCTGGAGAGGCAAAGAAAATTTTCCCTTGCCCCAACTGCGGCGCGCAACAGAACACACGAAATTTGACTAGATCATTTGAAAGCAGCTTTGACTACATTCTTAAGAAAACCATAAAAATGCCAAAGCAAACGCCAGTATTAATAAACTATTATGATAATAATGGGAAAAAGAAAAAAACAACACCAACAGTAAATGATATTCATTTAGCTAGCTCATCACTATCATTTGATGATGTCATAAAATTTATTAATACAGTAGAGCTACCTAAAGGAGACAGATATAAAAGAGATGCATTTGAAGGAAGGAATGTTACTCATGTTCATCATTTTTATACATGGCGGAATCTTAAGGCAATATACTCGCTTATTTTCAATATAGAAAACTCTCATTTTAATGATAGAATAAAAAAAGCTCTTCTTTTTGTCGTCACATCTTTTGCTGATAGAAATGGTACGAAAAGAAATAGATTTGTAATTAATGACCACAACCCAAATGGGCGTGTAAATGGGCCTATGGCAAATACATTTTATCTCCCGAATCTTTTTTGCGAAATGAATATATTTGAGCTCTTCAGAGAGAAGCTCAAAGACATACTATCGGCATGTGATGTGATCGTAAAAGATAAGGTTAGTTATATTGGAACCTCAAGTGCAAGAAAGATCACCGTCCCTGATAACAGCGTAGACTATATTTTCACTGATCCTCCTTTTGGAAGTAATATACAGTATTCAGAGTTAAATCAACCTCTAGAATCAATTGTTGGATTATTCTCTAAATCCGTCGACGACATAGTCGTAAATGAGGTTTTGAATAAAGATGTTCATTTTTATAAGAATGGTATACGCCATGCTTTCACAGAATATTATCGGGTATTAAAACCTGGTCGATGGATTACTGTCGAATTTTCAAATACTAAAGCGGGTATATGGAACAGCCTTCAAACTGCACTAACTGAAGCAGGCTTTGTTATTGCAACCGTAACGGCCCTTGACAAATCAAGGGGAGGTATGCATTCCATGATTGGTGTTACAGCTGTGAAACAAGATCTTGTCATTACAGCATATAAACCAAGCGGCGATTTTGAGAATACCATCATTTCCGACTCTGGCGACACTAACTCTGTATGGAAATTCATTTCAATGCATCTTAATCATATTCCTGTAACAAGAGTCAATGGAAATAGTCTTGAGTTTATCACAGAGAGAGATCCAAGAATTCTTTTTGATAGAATGGTTGCGTTGTTTGTTCAAAAAAATATGTCGATACCTATGTCGTCACAAGAGTTTCATTTATATTTGAATTCAAAATTCATTGAACGAGATGGTATGTATTTTCTACCCGAGCAAGCAGCTGAATATGATAGAAAAAAATCATCTATTGGGAAATTAACTCAAGCTTCCTTATTTGTTAAAGATGAAGCATCAGCCATTGATTGGTTACGGCAACAGTTAAAAGATAAACCGCTTATTTTTTCAGATATAAACCCACAATTTATGCAACAGCTAAGTAGCTGGAGTAAAAATGAGGTCGTATTAGATCTTCGTGAATTGTTAAACCAAAACTTCTTATGCTATGACGGCCATGATAAGGTTCCAGATCAGATCCATAGTTATCTGTCCAGCAACTGGAAAGAGCTGCGCAATCTAGAGAAAGATGATCCCAATTTAATCGCCAAGGCTAAGGATCGTTGGTATGTACCTGACCCTAATAAAGCTGGAGACTTGGAAAAATTACGTGAAAAATCTTTGCTTAAAGAATTTGAAGATTACAAAGATACCAAGAAGAAGCTGAAAGTTTTCCGCATCGAGGCAGTACGTATCGGTTTTAAGAAGCTATGGGAACTACAGGAGTTTGCAACCTTGATCGCTGTCGCTGATAAATTGCCAAATAACGTTTTAGAAGAGGATCCAATATTGCTGATGTATTATGACCAAGCGATTACATTGAGCCAACCCGATACTAATGACGAGTGGTGATTCTCCATGTGGCAGGTAGGAGACTGGGCCTGGAGTCAGGCCCATCAACAATATGTCAAAGTGATTGAATCTGCTGGCCTCTGGGGCCAGCAGTTTTATCGTGTCTGGTTGCAGCAACAAGATGTAGTACTCAAGGTTTTAGACACCGATCTCTACAACCAACCAGTACAGACCATCATGACGGCTGATACGTTATGCTACTTGGCCACTGCCGCCAAAATTGCCAACGTCCAGCAGGAAGATACTTTACTGGCACCAATAGAATCGAATGTCATTCCTTTGCCGCATCAGCTGAAGGCGCTTACCAAGGCGATGAGCAAAAAACAGGTGCGCTATCTGTTTGCTGATGAAGTAGGTCTGGGCAAAACCATCGAGGCTGGACTGGTCATGCGTGAATTGAAGTTGCGCGGATTGGTAAAGCGAATTCTAGTTTGTGCACCTAAAGGGTTGGTTAGTCAGTGGGTAAGTGAAATGCAGACCCACTTTAACGAGTCATTCCAATTGATGCTGCCCGGTGAACAAAAACCACAGAATGAACATGACAATATCTGGTCGCGTTATGATCAAGTTGTCTGTCCTGTCGACAGTATCAAGCCCATTGAAAGCCGCAAAGGGTGGTCACTCAAACAACTTAATGAGTACAACAAGCTTCGTTTTGATGACCTGCTTGCTGCGAGTTGGGACCTTATCATCATTGATGAAGCCCATCGGCTCGGCGGTAGCACCGACCAGGTCGCCCGATACAAGCTGGGCCAAGGTTTGGCCGAAGCTGCTCCCTATTTATTGTTATTATCCGCTACACCACATCAAGGCAAAAGTGATGCTTTCCACCGTTTGATGGCACTGCTCGATGCCGAAGCCTTTCCAGATGTAAGCTCGGTCTCACAAGAGCGGGTCCAGCCATTTGTGGTGCGTACTGAAAAACGGATCGCCATCGATGGCGAAGGTAAGCCACTTTTTTGTCCTCGGCAAACAGAAATGGTTGCCGTTGCCTGGCAAGCCCAGCATGGATTACAGCGTCACCTTTATGAAGAGGTGACTGAGTACATTAAAGAAGGCTACAACCAGGCGCAAGCCAAGCAACAAAATGCTATTGGCTTTTTGATGATACTAATGCAGCGTTTGGTGAGTTCTAGTAGTGCGGCCATCGCACGAACCCTCGCCCGTCGGCTAAAAGTACTAGAAAATAAGCGGGCAGAAGAAGAATTACCTTTGGCGTTTGCCGATGAGTGGGCGGATCTGGATGGTCAAACCCAGCTGGACGAATTATTAGCTCAGTGCCAAACCTCGTTGGAGAATGAAAAAAACGAAGTGCGCCGTTTGCTAGCGTTAGCGGAGCAATGTGTAAGTGCCGAAAATGATGCCAAAGCCGAAGCCTTGCTCGATTGGCTCTACCGCCTGCAGCAAGAAGAGGGAGATCCATATCTGAAGATGCTGGTGTTTACAGAGTTTGTGCCGACCCAAGAAATGTTGGCGCAGTTCTTTGTTGAACGAGGCATCAGTGTCGTTAGTCTCAACGGCTCAATGGATCTGTCAGAGCGTAAAAAGGTACAAGCTGCTTTCGCCAGTGATACTCGCATTCTGATTTCAACTGATGCCGGCGGAGAAGGTCTAAACCTTCAGTTCTGCCATGTGATTGTTAATTACGATATGCCATGGAATCCGATGCGCATGGAACAGCGTATTGGTCGCGTTGATCGTATCGGCCAACAGCATATCGTTCGCGCACTGAACTTTGTGCTCGAAGATACCGTTGAGCACAGAGTTCGCGAAGTGCTCGAAGCGAAGTTACAGATTATCCTCGACGAGTTCGGCGTTGATAAGACCAGCGATGTATTGGATTCCTCTGATGCTAATCATCTGTTTGATGAGTTGTTTATCACATCTATCACTGATCCTGCTTTAATGGATCAGGAGTTAGCTAAAGCCCTCGCCACCTTAAGAGACGGTGCTGTGGACAAGCGGCAACAGGATGCCCTGTTTGGTGGCGGAGATCCCTTATCTGCTGAGGACTATCGTCAAACCTTGAACCACCCACTCCCCTATTGGGTACAGAGCATGGTCGCTAGTTACTTGCGCTGGCAACGTAGTATGCAACATACAGCTGATTTTACTGACGAAATTGATGGGAGTCATACTCTAACTTGGCCAGATGGTGCAACATGGAGTGGAATAACCTTTATTGGGAAAATCGCCCAGCAACAGCCAAGTTTCACGCATCTAACGCTCGAAAACCCCAAGATAAAAGGACTGTGTAGTCAATTACCTGTCTGGAGTGAAGCACAACCTATCCCTAGTGTTGCTGTTAAGTCACTACCAGCCGGAGCAAATGGTTATTGGGCATTATGGAGTATCCGCCTTGTGGCAGGCCATGAGCGACGCTGCCAATATATGCCAGTCTATATCAAGCCTAACGGTCAATATTACGCAACAGCATCCCAAAGAGTCTGGGATGCTGTCTGTAGTAAAGAATTTGAGATTTTACCTCAAGACTTGGCAGTCGAGTCTTCTTTACATCAGTCGATCTATGCCCTTATGCATAAGGTGGCACAAGAGGAAGGAAAAGCTATCTTCGAAAGCATGTTAACAGCCAATCAGACCGATTTAGATAACCAGTTTGAAAAAGGTGAATACTCATTTAATGCAAGAAAAAAAGCAGTAGAACGAGTTGGATTACCAGAGGTTCGCCAATTTCGCTTGCGTCAATTAAGTAGTGAATATGCTCTTTGGCTCCAGGATATAGATAAAAAACGCAGAGTGATTCCTGACATGGTTTTACACACCATTATTGAAATTAAAGGATGAATATGACCTGGCAGGATGACGTTATTCATAAAATAAATTTGGATGGAGCTTTTGTTTACATCATAAACGATCCAGATGGACTACTATACGAGCCTGTAATAGCAACCTCACTTCAAGAAAAAAATGCGTTCATTTTTGATGATAATGATCCATTAGCATTACGTCTGGCCTATGAAACATGGCGTAGTGGTGAGAATAAAATATCTTTCCTTATTCGACTGATGGTTGGGCGTGATATTTTTATACCTCATGATATTCAACATGAGTCAAAAACGATTGATTTCCATCTATCAGAATTTTTCCAGGATATTGATTCAAATGTTCTAAGATTAATACCTCCTACGTTATATCAGTCAGTCATGGATGCGCTGAAATTATTTTCACCGGGTAGGCTTAGCCCACAATCCAGTCTGGATTTTTTATTGCGCCATATATATAGAATTGCACCTGAGGTGATCCAATCCAGTGCGGATCTTGTTAGGTTGTTGATTAGAAAGCATTATATCGGTATTGAAATGCCGGTTCAAATTGAAAAGAGACTAATTTATCTACTGAGTTTAGTGCCGAGTTTTGGTTTATGGAATGTTAGTCAACTAATATCCAATAAAAGTTATTTTTTTGATTTCCTTCAAAAGCAATGGGAAATATATTTACACAATGAAGAAAATAGTCTTACATCCATTAAGTTTCGACCAGACGCTCAACTAACTATTCCTTTTGCCGATGGTGATGTTCGCATTTTTATTGATAACCTGTTTGCTGAAGGCATTATAAAACCAGTAGCGATAAATAATTTACCGCTTGGGCACTGGGCATCATTCGCTCTATTAAAAGAACCCAAAATAACAGAACATGAACGGGTACTACACCTACTTAATAATGCTCAAAAATTATTCAGACAATACTCAGAAGAAAAGGCAAATACAGATTTTTGGTTAGAACAGTCTCGTTCACTTGGTATCATGAATGCAATTTTTTATCAAAATAAAAAATTTCCTGCCGTTGAAGTTTTGCTTGATGACATTAAAGAATTAAACACTAATGTTGATGAATTATTTCAGAACTGGTTACAAATCAACTTTATGAAGATACAAGCGATACCAACCGTTCGATACCCATGTATGTTACATAAAGTGCCAGATTGGATATCACGTAGAATAGACTCAGGGAATAAAGTTTGTTTGCTGGTTTTAGATGGCATGGGCGCTCGTCAATGGCCATTAATACGTAAGCAATTACAAATCTCCGAGAATATTTTAATAGAAGAGCATTCTTGTTTTGCATGGGTGCCAACCATAACTTCAATTTCACGTCAAGCCTTATTCTCAGGGAAACGTCCATTTTGCTTTAGCGAGTCATTACTGACTACAAGCAAAGAAGAGCAACTATGGTTAAATTATTGGCTTGATAAAGGTTTAGACAAACGAGAAGTTAAGTATGCAAAGAAAATTGAGAACTATTCAGTCGATGATTGGCAATCACTAGTTGGGTCGCTATCAGTTAAAGTTGCCGGCTTTGTCATAAACTTTATCGATGAACAGATGCACGGTATGAAAATGGGAATGGCTGGCTTAAATGTAGTAGTTGATAGCTGGTTGGCAGAATGGAAATTCAAAGAAAAAATTTCAGATCTACTGGACAATGGATTTGAAGTTATAATTACTTCAGACCATGGAAATCAAGAGGCTATTGGTATGGGTTATATCAATGAAGGAGTCAAAGCTGAGACTCGAGGAGAACGAGTACGAATATATAATGACCCCAGTTTGCGAGACAGCTCTGCTGCAAACTATCTAGATTCTGTGATAGTATGGCCCGGTCCTGAGATGGGCCTGCCAAAAGGAACATACCCTTTGCTAGCCTACTCTGATAAAGCCTTTAAAAGTAAAGGGGACGTCGTTGTAGGGCATGGAGGAATCAGCCTCCATGAGGCAATAGTGCCTTTCATTATTGTTAACAAAAAGTAGTTAGTTATGGTTAAAACTCCAGGTTTCTGCCGTCATATCGAGAAAGAATGGCTTGAACAAACGCTCCGCTGGGTTGCTAGCGAAGCAGATAGTGTGCAATTAAATAAAAACTTGGAAGTATTTCTTGGTACGTATATAGCAACTAAAGAAAATCGGCGCAAAGCTCGAAATTTATTAACCTCAATTTGGATGCGACCCAAAAACAAAGATGTTTTTTTTGAGACAAGCATTCAATTACATCAAGAGATTGATGCATTTTCATTACCTATTCACTGGGGAATGTTAATTGCAAAAAAACCTTTCTTTGCTGAAGTCGCTCGCTTTATCGGCCGACAAGCTAGGTTAAATGACGCATTTACCTTTTCTCAAGTATTTCGCCGAATGAGTATGTTATATGGAGAGACACAAGCAACCAGTAGAGCGCTAAGTGCTGTTTTAAGGACTATGATCGAGTTAGGAGTGATAGATAGAAGTGATAAACTAACATCATATTCGGTCGTTCCAACTCAAGAAAAAGTTAGCAACTATATAGCAAATTGGTTAACTACCGCTGCTATGATTTCATTGAACAAAGTTAGCATTAGTCTTGATGAAGTATTAGCTGATCAAGTGTTCTTCCCATTTCAAATTGATATCAACTTGAATACACTTGATGTATCAACATTTGAATACTTGCAGCAAGGAAACTCAATAGTTGTTTTCAAAAGGAATCTTTACTCATGAAACCCATTATTGGATTCAATCGGCATTTAGAGATGGATTGGCTTGTTCAAACCGCATCCTGGTCGGCGAATGGGATTCACGGGCAGGCATTAAAAAATAAAATTGATAGTTTACTTGCCTCTAGTTTTGACAGCAAAGTAGCACAAGATAAAACCAGAAATCTTCTTTTTGGCATTTGGGATTCAGAGTCGAAATCGGTACCTAAAGCATTTCATTCCGACGCCTGTAAATTGCTCATTGAACACAGTGAAATAAATATAGCTATTCATTGGGGAATGATTCTTGTCAAATACCCCTTCTTTTATAATATCGTAATACAAATTGGTAGAATGACCAAGCATGAAGGTCTGTTCATTTACAATCAATTAGAGCAACGCATCACTGAAAGCTATGGGGATACTTCAACTATCAAGCGTTGTATGCAATTTGTTGTTCGAACCTTAATAAATCTAGACTTGTTATCTAACCCTAAATCAGGCACATACCAGTTGCGAAAATCAATTGCGATTAATCACGATAATGTTATCGCCTGGCTGACTGAAGTATCAGTGAGGGCTCAAGGAAACTCTAGCAAAAGCATGTCTGCTATTATTAATGACCCTGCTTGGTTCCCCTTCGATATAAACTTCAATGAAAACAGATTATCGTCTAATATACGACTAGATGTTCATCACCAGGCTAATGATGCCATTATTTTCCTATGATGATAATTTTTTTAAATTTTAATATCACATCTATCACATGCTTGGTTAGTATAACTTTTGGAAACTAACCAAGTATGTGTAACCAGATAAAAATAGAACATTCATCTTTGAAATAATGAGCTATCAATAAACCAACAACTATAAACATTTATTTAAAATAACAATTTAATTCTTCCACAATTTAGATTTCTCTTTATCACTCCCAATAAATCATGACTGAACAAAGATGATTCATTTATATACACTCCAATAAGAATTCAACGTTAGGTATAGCAATCTTCAATTAATACACCTAAGTTATTGAATCCAAAAAATATACTATAAACAAATAAAACATGCGATTTTTTAGATTACAATAACAGGGCCGGTTAACCGGTCTTTTTCACAACCAATGTTTTGGAATGGATAAATCAAATGTACGAGCAACATAGCCGAGCGTTTTAATGTATTCATTATGCTTCGCTATATCAATAGGTTGCGCTGCTTTACGTAGTTCCAACATTCCCTGCAGTTCAGGAAGGCTAAACATACCTAGTTTATAGAAATTCCCCCATGATGGCGTACCAAAGAGATTATAAATAACGATTGTGCTATCGCGCTCGCTTGCTAATCTCTTCTCTCCAGATAATTTAGCCAATGCATCTTCTGCTTCATCTTTATCTTCATATGTATTAAGAAGCTTCATCTTTTTAGCCCATAAAAGTTAATGTTCCAATTCAAATAAATGTATCCGGGTAGCAACCGCTACCCGGATACATTTACTTGTTTACTTTAGCAAAATCAAAAGGACTAATCCCCTTATCCCGATTAGCATCCAGATAATCCGCCCACCACTGCACCATAAGTCTACGCTCCCCTAAGTGCTCGGCCTTATGAATATAAGCCGCACGCACAGAGTTACGCTCCTGATGACTCATCTGCCGCTCTACCGCATCCTTCGACCATAACCCCGATTCAATCAATGAACTACATGCCATGGTTCTAAAGCCATGCCCACAAACTTCAACTTTCGTATCGTAGCCCATCACCCGCAGCGCCTTGTTCACCGTGTTCTCACTCATGGGTTTACGTGGATCATGATCGCCAACGAAGATCAGCTCTCGATTTCCACTCATGCTTTTGATCTGTTCCAGAATGGTCAGAGCCTGGCGGGATAAAGGAACAAGATGAGGGGTCCTCATTTTCGATCCTCGATGTGAATGCTTCACGCCTTCCAATGGCTCGCGTTCTCCGGGAATCGTCCACATTGCAGTGTCAAAATCGACTTCTGACCAGCGTGCAAAACGCAGTTCACTAGATCGAATAAAGACCAACAACGTCAGCTCCACAGCTAAGCGTGTTAATGGTCTGCCGGTATATGTGTCGATACGATGAAGCAGTTCAGGAATGCGATTAAGTTCTAATGCAGCACGGTGCTGTCTTTTTACTGTGGCAACCGCTCCAGCGATCTCTTGTGCAGGGTTGTAATCGATTAAACCGCTCTGCACTGCAAACCGCATAATTGCTGTCGTTCGTTGTTGTAGACGCGCCGCCACTTCAAGACGTCCAGACATCTCTACGGCTTTGATAGGAATAAGTAAATCTCTGGTCTTTAACTCAGCGATATTTCGCTTACCAATCGCATCGAACAGATTATCTTCCAGACTTTTAAGAACACGGCCACTATGCGACTCAGACCACTTTTGATTGCTAGCGTGCCAGTCTCTGGCAACAGATTCAAATGTGATGACCTCTTTAGCCTGTTCTTCTTTTACTGCACGCTTATGCTCACGAGGATCGACACCGGCAGCAACAAGCCTCCTGGCCTCTTCCCTTTTTTGACGAGCATCAGCCAGTGACGTTTCGGGGTAAACACCAAATGCCATCAGATGTTGTTTACCGCCAAAGCGGAAACGAAAGCGCCAATATTTGGAGCCGTTAGGGTGTATCAGCATAAACATGCCATCGCCGTCTACTAGCGAGTATTCCTTTGCTTCAGGTTTTGCCGAACGCACCTTAGTATCAGTCAAGGCCATGATGGTATTCCTTCCATATGCTGCCATGAGTATATAAGCATTATCGAACCAGCATATATACTCGGTTCTATACTCACAAGCATGTTGATGTGGGGTAACTTAGATTGACGTCGGTTGAGTGAAAAAGCGAGGAAAGCCTTGCGGATACTGGATTTCAGGCACAAAAAAAGACGTCCGTTGACGTCTATTGATGTTCCGATGGTGCCGAAGGCCGGACTCGAACCGGCACGTATTTCTACGGTTGATTTTGAATCAACTGCGTCTACCGATTTCGCCACTCCGGCACGGAAGGGATGCGGAAAACGTTGTGGATTATACCTGTCGTGCGCCACCATGCAAGCGCCAGCGTGTGTCTGGCTCGCTAAGTGTTGAAAATTTCAGCATTACCTTTCTTACCTGTAACCATCATCACAGTTTACCCTCTTCTTAATCCCCCCTTCTGCGAAGCGTCCCGTTTCCCCATGCTCTACACTTCCAGTTCAACACCACACTGAGGGAAACACGATGTCGATGATAAAAAGCTACGCCGCCAAAGAAGCAGGCAGCGAACTCGAACTCTATGAATATGATGCGGGCGAGCTTAAGCCGGAAGGTGTCGAAGTCCAGGTCGATTACTGCGGTATCTGCCATTCCGATTTGTCGATGATCGACAACGAATGGGGGTTCTCTCAGTATCCGCTGGTTGCCGGGCATGAGGTGATTGGTCGCGTGGCGGCGCTCGGCAGCGCGGCGCAGGATAAGGGTCTGAAGGTTGGTCAGCGCGTCGGTATTGGCTGGACGGCGCGCAGTTGCGGGCACTGCGACGCCTGTATCAGCGGTAATCAAATCAACTGCCTGGAAGGTTCCGTTCCCACTATTCTTAATCGCGGTGGCTTTGCCGAGAAGCTGCGGGCCGACTGGCAGTGGGTGATCCCGCTGCCGGAGAGTATCGATCTGGCGGCAGCTGGCCCATTACTGTGCGGCGGCATCACGGTGTTCAAACCGCTGCTGATGCACCATATCACCGCCACCAGCCGCGTCGGGGTGATCGGCATCGGCGGGCTGGGGCATATCGCCATTAAGCTGTTACACGCGATGGGCTGCGAAGTGACCGCGTTCAGCTCCAATCCGGCGAAAGAGCAGGAAGTGCTGGCGATGGGGGCAGATAAGGTGGTCAACAGCCGCGATCCAGATGCGCTAAAAGCGCTGGCGGGCCAGTTCGATCTCATCATTAACACGGTTAACGTCGATCTCGACTGGCAGCCCTATTTTGAAGCGCTGGCCTACGGCGGTAACTTCCATACCGTCGGCGCGGTGCTGAAGCCGCTGCCGGTTCCGGCGTTCACCTTAATTGCCGGCGATCGCAGTATCTCCGGTTCGGCGACCGGGACGCCGTTCGAGCTGCGCAAGCTGATGAAGTTTGCCGGGCGCAGCAAGGTGTCACCCACCACCGAACTGTATCCGATGTCGCAAATTAACGAAGCAATCCAGCATGTGCGTGACGGCAAAGCCCGCTATCGCGTGGTGCTGAAAGCCGACTTCTGATCGTCTTTGCCGGGTGGCGTTAGCTTCCCGGCTATTCTCTCCGCTATTCCAGCGCAGGTTAAATTCTCCTCACAATCTCCGCAATTTAGCGGTGAAGAGTGCGTCACGGTTGCCTATACTCCAGGCAGGATAAATGGAGGAAATCTCAATGAGCGCACCCCTGCTAATTGCCCGCACGCCGGACACCGAACTGTTTTTACTGCCAGGCATGGCCAACCGTCACGGGCTGATTACCGGCGCCACCGGGACCGGTAAAACCGTCACACTACAAAAGCTGGCCGAATCGTTGTCCGAGATTGGCGTACCGGTATTTATGGCCGATGTGAAAGGTGATTTAACCGGCGTGGCCGAGGAAGGACAAGCCTCTGAAAAGCTGCTCGCCCGCCTGAAAAATATCGGCATTACCGACTGGCAACCGCATGGTAATCCGGTCACGGTGTGGGATATCTTCGGCGAAAAGGGTCACCCGGTGCGAGCCACGGTATCTGACCTCGGGCCGCTGCTGCTGGCTCGTCTGTTGAATCTCAACGACGTTCAGTCCGGCGTGCTGGATATTATCTTCCGCATTGCCGATGACCAGGGCCTGCTGCTGCTCGATTTCAAAGACCTGCGGGCCATCACTCAGTACATCGGCGATAACGCTAAATCCTTCCAAAATCAGTACGGCAATATCAGCAGCGCTTCGGTCGGGGCTATCCAGCGCGGACTGCTGTCGCTGGAGCAGCAGGGAGCGGCGCACTTCTTTGGCGAACCGATGCTGGACATCAAAGACTGGATGCGTACCGACGCCAGCGGCAAAGGGATGATTAATATTCTCAGCGCCGAGAAGCTCTACCAGATGCCCAAACTGTACGCCGCCAGCCTGCTGTGGATGCTCTCTGAACTGTACGAACAGTTGCCGGAGGCGGGCGATCTGGAGAAACCAAAACTGGTGTTCTTCTTTGATGAAGCGCACCTGCTGTTCAACGATGCCCCGCAGGTGCTGCTGGATAAAATCGAACAGGTGATCCGCCTGATCCGCTCGAAAGGGGTCGGCGTATGGTTCGTCTCGCAAAACCCGTCGGATATTCCGGACAACGTGCTTGGCCAGTTGGGGAACCGTGTGCAGCACGCCCTGCGTGCGTTCACGCCGAAAGATCAGAAAGCGGTGAAAAGCGCGGCGCAAACCATGCGCGCCAACCCGGCGTTTGATACCGAGAAAGCCATTCAGGAGCTGGGCACCGGCGAGGCACTGGTGTCGTTTCTGGACGCCAAAGGCAGCCCGTCGGTGGTTGAACGGGCGATGGTGATTGCTCCCTGCTCACGGATGGGACCGGTGACGGACGACGAGCGCAACGGGCTGATTAATCACTCTTCGCTGTACGGCAAATATGAAGAAAATATCGACCGAGAGTCCGCCTATGAACGTTTACAGCAGGGCGTGCAGGCCAGTACCGAGCAGCAAAATACGCCTCCCGCCAACGGTAAAGCGGTCGAGGTGGACGGCGGTATTCTCGGTGGATTGAAGGATATTTTATTTGGCAGCACAGGGCCGCGCGGCGGCAAGCGCGATGGCGTGGTACAGAGCGTGGCGAAAAGCGCGGCGCGACAGGTTACTAATCAGATAATCCGCGGCATGTTGGGGAGTTTGATGGGCGGGAGAAAACGCTAGCCCGTATTACGTTGCCGGATGGCGGCTTAACGCCTTATCCGGCCTACGGGCCCGGAGTAGGCCTGAAAAGCGCAACGCCATCAGGCCTACGATTACTATGATTACGATTTACGCAGCATCAGCCACAGGCTTATCAGGAAGAAGCTGGCGCTTGGCAGCAGCGCACCGATAATCGGCGGAATGCCGTACACCAGCGTCAGCGGGCCAAAGATTTGGTCCAGCACATAGAACACAAAACCGAAGCTAATCCCCGTCACCACACGCACACCCATCGGGACGCTACGCAGCGGACCAAAGATAAACGACAACGCCATCAGCATCATGACCGCCACTGACAGCGGCTGGAAGACTTTGCTCCACATATTGAGCTGGTAGCGTCCGGCATCCTGGCCGCTCGACTTCAGGTACTTCACGTAGTTATGCAGACCGCTAATCGACAGCGCGTCAGGATCCAACGCCACGACGCCGAGCTTGTCGGGCGTCAGGTTGGTTTTCCAGGTGCCGCTCACCGTCTGCGAGCCGGTGATTTGTTTCGGATCGGTCAGGTTGGATTCATCCACCTGCGACAAACGCCAGACCTTCTGTTCCGGGTCAAACGTCGCGCTCGCAGCGTAGCGTACAGACTGCAGACGGCGCTTGTCGTTAAACGAGTAGATGCTAATCCCACCCAGCTCGGCCTCGCCTTTCACCCGCTCGATGTAGACAAAGCTGTCACCGTCTTTCGCCCACAAACCCTGCTGGGTAGAGAGCAGCGAGCCGCCGTACATCTGCTGCGCACGGTAGTTACGCGCCATCTGTTCACCCTGCGGTGCGACCCATTCGCCAATGGCCATCGTCAGCAGCACCAGCGGAATCGCGGTTTTCATCACCGACAACGCCACCTGCATACGGGTAAAGCCAGAAGCCTGCATCACCACCAGTTCACTGCGCTGGGCCAGCATGCCCAGCCCCAGCAATGCCCCCAGCAGTGCCGCCATCGGGAAGAAGATCTGGATATCTTTCGGCGCACTGAGCAGGGTATACAGCCCGGCGCCCATCGCATCGTAGCTCCCCTGCCCGGCTTTTTTCAGCTGGTCAACGAACTTGATGATCCCGGAGAGCGACACCAGCATGAACAGCGTCATCATGATGGTGGTGAAAATGGTTTTACCGATATAGCGGTCAAGTACACCAAAAGGCTGCATTATACCGCTCCTTTACGCATAAAACGGGCACGCAAGCGGCGCATCGGCACCGTATCCCAGAGGTTAAGCACAATCGCCAGCGACAGATAAGCCAGGTTAACCACCCACATCCAGAACACCGGATCCAGCTTACCTTTGCCACCGTTCGACTTCAGCGATGTCTGAACCAGGAAGAACAGCAAATAGAGCAGCATTGCTGGCAGCATCGACAGCACGCGACCCTGACGCGGGTTTACCACGCTCAGCGGTACAACCATCAGCGCCATCATAAATACGGTGAATACTAACGTGATACGCCAGGTCAGCTCCGCGCGGGCGCGATCGGTGTCGGTCGCCAGCAGCGTACGCATGGTCATCTGTTCGGTATCGTTTGGATCCAGCGCCACGGCCTGATGGCCGATAATCGCCTGATAATCCTGGAAGTCGGTAATGCGGAAATCGCGCAGCAGCGCGGTACCTTCAAAGCGCGTCCCCTGGTTTAGCGTCACAACCTGAGAGCCATCGCGCAATTGGGTAAGATGTCCGGAATCGGCTACGACGACCGAAGGACGAGCGTTGCCTTTCGGGCGGATTTGCGCGAGAAACACGTCTTTGAAGTTGCTGCCGTCAACGCTTTCGATAAACAGCACCGAACTGCCGTTGGTCGCCTGCTGGAATTGCCCCTGAGCAAGCGCCGCCATACCGGGGTTCGCTTTCGCCTCTGCCAGGACTTCGTCCTGATGTCTGGAGGACCACGGTCCGGCCCACATCACGTTGACCGCCGCAATAATACTGGTAAACAACGCCAGCACCATCGCCGCTTTAACAAGCACAGCCTTGCTCAGCCCGCAGGCATGCATGACCGTAATTTCACTTTCGGTATACAGTTTGCCCAGCGTCATCAGCAGCCCGAGGAACAGGCTTAAGGGCAAGATAAGTTGCGCCATTTCTGGCACGCCCAGCCCCAGCAGCGAGAGCACCAGATTTGCCGGGATATCACCGTCAACAGCCGCACCAAGGATCCTGACCAACTTTTGACAAAAGAAGATCAAAAGCAGGATGAATAGGATCGCAAGTTGGCTTTTGAGCGTTTCCCGAACCAGATATCTTATGATTATCACTTTAAATACGCCCGTAAAAACCCGTCTTTTGCCGGAATTTAGCTTGTTTCATGGCTTAAACGTCATTTATTCTCTTGAGTCGTCGAAATCGTCGCTAAGATCATTATACTCAACGGATCCACCTCTCAGAAATTGTTCTGACGTGCCAATGCCGTAATAACGTTAAGATTAACACGAAGTCACCGCAACAGCGGGTATGAGTTACGAAAGCTTGCAATTCTATCCGTAGCCACCGCTGTTGTCTTTAAGATTCAGGAGCGTAGTGCATGGAGTTCAGTGTAAAAAGCGGTAGCCCGGAGAAACAGCGGAGTGCGTGCATCGTCGTGGGTGTCTTTGAACCACGCCGCCTCTCTCCGATTGCAGAGCAGCTCGACAAGATCAGCGACGGGTACATCAGCGCACTGCTGCGTCGTGGCGAACTGGAAGGCAAACCGGGTCAAACCCTGTTGCTGCACCATGTTCCTAACGTTCTGTCTGAGCGAATTCTCCTCATTGGTTGTGGCAAAGAGCGCGAACTTGATGAGCGCCAGTACAAGCAGGTCATTCAGAAAACCATCAATACGCTGAATGATACTGGCTCAATGGAAGCCGTCTGCTTTCTGACTGAGCTGCACGTCAAAGGGCGCAATAACTACTGGAAAGTGCGCCAGGCCGTTGAGACGGCACAGGAAACGCTGTACAGCTTTGACCAGTTGAAGACCAACAAAAGCGAGCCGCGTCGCCCGCTGCGTAAAATGGTCTTCAACGTGCCGACCCGCCGCGAGCTGACCAGCGGTGAGCGTGCGATCCAACACGGTCTGGCAATCGCCGCTGGCATTAAAGCGGCGAAAGATCTCGGCAACATGCCGCCGAACATCTGTAACGCAGCTTATCTGGCCTCTCAGGCGCGTCAGTTGGCAGACAGCTACAGCAAAAATGTTGTGACCCGCGTGATCGGCGAGCAGCAGATGAAAGAGCTGGGTATGCACTCTTATCTCGCCGTCGGTCACGGTTCGCAGAACGAGTCGCTGATGTCAGTCATCGAGTACAAAGGCAACCCGTCCGAAGACGCGCGTCCGATTGTACTGGTCGGTAAAGGGTTAACCTTCGACTCCGGCGGTATCTCCATCAAACCAGCCGAAGGCATGGATGAGATGAAGTACGACATGTGCGGCGCGGCGGCTGTGTACGGCGTAATGCGCATGGTGGCCGAGCTTCAGTTGCCCATCAACGTCGTCGGCGTACTGGCGGGCTGCGAAAATATGCCGGGTGGCCGCGCGTATCGCCCAGGCGACGTGCTGACCACCATGTCTGGTCAGACCGTTGAAGTGCTCAATACCGACGCCGAAGGCCGTCTGGTGCTGTGCGACGTGTTAACCTACGTCGAGCGCTTTGAGCCGGAGGCGGTGATTGACGTTGCGACCCTGACCGGCGCGTGCGTGATTGCGCTGGGCCATCACATCACCGGCCTGATGTCGAACCACAACCCGCTGGCGCATGAGCTGATCGGTGCGTCCGAGCAGGCTGGCGACCGCGCGTGGCGTTTGCCGCTGGGTGATGAATACCAGGAGCAGTTAGAGTCTAACTTTGCGGATATGGCGAACATCGGCGGACGTCCTGGCGGCGCCATTACCGCGGGCTGCTTCCTGTCACGCTTTACCCGTAAGTACAACTGGGCGCACCTGGATATCGCCGGTACCGCATGGCGCTCCGGTAAAGCCAAAGGTGCAACCGGTCGTCCGGTCGCCTTACTGTCGCAGTTCCTGCTCAATCGCGCGGGTTTTAACGGCGAAGAGTGATGTAAAACGCCGGGTGGCGGCTTCGCCTTACTCGGCCTACAACGTCACTCAACCGTAGGCCGGGTAAGCGCAGCGCCACCCGGCTTTGCATTTAAATCCACCACAAGAAGCCCCATATATGAAGAATGCGACGTTCTATCTTCTGGACAATGACACACAACAAGATGGTTTAAGCGCCGTCGAGCAACTGGTGTGTGAAATTGCCGCAGAACGTTGGCGGGCTGGCAAGCGCGTGCTTATCGCCTGTGAAAACGAAAAGCAGGCTCTTCGACTGGATGAAGCCCTGTGGGCAAGACCGGCAGAAAGCTTTGTTCCGCATAATCTGGCGGGCGAAGGCCCCAGAGGCGGCGCGCCGGTAGAAATTGCCTGGCCGGAGAAACGCAATAGCAGCCCGCGCGACCTGCTCATCAGTTTGCGCGTTGGCTTTGCAGATTTTGCCACCGCTTTCACAGAAGTGATAGACTTCGTTCCTTACGAAGATTCTTTGAAACAATCGGCACGCGATCGCTACAAAGCTTACCGCGTGGCTGGTTTTAACCTGAATACGGCAACCTGGAAATAATGGAAAAGACATACAACCCACAAGATATCGAACAGCCGCTTTACGAGCACTGGGAAAAGCAGGGCTATTTCAAACCTAACGGCGATGAAAGCAAAGAGTCCTTCTGCATCATGATCCCGCCGCCGAACGTCACCGGCAGTTTGCATATGGGTCATGCTTTCCAGCAAACCATCATGGATACCATGATTCGCTACCAGCGCATGCAGGGTAAAAACACCCTGTGGCAGGCTGGTACCGACCACGCGGGTATCGCTACCCAGATGGTGGTTGAGCGTAAGATTGCCGCTGAAGAAGGTAAAACCCGTCACGACTACGGTCGCGAAGCGTTTATCGATAAAATCTGGCAGTGGAAAGCGGAATCCGGCGGCACCATTACCCGTCAGATGCGCCGTCTCGGCAACTCCGTTGACTGGGAGCGCGAGCGCTTCACCATGGACGAAGGCCTTTCCAATGCCGTGAAAGAAGTCTTCGTTCGCCTGTACAAAGAAGACCTGATTTACCGTGGCAAGCGCCTGGTAAACTGGGACCCGAAACTGCGCACCGCCATCTCTGACCTGGAAGTGGAAAACCGCGAGTCTAAAGGCTCGATGTGGCACATCCGCTATCCGCTGGCCGACGGCGCGAAAACCGCTGACGGTAAAGATTACCTGGTCGTGGCGACTACCCGTCCGGAAACCATTCTGGGCGACACCGGCGTGGCCGTGAACCCGGAAGATCCGCGCTATAAAGATCTGATCGGCAAATTCGTTATTCTGCCGCTGGTTGACCGCCGTATTCCGATCGTCGGCGACGAACATGCCGATATGGAAAAAGGCACCGGCTGCGTGAAGATCACCCCGGCACACGACTTTAACGACTACGAAGTCGGGAAACGTCACGGCCTGCCGATGATCAACATTCTGACCTTTGACGGTGACATCCGTGAAACCGCGGAAGTATATGACACCAAAGGCGAAGAGTCTGACGTTTACTCCAACGCCATCCCGGCTGAGTTCCAGAAGCTGGAACGCTTTGCCGCGCGTAAAGCGATCGTCGCTGCCATTGATGCGATGGGCCTGCTGGAAGAAATTAAACCGCACGACCTGACCGTACCTTACGGCGACCGTGGCGGCGTAGTTATCGAACCGATGCTGACCGACCAGTGGTACGTCCGTGCCGACGTGCTGGCGAAACCGGCGGTTGAAGCGGTTGAAAACGGCGACATTCAGTTCGTACCGAAGCAGTACGAAAACATGTACTTCTCCTGGATGCGCGATATTCAGGACTGGTGTATTTCCCGTCAGCTGTGGTGGGGTCACCGTATCCCGGCATGGTATGACAACGACGGCAACGTATATGTTGGCCGTACCGAAGACGAAGTGCGTCAGGAAAACAACCTCGGCGCCGACGTTCAGCTTCGTCAGGACGAAGACGTTCTGGATACCTGGTTCTCCTCCGCGCTGTGGACCTTCTCTACCCTGGGCTGGCCGGAAAACACCGACGCGCTGCGTCAGTTCCACCCAACCAGCGTGATGGTTTCCGGCTTCGACATCATCTTCTTCTGGATTGCCCGCATGATCATGATGACCATGCACTTCATCAAAGATGAAAACGGCAAGCCGCAGGTTCCGTTTAAGACCGTCTACATGACCGGTCTGATCCGTGATGACGAAGGCCAGAAGATGTCCAAATCCAAGGGCAACGTTATCGACCCGCTGGATATGGTCGACGGTATCTCACTGCCAGAGCTGCTGGAGAAACGCACCGGCAACATGATGCAGCCGCAGTTGGCTGAGAAGATTGCCAAACGTACCGAGAAGCAGTTCCCGAACGGTATTGAGCCGCACGGCACCGACGCCCTGCGCTTTACCCTGGCGGCGCTGGCTTCGACCGGCCGCGATATCAACTGGGACATGAAGCGTCTGGAAGGTTACCGTAACTTCTGTAACAAGCTGTGGAACGCCAGCCGCTTCGTGCTGATGAACACTGAAGGAAATGATTGCGGCTTTAACGGCGGCGAAATGACCCTGTCACTGGCCGACCGCTGGATCCTCGCTGAATTCAACCAGACCATCAAAGCGTACCGCGAAGCGCTGGATAACTTCCGCTTCGATATCGCTGCGGGCATCCTGTACGAGTTCACCTGGAACCAGTTCTGCGACTGGTATCTGGAGCTGACCAAGCCGGTAATGACCGGAGGAACTGATGCTGAACTGCGCGGCACCCGCAATACGCTGGTGACCGTGCTGGAAGGTCTGCTGCGCCTGGCGCACCCGATCATTCCGTTCATCACCGAAACCATCTGGCAGCGTGTGAAGGTGATTTGTGGCAACACCGCAGATACCATCATGCTGCAGCCGTTCCCGGAATATAACGCGGCTCAGGTAGATGAAGCGGCGCTGGCCGATACCGAATGGCTGAAGCAGGCGATCGTTGCCGTACGTAATATTCGCGCGGAAATGAACATTGCCCCGGGCAAACCGCTGGAGCTGCTGCTGCGTGGTTGCAGCGCGGATGCGATGCGTCGTGTAAACGACAACAAGAGCTTCCTGCTTAACCTGGCGCGTCTGGAAAGCATCACCGTGCTGCCAGCCGATGATAAAGGTCCGGTCTCCGTGACCAAAATCATCGACGGCGCCGAGTTGCTGATCCCGATGGCTGGCCTCATCAACAAAGAAGATGAGCTGGCGCGTCTGGCGAAAGAAGTCGCGAAAATCGAAGGTGAGATTGCCCGTATCGAAGGCAAACTGTCCAACGAAGGTTTCGTTGCCCGCGCACCGGAAGCGGTCATCGCCAAAGAGCGTGAGAAGCTGGACGGTTACGCAGAAGCCAAAGCGAAGCTGATTGAACAGCAGGCAGTTATCGCCGCGCTGTAAAAATCGTGCCCGTACGTTTGCCGGATGGCGCTACGCTTATCCGGCAAACGGGCACCGTCAACGTAGGTCGGATAAGCGTAGTACATCCGACGCCGCAGACAATAAAAGCCTCTGACGCATATGCTCAGAGGCTTTTTATTGAATTATCCTCGCTTGCGCTTCCCCTCACCGCAGTGGTATTAACTGCATATGTCTCACTTTTATGTCATGAGTTCGCTATGAGTGCCATTACCTCCGTCGCGGCAACGCTGCGCCGAATTTCTGCCGATGATAACGCCGCAATTGCCCGCGTTATCCGCAAAGTTTCCGCTGAATACGGCCTGACCGCCGATAAAGGCTACACCGTTGCCGACCCTAATCTGGACGAATTGTTCCAGGTTTACAGCCAGCCGGGCGCGGCTTACTGGGTGGTTGAGCACAACGGTGAAGTCGTGGGCGGCGGCGGCGTTGCGCCGTTAGGGTGTAGCGAACCGGACATTTGCGAGCTGCAAAAGATGTACTTCCTGTCGAGCGCGCGCGGTCAGGGACTGGCGAAAAAACTGGCGCTGATGGCGCTTGAACATGCCCGTGAGCAAGGTTTTAAGCAGTGCTATCTTGAGACCACGGCTTTTCTGACTGAGGCAATTCGCCTGTATGAGCATTTAGGCTTTGAGCATATCAGCGAAGCGCTGGGCTGTACCGGGCACGTAGATTGTGAAGTGCGAATGTTAAAGCCCCTCTGACCTTACGCCGAGAGGCTTTAACCGCGTTACTGCATCTCGGCTGAGAGCATCAGTCGAATAACGCCAGCCGCACGAGCGGTTGGCAGCTTCAGCACCTGTGACCATAAATCTTGCACCATTTCACAGACGACTTTCTCTTTGCCCACGCCTTTACTCGGATCGGCCATGATTTGGATATCCGGTCCAAAGCGCTGTACCAGCCCCGGACTGATGGATTGCAGATCCTGAAGCGCCAACTGTTTTTCTTCCGCCGTAACCGTATGTTTTTTCGGGCCATAGGCCGCGTGCATCATACTCATGTCGCTGGCCATACGACGGTTCATGAGCTCGCGCGGAATAATACGCACCGGGTTAATCCCGCCTTTCACTGCTGGGAACAAAAAGCGAAAACATTCGTCATTGCCCACTTTTGCCACCGCGGCAATCTGCTCGAGATTAATCTTCATATACTCGATCACGTTGGCATCAGGCGCCTGCTGCAAACGCGCCATCTGTACCTGCAGGATCTGCGGCTGAATAGCGTCGATAATCTGTTGCTCGCTTTTCCCCGCCTCTTTCAGCTGCGTTGCCTGGGTGAGGATGTTCTGCCACAGCTCTGGCTCCTGCTCCTTAAGCACCTGATAAACGGGCATGGACAGCATCGCGTTTTCAAATTTCTGCGCATCCGTCAGACCATAATCCGGGCTTTCGCGTGGGATCAGGTAGTGCACATCAAACAGATTCCACGCGATAATCGCCACCACAAAGACCACCGCGCCGGAGACCTTGCCCAGCCAGCCTTTTTTGCGAAACATGCCGACGACGATAGCAATCACCGCCCCGATATAACCTGCCAACAAAACGTGTGCCCAGTTCATTAACCATCCTTATGCCAAATCGTCTCTGTTACAGGGATATATTTCCCCTTCGATGTTTTGATTATTACGGCAGCAGCGAGCTATTTCCAGCCACCAGATTTTGCTAACAGAAACAGGAAGGATTAAACCGCGCGGCGATGGGCACCGCGCGTCAAAGAAAGGAACTAAGCTGGCACACCGCTGTGAAAGCGGAATTCATCGTCGGGAGAAGTAATCAACGCGGCTTCTACTTCGCCAAAAAAACGCACCCGGCTACTGATATCATCGGTTGAAACCTGCTGCGCCAGCGCCAGGTAATCCTGATAGTGCCGCGCCTCGGATCGCAGCAGCGACAGATAAAACGCCTGCAAATCGTCATCCAGATACGGTGCGAGCGCGGCGAACCGTTCACAGGAACGCGCCTCAATGTAAGCCCCGCAAATCAGTTTATCGATTAATGTCAGCGGCTCGTGGGTGCGCACCTCTTTGAGCATGCCTTTGGCGTAACGGCTGGCGGTAATCTTAATATAGGGAATGTTGCGACTCATCATCGCCTCACGCACCTGCCAGAAATGATGCAGTTCTTCCTTGATCAGCAAAACCATGCTGTCGATAAGCTTGCGTCCCCACGGGTCGTCGGTTTGCGGCATCACGCTTTTGCTTATCTGTTTATTCAGCGCGATAAAATCCGGCTCATCCCCTTCTCTGAAAGCAAACGCTTCATAGGGTTTCAGCCAGTCCAGCAGCGCCTGAGATCCCTGTTTATCTGCGACATACTTACGCACCAGCAGCATCGCCGTTTGCGCCGCTTTCAGCTCACAGACGAGGTGATCGGTCAATAACAGAGGCAGATTAGCCGGGTCTCGCGCTTTATCAAGCCAGGCCTGGGGCGTTTTACAGTGCAGGAAATTGTGGATCGGGGAGAGTATTTGCAGGTAATCCATACATTGTCCTTGGCCTGCGGCAGCCTGGGCTACCGCAGGTCAGTAGATGACTTAGTGACGCACGCCGTCATCATCTTCGTCGACGAGATCTTCATCGTCGCCGTCTTCACCTTCTTCGCCGTTCGGGTCTTCAAAATAGGTGCCCCAACCGTCGTATTCCACATCATATTTTTCAGCCAGGTTCATCAGTTGCTCAACCTGAGCATCGATCAACTCCGCATTCAGTGCACATTCGCTCAAAATGTCACAGCAAATAACCGTGTCGCCTTCTTCCACTTCCAGCTCTTCCGGCTCGGTCACTTCATAACCCAGCTTGAAGGCTTCTACTGCCGCTTTTTCCAGGGTTTCGAAGTCATCCGCGGAAAGGTGATGCTCAATGGTGTACAGCGCGTCTGGATCGCTGCCATCTTCGAGTAACTCTTCAATAATCAAGCGCGTTTCTTCACGCTGTTCTTCCAGTAGTTCCGGGTTTGCCATGGCTCGTTCCTCATAATGTCCTGCCGATACTCTTATTGTCACATACCGCTGTCATTGCCTCCACCTTTCCAGGAAAGATTTGTTAAACAAGGTTGCAAATGAATAAACATACATATAAATTGAATTTTAATTCAATAAATGGCCTAAGCCATGTGAGGGAACCATGTCTGCGTTTTATCATAAACATTTTTTGAAACTGCTTGATTTCACCTCTGCTGAACTCACGTCACTGCTCCAGCTCGCCGCACAGCTAAAGGCAGATAAGAAAAACGGCACTGAAGTCGCAAAACTCACCGGTAAAAACATCGCGCTCATCTTCGAAAAAGACTCAACCCGAACCCGTTGCTCTTTCGAAGTTGCCGCATACGACCAGGGTGCTCGCGTGACGTATCTCGGGCCAAGCGGCAGCCAGATTGGCCATAAAGAGTCGATCAAAGACACCGCCCGCGTGCTCGGCCGCATGTACGACGGTATTCAGTATCGGGGCCACGGCCAGGAGATTGTCGAGACGCTGGCGGAATATGCCGGAGTTCCGGTGTGGAACGGATTAACCAACGAGTTTCATCCCACCCAGCTGCTGGCGGATCTGTTAACTATGCAGGAACACCTGCCGGGTAAAGCGTTTAATGAGATGACGCTGGTCTACACCGGTGATGCCCGCAACAATATGGGCAATTCCATGCTGGAAGCCGCTGCGTTAACCGGGCTGGATCTGCGCCTGGTCGCACCGCAGGCCTGCTGGCCAGAGGAAAGTCTGGTTGCAGAGTGCAAAGCGCTGGCACAGAAAAACGGTGGCAATATTACGCTGACCGAAGATGTCGCCGCGGGCGTGAAAGGTGCGGACTTTATCTATACCGACGTCTGGGTATCAATGGGCGAAGCAAAAGAGAAGTGGGCCGAACGTATTGCGCTGCTGCGTAAGTACCAGGTTAATAGCACGATGATGGCGTTGACCGGCAATCCACAGGTGAAATTCCTGCACTGCCTGCCCGCATTTCATGACGATCAAACCACGCTTGGCAAACAAATGGCACAGGAATATGGTCTGCACGGCGGTATGGAAGTGACCGATGAGGTCTTTGAATCACCCGCCAGCATCGTATTTGATCAGGCGGAAAACCGGATGCACACCATCAAAGCGGTGATGGTGGCGACGCTGGCGAAGTGAGGGCATGGATGAAAAGAATGCCGGATGGCGATGCTAAGCATCTTATCCGGCCTACAACCGCGCTCCCGTAGACCGGGCAAGGCGAAGCCGCCCCCGGCAAATACGCTTATGCCACTTGCATTTTCACCACGGCTTTGCGTACCAACGCTGGAGCTCCGACCGCGCACAGCGGTTTATGCACTTCACCCGGATAGAACACCACGAAATCACCTTCGTTCAGCACCACCGTTTTCTCCTGTACCCCTTCCGGCAGGAAGGCGATATCTTTATCCGCCAGCCAGTCAGTTTCCGGCGCGCCCGCAGGCTGCGTGCTGAAGGTCATTCCTTCCTGGCCTTTGAGCAGGATCTGAATATCCAGATAGCGAGCGTGATATTCGGCGCGGCGCTGCGCAAACGGCTCCGTCATATCTTCAGCAATCAGATAAAACAGGCGATCGCCGTCGATGTCGTGCTTACCTTTTTCCGTCGCATCCGTCACATGCGCTTTAATGTGTTCAATTGCCTGACGCAGCTCTTCCGGCAGCCAGGCATCCAGGTTGTGAATATTGCCAACAATCATCTCAAACCCCTTAATTAAAACATCGTTTCATTTTAGTTGTTATACGAAAAAACGGCCTGCCATACTACTGCTATTTGCCGATATTTTGCGTCAACGCATGTTTATCGCTGATGGTGTTAAATAATTGCTAACTCTCAGCAGCAGGTTATGCATAAACTTTGCATAACTTTCGGCTACCATTTTTCAACCTGATCAGTAACATACTGTTATTAAAGGTTTTATTAGAAAAACCAGCTATCGATCACAGTTCACCTCTCCTTCGCTATCCTTCTTCATCGTCATATTTATTTTGAAATGAACTTTACCGCGCAAATAATAAAATCATATATTCGCATAATAATTCACAACACAGAAAAAAGCACAAATAAATCAATGTATTACTTATATTACAGCACACTAAAAGTGTACATAATATTAACACCGATAAATAACAAGACATATTCCCGCGTAGTAATTCAATTATTCATGTTTTTATTTTATTAATTCTCCGAGCCATATCATAAATTAAACATCAAAAGTCAAATATCGACCTGACTGTGAAATAAATCACGTTTCCTCATCAAATAAGATCTAAGTATAGATTCCGAAATCAGCTGAAAAGTCATGACTGCAATAAATATTATTTGCAGGCACATCCTCTTTATTTTTTAAAATCGTATTAAAGGAATAATGATGGAAAAGCATTATGTCGGGTCTGAAATCGGTCAATTACGTAGCGTAATGCTACATCGCCCTAATCTCAGCTTAAAAAGGCTGACGCCATCAAATTGCCAGGAACTGCTTTTTGATGATGTTCTTTCGGTAGAACGCGCAGGAGAAGAGCATGACATTTTCGCCAACACGTTACGTCAGCAAGGGATTGAGGTTCTGTTACTCACTGATTTATTGACACAAACCTTAGATGTCCAAGATGCCAAAGACTGGTTGCTGGAGACACAAATCTCTGATTATCGCCTTGGCCCCGCTTTCGCCACGGATATTCGCGCCTGGCTTGCAGATATGCAGCATCGGGAACTCGCCCGGCATTTAAGCGGTGGGCTAACCTACGGAGAAATTCCTGCCTCAATCAAAAATATGGTGGTCGATACTCACGATATTAATGACTTTATTATGAAGCCATTGCCAAACCACTTATTTACCCGCGACACCTCATGCTGGATATATAACGGTGTGTCAATTAACCCAATGGCAAAAACCGCGCGGCAAAGAGAAACCAATAACCTGCGGGCGATCTACCGTTGGCACCCTCAATTTGCTGATGGTGAATTTATTAAATATTTCGGCGATGAAAATATTAATTACGACCACGCCACATTAGAAGGTGGAGATGTGCTGGTCATTGGTCGCGGCGCGGTACTCATCGGTATGTCGGAACGCACCACGCCGCAGGGCATTGAATTCCTTGCCCAGTCGCTGTTTAAGCATCGCCAGGCTGAACGCGTCATCGCGGTTGAACTGCCGAAACATCGCTCCTGTATGCACCTCGATACCGTCATGACCCACATTGATATCGATACCTTCTCCGTCTACCCGGAAGTGGTACGCCCGGATGTCCAGTGCTGGACCCTGACGCCAGACGGGCGCGGCGGCCTGAAACGCACCCAGGAAAGTACTCTGGTACATGCCCTCGAAAAAGCGCTGGGCCTCGACCAAATCACGCTGATAACCACCGGAGGCGACGCCTTCGAAGCTGAACGCGAACAGTGGAATGACGCCAACAACGTCCTGACGCTACGCCCCGGTGTGGTGGTGGGTTACGAGCGCAACATCTGGACCAACGAGAAATACGACAAAGCAGGCATCACCGTTTTACCCATTCCTGGCGACGAACTTGGACGTGGACGCGGCGGCGCACGCTGCATGAGCTGCCCACTGGAACGCGACGGTATTTAAGGAAAAGTCATGGAAAACAAACCTACTCTGGTTGTGGCGTTGGGCGGCAATGCGCTGCTCAAACGCGGCGAGCCGCTGGAAGCTGACATCCAGCGCAAGAACATTGAGCTGGCGGCAAAAACTATCGCTCAGCTCACACAGCAATGGCGCGTGATTCTGGTGCACGGCAATGGCCCGCAGGTTGGACTTTTGGCGTTGCAAAACAGTGCGTATGCCAGCGTCACCCCCTATCCGCTCGACATTCTCGGCGCGGAAAGCCAGGGAATGATTGGCTATATGCTGCAACAGGCGCTGAAAAACCAGCTTCCACAGCGTGAAATTAGTGTGCTGCTGACTCAGGTTGAAGTCGATGCCCACGATCCAGCCTTCAGCAATCCGACCAAATATATCGGACCGATTTACGACGACGCTCAGGCTAAAACGCTACACGTGGAAAAGGGCTGGATTTTCAAAGCCGATGGCAAAGCGTTCCGCCGCGTTGTGCCCTCTCCACAACCCAAACGTATCGTTGAAAGTGATGCCATTCGTACATTGATCGCCCGCGATCATCTGGTGATTTGCAACGGCGGAGGTGGCGTGCCGGTGGTGGAAAAAGCCGATGGCTACCACGGCATTGAAGCGGTGATCGACAAGGATCTCTCTGCCGCCCTACTCGCCCGCCAACTCCATGCCGATGCGTTGCTGATCCTCACCGATGCTGATGCCGTGTACCTCGACTGGGGCAAACCTACCCAGCGCCCGCTGGCCCAGGTCACCCCGGAACTGCTCGGTGAAATGCAATTCGACGCCGGTTCAATGGGCCCCAAAGTCACCGCCTGCGCGGAATTCGTCTCTCACTGTCGGGGAATTGCTGGCATCGGTTCACTGGCCGACGGTCCGGCCATTCTCGCCGGCGACAAAGGCACGCTAATTCGTCTCGAAACCACCGACGCTAACGCGTAGGACTTTTTTTTGCCGGATGACGGCTTCGCCTTATCCGGCCTACATAAGGACATTTTCATGACTGTTAACCTGAAAAATCGCAATTTTCTCAAACTGCTGGACTACACCCCGACGGAAATCCAGTACCTGATCGATCTGGCTATCGAGTTAAAAACGGCAAAAAAGGCCGGGCGCGAAAGACAGACGCTGGTCGGTAAAAATATCGCGCTGATCTTCGAAAAAACCTCAACCCGTACCCGCTGTGCCTTTGAAGTCGGCGCTTTCGATCAAGGCGCACAGGTGACCTATCTCGGCCCAAGCGGATCGCAGATCGGCCATAAAGAATCAATGAAAGATACTGCCCGCGTGCTAGGCCGCATGTACGACGGCATTGAATATCGCGGATACGGCCAGGACATTGTGGAGGAACTGGGGCAATTTGCCGGAGTTCCTGTTTGGAATGGACTGACAAATGAATTTCACCCCACCCAGATCCTCGCGGATCTGATGACCATGCTGGAACACGCCCCGGGTAAAACCTTGCCGGAACTGAGTTTCGCTTATCTCGGTGACGCCCGCAATAACATGGGTAATTCGCTGATGGTTGGCGCAGCGAAAATGGGGATGGATATCCGTCTGGTCGCACCTAAATCCTTCTGGCCTGACGAGGCGCTGGTTGCCGAATGTCGTGAAATTGCCAGCGTGACTGGCGCACGCATTACGCTCACAGAGGATGTTGAGGAAGGTGTATACGACGTCGATTTCCTCTACACCGATGTCTGGGTCTCTATGGGCGAACCCAAAGAAGCCTGGGCAGAACGCGTTAGCCTGATGACGCCCTATCAAATTAACCAGCGGGTCATCAACGCAACCGGTAACCCCAATGTGAAATTTATGCACTGTCTGCCCGCCTTCCATAACGAGCACACAAAGGTTGGACGTGAAATCGAAATGGCCTACGGCCTGAAAGGGCTTGAAGTCACGGAAGAGGTTTTTGAGTCAGCTAATTCCATCGTCTTCGACGAAGCAGAGAACCGGATGCATACCATTAAAGCGGTAATGGTAGCGACCCTCGGCGACTAACCCCAGCGGGCGTATGTCGCCTGACGGCATATGCCCAAGCTATCCGGAGAACATCATGGGCAAATTCAAATTTCCCAGCGCATATACCATCCTGTTTATTCTCATTGCACTCGTCGCGGTTATGACCTGGATAGTCCCGGCAGGGAAATACCAGATGGCGATGAATGCTACTCTGGGCAAAGAAGTGCCAGTTGCCGGTACTTATGCCCCCACAGAGGCGCACCCGCAAGGTTTTACCGCTGTACTGCTGGCCCCGATTGACGGTCTTTACAACCACGAAACCTATACCGCAGGCGCAATTGATGTGGCGTTGTTTGTCCTGATTATTGGTGGGTTTCTCGGCGTAGTAAACAAAACAGGCGCCATCGACGCAGGTATCGAGCGCGTGACGGTCAGGTTGAACGGTAAAGAGGAGTGGATGATCCCCATTCTGATGGGACTTTTCGCCGCCGGAGGTACGATTTACGGGATGGCGGAGGAATCACTCCCATTCTACACATTGCTGGTTCCGGTCATGATGGCCGCACGCTTTGATCCGTTGGTTGCCGCCGCCACCGTTCTGCTCGGCGCGGGCATTGGCACACTCGGCTCGACAATCAACCCTTTCGCAACGGTTATCGCGGCTAACGCCGCCGGGATCCCCTTCACCCAGGGAATGCTGATGCGCATTCTGCTGCTGATCGTCGGCTATGTTATCTGTGTGGTGTGGGTCATGCGTTATGCGCGCAAAGTCCGCAATCACCCGGAGTTGTCGATTGTGGCGGATAAAATGGAGGAAAACCGTGCGCATTTTCTCGGCAATCGCGGCAATACCAATCTTGAATTCACAGCCACGCGAAAGTGGATCCTGCTGATATTCGCCGCCGCCTTTGCGGTAATGATTTATGGCGTCGCGGTACTCGGATGGTGGATGGCAGAAATATCCGCAGTCTTTCTGGCTTCAGCCATTATCGTCGGCGTGATTGCCCGCATGAGTGAAGAAGCCTTCACCAGTACCTTCATTGACGGTGCGCGGGATCTGCTTGGCGTGGCGCTGATTATCGGCATTGCACGCGGAATCGTCGTGGTGATGGACAACGGCATGATCACCCACACTATTTTGCACAGCGCCGAAAATTTAGTCTCCGGTCTGTCCACCACCATTTTCATCAATGTGACCTACTGGCTGGAAGTATTGCTCTCCTTCCTGGTCCCTTCCTCGTCTGGCCTGGCGGTGCTCACGATGCCCATTATGGCCCCGCTGGCCGACTTCGCGCATGTCCCCAGGGATCTGGTCGTCACCGCGTATCAATCCGCTTCCGGCATTGTGAATCTGATTACACCCACCTCAGCCGTTGTGATGGGTGGGTTAGCCATCGCCCGTGTTCCTTACGTGCGATACCTGAAATGGGTCGCCCCGCTCCTGCTTATTTTGACGTTACTGAACATGGCCGTCCTGAGTATCGGCGCGATGTTGTAGCCCTTTTAGCCGTCGGATCCCGACGGCTTTTTTGAGCGCACTCTCGTTTTTCTGCGCAACCGCCCGTTTGAGCCGTTATTGATACTGCAAATGTGGTGAATTTCGCCATCACATTGATACAAATGATAAACTTAGGGTGTATTTATGAAGGAATTCGATGAATATTCGACCAAAGAGCAGAAACAATTGGCGATTTGTCAGCGTCTGATTAGCGAAAAAAGCTACCTTTCTCAGGAAGCGCTTCGCCGCGATCTCCAACACCATGGTTTTACCGGAATTAGCCAGTCAACGGTATCCCGTCTGCTGAAACTGCTCGGGGCTATAAAAATAAGAAATACAAAAGGGCAAAAAATTTATTCTGTAAATCCGCAATCGCGACCCGCTCCTGATGCTGCCCGCTCAATTGCTGAAATGGTGGTCAGCGTGGAGCACAATAGCGAATTTATCCTCATCCACACGGCGGCAGGTTATGGCCGTGCCGTTGCCAGAATCCTCGATTACCACGCATTACCAGAGATTCTGGGTGTCATCGCTGGCAGCAGTATTGTCTGGGTTGCGCCGCGAGTCGTGCAGCGAACGGGGTTGGTGCACAAGCAGATTAACTATCTATTTAAAATGAATTAAAATTCATAAGAACCGTTTGCGGTGAATAAATTGTGCATTTTCCGCTTGATCCCATAACGGAGCTGAGTATAATCGCGGACAATTTGCCGGGAGGATGTATGGTTCAGTGTGTACGACATTTTGTCTTACCGCGTCTGAAAAAGGACGCTGGCCTGCCGTTTTTCTTTCCGTTGATCACCCATTCCGAGCCCCTCAATTGAGGGGCTTTTTTTTTGCCCAGGCGTCAGGAGATAAACATGGCTAACCCGCTCTATCAAAAACACATCATTTCCATAAACGACCTCAGCCGCGATGACCTCAATCTGGTCCTCGCGACAGCGGCGAAATTAAAAGCTAACCCACAGCCGGAGCTGTTAAAGCATAAGGTTATCGCCAGTTGCTTCTTTGAAGCGTCAACCCGCACCCGTTTATCCTTTGAAACCTCCATGCACCGTCTGGGCGCCAGCGTGGTGGGTTTTTCTGACAGCAGCAACACGTCGCTGGGCAAAAAAGGCGAAACCCTGGCCGATACCATTTCCGTCATCAGCACCTATGTCGACGCCATTGTCATGCGTCATCCGCAGGAAGGCGCCGCGCGTCTGGCTACGGAGTTCTCCGGTAACGTTCCGGTACTGAACGCAGGCGACGGCTCCAACCAACATCCCACCCAAACGCTGCTGGACCTGTTTACCATTCAGGAAACTCAGGGTCGCCTGGACAATCTGCACATCGCCATGGTGGGTGACCTGAAATATGGCCGTACCGTCCATTCCCTGACCCAGGCGCTGGCGAAGTTCGAAGGTAACCGTTTCTACTTCATCGCCCCGGACGCACTGGCCATGCCGCAATACATTCTGGATATGCTGAATGAAAAAGGTATTGCCTGGAGCCTGCACGGCACCATCGAAGAAGTGATGGCGGAGGTCGATATCCTCTACATGACCCGCGTACAAAAAGAGCGTCTGGACCCGTCCGAATACGCCAACGTGAAAGCACAGTTTGTCCTGCGCGCCAGCGATTTGAACGGTGCCAGAGCGAACATGAAGGTGCTGCATCCGCTGCCGCGCATCGATGAAATCACCACCGACGTCGATAAGACGCCGCACGCCTGGTATTTCCAGCAGGCTGGCAACGGCATCTTCGCCCGCCAGGCGTTACTGGCACTGGTACTGAATAGCGAACTGGCACTGTAAGGGAGAAAAAGAGATGACACACGATAACAAACTGCAGGTTGAAGCCATCAAACGTGGCACCGTGATTGACCATATTCCCGCACAGGTTGGTTTTAAGCTGCTGACGCTGTTCAAACTGACGGAAACCGACCAACGTATCACCATCGGTCTGAACCTACCGTCTGGCGAGATGGGCCGTAAAGACCTGATTAAAATCGAAAATACGTTCCTGACCGACGAGCAGGTAAACCAGCTCTCCCTGTACGCCCCACAGGCAACAGTAAACCGCATTGACGATTACGACGTGGTGGGTAAATCACGTCCGAGTCTACCTGAGCGTATCGATAACGTGCTGGTTTGCCCGAACAGCAACTGCATCAGTCATGCTGAGCCGGTTTCTTCCAGTTTTGCAGTGAAAAAACGCGCTGATGACATCGCACTCAAATGCAAATACTGTGAAAAAGAGTTTTCGCATTATGTGGTGCTGGCCAACTAATTGGGGTTGGTTATGAGATCCCGACTCCCGTTACACATAAGCATTCGCAATGCTTCGAGGCGGCAAGTCCGATTATCACTGGGAGCATAGTAAACTATGTGACCAGGGTAAGAGGACGTAGCCAACGAAGAGGCAGTGTGAAGGATGACGTGTATAATGGGCGGGAACATTCTACTACCGCTGTAATTCAGGAGAAATCATGAGCAAGACTATCGCGACGGAAAATGCACCAGCAGCAATCGGCCCATACGTTCAGGGCGTTGACCTGGGTAGCATGGTAATCACTTCCGGTCAGATCCCGGTCGATCCGAAAACCGGTGCCGTAGCGGAAGACGTGTCCGCTCAGGCACGTCAGTCGCTGGAAAACGTAAAAGCTATCGTTGAAGCAGCAGGCCTGAAAGTGGGCGACATCGTAAAAACGACCGTTTTCGTTAAAGACCTGAACGATTTCGCCACCGTAAACGCGACCTACGAAGCATTCTTCACCGAGCACAACGCGACCTTCCCGGCGCGTTCTTGCGTAGAAGTTGCCCGTCTGCCGAAAGACGTGAAAATCGAGATTGAAGCGATCGCCGTTCGTCGCTAAGTCTCCTTGTGCCGGATGGCGGCTTCGCCTTATCCGGCCTACGCAAGCGTAGTTTGTAGGCCCGGTAAGCGTGAGCGCCACCGGGCATTTATCACATCACGCCAAACAATTTCGGCAGGAACAGTGAAATCGCCGGAATGTATGTCACGAGCATCAGCACCAGAAATAGCACGAGGTAGAACGGCAGCATCGCCTTTACCACCTGCTCTATTTTCTGCTTACTCACCGCACTGGCCACAAACAGCACCGACCCTACCGGTGGCGTAATAAGGCCGATCCCTAAGTTCACCAGCATGATCATGCCAAAATGGACCGGATCAATGCCGAGCGCGTTGGTCACTGGCAGCAGAACCGGCGTCAAAATCAGGATCAACGGCGCCATATCCATCAGCGTACCGATCAGCAGCAGCATGATGTTAATGCACATCAGAATGACGTATTTGTTGTCCGAGATGCTGGTGAAAGCTTCAGTGATACGCATCGGCAATTGCATATAGGTCATAACGGCGCCGAACGCAGCGGCAAAGCCTATCAGGATCATGACGATCGTGACTGTTTTCACCGTGCGGAACATCAGCTTTGGCAGCTCAGACCATTTATAGTCACGATAGATAAACATGGTGACAAAGAAGGCCCAAAGGCAGGCAATCGCCGCAGACTCCGTCGCGGTAAAGATACCTGACAGGATGCCGCCCATGATGATCACAACCGTCATCAGGCCCCACAGCGTATCGACGAAAATCTTCAGCGCCTGGCGAAACGGTACGCGTTCCCCTTTTGGATAACCGCGCTTGTGCGCAAAAGCCACGCACATTACCATCAGACTGAAACTTAACAGCAGGCCCGGTAGGATCCCAGCGATGAACAGTGCGGCAATCGACACCGTTCCGCCTGTAGCCAGCGAGTAAATAACCGAGTTATGGCTGGGCGGCGTAAGAATCGCCTGCACCGAACCACTGGCCGTTACCGCCGCGGCAAAGTCGCGCGGATAACCTTTTTTATCCATTTCCGGGATCATTACCGAACCAATGGATGCGGTATCCGCTACAGACGATCCAGAAATAGCGCCAAAAAAGGTTGATGCCACAATGTTTACCAGCGACAGTCCGCCGCGAATAAAGCCAACAAAAATATAGGCAAAGTTCACCAGTCGCCGCGCAATTCCCCCTTCGGCCATGATCGCTCCGGCCAAAATAAAGAACGGGATCGCCAGCAGGGAGAACTTATTCACCCCGCTGGTCAGTTGGATCATCACCGCTTCCAGCGGAATATCTATGTACCAGGCGCCAATGATGGCGCTAATGCCAACCGCATACGCTACCGGTACCCCAATTGCCAGCATAATGCCGAGCGTAAAGACGAGAATAAATGCATCCATCTGCTTTCCTTTCTGAAATGGGGGCGGTAACTAGCTGGTCGATCCCAGCATGACAACGGGACGTTGGTACTGCGGACCACGGAAAATCTTTTCTGCGATAAACAGCAGCGTTATGGCAGAGCCAATCGGCAATGGAAGGTAGTTTTGCCCGGCGCTTAAAAGCGGGAATTCGGCCACGGGCTGGCCCCACAGTTCAAGACAGAGATTGGTTCCGTACCAGAGGATAAAAAGGCTTATCGCCACTAACATAACGTCAGCGATTACCGAGCAATAACGGCGGGAAGCATCACCCAGACGGTCAATCACCATACTTACCGCGATATGCGAGCCTGCACGATAGCTCACCGCCGCGCCAATAAAGGTGAATGTCACCATACACAGAATAGCGACGGGTTCAGGCCATGACAGCGCGTTATTCAGAACATAACGCGCAAATATACCAACGGGGATAATGGCGACCATGACCAATAATGCGATACCGGCAATCCACATTGACACCCGATAAAGAAAATCCATTACCGATGAATAGCATTCACCCATAATCATCACCTCGAATTAATCAAAAGATTCAGGCGGAGGGTTGATATCCTCCACCTGATGAATTACTTCACATCCTGAATTCGTTTGATCAAATCCTGGTGGTCTTTACCGTAATTATCCCGCACTGACTGCGTGGCTTTATAGAAATAGTCCGTATCAATATCGTGGAACTGAACGCCGTTGGCTTTCATCGTCTCCAGCGATTTCGCATTATACTCCTGCCAAAGTTTTCGTTGCTCTACCTGTGCTTCTTTGGCGAGTTTAATAATGAGGTCCTGGTCTTCTTTTTTCAACTTATCCCATTTGGCTTTCGAGAAGAGAAAAAGCTCAGGAATAATAAAGTGTTTGCTCCAGGTATAGTTTTTCACGACCGGCAAATAGTTATGCGCAACAAACGTTGGCGGGTTATTTTCCGTGCCATCAATAACGCCGGTCTGCATGCCGCTAAATACTTCACTGACGCCCATGACAACGGAGTTAGCGCCCATCGCTTTCAGGGTATCCAGCGCTATCGGACTCCCTTGAACACGGATTTTCATGCCGTGTAAATCTTCCGGTTTCACCACCGGATTTTTGGTGATCAGGTTGCGCGTTCCGGCATCCATCCAGCCGAGGAATACCAGCCGCGATTTGGTGTTGGCCGTCAGGCGGTCGCCAATCTCCTGACCAATCATGCCGTCGAGAACCTTATGCAGATGGTCTTCATCACGGAAAATATATGGCAGGGTAAACACGTTAATTTCAGGGAGAATAGCGGCGACTGGCGTCATTGAGACACGAATAATATCGATAGCGCCTAATTGTGCCTGCTCAATCATCTGTTTTTCGTCGCCTAACACGCCACCGGGAAAGGTTTTAATCTCCAGACGACCTTCAGTGGCGGCGCTAAGTTTTTCCCCCATATGTTTCACGGCAACAACGTTCGGGTAATCAGCCGGATGCACATCTGCGGCGCGAAAGGTTTGTGCCAGCGTTGCATGACTCGCCAGTAATACAGACGCGCCAATACACAGACTTAACAGGTTTTTTGTCAGTTTCATTTGTCCTTCTCCAGAAGTTCATAATATCCATTAACAGGAATAGCTTGCAGAGCAAATGACTGCCGGAATTAAAAACGGGCAGCGTGAAACTTTCTTAACGACGTTACCTGCGCAGACTAACTGGTGTAACAATTTATTTCGATGACTACGTTCACAAAAAATAGCAGACACTTAAAATTTTTAGCACGCTGTTTCATTTTTGCAATACGGATCGTTTTATTGATAAAAAAACAACGCAAGAAAGGCGATTTGATACTAACAACCCGCGTTAGCATTTCAATAAAAATAAAACACCAATATTTCGGGAGAATATCTTTCGAATGAAAAAGAGAAATGCAGGATGGTATTAACACCATCCTGCAGAAGAGAAGTTGAGGATTACTGCCAGCCGTAGCGGCGGCTATAAAAACCTTTCACAAGCTGGGTTAATGTCATGTAACCCGCCAGAATTGCAATCAGCCACGGGAAGTAGCTCAGCGGCAGCGCCTGCAATTGCAGATAGCTGGCCAGCGGCGAGAACGGTAATGCAATGCCCACCACCATTACCACCAGCGTCATCAGCATCAGCGGCCATGCGGCGCGGCTTTGGATGAACGGCACGCGACGGGTACGGATCATATGCACAATCAGCGTTTGCGACAGCAGGCCCACCACGAACCAGCCAGACTGGAACAATGTCTGATGTTCAGGCGTATTGGCATGGAAGACGAACCACATCAGGCAGAAAGTCAGAATGTCAAAGATCGAGCTGATCGGTCCAAAGAAGATCATAAAGCGGCCCAACTCGGCGGGATTCCAGCGCTGCGGCTTTTTGATCTGCTCTTCGTCAACGTTATCAAACGGAATCGCCACCTGGGATACATCGTACAGCAGGTTCTGAATCAGTAAGTGCAGCGGCAACATCGGCAGGAACGGTAAGAAGGCGCTCGCCACCAGCACGCTAAACACATTACCGAAGTTAGAACTGGCCGTCATTTTGATGTACTTCAGCATGTTAGAGAAGGTACGGCGTCCTTCGATTACCCCTTCTTCCAGCACCATCAGGCTCTTTTCCAGCAGGATGATATCAGCCGCTTCACGGGCAATATCAACCGCGCCATCAACGGAGATACCAATGTCCGCCGCGCGCAGCGCCGGGGCGTCGTTAATGCCATCCCCCATAAAGCCGACCACATGACCTTCGCGCTTGAGCAGCGTGACAATACGCTCTTTGTGCATTGGTGTCAGGCGAGCAAACAGCGTGGTGCGCTGAGCAAGCGTTGCCAGTTCGTCATCGCTTAACCCCTCAATGCTGCTGCCGATCACCACATCGCCCGCATCCAGTCCCACTTCATGGCACACTTTTGCCGCCACCAGCTCGCTATCGCCCGTCAGAATTTTCACCGTAATACCGCTGGCTTTCAGCGCTTTAAGCGCCGGTGCGGTGGTCTCTTTCGGCGGATCGAGGAACGCGATATAGCCTTCGAGGATCAGATCGGATTCATCAATACGCTGGTAATCACCTTCACGCGCTGGCAGGTATTTCGTCGCCACCGCCACCACGCGCAGCCCCTGGCGGTTCAGCGTGTCCGTGACGCGTTTCACCCGACGCAGCATGTTGTCATCTAACGGAACAATCTCACCATTGTGGCGCACCTGGGTACAGACGCTGAGGATCTCCTGTAGTGCCCCTTTACAGACCAACTGGTGCACATCGGTTTCTTCTGCCACCACCACCGACATGCGGCGACGTTCGAAATCAAACGGGATCTCATCGATTTTTTGCCAGCGGGTAGAGAGCCGACGGGCGGATTCTTCGTCCACGCCTTCCAGCACTGCCGTATCCAGCAGATTCTTCAGCCCGGTCTGGTAGTGGCTGTTCAGCCACGCAGAATGCAGGACGTGTTCGCTGGGCTTTCCAGATATATCAGTATGATTCTCCAGCACTATTTTATCCTGAGTCAGGGTGCCGGTTTTATCGGTGCACAGAATATCCATCGCGCCAAAGTTCTGGATAGCGTCGAGGTGTTTAACGATAACCTTTTGTTTTGACAGCTTCACCGCCCCACGCGCCAGCGTCGAGGTGACGATCATCGGCAGCATTTCTGGAGTCAGTCCCACCGCCACAGACAGCGCAAACAGCGCCGCTTCCCACCAGTCACCTTTGGTGTAGCCATTGATTATAAGCACGATGGGCGCCATCACCAGCATAAAGCGGATCAGCAGCATGCTGACGCGGCTGATCCCTTTCTGGAAGGCATTCTGCTCGCTTTCCTGCTCGCTGACGCGGCCCGCCAGTTGCCCGAACCAGGTATTGGCCCCGGTCGCAATCACGATGGCCTGCGCCGTGCCGCTCACCACATTGGTGCCCATAAAGCACAGGGTATCGCATTCCAGCGGGTTGCTTTGCTGCGGGTCGCGGCTGGTTGCAACTTTCTCTACCGGCAGCGATTCACCGGTCAGCGAAGCCTGAGCCACGAACAGGTCACGAGCCTGTACTACGCGCAGATCGGCCGGGATCATATCCCCTGCCGCCAGTTTGATAATATCGCCAGGAACCAACTGATCGATCGGCAGTTCAACCCAACCGTTCTCCCCTTTCTCGTTGATAACGCGCAGCACCGTGGCGGTGTTGCTGACCATCGCTTTCAACGCATCCGCCGCTTTGGTGGAACGCGCCTCCTGCACAAAATTCAGCAGCGTCGAGATGGCGACCATCAGAGCGATGACGCCAGCAGCGAACAGATCCTCGGTGGCATAGGAAATCGCACCAAGGATAGTCAGCAGAATATTAAACGGGTTGCGGTAGCAGACCCATAGATGCACCCACCAGGGCGACGGCTTCTGCGCCGGCAACTGGTTTTCGCCATGGATTTCGCGAGCGTTCTCGACTTCTGCGGCGTTCAACCCTTCTGGGTGCGCGCCGAACGTTTTCCACAGCGCGGCTTCGTCCATCAGCGCCATTTTCAGGCAATGTTCGCTCAGCGAGGGTGGGATCGGTGTGCTGGCAACGGTTTGCGCATTGGGTAGCGGATCGCGATGCACCAGACGATACGGTAGATGGCGGTTTAGCCGGGCAAATAGCTGGCGAGTAATATTTTTGAACATAGGCAGTCCCCCTGCACCAGTATAAACAGGCGCAGTAAATCCTTCAGGCGTGGCAAAGCCTTGCCTGATGGCAATCTCAAAATCGTAACAGGGACGTCAGAACGTCACTGTCTTACGCATCCGGTAAGACAGTGAAAGACAGGCTTACCGGAAAGGGTTGTTTCTCCGTCTCGGGAGAGGGGTGGGATCGGGATCCATATAGCCTCCGGTAAGTGAAAGATTTGCGCTGCGGATTATACGCAGAAAACCATAAGGTTTGTGGCAATTATGGCGGTATGATACAGCACGGAAACTAAACCAAATGTATACCAGACTTTGCCCATTGCACTGCGCTTGAGTAAAGTTATTCTCTATTTGGCATAACTTCACACGCAACATGGGAAAACAGGATGCAAAATCGGCTGACCATTAAAGACATCGCCCGCTTAAGCGGTGTGGGAAAATCAACCGTTTCCCGTGTGCTCAACAATGAAAGCGGCGTGAGTGAACGCACCCGCGAGCGCGTTGAAGCGGTGATGAATCAGCACGGTTTTTCCCCTTCCCGCTCCGCACGCGCCATGCGTGGGCAAAGCGACAAGGTAGTGGCGATTATCGTCACACGTCTGGACTCGCTTTCGGAAAATCTCGCCGTGCAGACCATGCTGCCCGCCTTTTATGAACAGGGTTACGATCCGATCATGATGGAAAGCCAGTTCTCACCCGAACTGGTTGAAGAACATCTCGGCATGCTCCGACGCCGCAACATTGACGGCGTGGTGCTGTTCGGTTTTACCGGCATTACTGAATCCATGCTCACCACCTGGCAGGATTCGCTGGTGCTGTTGGCACGCGATGCCAAAGGCATTGCCTCGGTCTGCTATGACGATGAGGGTGCCATTCGCACCCTGATGCAGCGTTTATACGAACGCGAGCATCGCCATATTAGCTTTCTTGGCGTTCCTCATAGCGACGTGACCACCGGTAAGCGTCGCCATGAAGCTTATCTGGCATTCTGTAAGAAACACAAACTGCATCCGGTTGCTGCGCTGCCGGGTCTGGCCATGAAGCAGGGCTATGAGCAGGCCGCCAGTGTCATCACCCCGGAAACCACCGCATTAGTCTGCGCGACGGACACCCTCGCCCTTGGGGTCAGTAAATATCTACAGGAGCAGCGAATAGAGAACCTGCAGTTGGCAAGCGTGGGCAGCACGCCGCTGATGAAATTCCTCCACCCGGAAATTATCACCGTCGACCCAGGATACGCCGAAGCCGGGCGACAAGCGGCCTCTCAACTGATCGAGCAGATCAACGGCCGCAGCGAACCACGACAAATCGTTATTCCTTCCACCCTCTCCTGACCGCTTTCTGAGCGTTAATTTGTGATCTTCGCTGCGTTTCGGGAACGTTCCCATTTTTAAATATTCATCGACGATATACTCTGGCGCCAACAACGCGAGAGTTGCCGGATGGCGACCTAACGCGTCTTATCCGGCCTACGGGGAACACACATCATCATGAGCAAAATAAAACAAGCAGACATCGACCGGCTGATTGAGCTGGTAGGCGGGCGCGACAATATCGCCACGGTAAGTCACTGCATTACTCGCCTGCGTTTTGTGCTGAATCAACCTGCGAACGCCAGGCCGAAAGAGATCGAACAGTTGCCGATGGTCAAAGGCTGCTTCACCAACGCCGGGCAATTTCAGGTGGTGATTGGCACCGAGGTAGGTGATTACTACAAAGCGCTGCTGGCAACTACCGGACAAGCCAGCGCCGACAAAGAGCAGGCGAAAAAAGCGGCGCGGCAGAATATGAAATGGCATGAACAGCTGATTTCTCATTTTGCGGAGATCTTCTTCCCGCTGCTGCCCGCGCTGATTAGCGGCGGCTTGATCTTAGGTTTCCGTAACGTGATCGGCGATCTGCCGATGAGCAATGGCCAGACGCTGGCGCAGATGCATCCTTCGCTGAAAACCCTTTACGACTTCCTGTGGCTGATTGGCGAGGCGATCTTCTTCTATTTGCCGGTCGGGATCTGCTGGTCGGCGGTGAAGAAAATGGGTGGTACGCCGATCCTCGGTATTGTGCTGGGCGTGACCCTGGTTTCACCGCAGTTAATGAACGCTTATTTGCTCGGTCAGCAGGTACCGGAAGTGTGGAACTTCGGCCTGTTCAGCATTGAGAAAGTGGGCTACCAGGCGCAGGTCATTCCGGCATTGCTGGCTGGTCTGGCGCTCGGGTTTATTGAAACACGCATGAAGCGCATCGTGCCGGATTATCTGTATCTGGTGATCGTCCCGGTGTGCTCGCTGATCATTGCGGTGTTCCTCGCGCACGCCTTCATCGGTCCGTTTGGTCGCATGATCGGCGACGGTGTCGCGTTTGCGGTCCGCCATCTGCTGACCGGCAGTTTTGCTCCGATTGGCGCGGCCCTGTTCGGCTTCCTGTACGCCCCGCTGGTGATCACCGGTGTGCATCAGACCACACTGGCTATCGACATGCAGATGATTCAGAGCATGGGCGGCACGCCGGTATGGCCTCTGATCGCACTGTCGAATATCGCTCAGGCTTCTGCGGTGGTCGGGATCATTATCTCCAGTCGCAAGCACAACGAACGTGAAATCTCCGTTCCTGCCGCGATCTCTGCTTATCTTGGAGTAACTGAACCAGCAATGTACGGCATCAACCTGAAATACCGCTTCCCGATGCTGTGCGCGATGATCGGCTCCGGTCTCGCCGGACTGCTGTGCGGCCTGAACGGTGTGCTGGCAAACGGGATTGGCGTCGGCGGTTTGCCGGGCATCCTCTCCATCCAGCCGACTTACTGGCAGGTATTTGGTATGGCGATGGTCATTGCGATTGTTATCCCAATGATACTGACCTCATTTGTTTACCAGCGTAAATACCGTCTGGGCACATTACAAATTATCTAACTTTTCTTCGGGGCGCAGTTGCGCCCCAGAGTATTTCCAGGAAACAACCATGAATATTCCCCACTGGTGGCAAAACGGCGTTATCTATCAGGTTTACCCTAAGAGTTTTCAGGACACTACCGGCAGCGGCACCGGCGATTTACGCGGCGTGACGCAGCGCCTCGACTATCTGCAAAAACTGGGCGTTGATGCCATCTGGCTGACGCCATTCTATATTTCGCCGCAGGTTGATAACGGTTACGACGTCGCGGATTACCTGTCTGTCGATCCGGCCTACGGTACGCTGGAAGATTTTGACGAGCTGGTGGCGCAGGCGAAAACGCGCGGCATCCGTATTATTCTCGATATGGTGTTTAACCACACCTCAACCCAGCATGCCTGGTTTCGTGAAGCGCTGGATAAAGACAGCCCGTATCGTCAGTTTTATCTCTGGCGTGACGGCACGCCAGACAGCCCGCCGAATAACTGGCGTTCCAAATTTGGCGGTAACGCCTGGGGCTGGCACGCCGAAAGCGAGCAGTACTATCTGCACCTCTTTGCTCCGGAGCAGGCCGATCTGAACTGGGAAAATCCGGCGGTACGCGCCGAGCTAAAAAAAGTCTGTGAGTTCTGGGCCGATCGCGGCGTGGACGGATTACGCCTCGACGTGGTGAATCTTATCTCTAAAGATCAGGACTTCCCGCACGATCCCGACGGCGATGGGCGGCGTTTTTATACCGACGGCCCGCGCGCGCATGCGTTTTTACGCGAGATGAACCGCGACGTCTTCACGCCACGCGGCCTGATGACGGTGGGCGAGATGTCTTCCACCACACTGGAAAATTGCCAGCAGTACGCCGCGCTCGATGGCAGCGAACTGTCGATGACCTTTAACTTTCACCACCTGAAAGTGGATTACCCCAACGGTGAGAAGTGGACGTTAGCCAAACCCGATTATGTCGCGCTGAAAACCCTGTTCCGCCACTGGCAACAAGGCATGCATAATCAAGCCTGGAACGCGCTGTTCTGGTGTAACCACGACCAGCCGCGCATCGTGTCGCGTTTTGGCGATGAAGGTAAATACCGCGTTCCAGCCGCTAAAATGCTGGCGATGGTCCTGCACGGCATGCAGGGCACGCCCTATATCTACCAGGGTGAAGAGATCGGCATGACCAATCCGCACTTCAGCCAGATTACCGATTATCGCGATGTGGAAAGCCATAACATGTTTGCCGAACTGAACGGTCAGGGGCGAGATGCCGACGAACTGCTGGCGATCCTCGCCAGTAAATCCCGCGATAACAGCCGCACGCCGATGCAGTGGGATGCCAGCCAACACGCGGGCTTTACCGAGGGCGAGCCATGGATCAATCTGTGTGACAACGCGGCGGAGATCAACGTGGTTGCAGCACTGAACGATACCGACTCGGTGTTCTACACCTATCAGAAACTGATCGCATTGCGCAAAGCGGAGCCAGTTATTACCTGGGGCGACTATCAGGATCTGTTACCGGACAGCCCACATCTGTGGTGTTACCAACGCGAGTGGCAAGGGCAGCGGCTGCTGGTCATTGCTAATCTGAGCGATGCCTTCCAGAACTGGCAGCCAGCCTTGGCCGATGGAAACTGGCAGGTGCTGATGCACAACTATGCCGAGGTCGCCAGCCAACCTGGGGACATGACACTACGTCCTTTTGAGGCCGTCTGGTGGGTACAAAAATAGCTTGCAATTATGTTCAAGCCCGGTACGCATAGCGCTGCCGGGCGTTGCTACATGCGCTTAGCTTAGCCTCCTGTTTTTGTTGAATAATTAATCAGAATTTTCTGCCCACAATTTACAATCGCTGTACTGCCCGTCATCTGTACGCTCCGATTTTTACTTTGCGCTACATCAAATAAATCGTAAACATCCTTGATGCAAATCACTACATATAGAACTTAAAATGCACGCCGACCCAATATGTTGTATTAATCGACTACAATTGCTACAACTACAGTGCACCGCTTTACGGTGAAATTGTGGATAAAGTGGGTCAGGATTGCGGGAAGTCATTGGCAATAGAGATGAATAAAGCCATGGCCGCTTCCCCAACCTCTGTGGATAACCTGTTCTTATAAATATGGAGTGATCATGACACCGCATGTGATGAAACGAGATGGCTGTAAAGTGCCGTTTAAATCAGAGCGCATCAAAGAAGCCATTCTGCGTGCAGCTAAAGCAGCGGGAGTCGATGACGCAGATTACTGTGCCACCGTCGCAGAAGTCGTTAGTAGCCAGATGAATGAGCGCAGCCAGGTCGATATCAACGAGATCCAGACAGCGGTAGAAAACCAGCTGATGTCTGGTCCGTACAAACAACTCGCCCGTGCGTACATCGAATATCGCCACGACCGTGATATCCAGCGTGAAAAGCGTGGCCGTCTGAACCAGGAAATTCGTGGTCTGGTTGAGCAAACCAACTCTGCTCTGCTGAACGAAAACGCCAACAAAGACAGCAAAGTGATCCCGACCCAGCGTGACCTGCTGGCCGGTATCGTCGCCAAACACTATGCGCGTCAGCACCTGCTGCCGCGTGATGTCGTCCAGGCGCACGAGCGTGGTGATATTCACTATCACGATCTCGACTACTCTCCGTTCTTCCCAATGTTTAACTGCATGCTGATCGACCTGAAAGGCATGCTGACGCAGGGCTTTAAGATGGGTAACGCGGAGATTGAGCCGCCAAAATCCATCTCCACCGCGACGGCCGTCACCGCGCAAATTATCGCGCAGGTTGCCAGCCATATTTATGGCGGTACCACCATTAACCGTATTGACGAAGTTCTCGCACCATTCGTGACCGAGAGCTTTAACAAGCATCGCAAAACCGCTGAAGAGTGGCAGATCCCGGATGCCGACGGTTATGCGCATTCCCGTACCGAGAAAGAGTGCTACGACGCATTCCAGTCTCTCGAGTATGAAGTGAATACCCTGCATACCGCTAACGGTCAGACGCCGTTCGTCACCTTCGGTTTTGGCCTGGGAACCAGTTGGGAATCACGTTTGATCCAGCAGTCCATTCTGCGTAACCGCATTGCGGGCCTCGGTAAAAATCGTAAAACCGCTGTGTTCCCGAAACTGGTGTTTGCGATTCGTGACGGTCTGAACCACAAATTTGGCGATCCGAACTACGACATCAAACAGCTGGCGCTGGAGTGCGCAAGCAAGCGTATGTATCCGGACATCCTGAACTACGATCAGGTGGTTAAAGTCACCGGCTCGTTCAAAACGCCAATGGGCTGCCGTAGCTTCCTCGGCGTGTGGGAAAACGAGAACGGCGAACAGATTCACGACGGGCGTAACAACCTCGGCGTTATCAGCCTCAACCTGCCGCGTATCGCGCTGGAAGCCCACGGCGATGAAGCCACCTTCTGGAAACTGCTCGACGATCGCCTGGTGCTGGCGCGTAAAGCGCTGATGACCCGCATTGCGCGTCTGGAAGGCGTGAAAGCTCGCGTGGCGCCAATTCTGTATATGGAAGGTGCCTGCGGCGTGCGTCTGAAAGCGGACGATGACGTGTCAGAAATCTTTAAAAATGGCCGCGCGTCTATCTCGCTGGGTTACATCGGCATTCACGAAACCATTAACGCGCTGTTTGGTGACAAACATCTGTACGACAGTGAGCAGCTTCGCGCCAAAGCTATCGCCATTGTCGAACGCCTGCGTCAGGCTGTTGATCAGTGGAAAGACGAGACCGGCTACGGCTTCAGCCTGTACAGCACGCCAAGCGAAAACCTGTGCGATCGTTTCTGCCGTCTGGATACCGCCGAGTTTGGTGTGGTGCCAGGCGTCACCGACAAAGGTTACTACACCAACAGCTTCCACCTCGACGTGGAGAAAAAGGTTAACCCTTACGACAAGATCGATTTCGAAGCTCCATACCCGCCGCTGGCGAATGGAGGCTTCATTTGCTACGGCGAATACCCGAATATTCAGCACAACCTGAAAGCACTGGAAGACGTCTGGGATTACAGCTATCAGCACGTGCCGTATTACGGGACCAACACGCCAATTGATGAATGCTACGAGTGCGGCTTTACCGGGGAGTTCGAGTGCACCAGCAAAGGCTTTACCTGCCCGAAATGTGGTAACCACGACGCCGCGCGCGTGTCGGTCACCCGCCGCGTATGCGGTTATTTGGGCAGCCCGGACGCTCGTCCGTTTAACGCCGGTAAGCAGGAAGAAGTGAAACGCCGCGTTAAGCATTTGGGTAATGGGCAGATAGGTTAATTTCGACAGTATTATTGCCCGGCAATGCGATGCTTTTCGGGCCATTTTTTCCGCAACGCAATTCACGTCATAGCAAGGCAGCAAATGAGTGGGTCCCGGGGAGCTTACATAAGTAAGTGACTCGGGCGCACGAATGCAGCTAACGCAGCTATGGCGCGAATTGATAAGCGGATGAGAAGCAAAAATGAGGTTTCACCAATATTATCCCGTCGACATCGTTAACGGCCCCGGCACCCGCTGCACGCTGTTTGTGTCCGGGTGCGTGCATGAATGTCCCGGTTGCTATAACAAAAGCACCTGGCGGCTCAATTCCGGCGAGCCATTTACCAAAGAGATGGAAGACAAGATCATTGCCGATCTGAACGATACGCGAATCAAGCGTCAGGGGATCTCGCTCTCCGGTGGCGATCCGCTGCATCCGCAAAACGTGCCGGATATCCTGAAACTGGTGCAGCGCGTTCGCGCTGAGTGCCCCGGCAAAGATATCTGGGTGTGGACCGGCTACAAGCTCGATGAACTCAACGCCGCGCAAATGCAGGTGGTCGATCTCATCAACGTACTGGTCGATGGCAAATACGTGCAGGATCTTAAAGACCCGGCGCTAATCTGGCGCGGCAGCAGTAACCAGGTTGTGCATCATTTGCGTTGATCGCTAAAGCCGTTTGTTTGCATCGAGATAAACGGCCGAATGTTCTCGCTTGCCGACCGCGACAACAAACACGATCACAACCTCATCCCGAACCTGGTACACCAGACGATAGCCGGACGATTTAAGCTTAATTTTATAGCAATCTGGAAGACCGTTTAAACGGGCAGAGTCAATTCTGGGGTTCAACAACACGTCGGCCAACTTCTTCTTAAACTGAGCCTTCACCGTATCACCCAGTTTATGCCACTCTTTTAAGGCTCTCGGGTCGAATTCCAGTTCATAAGTCATCCAGACTAACCTTGATTCCTTTTTGCGGGCTGGCCAGCCTCTCCCGGACTGTCTGAATCAGTGTATCTTCGCTGTCGCTAACGGTGACGGTTTTCACTGGCATGCGCCCCGTTTCCGCGACGTACTGAAACAGTAATCGCACAGCTTCCGTTGGAGTAATGTTCAGTTTTTCCAGCACGGCATAAGCCTCATTTTTGAGTTTGTCATCCAGACGGACGTTCAGCGTGGCCATTATGCCTCCAGTAGAATCGAATGTGTAATGCAGTTTAGCATTACATACGCATTACATCGAATTCTGGATAACGCCTCTCAAAAACGACTGACACACTCCATGGCAACCGTTTTGAACTCGGTGAAATTCCGGCATACGCAGAGCCGCGTCATGGCGCGTTCACGCAGGAAGGTGACGAAAATATCGTAGATCGCCATCGCTTCTTCGTACTCGCTTTTACTGATGGCGAGCAAGAAGATCACGTGCGCGGTTTCATCGCCCCAGGCAATGCCCTGCGGGGCGAGGATAGTGTAAACCACCGTTTTCTTGGCCAGCAGACCGAGGGCGTGCGGCAGGGCAATGCTGTCACCCAGCATGGTGCTGACGATGGCCTCACGCTCAACCACTGAATCAAGGAACTCTGCGTCGACAAAACCTTCATCCTGCAACTGACGGCATAAGGTTTTGAACAACGTTTGTTGATCCATTGGCTCGTCAATTACACGAAAATGGGCGGCATCGAAGAATTTGTTCAACATCCACGGGCGGGTTCTGTCCACCAGCACCAGTTTGCCAATTTGTTCCAGTTGATAATCGGTCGGGAACGGCGCAATCATTGCTACAGGCTTATCTTTTTCACCGATCCGCGCGGTAGAGATGACAAAATCTTCGCTGATGCTTTCCCGCTGTTCGTAGTCACGCAGCGTGACGGTATCGACGATCTCTATCTGCGGATACTTACGCGCCAGCACCGCTTCAATCATCCGCGCCATCGCATTTCCGGCATCGCATACCAGCAGAACCTTCGGCTGTCTCTGGTAACCGATGTTGTAACTACGCTCCAGCCCGACGCCAATATGCAGCACGAGGAAGCCAATCTCATTTTCACTGATGGTGTACGGCGTATATTTTCCCCATCCCGAGACGGCGGCCAGCGTCATGTCCCACGCCATGGGGTAGTGCTGTTTAATATTTTCCAGCAGCGGATTGGGGATCATTATCTGGTAACGCACGCGGGTGATCATCGTCTTAATATGCGTCAGCAGGTCAGCATGTAACTGTTTGTCATTCAACAGGTTGTAGTTGTACTGGGTGTTGATAAAACGCAGGATGTAATTGACCAACGCTTCATCATCATCCGCATTGATAGCACTGGGCGCGATCTCTTGTACCTGGCGGGCAGCAATATGCACCTGTAGCCAGTTTTCTTCGGAAACGGAAAGCGGTTTGTCTGCCAAGCGGTGCAATACCGCCGCGATTTCCCGCGTGGCCAGGCACACCGATTGATCGGCCTCTTCTGCGGCAAAATCCGGGAGTGGATACCCTTCGCTAATCCGCCGTACCGCCACCGCGCAGTACAAGCGTAAAAACAGCTCGCCTTCATCGGTCAGACGAATATGGAAACGGGCAAAAATGTCCTGCAAAACGGGCTGTAGCTGCTCAGGGATCCCGGCATTCAGCGCTTCTTGCGTCACTAACGGGTGCTGCGGATCCTGCTGCGCCAGCGTCCACAGCAAATCGGTCAAACAGGCGCGGATCGCCATTTCGCTGCCGAACAGCTTCATGCCGTGACGGGGACGCGTTTCCAGCGTCAGATGATAACGTTGCAGATGCTCGCGCACCTCAGCCATATCGTTTTGCAGCGTCGCGCGGCTGATAAACCATTCATCAGCTAAATCTTCCAGCTTTAGCGAGAAAGCCGATGTCAGAAAACGCACCACCAGCCAGTGTATCCGTTCCTGGCTGGTTCGAGGGATGCGTAGCAACGCGTTGGGCTGCTGCGTTTGCAGGGTGTTATAACTTGCCGGGTCGTCAATTTTGAGCTGATAACCGTTACCCCGGCTGAGGACAAACTGTGCGCCGTACTGGGTGAGCAGCGCGTTTAGCGCGGTGATATCCGCCCGTACGGTGCGTGTGGAAACCGACAACCGCTGCGCCAGCTCGTCCTGTGGAAGCGCTTCGTTTTGCAACATGTCAAACAGCTGTGCTAAACGTTGGTTGGGGAATCGCACGTCAGTTTCCTCATCAGTCAGTTAGCCTACGCAGGCCCGGGTCATCGCCATCAGCTGGCGTACGTCATCCGGACGAGTGTTACCACTCACCTTATCAATAATCGAACTATAGATGTGAGGAATGATTTTACTCACTCCGGCATCCAGGGCAATCTGCAGGATTTCAGTGAAATTATCCAGATCGATACCGCCGGTTGGCTCCAGCCAGAAGTCATGACGGGCGCAGGCCTGCGCTACGGCAATGTACTCTTCACGGCATTTCAGGCCGCCCATCGGGAAGTATTTAATCGAGCTACCGCCCATGTCTTTGAGCAGCGCAATCGCGGTTTCTACCGGCACAATACCGTCCGGCGTCTGGCTGCTCAGCGGACCGGTGGAGATTTTCACCCTGCCCGGCATGCCGGTTGGCGAGACCAGACCGTTGACCACTGTCTCCTGCTGGCCCAGCAGCGCGCGACTGGTGGCCACGCCGGTAAAGACCTGATTAACATGCTGCGGCTGCACCTGCCGGGAAATTTCACTGACCATCGCCGACTGGTTAGGATCGCCCGCCCCCAACCCCACGGAGAGCGCATTGTCGATAAGCGCTGCGTATTCACGCATATCCGCTACTGCGCTTGCGACATCCGGGTAATTTTTTGACAACACACCAACCAGCACGTGTCCTTCCGCCGCCGCGTAAATATCCCGCGCATTTTCTTTGGAGCCTGCCAGCACGTTCAGGCAGACGCGGTCGCGATAAAAGTTAGGGGTCAGTTTCATACTTCTTTCTCCTGCGAAATCACTTCACCAATTCGACGGGCCACAATCTCCAGCTGCGCACGATCGACGCTGCGCACATCGGCTTCGATAATGCCTTCGTTAGCTTTGTAACCACGGAAGTAAATCGCGTACTCGCCTTGTTTCAGGGCTTCAACCAGTTCGCCCGTGGCGATCCCGGTTACCGCTTCATCAAACTTAATTTCCGTGCGTGCGATGTCGCGCCCTGCGCTATCCCACACCACGCGGGCGCTCACTCCATTAAGCTGGTTCAACGCATTAATGAACGGCGTCATTTTCTCGACCATCTCCGCGCCACTCTCTTTCTGTGCGTTCAGATACAGTTCGATGGCGCAGGTTAGGCCAAGAATCCCCTCTTTCCCCACCTTCATCGCCCGGCCAATTCCCGCGGTCTGGCGTTTCACCCACTCAACGTACTGGGTTTTACCTATCACCAGACCGCTGGTTGGTCCTTCAATCGCCTTCGCGCCGCTATAAATAACCAGATCCGCGCCAACCCGGTAGTAGCACTGCAAATCCTCTTCCGCCGCCGCGTCCACGATCAGCGGCAGGTTATGCGTACGCGCCACCACCGCAGCCTGCTCCACGCTGAGCATGCTTTTCTGGACGCAGTGGTGAGATTTGATATACAGAATGGCCGCCGTACGCGGTGTAATGGCCGCAGCCAGCTGCGCCGCGGAACATTCGTTGGCATAACCGGCCTCCACTAACTTACCGCCGCCAAGCGCCACCATGGTACCCACCGGCGCGCCAAAGTTGACGTTGTGGCCTCTGGGCAGCACGATTTCGTTGTTCTCGATGGGCGTGACGTGCAGGTTCTCCAGCAGCCAGTCGCTGTCTTTAACCAATACGCCAGCCACCGACAGGGCGATCCCCGCCGAGGCGCAAGAGACAACGGTTGCCCCTTCCACTTCCAGCAATTTCGCGATGTAGTCACCGGTTTTATTCACCAGGTCTTTCATCTCAAAGTATTGATTCATCCCGGCCATCGCGGCTTCAACCACTTCTGGTCGCGGCGTGGAAACGCCAAGCGCCGTCATGCGGCCGGAGGTATTAATCACCTGTTTTAAATCGTATTTCTCAAAAATCGAAGGCATGTTCCGCGCTCCCTTGTTCGGTCATATAGCCCTTGCCCGCACGTATTGCGGCAAGCGGCACCAGCAGTTGTTCAGCCTGCAGGCTGTCGTTTTCTGCATCTACCAGCACGGTTGGCTGGCGCTTAAGCGTAAAGAGGGTTAAATCAGCATCCAGACCGACCTGCAGTCGCCCCTTCTGTTTCAGGCGTAGGCTGTCGGCAGCATTGGCGGTAACGCACTCAATGACCTGCGGAAGCGACATCCCAATGGCGAGAAATTTCGACATCACATTCGCCAGAGAATGCACCGGGCCGCTAATACGGTTGCGACAGTAAATATCGGAACTGATGGTGTGTGGCAAAATCCCCAGTTCAATAGCGCGTTTTGCCACCGCAAAGCTCAGGCTGGCGGTGCCATGCCCAACGTCCAGACGCACGCCGCGTGAAATCGCCCGCGTCACTGACGCCCTCAGCTCGCCTTGCGGCGTCAGAATGCGATTCGGCTTACCGTTGTAACAGTGGGTAATGATGTCACCCGCGCTCAGGCGCTCGGCGATCTCATCCAGGTCCGGCGGGTTGTTGCCGATGTGCACCATCAGCGGCAGGTCGCCGTTCTCTTTTTGCATCGCTTTGGCGCGCTCCAGCGGCGTGATGCCATTTTCACCGACTACGCTGCTGCTCATACGTGCCTTCAGACCGACGATAAAATCAGGGTGGCGTTTCACCGCCTCTCGCACCGCATCAGCGTCAATATTGGCCATGTTGGCCAGCTCGTTCTGGGCGATAAGCCCAACGCGGGAGATATTCAGCAACGCATACACCTCGGTGGCAGCTTCCCGGGTCAGGGTGTAAAAATCGTCGATGTCATCCGCCCCGGTGCTGCCCGCATCCACCACGGTAGTGACGCCGGTCGCAATACCGACGCTATCCGGCTGGTCGTGGTAAATCGGGGATTTCGGGTAGCAATGAACGTGGGAGTCAATCCAGCCTGCGCTGACGTAGCACTCGCCGCCCAGCTCAATGGTTTTCAGCGCCGGGCCATCAACGTCGCCCAACGCCGCGATCTTGCCGTCTTTGAGCGCAATATCGCTCACCGTATCGTCAACGAGGCGCGCACGGCGCAGGAGTAAATCAAACATCGCTCTCTCCTATGCCGGATGGCGGCGTAACCGCCTTATCCGGCCTGCAAATCAACAGTTAACTAATGGCAATCGGGAAGATGGACCCGAGGATCATTGCCCCAAGGATCGCCCCGCCGGTAATCGGTTTTTGCCACAGATAAAACAGCAGCGCACCCGCCAGAGAACCAATTCCGATAGGAATAGAAGCCGTCATCGCGCTGAGGATAATCAACGGTCCGAGGAAGCGGCCGGAGGCGTTACCGGCCCCCATCATGACGTCCGCACCGTAGGTTGAGTCGCTCTGGTTGATGGTGAACTTACGCGCCAGAATGATGATGTAGCCAATCGCCAGACCAATCACCAGACCGGTGACCAGCGAGGCGGCGAAGTTGGCGACCGGGAAGATAATGCCCGCGCCCAGCAGCAGCGCCGGAACACCTAACCCAACCCCGGTCTGAATCGCCCCGCCGATATCCAAAATCCCCACCAGCGAACCTTCAATGATGCGGGCAAACAGGAAACTTGCGCCAAATGCCGCCACCGCCCCGTAGGAGCCGGTATCCATTCCCGCCTTCAGCATCGCCACAAAAGCCACTTCGTTAAATGCGCCGATACCGTACAGGTAGTACATGTGCGTTCCGGCAAATACGCCGGATGAGAGCAGGCCCACGAAGATCGGGAACGACCAGTCAGCGAACCAAAAACCTTTATTCTGTTCCATGATGACCTCCGTTATTTGCCGCTGAGCGAGTTGTGGATAAGTTCGAGCCAGTTAGGCACGGTCAGATGGAAGGATTCGATCATCTTCATGTCGAAACCGCGGAAGAAGCCGCTCAGGACAAACAGCGCGACGATAGCTACCATCATCACTTTCGTGACGTGGTTCCAGCCGCTTTCTTCAACACCTTTGCCGATCAGAATGCCGAGCACCAGCCCCGGAACGGCGTTGCCCATGATCAGCTGCGCCGCGCCGCCAAAAACGGTGGCCCAGAAGCCGGATTTCTTACCGGCGTCGATCGCCGCCAGCCAGAAAATCACCGGCATCACGGTGTTAACCAGCAGGTTAGCCGCGGGCACCAGCACCTTGACGGCGGTAACCTGCAGCGCTTCCGGTACGGATGACGCAGTGAGGTTCAGGAAGGTCACCACGATCATCCCGATAACGCCACAGGCAATTGCCATGCGCTTAGGATCGTGCAGCGTTTCACCGACGTTGCGATTTTTAATCATCAGCGCGGCGGCGCCCCAGTTGGGGATGATGCGATGGTCGACGTCCTGAGTGAACGCCCCCGCCGCAACGGAGGAAGCCCAGGCGTTAAAGAAGAAGCCCAGGCCGAACGAGAAGTGAGAAGCCGGATCCCCTTCGCAGGAATTCAGTTCTCCAAGAGTACGAAACGCGCCCATCCCTTGAGTGGTAGGCGCATGAAACATGCGTGCAGCCCCAGCGCCGACACCAACGCCAACCAACGCGCCGATGATGAGCGATTTTATTAATATTATCAGGAACATAATTATGCCTTTTAATAGAAAATCAGCGTTGCGTAACGAAATCCACCTTGTCGAGATTGATGGCAGTCACGTTGACGGTCACGTCCAGCTCCACGCTGAAAGTGCGTCTTTCCCGGCGCAAAAAGAGGAATAAAAACGCCTCTTTACGCACCGATTCACGCGCTTGAACAACCTGCACATCCTGTGGCTCAATACGCAGTAAGATATGCGGCGACGCTTTCATCACCGCAGCCTGAACGTGGTTCAGGGCATCGGCAAAGGCGCGAGCTTTGGTCTCGCCCTTACCCGTGACTCTCACCGTGGTGGTGAATTGCTCTTTCATGCTTAAGCGCCGTGTTTCTTTTGCCAGGCCTGCACCAGGCGCTCGCCGAGCTCTTCTTTGTCCATAAAGCCGAATCCCAGTACGTTGCACCCTTCGTTGATGGCGGTTACCCCTTCATCGACCGAACGCATGCCGTATTTCGCCTTGTAGCCGTATTTGGTCTGCGCAGTAATCGCACCCGCACCACCGCTGCCGCAAAACGAGATACCAAAGGTGGCGTTTTCCGCCTTCATCACGTCACCCAGCTTCATATCTGCTGCAACGCCCGGCACCACAACGGCACGGCCACCCGCTTTCTCTACGCCTGCCGCCACTTTCTGGCCTTTACCCAGACGATCGCCAATCACTACGGTAATCTGTTCCATCTTTTTCTCCTTAAAGGTTGTCTTTCGCGACTTCAAAGTGCACCGACAGCAGCCAGGCCTCTTCCTCAGGAAGATTGCCAAACTCGGCGACCACGTCGCGGGCAAGCGCCATTGACTCGGCAGATATTTCATCAAACAAGCTGGCATCGACTTCTGGTAAGGGTTCACCCGTTACCGAGCGGTGCGCCATGGCGCGAACATGCGACGTCAGCATCTGTTCCTGTACGGCGTTGGGAATAATGTTGCGTTCACGCAGCAAGGCATACACCTGCGCCAGCATGCGGTCGGCCAGTTCCACCGATTCCCCCATGTCATTCATTACAGCTCCGTTATTCACTCGTCTTACCCCGTTAATGTCTCTGAGGGTAAATTAGCGACGGAGGTTATAAGTTTGTAGCGAGTTGTTTTCCACTTCGAAGTGGAAAGGTGTGCAGCGATAGTGATCTGTGCCGCAAAAAGGGCTGGAACCACGATTTATCACCGGAAGAATGTGATTGAGATCGCAAGAGTGGGCAGCAAAATGGAAGGAAGTGCGAACAATGAATGGACGATAAAAATGAAAAAATGTGATGGGGATAGCGTTTACTTATGGGCGTGTAGTAGCGGGGGATTTTATCCGGCCTACGGGTATGCAGGCCGGGTAGCGCAGATTAGCGGAACTTCTTGTGGTTTTCGTTGCGCGTGGTTTTCAGCTCTTCCGCAACGGCTTTCGCCTCTTTAACTTTACCTTCGTTCGCCAGCTTCAGCGCGCCGTCAATCTGGCCGATCAGCGTGTCAAAGCCGTGGCGGAAATCTTTCATCTCCGGGCTGTCCGGGGATTTGTTTTCCAGCTTCGGCGGCGTACCTTTTTGCGCGTCCAGCGCGGCTGCACGCATTTTGGTTAACGCGTCTTTCAGTTCAGTCGCATTATCCGTTTTTTCGACAATTTTCAGGTTGTCGTTGAGGATCCCCATGTCATCTTCGAGATCGGCTGCAAACGCAGAAGAACCAAGAACCAGCGTTGAAGCCGCGACGATCGCTAACAGGTGTTTACGCATTGCTCACTTCCTTTTTTATTATTAAAAATTAACGCCTTAACGAGTATTACTGCCCGGCGATTTTCATCTCCGGTAACAATACCGAACCACATTGGATATTACTGCGCGTTTCAATATCGTTCCCCACGGTCACAATATTGCGCCACATCTCTTTTAAGTTACCGGCGATGGTAATTTCACTCACCGGATACTGAATTTCACCATTTTCGACCCAGAAGCCCGCCGCGCCGCGCGAGTAATCGCCGGTAATGCCGCTTACGCCCTGTCCCATCAGCTCAGTAACCACAAGACCTGTGCCCATCTCTTTGAGCAACTGCTCGAAGCTTAGACCTTGTCCCGGAATTCGCCAGTTGTGGATCCCGCCTGCATGACCAGTGCTCTTCAGCCCCAGCTTGCGTGCGGAATAGTTGGTCAGCAGCCACTGAGTCAGCACGCCTTCTTTAATAATGTCGCGGCGTTCGGTCCGTACGCCTTCGCTGTCGAACGGTGAAGACGCCAGCCCTTTCAGCAGGTGCGGATGTTCTTCAATGGTCAGCCACTCCGGCAGAATTTGCTTGCCCAGCGAATCCAGCAGGAAGGTGGATTTGCGGTACACCGAACCGCCGGCGATCGCGCCGACCAGGTGTCCGAACAGTCCGGTCGCCACTTCGTTGGCGAAAATCACCGGCGCTTTCATGGTGGACAGCTTACGCGGCGACAAACGAGATAAGGTGCGGCGAGCACAGTCAGCCCCTACCCACTCCGGCGTTTGCAGATCGCCCATCGCCCGACCAATGGTGTAGGCGTAATCGCGTTCCATATCGCCATTTTCTTCCGCGATCACACAGCTGGAAAGGGAATGACGCGTGGAGCAGTAGCCCTGCAGCATGCCGTGGCTGTTACCAAACACTTTGATGCCATAGTGGCTGTTAAAGCTGCCGCCTTCGGTATTGGTGATACGCTTATCAGCCTGCAGCGCCGCCTGTTCAGCACGAGCGGCCAGTTCGATGGCTTCATCAGGGGAAACTTCCGCCGGGTGGAACAGGTCCAGATCGGGCGCATCAAAGGCCAGCAGTTCTTTATCTGCCACGCCTGCGCACGGATCCGGCGAAGTGTAACGTGCAATGTCCAGCGCAGCCTGCACGGTGCGTGCAATCGCCTGCGGGCTTAAATCGGTGGACGATGCGCTGCCCTTACGGTTCTGGTGATAAACCGTAATCCCCAGTGCACCATCGCTATTGAATTCGACGTTCTCCACTTCACCATAACGGGTGCTGACGCTAATACCCGTGGTCTTGCTCACAGCGACTTCCGCGCCATCCGACTTACCTGACGCTAATTCCAGTGCCGTCGAGACTGCTTCTTCCAGAATCTTACGCTGCGCTTCAACTTGTGAGATTACTTTCATCGCAAATGCCATAATGTAGAGAGAGTTTCTCTGAAGTCTAACAGAGAACCGTTTTTCAGTGCGCATCTTAACTGGTAACATTAGCCTCTTTTTTTAAGGAGCCTGAAATGACAAAGCAGCCCGAAGACTGGCTCGACGACGTTCCCGGTGATGACATCGAAGACGAAGACGATGAAATTATCTGGGTCAGTAAAAGTGAAATTAAACGCGATGCCGAGGAGTTAAAACGCCTGGGTGCGGAACTGGTTGATCTGGGGAAAAACGCGCTGGATAAGATCCCGCTTGATGCGGATTTACGTGCCGCCATTGAGCTGGCCCAGCGTATTAAGATGGAAGGACGCCGCCGCCAGCTGCAGTTGATTGGCAAAATGTTGCGCCAGCGCGATGTTGATCCTATTCGTCAGGCGCTGGACAAGCTGAAAAATCGTCACAACCAGCAGGTCGTTGTTTTCCATAAGCTGGAGCAACTGCGTGACCGTATGGTTGACGGTAGCGATGAAGCCATCGAAGAAGTAATGAATCTGTGGCCTGACGCCGACCGCCAGCAACTGCGTTCGCTGGTACGTAACGCCAGGAAAGAAAAAGCGGGCAACAAGCCGCCAAAATCTTCCCGCCAGATCTTCCAGTATCTGCGTGAACTGGCGGAAAACGAGGCGTAACCTCTTCGCCTGCCGAAAGTGCCGGATGGCGGTGCAATCACCTTATCCGGCCTACAATCCGTTAACACGTTGTAGGCCCGGTAAGCGTAGCGCCACCGGGCATTTTTTTACTCTTCCGCTTCTGCCTGAGCTTTCTTCGCCAGGCCATCCAGCAGTTTTTGATGAATACCACCAAATCCGCCGTTGCTCATCACCAGAATGTGATCGCCTGGCTGCGCGGTTTTCACCACCATATCTGCCAGGGCATCCACATCGCCACTCCAGTGCGCCGGCTGAACGCAGGCTTCAGCGACTTCGGCTACCTGCCACGGAATATGCGGAGGTTGCAGCAGGAACACTTCGTCCGCACGGCCTAACGACGGCGCCAGATCGTCTTTGCACAGTCCCATTTTCATGGTGTTCGAGCGAGGTTCCAGCACCGCGATGATGCGCGCCGTACCGCCCACTTTACCGCGCAGCGCCGCAAGCGTCGCCAGAATGGCCGTCGGGTGATGGGCAAAATCGTCATACACCGTCACGCCATTGGCTTCACCGCGCAGCTCAAGACGACGACGGGCGTTGATGAACGAGCCCAATGCATTGGCTGCATCCGCAGGCACAACGCCCACATGGCGCGCGGCCGCTATCGCCATCAGGCCGTTATGCATGTTGTGCTCGCCCACCAGGCCCCACTTCACCTCACCGACTTTTTCACCGTCCAGCCACACTTCCCACTCAGAAGCATCGGTGGTCAGTTTTTTCGCCTGCCAGTGACCTTGTTCGCCCACCAGCTCTTGTTCGCTCCAGCAGCCCATCGCCATCGTCTGTTTCAGATTGATGTCGTTTTCCGGGTAGATGATGCGTCCCTGGCCCGGCACGATACGCACCAGATGGTGGAACTGTTTCTGGATCGCTTTCAGATCGTCAAAGATATCTGCGTGATCGAACTCAAGGTTGTTGAGGATCAGCGTACGCGGGCAGTAATGCACGAATTTAGAACGCTTATCGAAGAACGCGCAGTCGTACTCATCCGCTTCAATCACGAAGAAGTCGCTTTCGCCGAGGCGCGCGGAAACCTCAAAGTTGCCCGGTACGCCGCCGATCACAAAGCCAGGCTTATAGCCGCAGGCTTCGAGGATCCAGGTCGCCATTCCGGCGGTGGTGGTTTTACCGTGCGTACCCGCAACCGCCAGTACCCAGCGATCGCGTAATACAAAGTCATGCAGCCACTGCGGGCCAGACATGTACGGAATGTTCTTCTCGAGCACCGCTTCCACGCACGGATTACCACGGGTCATGGCATTGCCGATGATCACTAAGTCCGGCTGCGGGTCGAGCTGGCTGGCATCGTAACCCTGAATCAGATCAATGCCTTGCTTCTCAAGTAAGGTACTCATCGGCGGATACACATTGGCGTCCGAACCGGTTACTTCATGACCGAGCGAGCGCGCCAGCATCGCCAGACCGCCCATGAAAGTGCCACAAATTCCCAAAATATGAATGCGCATACGTCACTATCCTTTTTTAATCTGGGGGCCATTTTACGCACATGTCCGGCAAGTGAGAAACGCATTTCAGGATATTCCGCAGTTTGCTGGCGCGATTCACCTAAGCGCAACAATGGAAATATTTGTTAATATTGTTGCGGTCGCTTTACTCCACATAAATTGCAGGGAAAGTGTTATGAAAACGTTAGGTGAATTTATTGTCGAAAAGCAGCACGAGTTTTCTCATGCTACCGGTGAACTCACTGCTTTGTTGTCGGCAATAAAGCTGGGCGCCAAGATCATCCACCGCGATATCAACAAGGCCGGTCTGGTCGATATCCTGGGTGCCAGCGGTGCTGAGAACGTGCAGGGAGAGGTTCAGCAAAAACTCGATCTGTTCGCGAACGAAAAACTGAAAGCTGCACTGAAGGCGCGCGACATTGTGGCGGGCATTGCCTCGGAAGAAGAAGATGAAATCGTCGTCTTTGAAGGCTGTGAACACGCTAAATACGTTGTGCTAATGGATCCGCTGGATGGCTCATCCAACATCGATGTTAACGTCTCTGTCGGTACGATTTTCTCTATCTACCGCCGCGTAACCCCAGTCGGCACACCGGTCACGGAAGAGGATTTCCTGCAACCGGGCAACAAGCAGGTTGCTGCAGGTTACGTGGTTTATGGTTCTTCCACCATGCTGGTGTACACCACCGGCTGTGGCGTGCACGCCTTCACCTACGATCCTTCTCTGGGCGTATTCTGCCTCAGCCAGGAACGTATGCGCTTCCCGGCGAAAGGCAGCACGTACTCCATTAACGAAGGTAACTACATCAAATTCCCGAACGGCGTGAAGAAGTACATTAAATTCTGCCAGGAAGAAGATAAGTCAACCCAGCGCCCGTACACCTCGCGCTACATTGGCTCTCTGGTTGCCGACTTCCATCGCAATCTGCTGAAAGGCGGGATCTACCTGTACCCAAGCACTGCCAGCCACCCGGAAGGGAAACTGCGTCTGCTGTATGAATGCAACCCAATGGCCCTGCTGGCCGAGCAAGCGGGCGGCAAGGCGAGCGACGGTAAAAATCGTATTCTGGATATCATCCCGGAAAGCCTGCACCAGCGCCGCTCCTTCTTCGTGGGTAACGACCATATGGTTGAAGATGTAGAACGCTTTATCCGCGAGTTCCCGGACGCGTAAGCGCAACATCCGGCCTACAGCACGTTGCAGGCCGGATAAGCGAAGTGCCATCCGGCACAATACGGTGATATTGCCGGATGGCGGCGTAAACGCCTTTATCCGGCCTACGCACGGTTAGGCTGTCTGTAGCTTAAATACGGCCATTGCTTCGATTAGCGCTGAAGACTGTTCTTCCAGCGAGCGGGTAGCCGCTGACGACTGCTGTACCAGCGCCGCATTTTGCTGCGCCGTTTCATCCATCTGAATCACCGCAATATTCACCTGCTCTATGCCGCGACTCTGTTCCTGGGACGCACTGGCAATTTCACGCATTAGTTTGGTCATGCGCATGACTTCATTGGCAATCTCATCCATGGTTTCGCCCGCCTGCTGCGCCAGCTCACTACCTTCCCCTACGTGGGTGTGTGAATCACTGATTAACGTGCGGATCTCTTTGGCCGCCTCGGCGCTGCGGCTGGCCAGATTACGTACTTCACCTGCAACAACCGCAAAGCCCCGCCCCTGCTCACCGGCGCGCGCCGCTTCAACGGAAGCGTTGAGCGCCAGGATATTGGTCTGGAAAGCAATACCGTCGATTACGCTGAGGATGTCGGCGATTCGGCTGGAGCTGCCGGAAATATCGCGCATTTTCTCGATCACATAGCACACCATTTCGCTACCGCGATCGGCGGTATCCGACACCGATTTTGCCAGTTGGTGAGCCTGTTCCGCGTTCTGCGCATTCTGTTTCACCGTCGCCGTGAGTTCTTCCATGCTGGCGGCGGTCTGCTCCAGTGAAGTAGCTGTCGATTCAGTGCGTTGCGCCAGATGCTGGTTCCCGGCCGTCAGTTCACGACTGCCAATATCAATTTGCGAACTGGCATCGCGTACGCGTTGTACCGAGTCGCCCAGCGCATGGCGCATGTCATCCATTGCCGCGTTCAGTCGGTTGAATTCAGCGCTGGCCGACAGCGTGGTAACCGGTGATAAATCCCCCGTCGCCAGACGTTCCAGTTGCTCAACCATATTATCCAGCGGTTTGAGAAACTTATTTCGCAGCATAAACCAAATAACCGCCAGCAATGCGATAGCAGCCAACATCGCAGCGCTCATAATACCGTGATAAATCAATGAGGTAATGACACGTGTAGAGGCATATAGCCCCATACCACCGGTCAGTAACAGAAGGAAAGTCAGCAAAGACAATAACACCAACAAACTTGATCGAATTGAAAGGGATTTTGGCATCGTTATATTTCCGGTTGTAGGGTTAAAACAGACCTGTACAGAACCTATCGACTACAACCGGAAAAAGTTTAGGTATTTAAATGTTTTGTGCAAAATCAGGATGTTACTTTGGTGTTGCCGCCGTACCCACTCGGGTAACCGGCGAGCTTTGACGATTTTCCCAAAGCACCGTCAGGCCGCGTTGTAACGCTATAAAAATAAACAATAAAATGCCAATCGCGATCTTCGTCCACCAGGAACTTAATGTGCCATCAAAATTAATGTAGGTCTGGATCAGCCCTTGGATCGCCACGCCAAATAGCGTACCCAACACCGTTCCCACGCCGCCGCTTAGCAGCGTTCCGCCAATCACCACTGAGGCAATCGCATCCAGCTCAACGCCAACGCCCGCCAGCGCATAACCCGCCTGGGTGTAAATGGAAAACACAATGCCGGCAAGCGTCGCCAGCCCGGTAGACAGCATATAAATGCGGATCGTTGTGCTGCGAGTAGAAATGCCCATCAGGTTAGCAGAGGTGGCGTTGCCGCCAATGGCGTAAACCTGATTACCAAAGCGCGTACGGTGCGCAAGGAAAATGCCAATCACCACCACGCCCAGCATTAACAACCCCATCGCGCTCAGGCGACCGCCGCCAGGAATTTTCCATGCCAGACTGGAGAGCGTATCATAAATCGGATGGTTAATTGGGATCGACTCTTCAGAGACCAGATAGCTGACGCCGCGCAGGAAAAACATTCCCGCCAGCGTAATAATGAATGCTGGGATCTTCAGCGCATCAATCAGTAACCCCATAAACGCGCCAAACGCGCAGCCCATCAGCAAAATCAGGGGGAACGCCAGCAGCGGGGAAATACCCCAATAGCCAATGGCCTTCGCCAAAAATACGCCGGTAAACGCGATCACCGAGCCAACGGAAAGGTCGATCCCGCCAGAGAGGATCACGAAGGTCATGCCCACGGCAATAATCCCTAAAAAAGCGTTATCGGTCAGGATATTGCAAATCACCCGGGTGGAAGCAAAAGCTGGAAACTGCGTCAGGCAGTAAAGGTAGCCCAGCACAAACACGCCGAGGGTGATCATCAGCGGTAAATTACGTTTTATCATGACCACGCACTCCTTTTATCAGGCTGATAAAGCGTTGTGACTGCACGACCAGCACACACAACACCACCACGGCTTTGACCACCTGATTCAGTTCCGGCTGGAAGCCCGACAGTAAAATCCCGGTGTTCATGCCCTGAATAATCAACGCGCCTACCACCGACAGCAGCAGGTTAAAGCGCCCGCCCATCAGCGAACCGCCGCCGATAACCACCGCCAGAATGGCATCCAGTTCCAGCCATAATCCGGCGTTATTGGCATCTGCCCCACGAATATCCGCCGTGACGATAATACCGGCGATAGCCGCACACAGGCCGCTCAGCACATAAGTGAGCATCACAATGATGCGAGTATTCACCCCGGCGTTTTTCGCCGCACGAATGTTGATACCCACCGCTTCGATAAACATACCCAGCGCCGTTTTCCGCGTCAGCAGCCAGAACACCACCAGCGTGAGCAGTGCAATAATTACTGGCGTAGGGAACAGTAAGAGCGAGCCGCTACCAAACCACGACAGTTCGGGGGAGTTGAAAGTGACGATTTGCCCGGAAGTGATAAGCTGCGCCACTCCACGCCCGGCCACCATCAGGATTAGCGTGGCGACAAACGGTTGGATCTTGAGTATGGCCACCAGAATCCCATTCCACAGCCCAGCCAGAATGCCGGAGCCTAAGGCGGCAAGCAGCACCACCGGTAGGCTGTGCCCGGCCACCGTCATCGCAGCAGTAGTGGCGCCAGCAATAGCCATGACGGCCCCCACGGAAAGGTCGATGCCGCCGGTGGCAATCACCAGCGTCATACCAATCGCCAACAGCGCCACGGGAGCGGCGCGGTTGAGAATATCAATCGGGCTACCAAACAGCCGACCATCCTGCAAAATCACCTGGTAGAAGTGCGGGGCGACCAGGCTATCCACCAGCAGCACCAGCAGTAACGCCACCAGTTGTGGCATCCCCTTTGGCCAACGGAACCGCCGTTTAGGCGGATTGGATTGAGGGAGAGATTGAGGCATCACCATAGTCTCCTTAGGCCGCAATGGCGTTCATGATCGCCGGTACGGACAGTTCAGCCAGTGGGATCTCGGCCACTTGTTTGCGATCGCGCATAATAATGACCCGATCGGCATAGCCCACTAACTCTTCCAGTTCGGATGAAATGACCAGCAGCGCCAGACCATCCGCGCACAGCGTTTCGATCAGTCGGATAATCTCCGCATGCGCGCCGACGTCGATCCCGCGCGTGGGTTCATCGAGGATCAGGAACTGCGGTTTGGTCAGTAACCAGCGCGAAAGCAATACTTTTTGCTGATTGCCGCCGGAGAGAAACTCGATCGGCTGTTCAGCGTTAGGGGTGCGAATTCCGAGCTGGCGGATAAAACGCTCGGCAATCTCGTTTTGTTCTTTCCGTGGGATAGGCCGCAGCCAGCCGCGCTGCGCCTGCAATGCCAGAATGATGTTTTCCCGCACCGAAGCGGCGGCAATAATGCCATCCGTTTTGCGATCCTCCGGACAGAAACCGATTCCCAGACACGAAGCCTGATGCGGCGATCGCAAGGTCTGCGGTTTGCCTTTGATCAGCGCACTTCCGCTGTCGGCGGGTTTAATACCGAAGATCACCTCTGCCGTTTCCGTTCGCCCGGATCCCAGCAGTCCTGCGAGACCGACGATCTCACCGGGACGCACCTGTAGATCAAACGGCGCGATGGTGCCTTTTTTGCCAAAGTCGCTAAAGGCCGCCACCGGCTTATCGCTAAGCAATGTGCGGCCCGCACGCTGTAGCGCATGGGTATCCAGTTCGCGACCCAGCATCATTTTGACCAGTTCAATTTGCGGTAATTCCCGGGTTTCACGGCAGCCAACGAAGCCGCCGTTACGCAGAACGGTGATGCGATCGCTGACCTGATAAACCTGATCGAGGAAATGAGTGACGAAGATCAGGCTGACACCGCGATCGCGCAGATGACGCATCAGGCCGAACAGCATTTCAACTTCCTGGGTATCGAGGCTGGCGGTCGGCTCATCGAGGATCAGCACTTTCGCGGAGAGATCTATTGCCCGGCAAATCGCGACGATTTGTTGCATCGCCACGGAAAAGCGGTTCAGCGGCTCGCGCACGTCGAGGGAAAAACCGTATGACGCCATCAGCTCCGTGGCGCGTTTTTCCATCTGCTTACGCTGTAGCAGACCAAAACGCCGCGGCTCACGGCCAATAAACAGGTTATCGGCAACCGACATATTGGGCAGCAGGTTCACTTCCTGGTACACGGTGCCAATCCCCAGTTGCTGGGCATGGGCGGTGTTTTTGGGGGAGATCGGTTGGCCTTCGAGCCAGATAGTGCCGCGATCTGCATGGTAAACGCCGGTCAGCGCTTTGATGAGCGTCGATTTGCCGGCTCCGTTTTCCCCCAGCAGCGCCATAATTTCACCGCGACGCAAGCTGAAATCCACGTTATCCAACGCTTTGACGCCGGGAAAGAATTTGCTTAATCCTTCGGTGCGGAGGATTTCCTGATGTTGGTCGGTGGTCATGATTCCCCCTGCATCACGCCGGATGGCGCTACGCTTATCCGGCCTACAAAAGAGCGTAATGTAGGCCGGGCAAGCGCAGCCCCCCGGCATTTTCATGAAGGCTTAGTAGCCCATGTTTTTCTTCTTCTCTAACTCTTCTTTCGCCGTATCCGGCAGATAGAGGATCGACTTGGTAATGGTCAGCTTCTCAGGCATCGTGCCGTCTTTTTTGAATTTCTCCAGCGCGTCGAATGCCGGACCCGCCATATTCGGCGTCAGTTCAACGCTGGCGTTGGCTTCACCGTCAATCATCGCTTTGTAGATATCCGGTACGCCGTCGATAGAACCGGTGAGAATATCTTTGCCGGGTTTCAGACCCGCTTCTTTGATCGCCTGGATAGCACCGATCACCATGTCATCGTTGTGGGCGTAAACCATGCAGATGTTCTTGCCGTTGTTTTCTGCTTTGATAAAGCTCTCCATCACTTCTTTCCCTTTACTGCGGGTGAAGTCACCGGACTGAGAGCGGATAATTTTGATGTTAGGTGCACTGGCGATGGCTTCAGCAAAGCCTTTTTTACGATCGATCGCCACGCTGGCCCCGACGGTCCCTTGCAGCTCAACGACGTTACACGGCTTGCCGTCCACTTGTTTTATCAGCCAGTCGCCGATCAATTTGCCTTCCAGCACGTTGTCGGCGGTGACGGTGGTCATATAGAGAGATTTGTCTTTTACATCGATGGAACGATCAAGCAAAAAGACCGGAATGTCGGCATCTTTCGCTTCTTTTAAAACCGGCTCCCAACCTGTTGCCACGACCGGCGCAATAAAGATGGCGTCGACGCCCTGCGCAACAAATGAGCGAACTGCTTTAATCTGGTTTTCCTGCTTTTGTTGGCCATCAGCGATTTTCAGCGTAATTCCCCGCTTTTCGGCCTCGCTTTTCGCGACGTTGGTTTCTGCTGCGCGCCAGCCGGATTCAGAGCCAACCTGCGAAAATCCTACGGTTAAAGGGGCTGCCATTGCCATAGATGACATGGCTGCCGAAACTGCTGTGACTAAAAGTAAGCGCTTCCACATAAGTGCGTCCTCGTAGGGTGATTATTGTTGGTTAATAAACAGTCGCGAAAAAACTATAGACAATTGAGCATGTAACGGATTGCGTTACATCACACTTCAAAAAAGTAAATAAAACGTTAATCACAACTTTGTAATCGCTTTCATCTCGCTATGAAAAATGCGGCTGAAGATATGGATTTTTCTGTCACGAGAGAGAGGTAAAAAGAAGTAAATGCACGCAGAGAAAGCGAAAACAAGCGGAGACATTCCGCGCGAGTTGGCTATAATACCCGCCACTTGTTTGCCATAGCTTATTTAAAGGAAACAGACATGAGCTTACTCAACGTCCCTGCCGGTAAAGACCTGCCGGAAGATATCTACGTTGTTATCGAGATCCCTGCTAACGCAGATCCGATCAAATACGAAGTTGACAAAGAGAGCGGCGCCCTGTTCGTTGACCGCTTCATGTCCACCGCGATGTTCTATCCGTGCAACTACGGTTACATCAACCACACCCTGTCTCTGGACGGTGACCCGGTAGACGTTCTGGTCCCGACTCCGTACCCGCTGGAGCCAGGTTCAGTGATCCGTTGCCGTCCGGTTGGCGTACTGAAAATGACCGACGAATCCGGTGAAGATGCGAAACTGGTTGCGGTACCGCACACCAAGCTGAGCAAAGAATACGATCACATCAAAGATGTGACCGACCTGCCGGAACTGTTGAAAGCGCAGATCACCCACTTCTTCGAACACTACAAAGATCTCGAAGCTGGCAAATGGGTAAAAGTTGACGGTTGGGACAACGCTGAAGCTGCTAAAGCTGAAATCGTTGCTTCCTTCGAGCGCGCGAAGAAGTAAGTTGGCTTTCTAAGGTCAGCATAACTTATTGAAGCCCCTCACTTTATGAGGGGCTTTTATTGAGATCAATCTAAACAATTAGTTTCAGTTCAGGCTTCGTTTCAAAGAAACGTTCTTGTTCTTGAAAATCTATTAACCTACTAGCCCCTTCAGGTATTTTGGTTCTCGAAATTTTCACTCCAGATTTACAGGTTTCGCACCAAATAACCTTCCAGCCAATATCACCATTATCGAAACCAAAGTATTGATAAGAAAGTCCTTTTTTACCACATGCTGGGCATTCACATGAACTGTAACTACCATCATCTTTTGGTAAGTGCTTCATCCATTCAAGATAGGTCAAAGAGTTCATCTATTTGTACTCCTCTAGCTTTCCGGTCTTATTATTCAGGTAAAATTGCCAAAAGCTATCTTCAATACTATGGGCGGCTTTTTCATTCAATATCAATTCTTTATTCATCTTGATTGCATCATCAGCATATGTATTTGGATGCTTAAAGAGATAGATTTGCATAGTATGTGTTCTTTCATGTCCTAACGTTTTTATTAATTGCTCAATATCCGCAAAAGCATCCGGGTACAAATCAATATCACCACCAGGGTGAGTATAACCATAGATATTCTTACCTTTCAGGTCAGAATCCCTGATAATTCTCACTTTAACTCCCCCCAAGCCTATCCCACCTTCACGTGCAGCCTGTTCAACATAGCGCATCTGCATAGGCACTTTTAGATCTGAAAACACTTCAGTATTGCTAGTCCGACGATATAAATTTTCAGTGGTGTTACTACGCCCTAATGATATGCTCTTGGTTTCAATCCGCCCCAGCTTTTCAAGACTTCTTATCGTCGAACTTAACTCCATCCTCCCAAGCCCATAACCAGCGGCAATAGAGGCAGCCGTAATGGCGACGCCGACCGTTTTCTCATTAAGAATCTGATCGTAGCCTTTGACGGCATCACCACCCAGTTTTTCTGCAGTGTCCCTGAACCCTTCGATGTTACCGTTATAAATCCCTCCAGCCGCCAGCAATCGGCCCACACCTGCACTGTTAAGAGTTTGAGTCTGGGTTTTCGGAATCGGAACAAAAAGCTTATTGTAGTCTGCAGGTAAAGCCAGATAGCTACACTCGGTATTGCTTATCAGGTGCTTACAAAGGATATAATCATAATTTACTGATATTATTTCTGTATCTATCTGGTCTTTTATAACCCTCATCTGAATACTTGATATCGATGCACCTCTGAGCTGAATATAATAATACCTCTCCCATTGACCATATCTATTTATGTGATAAAACCAAAACTCTAGAAACAGGTTTTCATTGTTATTAATCGCATTCATTAATAGTGGTGAGCTTTTATCTATTTGCTTACTGAATGTTAAGTTCTTTAGATTCGTACCTTTACCTGTACTCGCTACTCCTGCAACCAGAGAAAAAACAAATATTTCATTCACATGGTTCAGTTGCCACCGATTACCAACTGAATCAGTTGTGCCACATCCATCAGAAATATCGCCTTGTTGTTCACCAATGAGCTTGAGATAAACAATATTACTCATTCCATTACTATCCTTACCTGGATAATTATTTTTACAGAATGAGAGTGCAACTAAAATAAAATTATTTCTGCTAACGTGATCATATTGCCTTACAATAATCCACGGTGATATTTTGAGTAAAATAATAAATTATATTAATTAACGCTTTATTGAACAGGTATTTTTATGTGATTAAAAAAAGAGAAATGCTTCCTGATAGCCCAGGATTACAGCGACCACCGTATAAAACAACGCCACCCGAGGGTGGCGTGTTATACCTGTCGTCTTTCAAACTGCCTCTGCGTTGGCTTTACTCGGCCTTTGGCCTCGCCCCTTCGGGGCCAGCGTAAGCGCTGTTCAAACTGGCTGTGCCAGTTTGTCCTCGCTCACCCCAGTCACGTACTGATGTACGCTCCTGGGGATTCTCTGCGTCGCCGCCTTGATGCAACTCGAAATCCATCAGGTATATGTTAGTACTGGTCTCTGTCTAACCAGTTACCGCTTTCAATCAGCGTTAAGCCATCAACCGGACGTTGGTACACGTACATCCATGCACTTCCGTACGGCGTTTGAATTAACTGGCGTGCGTATTCACCGCCACGGGTACGCAGAGCGTCAAGCTCTGCCAGCGTGGCGTTATCAATACGATAAACTTCCCCGTGTACTGTTCCATTTCCCGGAACCGCGCCTGGATAGTGGCCCAAGCTGTACAACTGGTAGTTATCGATACTGAAATTTCCCAGCAACAGGGCATTGGTCATCCAGTGGCTGTTGCCTTGTTTGGTTCGTAAACTGCCGTAGACAAATATTCGCATTGCTAAAACTCGAACTGATAGAGCAAATCAAGTGCCTGATCTACGCCAGACACTGCTTCCAGATATAGCTTAGGCATCAGACGATAACGTAGCGTGAGTGTCGCTAAGGAGTCAAATATACCCACACCATATTTCACCTGCAGACCTGGCAGTACGTATCCGCTGACAACCACCTGAGATGAGTCGCCCACCCCTTGCGTGTCCAGTGCCAGATTGCTTACGCCAAATGTCTCCCCGATTTTACCCACAACCTGACCACTTTGTGCAACCCCCAGACCAATAAGCATTGAGGTCATCGCTGCGCTATCGCTCTGTTCGCTATCCAGCCCTTGTCCACGTAGCAGGTATGAAAGCGCCATTTGCTGCGACATTGCCGGGTCAGAGAAAATCTCCGCCTTCGGTTCATCGGCGGTACCGGTGACGCGAACGCCAGCGATCACGTCGTCTTCGGTGGCATCAGGGTTACGAATCGCTTCGATGTTGAGCAACGGCTGATCCGGCGGACCGGAGAACAACAGCTCGCCCTTACGCACAATCAGATCCTGACCATAGGCATGGAAGCGACCGCTCGGAATATTAATTTGTCCGTTCAGCCCCAGCCCCTGCTTATCCTGCACCACTTTCAGATCGCCCGTCAGACGCGCTTTCAGACCAAAGGCGTCAAGACGCACGTTGTTACCGACGTGAATATTCAGGTTGCTGTTGATCGGAATGCCGGCAGTCTGCGGTTTCTCGGGCTGCAGATTGTTGTTAAGCATGACCATGTCGCTGGAAACCCCAACCGCGCTTTCCGGCAGATCATGTACCACGATACGCGCCCACGGCACATCCACGTTGCCATCGAGGGTGAACAGGCTTGGCGTGGCTTCAAAGACCACGTCCGGCGAGACATCCAGGCGGACCATTGGCGGTACGGTAATACGTACCCTGCTACCTTTAGCCGCGACGCGCGCCCGCCAGTTGTCTATCTGACTCCAGTCGGCATCGCCGCTCAGGTTAATTTCTCCCTGCTGCGTACGCACCACGCCCGCCAGCGTTGAGCGTGTTCCAGTGAAGTTAACGGCTAACTGGCTTGGCTGCATGTCAAACGGCATAAAGTTACCGTCAATATCCAGACCGCTCAGTTGCAGCTGTCCGAGCAACTGCGGGCTTTGCACATCGCCGCCCAGCCGCAGGTTGGCGTTGATCATCCCTGCCGCTTTTTCACCACGCGAGAAGATGGGGTTTACCATCGCCAGATTGAAGTTGCGAATATTGACGTTACCGCCCAGATTACGGCGCCCTTGCGGATCGGTTACCTGCACCTGTCCGTCGAACTGCCCGTTATTGGTCAGACGAATCAGCCAGCCCAGCTCGGCACGGTTATTGTGCAGGTCGGCGGTCAGATTCAACGTTTCAAACGCCACGGGGAGCGGTGCATCATTCACGCTTTGCGTGACCTTCACGTTACGTCCGCTCAGGGTGACTTGCCCCTGTGGCAGCCCCTCTTTGGTGGTGTCCCAACTCACATCGGCTTTACCGGTGAATACGCCGCTGGCCTGGGTTGTCTCCGGCATAAACGGTTTTAACATCGCCAGGTCGAAGCGGTTTAGATTCACCACCGCGCGCCCTTCCGCGCCCGCATCAATCGTCTGTGGTACGCACAGCTCCGCATTCGGGTTGTTCCAGCAGTGCGGTCCGATACTAATTTTTTGTTCCTGATTACGGTAATCCAGCGCGATAGCCCGGTTGAGCGACCACGGACCAACCGGCGTCTGGAAGCGGGTATTGCTTAACTCTCCTTTCCAGCGCTGTTCTTTGCGATCAAAGCTCCCGGCAAGATCCAGTTGCCCGGAAACCGGTTCACCCTGAATGCGCAACTGCAGCTCGTGCTGCTTTTCACTGCCTTTGGCGTTGAGCGTCACCAGGCCAATATTCACGTCAGGTTGTACAATCCGCTCTACGCGAACATTAAGATTACCGGCAATTTGCTCGGCCGATTTCACATCCCCTTCAACACGTACCTGAGCAACGGAAAGTTCCTGCCAGCGCAGACCACGGGCGGTAATATCCGCCAGCAGCTGTGGTGCTTCAACCGTACCGCGAACTTTTACCAGCCCTTTCGCCGTACCGCCCAGCCCCGGCAGCGCGTTATCCAGGCTTGGGGCATCAATCGTCGCGTCGAGGTTGAGGTCTTTAACCCCCAGTTCACCTTTTACGTCCGCACTGTTGCGCCCCAGTTCCAGATGCAGGCCCGGGATCGTCCACTGCAGGTAGCTGTTCCCCTTCAGCGAACCGTTCACATTGACCTTGTTCTGCTTCACGTTGCCGGTCAGCTTCAGCTCGGGAACCTCCATCTGCCAGCTTCCGCCGTACAGACTGCCGCGCGTTTTCACCAGGCCATTCAGTTTTGACGGCCAGTCCGGTATCGCTTTTGCGGTGTTGATACCATCCAGCGTTAGCTCCCCGCGCCAGCTGATCGCCTGCTGCCAGTCCACCAGCGCTTTCAGCTCGGTTTTCCCTTCCAGTGCCGCAACGCTGAGTTTGTCGAGATTGATCTGCTGTTCGTTGCCTTTGGCGTCCAGCGTGATGGTAGCCGGTGGAATATCCTGACCTTTCACGGCGGTACGCATCGACAGCGTATAGTCGGTCATCTTACCGGTCAGTTTGAGTTTGATGTCATCGGCCTGGAACTGTTTCTCACCGGTAAACGGCCAGTAAACCTGCTTACTCACCACCTCAATGTTGAGCGGTAATCCGGCTTCAGCCAGACGCGTCTGTGCACGCAGGTCCATATCCACCGGACCAGACAGATTGACACCGACTTCCAGCTGCTCGCGCAGCGCGCCGCCGACCTTCAGCTTCACCTTTTCGCCTTTTAACGGGTCGATGTTTAGCGTGCTGTTTAACGTAATATCAACCGGCCACGTGTCGGTCAGTTGCGCCGTGCCGCTGGCTTTTACCGTTCCCTGATTCGAGTCGATGTCCAGCGCGTCGAGCTTCATGTTGCCGTCAATGCTGCTCACTTTCAGCAGCATGCTATGGACCGTTAAATCCGTATCTCCGGTCACGCGCAGTTGCTCGCCGCGAAACTCTTCAATATTGAGATTGAGCGGCAGATGGACATCGGTCATTTCCGGCAGCACCGGCTTTGAGAACAGATCTTTTAGCGTTTCACCGAGCGGCTTTTCATCCGGCTGCGGGTTTTGAATCTTCGGTTCGACAACCTCTTCCTGCGCCACTTCCGCCACTTTGGGCAGAGCAATCAGCAGCCCCTGTAATGACGTTGGCTTCAACGTCAGCGTTTTTTCCTGCCAGTTCAGGCCGGAGGTAAAATCCAGCACCGAAACCGTGGTGTCATCGATTTTGATATTGATGTTGTTCAGCGCCACGCGCGAAAGCGTGATGGGGTAAGGCGTGGAAAGATTAAGCGGACCGCTCTCTTCTTCCTCAACCGGCGCAGATGGCGGCATCTTTTTGCTGTCGATCGCCACATTGATGTTTTTCAGTGCCAAATCGTTGACGCACAGACTGCTGTCCCACAGGCAGTTAAGCCCCACGGCCAGATGCACTTCGCCGGCATTCACCGCCACGCCAGGCTGGTCATAACGAATATTTTTCAGTGATAAATCCCGCCAGCCGCCGGTGACCTGACCAATCTCCAGCCCCGGAACCCAACGATTAGCGGCTTTGAAGATCAGATGCAGGCCCGAGGTGGTACCGACGAGGAACGCCACCGTGCCTAACAACAGCAGGATAAAAATCAGCACGCCGAGGCTTATCTTCTTCCATAAACTCATAATTCAGGCCCCAGACCGATGTAAAACTGTAAACCATGTTCATCTTTGTCGCCGACCGGGACGGCAAAGTCGAGCTTGATAGGCCCCACTGGTGATTGCCAGCGTACGCCGACCCCGGCACCGGTTTTGAAATCGCTTCGGCGAATATCGCTGACCGCTTCACCGCTATCGACAAACATCGCGCCCCACCATTTACCGGTCACGTTGTACTGGTATTCCAGCGAGCCAGTTGCCAGCTTGGAGGCCCCTTTCAGCTTGCCGTCGCTACCTTCCGGCGAAATAGATTTGTATTTATAGCCGCGAATACTGCGATCGCCCCCGGCGAAGAAACGCAGATCCGGCGGTACTTTGTCGAAGTCTCCGGTCTCAATCCAGCCGAGGTTGCCGCGCATCACAAAGCGATGGCGATCGTACAGCGTACGGATCCAGACGTTTTGCGCCTGGAAAACGGAGAAATCAACATCTGACCCCCAGGCGGTGTTGGAGTAATCAATAGAATAACGCTGAGAGTCGCCCCAGACAGGCATCAAGCCGCCGCGTGAACGCGTCCGGCTGATCATCACGCCCGGATAGAGCAACATAGTGGTGTTGGTGACGTTACCCTGGGTAAAGTGGTCGAGGCTCCAGCGCAGGTTAATCGCGCGCTGCCAGCCGCTGGAGAGGTCCCAGTAGCGGGAAACCGCAAGCGTCGTGGAGTCCTGCTCGGTATCGTTTAAATCGGTTCGCTTAAAGCCGCCCTGTACCAGGTAATACTGTTCCAGCGGGTTCTTTAACAGCGGCATTTTATAGCTGAAATCAAGCACCTGCTCTGGTGCCGAGATACTGGCGCTGGTCGTAAGGCTGTGGCCGTAGGAGTTCATCCACGGCTTTTTCCACGAGGTTTTCACCCGTGGCCCGACGTCAGTTGAATAGCCGACCCCGGTTTCGATGGTGTTTTCGGTGCGCGGTGAGACCACGCCTTTCAGCGGCAGCACTTTGGTTTTGCGGGCTTTATCAAACTCCGGCGCGACGACCACGGAGTTAAACCATCCGGTCGCCGACAGACGACGGTTCAGTTCGCCCAGATCTTTCGACTCGTACTCTTCACCTTCTTTAAAGGGCACCAGATTTTGCAGATACTCATCGCGAATTTGCGAGCCTTCAAAGGTGACATGCCCAAAGCGATAGCGTTCGCCGCTGTTGTAATCGATATCCCAGAACGCCTGGCGGCGCTCAAGCGCTATTCCAAGCTGGCTTTTATTAAATTCACTGTCGAAATAACCTTTGCGCAGCGCCACGCTGGTGAGTGACTTTTTGAAGTTGTCATAGTCCCCCTGATTCAGCACGGTGCCGATTGCCGGGCGCGTTTTCAACAGATCCAGATAATCTTTATCCGTACGCGCGCCACCACGCAAAATCACCTCGGTGCCACCAATCAGCACCGGCTCGCCGGGGGTCACTTTGGCGATCAGCACCTGGCGGCCTTTCGCCGGTGGTGGACGCAGTTCAAAATCAATGGTCGGCTCAAAGTAGCCCAGCGCTTTTAGCCCTTCGCGGATGGCATCATCAACGCGCGCACGAAAGCGTCGGTCTGGTGTGACTTCATCACTTTGAATCGTGGACAGCTGCGCACGGACGTTTTTCTCCAGCGGTCCTGATAATCCTTCGACCTGTAAGCGAACATTCGCGGCGGCGGCGGAGCCACTTAAGCACAGTAATCCCACCCAACATAACTGACGGATATGTGGCACATTTTCTCCTGAATATCCTTTTTTCCCACCCCTGGAAAAAAATACTATGCCGTTCCTCGGCTTAACAAAAAATCAACAATAAGAGTTGAAAAACAGACGACAACCCAAATATTTCTTATATTTAACTCTAGACGTATTCACGCCGTTTATTGTGGGCAAAGACGCGTCTCGTTACAACCTTAACCCAAATGACTGATTTCGGGAGAACGGCCATGAGTTTATTTGATAGAAAGCATCTTGTTACTCAAGCAGATGCGCTACCTGGACGCAACACCCCGATGCCAGTGGCAACGCTGCATGCGGTTAACCAACATTCGATGACCAACGTGCCCGACGGTATGGAGATCGCTTATTTCGCCATGGGATGTTTCTGGGGCGTTGAGCGTTTATTCTGGTCATTACCCGGTGTATACAGCACGGCAGCCGGGTACACCGGCGGCTACACCCCAAACCCAACCTATCGGGAAGTGTGTTCTGGCGACACCGGGCATGCCGAAGCGGTACGCATCGTCTATGACCCGCATGTTATCAGCTACGAACAACTGCTGCAGGTGTTCTGGGAAAATCACGATCCGGCGCAGGGCATGCGTCAGGGGAACGACCAGGGTACGCAGTATCGCTCCGCCATTTACCCGTTAACGCCGGAACAAACCGCTGCCGCACAGGCCAGCCTTGAGCGTTTTCAGGCAGCTATGACCGCCGCAGGCGACGAGCGCACCATTACCACGGAAATCACTACGGCAACGCCTTTCTACTATGCCGAGGACGATCATCAGCAATATCTGCATAAAAATCCTTATGGATATTGTGGCATTGGCGGGATTGGCGTTTGCCTGCCGCCAGAGCGTTAATCCGCGATTAACGCGCTACCGTCACCCGCGCGGCATGGCGCGTTGCGTGGGTAACGGTGCCTCGATCCGTCACCTTTCCTTTCAGCAACAGGTTAAAAACCGGCGCAGAGGGGCGATTAAGACGGTTCTGCAGCAAATGCACCGCTTCCACGCCCAACGCCCGACAAGGAATCGTGATACTGGTCACCGCAGCAACGATATGCGCGTCCAGTTCCTGAACATCCGTCGTCATCAGCGACAACTCACCGGGTATCTCCACGCCAATCTTTTCCAGCACCCGCCGGATGCCCGTCGACATTGACGCCCCGGCGCAGAAAATAACTTCCGGCCACGCTTCACGTGGCGTCTCATGTAGCCAGTTGCCTATCGCCCGCTCTGATTCGTCCTCAGAAAAGCCCTCCGTTACCAGCAGATCGCGCCCGGTATCAAACGGTATTTGATACTGTCGGTAGACCTCCTTGATGCCCTCCAGACGCCAGTACATCGTTTCCCGACGCAGGCTGGTGACATGGAGAATACGCCGGTGCCCCTGATCAAAAAGATATTGCACAGCACGGTTGCCAATCGCCCGATGATCGGGGGATACCGCATCCAGCAACCCTTCCTGGTCCTGCGAATTAATCAACACGCAGGGTTTATCCAACAGTTGCGCCAGTTTATGCACGGTCGGGTCATCAATGCCGATAAGAATAATCGCATTAATATTCTTATTGTTGGCCTTTTCCTGAAAGACCTTGATGTCCGCACGTTGCTCATCCAGTCCGCAGTAACTCAGATAGACATCATGCGGCGCTATCGCCTCGGCAATGCCGCGTGTCACTTCGAGGTAAAATGCATCGCCACGGGCGGTAAAGGTGCGCAACGGGGCGAAAACAGCAATGCCGTTGATCAACAACCGCCCGCTGGACAACGAGTCCAGAACCCCCAGCCTACGCGCGCAACTGACAATCGCCTCACGTGCTTTATCGCTGGTGTATGACTTTCCGCTAAGCACCCTCGACACCGTACTCACCGAGTAGCCCGTCAGAGCAGCAATTTCGTCCATTTTTAGCTTGCCAGACATTCTGTGACCTCACTCGCAATCAATCTTTGCAATTTTTTGCAAACGCAGTTCATTGACTCTAAAACACTTTTTCAATGACTGGACCAACTTCTTTTTCATCCTGCAACCGTTCTCACAAAATCACATTGTCGATATTCCAGGCGTTTCTTATGTTCCGCATATCCCTTATTTCTGACGAAAAAGGCACGACATGAAAAAAATACGCTTTGGCATTATTGGGGTTGGCAACATTGGTACCGTCCACGCACGCTACCTGCTGGCCGGAACGGTACAAGAAGCAGTGCTCGCCGCAGTGTGCGATAACAATCCGGATAAACATCCGGCGATCCGCCGGCTGGTCGGCGAAGAGGTGAGATTGTTCAGCGATGCGCGAGAGATGCTGGAAAGTGGGCTGATCGATGCCGTCATCGTCGCCACGCCGCATTATGACCATCCGGGTTTATCGATGATGGCCATGCGTCTTGGTATTCATACGCTATGTGAGAAGCCTGCAGGGGTCTACACCGCGCAGGTACAAGAGATGAACGCCTGCGCGCGTGAATGCGATGTGGTGTTCAGCATGATGTACAACCAGCGCCCCAATCCGCTGTATCAGAAAGTAAAAGATCTGATCGACAGCGGCGAACTCGGCGAGCTGCGTCGATCTAACTGGATCATTACCAACTGGTATCGTTCGCAAAGCTATTACAACTCCGGCGGCTGGCGCGCGACCTGGAAAGGTGAAGGCGGCGGCGTGCTGCTGAATCAGGATCCGCACCAACTCGATTTATGGCAATGGCTGGTCGGCATGCCGGTACGCTTGCGCGCTTTTTGCCAGTTTGGCAAGCATCGTCAGATTGAGGTCGAAGATGACGTCACGGCCTACGCTGAATACGCCAACGGCGCAACCGGGGTGTTCATCACCACCGTCGCCGAAACGCCTGGCACCAACCGCCTCGAAATTGTCGGCAGCAGGGGAAAAGTGGTGGTAGAAGAAGGTCGCCTACGCTTCTGGCGATTGCGTGAATCCGAAACCGAGTTCAACGCCCGCTGGCAAAACGGTTTTGGTGAGCCGGAATGCTGGGAGGTGACCATCCCTACCGCACCGGAATGCAGCGAGCACTATGTCATTACCCGCAATTTTACCGCCGCGATCCTGCACGACGAGCCGCTGATCGCCCCTGGCCTGGAAGGCATTCGCGGCCTGACGCTTTCCAATGCGATGCACCTCTCTACCTGGACAGATGACTGGGTAGAGCTGCCGCTTGACGAGCAACGCTACTTCCAGCTGTTACAGGAACGTATCGCCTCTTCAGTGGAAAAAAATACGGCCAGCCGCACGCTGGACGCTTCCGGTAGCTGGTAACGCGCAGGAGAAAATCATGCTGAACATTGCGATTGTCGGTACCGGGAATATCTCCCACAACCACATTCAGGGCTATTTACAGTTCGCGGATCGTTGTCGGATTGTTGCGCTGGTCGATATCTACCCGGAGAAAGCAGAGGAGAAGAAATCACGCTATGGCCTGAGCGAAGCGCAAGTCTTCCGCAGCCATCAGGCGATGCTGAACGCAGGCATTGAGGTCGATGTGGTCGATGTCTGCACGCCGCCGTACGTACACGCAGGCATCAGCATTGATGCGCTGCACGCCGGAAAACATGTGCTGTGCGAAAAGCCGATGGCCGCCTCGCTCGAAGAGTGCGATGCGATGCTCGCCGCGCAAAAGGCCAGCGGGAAAATCTTATCGATCATCGCGCAAAACCGCTTTACCGATGCCTTCTGGCGTTTGAAAACCGTGGTTGATTCCGGGCTGGCGGGCAAGATTTGCCATGCGCAGGTGGACTCGTTCTGGTGGCGCGGACACTGCTATTACGATTTATGGTGGCGCGGCACGTGGCAGAAGGAAGGCGGCGGCTGCACGCTGAATCACGCTGTGCACCACATCGACGCCATTCAGTGGATGCTCGGCTTCCCAACGGAAGTGGTGGCGATGATGACCAACGTCTCCCACGACAACGCCGAAGTCGAAGATCTTAGCGCGGCTATTTTCAAATACCCACACGGGGCGCTGACGCAGCTGACCGCCTCGGTGGTGCATCACGGTGAAGACCAGAAAATTGTTATTCAGGGCGAAAAAGCGCGAATTTCTGCGCCGTGGCAAGTCCATGCCAGCCAGTCGGCGGACAACGGCTTTCCGCAAACGGAAAATAACGGTGAGTTGGAACAAGGTCTGGACGCGCTTTTTCACGCGACGCCAGCACTGCAATGGACGCTGCATACCGGGCAAATCGACAACCTGCTTAGCGCCATCGAACGACAAACCCGTCCGCTGGTCGATGGCGAACAGGGCAAACGCTCGCTGGAGCTGATCACCGCTATCTATAAATCCGCCATCACCCGCACGGTGGTGACGCTGCCCATCCACCACAGCGATGCGTTTTATCGCACCGGCGGCCTGATTGAAATCGCCCCGCATTTCTATGAGAAATCCGCCTCCGTTAGCAATTTTGCGGAAGTGGGCGCCATCCCTCTGGGTAAAGACTTAGATTCAGGAGTTAAATCATGAACAAGCAAGATGGAATGAACTACGCCCCTACCGGGAAGCCTCAGCCGGTCGTGAAGCCTGGCGAGTTTGTCATTGCCGCCGCCACGCTCGACCACGGCCATATCTACGGCATGTGCAACGGGTTGATTGAGGCAGGCGCCACGCTGAAATGGGTTTACGATCCCGATCCGCACAAAATCGATCAATTTCTGCAGCAGTATCCGCAGGCGCAGGTGGCCGATTCGCTCGAGACAATCCTGAACGATCGTGAGGTACAACTGGTTGCCGGGGCGGCTATTCCGTCTGAACGCTGCCCGCTGGGGCTAAAGGTAATGGCGGCAGGGAAAGACTACTTCACCGACAAGGCTCCGTTAACCACCCTTGCACAACTGGAAGACGCCAAAGCGATGGTGGCGAAAACCGGACGCAAATACGCAGTCTATTACAGCGAGCGTCTGCACGTTGAAAGCGCTGTCTTTGCTGGTCAGCTCATTCAGCAAGGGGCGATTGGTCGCGTGATGCAAACCCTGGGCACAGGGCCGCACCGTGAAGGCAATGGGCGCCCGGACTGGTTTTATGACAAACGCTACTTTGGCGGCATTTTGTGCGACATCGGTAGCCATCAAATCGAACAATTCCTGTTTTATACCGGCAACCGCGAGGCACACGTCGTCGCCAGCCAGGTGCGTAACGTTAATCATCCGCAGTTCTCGCAGTTTGAAGACTTTGGCGATGCCATGCTGGCGGGCGACAACGGCGCAACGGGTTATTTCCGCTGTGACTGGTTCACACCGCAGGGGCTCAGTAGCTGGGGGGATGGACGCCTGACGTTGCTGGGTACCGAAGGTTACATTGAGATCCGCAAGTATGTGGATATCACCCGAGGCGAACAGGACGTGGTGTATCTGGTGAATAAAGAAGGAGAGTTTCGTCTCCCGGTCGCAGGAAAAGTCGGTTTCCCGTTCTTCGGTGAATTCATTCTCGATTGTCTGAATCGCACGGAAAACGCCATGACTCAGGCCCACGCCTTTAAAGCCGCAGAGCTATGCGTGAAAGCGCAAATGCTGGCGAATGCCCGCACATAACCGGAGGTGACATGACAACACTCAATGCCGCCATCATCGGCGCGGGGGCGATTCACCGCAGCCACGTTAACGCTCTCCGGCTTTTGCCGGGGGTCACGCTGCGCGCGCTGGTCGATATTGATAGCGCCAACGGTTTGCAACAGGCCATGGCGTATAACTGCCGCTTTTACCAGAATTACCGTGAAATGCTGCTGGATAATGACATCGACGTCGTCCATATCTGTACACCTCATTTCGAGCACAAAAACATGATTACCGCCGCGCTTGCCGCCGGGAAACATGTGTTTTGTGAAAAGCCGGTGGGGTTGAATTGCACAGAAGTCGCAGACATCGCTAACGCAGCAGCGTCCGCCCAGGGCTTGCTGGGCGTGTGTTATCAAAACCGGCTTAATCCAACCAGTTTACGTATCCGCGACGAACTGGCGAAAAATACGCTGGGTAGAATGTTAAGTATTAAAGCGGTTTTGACCTGGTCACGCTCTAAAGCGTATTACAGCGAAAGCCCGTGGCGTGGGCGTTTTGCCAGCGAAGGCGGCAGTTTACTTATCAACCAGGCCATTCACACTCTCGATCTGATGCAGTGGTTCGCCGGCGGTGTAACGCGTTTGAAAGGCGTGGTGGACAGCGGCGAGCTGGCAGACGTTACCGAAGCCGAAGACTGCGCGATGGCGACCCTGCACTTTACCAACGGTGCCCGCGGTCTGTTTTATGCCAGTAACTGCAATACCCTCGATTCACCGCTGCTGCTGGAGATCCATTGCGAACACGGCATGCTGCAGCTCACGGATAACACCCTGTGGCGCGTTACAACGGATCGGCGCCTGAAGCTGGATTGCGACGGTTCACCGGACGGCCACAGTAAAAGTTACTGGGGCCTGGGCCACCAGCAGGCCATTCGTCAGTTTTATCATGCTATTACTCATGGAGGTCAAACAGAATATATCAATATTAATGATGCCCGCAAATCACTGGCGATGGTCGATGCTATTTATCATTCGTCTAAAACCCGACAATGGATAACCATTAATAATTAAAATTTAACCTGGCACTACAGAATTAATAAACATCAGCCGGATAATACCGGAGTACAAATACCCTACATACTGGAAAATATTATGGTCAAACCAACTGAACGCAGAGTCAGTTATGGTGTAGCGATCGGCTATGGCATTACTGATTTATTTGGCGGCGGTGCTTTCGCCATTATCGGAACCTGGCTTTTATTTTTTTATACCACCTACTGCGGTTTAAGCGTACTGGAAGCAGGCTCAATATTTGCTATTGCCCGCGTGATTGATGCAGTACTCAGCCCAATTATGGGTTACATCACTGATAACTTTGGCAACACGTGGCTGGGTCGACGATTTGGCCGCCGTCGCTTCTTTTTATTACTCAGTTCTCCTTTAATGTTTCTCTATGCTCTGCTGTGGCTGACCGACATGGGTTACTGGTATTACCTGGGAACCTATCTGTCAATTGAGCTACTGTCAGCGATGGTGCTGGTGCCGTGGGAAACCCTCGCCGCAGAGATGACCAATCGCTACGAAGAACGCAGTCGCCTCTCCGGCGTGCGCATGATCTGCTCGCAGTTGGGCGGATTCCTTGCCGTCTCGGTACCCGGTATCCTGATGCAGTTCACTGGCAAAGATAATCCCTTTACCTATACGCTAACCGGACTGATTTTTTCCGTCGTGTTCTGTCTTGCCGTATTTATAACCTGGCGCTGTACATGGGAAGCCAAAGACGTTCAGGAAGAGACATTTCAGGCTGACTTACAACGAAATAGCGGGCTACTGAATCACCTTAAATATTTAATACTTGATCTGTTTTCGTCATTCCGTATCCGGGCATTTCGCTTGCATATCATTATTTATATTTTCTCATTTACCGCCATGGATGTATTCGGCTCGGTTTTCACCTATTACGTGGTGTATTGTTTAAGCCAGGATGCCGCCTCCGTTTCGGGCTGGTTAAGTATTGCCGCCTTTGCTTCAGTATTTGGCACCTATGGATTTATGCTACTACTGAACAAACTCAATATCACCCCGTCAGCGGCACTACGTCTTTCTTACACCTGTATATTTAGTGTATTACTCTTTTTATTTATTATTTATTACACTGAAACCCAGGTATCCAACATTCTGTTCTCGGCGGTATTTATTCTACTCGGTATGGCGCGTTCCGGCCTTTACTATATCCCATGGAATATCTACAGCTTTATTCCTGATATCGACGAAATGGTTACCCAACAGCGCCGTGAAGGGATTTTTGCAGGCGTTATGGTACTCACACGCAAAAGTACCGTGGCAATCGCTATTTTGCTTATCGGCATGGTGCTGGAAGAGTCTGGCTTTATAAAAGGCAGCGGCGCACAGCCGGAAAGCGCGCTCCACGCTATTATCGGATTGATGATCTTTGCCACCGCGGCGCTGCTGGCGGTGAGTTTCTACGCGACCTACAAATTCAAACTCACTCGCGAAACCCACAAAGTTCTGCTTAAAGAGATCGCTCGCCGCAAGCTGGGTGGCAACTATCGCGACTGCGATGAAGAAACTCGGGTGGTGATCAAGCAACTTACTGGCTACGAGTACGATGAAGTTTGGGGTGGCAGCGCCACGCAGCGTGCGACGGGACGCGTCAGTCTCTCAGATGCAGAATAAGGAGCGCATCATGTATAACCCATGGAACAAAGCACGGGCGCAAAGCTGGTATCAACAGCAACCCTGGGGCTGCGGATTTAACTACTTGCCGCGCACCGCGGTTAACTGGCTCGAAATGTGGCAGGCAGAGAGTTTCGATAGCAGTACTATCGATCAGGAACTCGGCTGGGCCAGCCAGTATGGCTATAACCAGCTGCGAACAAATTTACCGTTTACCGTCTGGCAGTATGACCGTGACGGGCTTCTCGAGCGCATAAATCTCTTCCTGAGCATTGCCCATAGCCACCGTATAAAAGTGATGTTGACGCTGCTCGACGACTGCGCTTTTTCCGGTGATGAGCCCGTTATCGGTCAGCAAAAACCGCCGGTTCCCGGCATTCACAACAGCCAGGCGGCGGGTAGCCCTGGGCGCGCCTGCGTGCTGGATCGGCGCTGTTGGCCGCACATTGAAGCCTACGTCAGAGATATCATCCGTTACTTTCGCCATGACTCGCGCATCAGCGTCTGGGATTTATATAATGAGCCAGGCAACGGCGGGATTTTTTGTCATACTGGCGAATTTGCCCGCTATGATGACAGGCTGGAAATCTACGCCTTAACCCTGATGACCCATCTGTTTAGCTGGGCCCGACAGGAGTCACCCTCTCAACCGTTGACCGTAGCAGCCTGGCATATTGACGATCGCGCGGCGTGCGGGAATGCGTTTACGCATCCTGTTGATATAGCGGCGCTGCGGCTTTCCGATGTGATTAGCTACCATGCCTATGTCGACACCCCTGGCCAGCTGTCTCTTCTGTCACAGTTGGCCGAATTTGGCAGGCCGCTTTTTTGTACCGAGTGGCTGGCACGCCATGTCGATAGCCGAATAGAAGAACAGCTGCCGCTATTTCGCGCCCAGCGCGTTTCCAGCTTCCACTGGGGGCTGGTACAGGGGAAAACGCAAACCTGGTTGCCGTGGCCGGATATCCCGCGGAACGAGACGACGGCGCAGCTATGGTTCCACGATGTGCTGAAGTCGGATGGTTCGCCTTATAGCGAAAAAGAGATGCAGATGGTGCGCAGGCTTAACGCCGCAGGATAAGGCCAAAAAAGCTCCTCTGGCGACTTTACAGTACCTTACGCTATACTAGCTTCTGAAATTACCGGTCCACTCCCTTCGGACCGGTTTTCATTGAATATTCCATTGGATTTATACTCTATGGATTTCGAGTTGCAGGCATGCGGCAAACTCGTGAATCCCCAGGAGCATAGATAACTATGTGACTGGGGTGAATGAGTGCAGCTAACGCACCTGCAGCTTGAAAGACGACGAGTATCAACTTCTCCCTTCCGAGGATCTGGCCTGAACGGTCGGATAAGATATGTTAAACAGTATTTTAGTCATTCTCTGCCTGATCGCCGTGAGTGCGTTTTTCTCGATATCTGAGATCTCGCTTGCTGCATCACGCAAAATAAAACTTAAACTGCTTGCCGATGAAGGCAACGTAAACGCACAACGTGTTTTGAAGATGCAGGAAAACCCCGGCATGTTTTTTACCGTCGTGCAAATTGGCCTTAACGCGGTCGCCATTCTCGGCGGTATCGTCGGTGATGCGGCATTCTCCCCGGCGTTTTACAGCCTTTTCTCGAAGTACTTCGCTCCAGAGCTGTCCGAACAGTTAAGCTTTATTCTGTCATTCTCGCTGGTTACTGGCCTGTTCATCCTGTTCGCGGATTTAACCCCGAAACGCATCGGTATGATTGCGCCAGAAGCTGTGGCTTTGCGTATCATCAACCCGATGCGCTTCTGTCTGCTGGTCTTCCGCCCGCTGGTGTGGTTCTTTAACGGTCTGGCAAACAATATTTTCCGTCTGTTTAAGATCCCAATGGTACGAAAAGACGACATCACCTCAGACGACATTTACGCCGTGGTCGAAGCCGGTGCGCTGGCGGGTGTTCTGCGCAAACAGGAGCATGAGCTGATTGAAAATGTGTTCGAACTGGAATCGCGTACCGTCCCGTCTTCAATGACCTCGCGCGAGAATATTATCTGGTTCGATCTCCATGAAGATGAGCAAAGCCTGAAGAATAAGGTGGCGGAACATCCGCACTCCAAATTCCTGGTGTGTAACGAAGATATCGACCACATCATTGGTTATGTTGATTCAAAGGATCTCCTCAACCGCGTACTGGCGAACCAAAGCATGGCGCTGAACAGCGGTGTACAGATCCGCAATACGCTGATCGTCCCGGACACGCTGACGCTCTCTGAAGCACTGGAAAGCTTCAAAACCGCAGGCGAAGACTTTGCCGTCATCATGAACGAGTACGCGCTGGTGGTAGGGATTATCACGCTCAACGACGTGATGACCACGCTGATGGGGGATTTAGTTGGCCAGGGTCTGGAAGAGCAGATTGTGGCGCGTGATGAGAACTCATGGTTGGTTGATGGCGGTACGCCGATTGATGACGTTATGCGCGTGCTGGATATCGACGAGTTCCCGCAGTCCGGCAACTATGAAACCATCGGCGGCTTTATGATGTTCATGCTGCGTAAAATCCCGAAACGCACCGACTCGGTGAAGTATTCTGGCTACAAATTTGAAGTGGTGGATATCGATAACTACAAGATCGATCAGCTGCTGGTGACGCGTCTGGACAGCAAACCTACAGTTCTGGTACCAAAACTGCCAGATGCAAAAGAAGAGGCAAAGGCGTCGTAACGCCTTACAGAAACATCAACGGCTCCTGTCCAGGAGCCGTTTTTTTAACTACTGCATAGCACTTGATCAAGCCATCTCAGTTTGCAGACGCAAGACCTGACGGTTAACTTCGGACATCACGGAAAAATGCAGCTTGTCCTTCACTTTTGGGATAAGAATCTTACCCTTATCAAATTCAAAAGCGCCTACATCCTTGATATATAACCGTCCACGAAACAGGATCTTCACGTACTTCGCCACCTGCAGCGGGTTGTATCGTTGGAAAATTTTCATTGTTGTCTCCTGCTGAGCATTACGCCTTTGCGGTACCACAATCGGTCCGACAATCCTCAGGCGCAAATTTTAATGCCCTATGACTATAGACTATCTCGTTGATGTTTCCAGCGTGTATAAGTTTATTTACCTTCAGGTTACAATTATTCAGAATTATCTTTTCAACGCTTCGCTGTCTTCAGTATAAGCCTTCATTTTTCGCAGGATTTGTGCGCCCGTCCGCAAACTGGCATCGCGCTTGCGGGAAAAAGCATCAATCGCACATATGATTAAATTCCAGACCCAAGTGGTCGGATCACCTGCAAAATAAAAGAAAGAAGGAAAACCTATGACCTTACGAAAACTGTTGGCGCTGTCGTTTCTGCTGCTGCCGATGATTGCCTCCGCACATAAGTTTGAGACTGACCAACGCGTACCACCGGTGGGGATCGCCGATCGCGGCGAACTGATTCTCGATAACGATAAGTTTAGCTACAAAAGCTGGAATAGCGCGCAGTTGCCTGGGAAAGTGCGAATTGTGCAACACATTGCCGGACGCACCTCCGCCAAAGAGAAAAATGCGACACTGATCGAGGCAATCAAAGCCGCCAACCTGCCGCACGACAAATACCAGACCACCACTATCGTCAACACGGATGACGCCATTCCCGGCTCAGGTATGTTTGTGCGCAGCAGTCTGGAGAGCAATAAGAAGCTCTACCCGTGGTCGCAATTCATTGTCGACAGCAATGGCATTGCGCGTAAAGCCTGGCAACTGGATGAAGAGAGCTCCGCTATCGTCGTACTCGACAAGGACGGACGCGTGCAGTGGGCAAAAGATGGCGCATTAACGCAGGAAGAGGTGCAGCAGGTAATTGCCCTGCTGCACAAATTGCTCAGTAAATAGAAACGCGGAAGCCGGGGTTGAGGAACGATTCACGTGGGGTGTAATCCAAAGGTTTCCCCTGCCAGTCGTGAACGTGCGCTCCGGCTGCGGCAGCAACAGCGTGGCCCGCGGCGGTGTCCCATACGTTAGTGGGCCCAAAACGCGGATACAGCTGTGCGTGCCCTTCCGCCACCAGGCAGAACTTCAGCGAGGAACCAATCGACGTGGTCTGGTGCTCGCCCAACTGTTGCAGATACTCTTTTAACTCATTATCGGCATGCGAGCGGCTAATCACCACCAGCGGCGGACGCGCATCACGAACCTGAATTTGTTTACGTACGCCGCACTCTTCTTTCCACGCTTTACCTTCTGCTGCGCTGTACATCACTTTCATTACCGGCGCGTAAACCACGCCCAGAACCGGCTTTCCTTTCTCGATCAGCGCAATATTGACGGTAAATTCACCGTTACGCTTAATGAACTCTTTGGTCCCGTCCAGCGGGTCCACCAGCCAGTAGCGCTGCCAGTGCTGGCGAACATCCCAGCCAGGAGGCGCCTCTTCAGACAGAACCGGAATATCCGGCGTCAGAGCCAGTAATCCTTCGAGGATCACCGTATGCGCGGCGATATCTGCCGCCGTGACCGGAGAATCATCCTGCTTGCTGGTAATCTCCATCGGTTTGATTCCATCGTAGACCTGCATAATGGCATCGCCCGCGTTCCGTGCAAGCTGGCATACATGTTCTAGCATTCTCCACCTCGTTTCTGTCAGTGGTGTTAACTCGTTGTTTTACTTATACCCGATCGTCAGGGGATCCGCCAACTGTGATAGCGTCTGCGGTTTTAAACGCTATATTCATGTCATGATTCACAGTTCTGTAAGCAAGAAGATTTATATACATTTTCTTTTGTGGCTTAGATCTTAAAAGGATGCCCCTGATGATTAAGTTTAGTGCAACGCTTCTGGCAACGCTGATTGCAGCCAGCGTCAATGCCGCGACCGTCGATCTGCGGATAATGGAAACCACTGATTTGCATAGCAATATGATGGATTTCGATTATTACAAAGATACACCGACTGAAAAATTCGGTCTGGTACGTACGGCAAGTCTTATCAACGCTGCGCGTGAAGAAGTCAAAAACAGCGTGCTGGTTGATAATGGCGATCTGATTCAGGGCAGCCCGCTCGGGGATTACATGGCGGCCAAAGGGCTGAAAGCGGGCGAAACTCACCCAGTATATAAAGCGCTGAATACCCTGGATTACGCGGTGGGTAACCTCGGCAACCATGAATTCAACTACGGCCTTGAGTATCTGCACAACGCGCTGGCAGGGGCGAAGTTCCCTTACGTTAATGCCAATATCATCGACGTTAAGACCAAGAAGCCGCTGTTTACGCCTTATCTGATCACAGACACTGAGGTTGTCGACAAAGAAGGGAACAAGCAGACGCTGAAGATTGGCTATATCGGTTTTGTGCCACCGCAAATTATGACCTGGGATAAAGCCAACCTCAGCGGTAAAGTGACGGTGAACGACATCACCGAAACCGCACGCAAATACGTTCCTGAAATGCGAGAAAAAGGTGCCGATGTCGTGGTGGTGGTTGCTCACTCCGGGCTTTCTGCCGACCCGTATCAAACCATGGCGGAAAACTCCGTTTATTACCTCAGTGAAGTCCCGGGCGTGGATGCCATTATGTTTGGTCACGCTCACGCCGTCTTCCCGGGTAAAGACTTTGCCAATATTAAAGGCGCAGATATCACAAAAGGTACGCTGAATGGGGTTCCGGCGGTGATGCCGGGTATGTGGGGCGATCATCTGGGCGTCGTGGATTTAGTGCTGAATAACGACAGCGGTAAATGGCAGGTCACCCAGGCGAAAGCCGAAGCACGTCCGATTTATGACGCGGCAGCGAAAAAATCACTGGCAGCAGAAGACAAAAAAATCGTTGAGATCCTGAAAGCCGATCACGATGCCACACGTGAGTTTGTCAGCAAACCGATCGGTAAATCCGCCGACAATATGTACAGCTATCTGGCGCTGGTACAGGATGACCCGACCGTACAGGTGGTGAACAACGCGCAGAAAGCCTATGTGGAACACTTTATTCAGGGCGATCCGGATCTGGCAAAACTACCGGTACTTTCCGCCGCCGCGCCGTTTAAGGTCGGTGGGCGTAAGAACGATCCGGCAAGCTTTGTAGAAGTCGAAAAAGGCCAGTTAACCTTCCGTAACGCCGCTGATTTGTATCTCTATCCCAACACTCTGGTGGTGGTGAAAGCCAGCGGTAAAGAGGTGAAAGAGTGGCTGGAATGTTCCGCCGGACAGTTTAATCAGATTGATATCCGCAGCAGCAAACCACAGTCGTTGATTAACTGGGATGGCTTCCGTACCTATAATTTCGACGTGATTGACGGCGTGAATTACCAGATTGATGTGTCGCAGCCCGCCCGCTATGACGGGGAATGTCAGACCATTAATCCGAAAGCGGAGCGTATTAAAAATCTGACCTTTAACGGCAAACCTGTCGATCCGAATGCCACCTTCCTCGTCGCGACTAACAACTACCGCGCCTACGGCGGTAAGTTTGCCGGAACCGGCGACAGCCACATCGCGTTTGCTTCTCCGGATGAAAACCGCTCGGTGCTGGCCGCGTGGATTGGTGTGGAGACGAAGCGTGCCGGTGAAATTCACCCGGCGGCAGATAACAACTGGCGTCTGGCGCCAATTCACAGCGATACGCCACTGGATATTCGCTTTGAAACATCACCGTCTGATAAAGCCGCGGCGTTTATTAAAGAGAAAGGCCAGTATCCGCTGAAGAAAGTCGCGACCGATGACATCGGTTTTGCCATTTATCAGTTGGATTTGAGTAAGTAACTTTAGTGCCGGATAAGGCGTTAGCCGCCATCCGGCAATACTTTACGCCGCCCGCTCTTCCCGCTGCGCTAAAACCTGCGGCAAATTCAGTTCTATCCAGTCCGCCAGCGCGGCGACTTTATCGCTCACCTGCTCACCCAACGGCGTCAAACTATATTCCACGTGCGGCGGTACCACCGGATATGACACCCGATTGATAAACCCGTCCTGCTCTAACGCTTGCAGGGATTGCGCCAGCATCTTTTCACTGACGCCGCCCATCTTACGGCGCAAATCGCTGAAACGGTGCGTACCGTCGCGCAGCGCCACCAGAATCAACACGCCCCAGCGGCTGGTGACGTGTTTTAACACCTCGCGGGAGGGACACTGTTCGGCAAACAAGTTGCCATCGCGTAACTGCTGGGAGAGCGTCGAAGCTGTCATTTTCATACTAACCTTTTTGTACGTACTTACTAAAAGTAAGTTTAGGTGTTAGCGTGATTAAACACAAGACCAATACCAAGGAGTCACCCCATGATCGCGATTACCGGCGCCACCGGCCAACTGGGCCAACACGTTATTGAATCTCTGCTGAAAACCGTTCCTGCCAGCCAGATTGTGGCAATCGTGCGTAATCCCGCTAAAGCGACGGCGCTTAGTCAGCAGGGCATTACCGTTCGTCAGGCGGATTACAGCGATGAAGCCGCCTTTACAACTGCCTTACAGGGTATCGACAAGCTACTGCTGATCTCCTCCAGCGAAGTGGGACAACGTGCCCCGCAGCATCGCAACGTGATTAACGCAGCGAAAGCCGCTCACGTGAAATTTATCGCCTACACCAGCCTGCTGCACGCCGACACCTCCCCGCTGGGGCTGGCTGATGAGCATGTGGCAACCGAGCAGATGCTGGCTGAATCCGGTATCGCCCACGCGCTACTGCGTAACGGCTGGTACACCGAAAACTATCTCGCCAGCGCCCCGGCTGCACTGGAACATGGCGTGTTTATCGGGGCTGCAGGTGAAGGCAAAATTGCTTCAGCGACCCGCGCCGACTATGCCGCTGCCGCCGCGCGCATCATCAGTGAAGACGGTCACGCCGGTAAAACCTATGAGCTGGCGGGCGACGCAGGCTGGACCCTGAGCCAGTTGGCTGCCGAGCTGGCAAAACAGAGTGGTAAAAAAGTGGTGTATCAGAACCTGAGCGAAGCTGATTTTGCCGCCGCGCTAAAAGGTGTAGGTCTGCCTGCCGGACTGGCAGACATGCTGGCTGACTCAGACACTGGCGCCTCCAAAGGCGGTCTGTTCGACGACAGCCATACGCTAAGCAAACTGATTGGTCGCCCGACCACCTCGCTGGCTGACAGCGTCAAAGGCATCGTGTAAGTGTTAAAAATTAGTTAATTGTGGTGGCATCCCCGCGCATCCTCTCTGATAATGACAGGATGATGCGTGGGGAGAGAAAACGTGCAAGGTGTACCTGAGCAGTTTATTGATGAGAAAGACAGCGCCCGCTTTCGCCATCTGGCGCAAGTGCCGGGCGTAGAGCTGTATCATGCGCACATCTCACGTTACGCCTTTGAGCCGCACACCCATGAAGCGTTTGGCATTGGCGCGATAGAAGCCGGAGCCGAACGTTTTCGTTATCGCGGCACGCAGTACGTGGCCCCCGCCCATTCCGTCGTCACCATGAATCCTGATGAGCTGCATACCGGCGAAGCCGAAACCGCCGATGGCTGGCGCTATCGGATGATTTATCTTGAGCCCGATCTTCTGGAAGAGGTCACTGGGATCCGCCACTGGTGGTTTCATGACGTAACGCGTCACGATCCGCTGCGCTCGCGCCAGATCTGCTCGCTGATCCACGGCCTGTGGAACACGGAAGATCCGTTGGCGCAAAAAGGACTATTGCTCGATCTGATCGACACGTTCCAGCCGCTGGCCCGCCATGCACCAGTATTGCCGGAGGGGGCGCATCGCTTTGAACGAGTACGCGAGTATCTGCACGATAATTATATGCATCCGGTCACGCTCGACGAGCTGGCGCGGGTTGCATCGCTGAGTCCCTGGCATTTTCAGCGCCAGTTTAAATCTCATTTCCACGTCACGCCGCACCAGATGTTGATGGCGATCCGCCTGTGGCGAGCCAAAGGTTTTCTCACTTGCGGTATGCCCGCCGCAGAGGTCGCCGCCGCAACCGGCCTCACCGACCAGTCGCATCTCACCCGCGCGTTTACCCATCGCTACGGCATTACGCCGGTGCGTTATCAGAAACAAGTCGTCCGGCGTTGATCAGCAATCTCATACAATACGGCGGCATTTTTCCTGCCTACACTCGACGTATTGTTGAGCAATGTGGATATCAAAAATGATTAGCGGTGTGTTGTATGCCCTGCTGGCCGGGCTGATGTGGGGATTAATTTTTGTTGGACCGCTGATCGTACCGGAATATCCGGCGGTATTGCAGTCGATGGGGCGCTATCTGGCGCTGGGGCTGATCGCATTGCCGATTGCCTGGCTGGGACGTGTGCGCCTGCGTCAACTCGGGCGGAAAGACTGGGTAACTGCGCTGACGCTAACAATGATGGGGAATCTGATTTATTACGTTTGCCTGGCAAGCGCCATCCAGCGCACCGGCGCACCGGTCTCCACGATGATTATTGGTACATTGCCGGTGGTAATCCCGGTCTTCGCTAACCTGCTCTACAGCCAGCGTGACGGCAAGTTATCATGGTGGCGTTTGTCACCTGCGCTGGTGTTGATTGGTATAGGCCTGCTGTGCGTGAATATCTCGGAGCTGAATCAGGGACTCCCTGGCTTTAACGGCTGGCGATATGGCTCTGGCATCGCACTGGCGCTTGTCTCGGTGGTGTGTTGGGCGTGGTATGCGCTGCGTAATGCCCGCTGGCTGCGCGAGAATCCGGATAAGCACCCGATGATGTGGGCGACGGCTCAGGCACTGGTGACGCTGCCTGTTTCTCTGCTCGGTTATATTGTCGCCTGCCTGTGGCTGAACGGGCAAACGCCGGACTTCGCTCTGCCCTTCGGTCCGCGTCCAGGCGTGTTTATCGGCCTGATGATAGCCATTGCGGTATTGTGTTCTTGGGTTGGCGCACTGTGCTGGAACGTCGCCAGCCAGAAACTGCCGACGGTGATCCTCGGCCCGTTGATTGTCTTCGAAACGCTGGCTGGCCTGCTGTACACCTTTATACTGCGCGAGGAATTTCCGCCGCTGCTGACAGTGAGCGGTATTGCGCTGCTGATAATAGGCGTGGTGATTGCGGTGCGGTCAAAACCGCAGAAACCGGCGGTAGTGCCGGTTTCGGGGGATGCCTGATGGCGCTGCGCTTATCAGGCCTACAAGGACTGTACGATCTCATGTAGGCCGGATAAGGCGTTTACGCCGCCATCCGGCGCGACACTTTAAACACCGCCACCGTCTGGTTCAACCGCGCGGCCTGCTCTTCGAGCGCGGCTGCGGCGGAAGCGGATTCCTCCACCAGCGAGGCGTTTTGCTGCGTGACGCGATCCATCTCAGCCACCGCCTGACCGACCTGATCGATACCCCGGCTCTGTTCATCAGAGGCCGACGCAATTTCGCCCATAATGTCGGTAACCTGGGTGACGGCACTGACAATTTCCGCCATCGTCTCACCCGCTTCATGTACCAGCGCCGTACCGGCATTGACCCGATGCCCTGAGTCATCAATCAGCGCCTTAATCTCTTTCGCCGCCTGAGCGCTACGCTGCGCCAACGTGCGGACCTCGCCTGCGACTACAGCAAAGCCGCGCCCCTGTTCGCCCGCGCGCGCCGCTTCTACCGCCGCGTTCAGCGCCAGGATGTTGGTCTGGAAAGCAATGCCGTCGATAACAGTGGTAATTTGCGCAATTTTGCTGGAACTGGTGGCGATTTCATCCATCGTACGCACCACGCCATCAACCACGGTTCCGCCTTTCTGCGCCGTCTGTGAAGCATTTTTTGCCAGACTGGTCGCCTGACGCGCGTTATCCGCATTCTGTTTCACGGTTGCGGTAAGTTGTTCCATGCTGGCTGCGGTCTCCTCCAGAGAAGCGGCCTGCTGTTCGGTACGTGAAGAGAGATCGTTACTGCCAGCGGCAATTTCACCCGCGCCGGTATAGATGGTGTCAGCCCCGTCACGCACCACGCTGACCGTGTTCGCCAGCGCCTGCTGCATGTCGCGGACGTTGCCTGCCAGCAGCGCCATTTCATTACTGCCATCGGCGTTGATGCGGTGCGTCAGATCACCTGCGGCAATATGGCGAATATGTCCCATCACCTCGTGGAGCGGCTTGAGCAGCACTCGCTGCATCGCCAGCCAACTGGCGATAATCACGGTGACGACAATCAGCATCACCGCGGACAGCAGCCAGATTATCTTCTGGTAGTCACTCTCATTGTCCTGCACTCCGGCAGTGGCCAGCGCCGTTTGCGCGCTACGCCATTCCCGATAAACTTCCTGCATCGCCGTTTGCTTTTGCTCGGCATTCTGCTTGAACATCTCTTCCAGCTTTCCTTCAGCCAGCAGCGCGTTCATTTTTGCCAGCGTCGCAGAATAGATGCCGTACTGTTCTTCCAGTCGATCGGCCAGATGCTCATCCAGCCCCGGCGTTTCCGGTAGAGCGTAGTATTTATCGTAATGCTCTTTCGATTCGGCCAACAGGCGATTTGCCGTGTTCACCAGCTCCTTCAACTGACCGCCGTTAATCTCGCTGGCCATCGTTCCCTGTAAACGCAGCATGCCCCGGTTGAGCGTAACGCGAGCCTGGTTCAGGCTAATCCACGCATCGGTAAACTCGGCCACGTTCTGGCTGGAAAGTTGAGACACGTTAAAATTCTGCTTATCGTTATTGAGCGCGCCAATAAAGACGCCCGCGGAGATGAGCTGCATTGCGCCCAGGGCGAGTAACACGGTGATAAGTAAGGTTATCACTTTGATTCGTTTAAACATCTGTAGCCTTTAATTATGCAGGTATTGTCTGAGGTCTAACTATCGGCAGCGGCGTGCGCTTATTTAATTCTGTCGTGCGGCTTTTTTCGCCGCCCCTCACCTTTCCAATAAGATTCAGCACCTTAACGAAATAAGAAATTTTCGTGATGTTCATCACAAAACACCCCACCCCGAAAGGGTTATATCCTTCACCATAAGATGTATTTAAAATACATCTTATATTATTGAGAATGAGGTAACGGCAATGTCTTATCGCGATCAACCTTTAGGTGAACTGGCGCTCTCTATTCCTCGCGCTTCGGCCCTGTTTCGTAAATACGATATGGATTACTGCTGCGGCGGTAAACAAACGCTGGCACGCGCTGCCGCGCGTAAAGAGCTGGATTTAGACGTTATTGAGGCGCAGCTCGCGCAGCTGGCTGAACAGCCGCTGGAGAAAGACTGGCGTACCGTGGCTCTGGCTGAAATCATCGACCATATCATCGTGCGTTATCACGACAGACACCGCGAACAGCTTCCGGAGCTGATCCTGCAGGCCACAAAAGTTGAACGCGTTCACGCAGACAAACCGAACGTACCGCGCGGTCTGGCGAAAAACCTGACCATGCTGCATGAAGAGCTGTCCAGCCACATGATGAAAGAAGAGCAGATCCTGTTCCCGATGATCAAACAGGGCATGGGTAGCCAGGCGATGGGGCCAATCAGCGTGATGGAAAGCGAACATGACGATGCGGGTGAACTGGTGGAAGTGATCAAACACATCACCCACAACGTGACGCCGCCGCCAGAAGCCTGCACCACCTGGAAAGCCATGTATAACGGCATTAACGAAATGATCGATGACCTGATGGAACACATCAGCCTGGAAAACAATGTGTTGTTCCCGCGTGCCCTCGCAGGTGAATAAAAAAAGGCGCCCGAGAGCGCCTTCCTGAAGTCCGAATTCGGCCACTACTTATGTGGCCTTTTTTGTGTCCGATATGACAACGCTTAACGCATACCCGCCATACGTTTCTTACCGATAAACAACCAGCCCAGACCCAACGCGATGAACCACAGCGGCGTCACCATCAACGCCTGACGGGTATCATCTTCCAGCGTCAGCAGTACCAGTACGAAGACGAAGAACGCCATACATACCCAGCACATCAGCTTGCCTAACGGCATCTTGTAGATTGATTTTTCATGCAGGTGAGGACGTTGCTTGCGGTACACCAGGTACGAGCAAAGAATGATGGTCCAGACGAACATGAACAGAATCGCCGACACGGTGGTGATCATGGTAAACGCGCCAATCACGCTCGGGTTCACGTACAGCATCACCACGCCGCCCAACAGACAGATACAGGAGAAGGTTAACCCCTTCGCCGGAACTGCGCGTTTAGACAGCTTGGCAAATGCTTTCGGTGCAACGCCTTCCTGCGCCAGGCCGAACAGCATACGGCTGGTAGAGAACACGCCGCTGTTTGCGGAAGAGGCCGCTGAAGTCAGTACCACAAAGTTAATCAGGCTCGCCGCAGCAGGCAGACCAACCAACACAAACAGTTCAACGAATGGGCTCTTGGTTGGTACTACTGAACTCCACGGCGTTACGGACATAATCACGATCAGCGCGAACACGTAGAACATGATAATACGGATTGGAATCGAGTTAATGGCGCGCGGCAGGGATTTCTCAGGATCCTTGGTTTCCGCAGCGGTCGTTCCCACCAGCTCAATACCCACAAACGCGAATACCGCTATCTGGAAGCCGGCAAAGAAGCCGCTCAGACCTTTCGGGAACCAGCCACCGTCATTCCACAGATGCGTGAACGATGCCTGAACGCCGGTTGGCGACTGGAAGTGCGTCAGCACCATCACCAGACCGACGACAATCAGGCCGATGATGGCGACGATTTTGATCATCGCAAACCAGAACTCCATCTCACCGAACATTTTTACGGTGGCGAGGTTGAGGCTCAGCAGCAGCACAATCACCGCCAGCGAGGCGACCCAATCTGACAGTTCGGGGAACCAGAATTGCGCATACGCGGTAATCGCGACAACGTCTGCCATCCCAGTAACGACCCAGCAGAACCAGTAGGTCCAGCCGGTAAAATACCCGGCCCACGGCCCGAGCAGGTCGGAGGCGAAATCACTAAACGATTTGTACTCCAGATTCGAGAGCAGCAATTCACCCATTGCCCGCATCACGAAAAACAGCATAAAACCGATGATCATATATACAAAGATGATCGACGGTCCGGCGAGACTGATGGTTTTACCGGAGCCCATAAACAGGCCAGTACCGATAGCACCACCAATAGCAATAAGTTGAATATGACGGTTTGTGAGATTGCGCCGTAGCGACTGTTCAGACGACGCCTCTTCAGCGGTGTCGACTTTTACCTGATCTACCATGTTTTTTCTTCCTGTACCTGTCTGTGTTGTTCAGGCTCTACGGCCTTTAGTGTGTCTATGATACGACGATCCTGTTATCAGGACTCATCGATATTAGGTAAGAATTGGCGGGATGAATACTAAGATTTAGATATAATGTTAATTTAATGTTTAAAGTGAGTGTCATATCACTCTGATAGCGCGAATCAGCTCACAAAAATACACGCTAATGGGGCATTTGCAAGATAAAATATCGACAACGACGTAACTATAGCTTTTCACGCTATTTTTTTGCTCCCCCCGGCCTCGGGGGGAACAGAAGTCACTGCTTACAGGATCTCAAGCAGCTCAACGTCGAACACCAGCGTGCTGAACGGAGGAATGGACGCGCCAGCGCCACGCTCGCCGTAAGCCAGTTCCTGAGGAATAGTCAGTTCCCATTTCGAACCTACCGGCATCAGAGTCAGTGCTTCAATCCAGCCAGGGATTACGCCGTTAACCGGGAATTCAGCCGGTTCGCCACGTGCGACAGAGCTGTCAAACACGGTACCGTCGATCAGTTTACCGGTATAATGCACGCGAACGCGGTCAGTACGCGCCGGAATAGCCCCTTCGCCCTGAGTCAGAACACGGAACTGCAAACCGGATTCAGTGCTGTTCACACCCTCTTTCTCACGGTTTTCTTCCAGATATTTGACGCCATCAGCCGCCATAGCCTGGAAGCGTTCGCGACGTACTGCATCAGCGCGTTCATGGATTTCACGCAGCGCGCGATGCACAACATCAACCGGCACTGCCGGGTGCTTACCTTCCAGCGCGTCAGCGATACCCGCTACCAGCGCTTCAGGCAACAGTCCTTCCAGTCCGGATTCGCTCAGCTGTTGTCCTACCTGCAAACCAATGCCGTAGCTTGCTTGCGCTTCGATAGTGTCAAAAGTCGGGTTAGCCATCATATTTCCTTTCATCGGATGTAAAGTAGCGGGCAGCATATCAGCCATGCCGCATCCGGTAAAACTTTGTCTCGGGAACAGATGACAAATCGCGAGGAAACATAAACAATAGGAATATCCCGCGTTGACGTCACGAAAGCGGGTAATATGACGAACATCATAGCGTTAGCCATCTATACTCTATGATCGAGGAACGAGACGCGGAGCAGGAGGAAAGCCATGCCCGGGCGCTTTGAATTAAAACCAACCCTGGCGAAAATCTGGCATGCACCGGACAATTTTCGCATTATGGATCCGCTACCGCCTATGCACCGCCGCGGCATTATTATTGCTGCTATTGTGCTGGTGATAGGTTTCCTGCTCCCTTCCAGTGACACCAGCGATGCCCCTGTGGTGACGCGTACTGCCCAACTGGATTTACAGTCACAGTCGCAGCCACCAACCGAGGCTCAGCTACAGGCACAGTTAGTCGCCCCGCAAAACGATCCCGGCCAGGTCGCTCCGGTTGCTCCAGAGCCAATCCAGGAAGGAGAACCTGATGCGCAGCCGCAGGCTCAGCAATCTCAGCCGCAGATGCAACCTTTCCAACAGGATAGCGGCATTGACCAACAGTGGCGCTCCTACCGCGTAGACTCAGGTAAAACGCTGGCGCAGGTATTCCGTGACCATAACCTCCCGCCAACCGATGTATATGCAATGGCGCAGGTTGAAGGCGCCGGAAAACCGCTAAGCAACCTGAAAGACGGTCAGATGGTGCAGATCAGGCAGAATGCCAATGGCGTAGTGACGGGATTAACCATTGATACCGGGAATGGCCAGCAGGTTCTGTTCACCCGCCAGCCTAACGGCAGTTTTATTCGCGCCCGTTAAGCGGCGCCATCAGGCATCAAGGTGAAGCGTCAGCGCTTCACCTTATTCACCCACCAGATCCCCGAACAGACCAGCACCAGCGCCAGTGCGTATTTCCATTCGAGAATGTTTTCGCCGAGGAATATCGCCGACAGCACCGCCCCCGAAACCGGGATCAGGAAGTTAAACGGCGCAATCATCCCCACGCGATTATGCTTGAGCAGAATACTCCACAAGGCAAAGGCGACCGAAGAGAGTAAGGTCAGGTACCCCAAAATCGCCACCGAAGACGCACCGTGTACGGTCAGCGTGCCACCAAAAGCGTAGCCGCCGATAACCAGCGCCAGACCGCCACCGCCCAGTTGATATCCCGTCATTACCGTCGGGTCTACCGTCTGAGAAATACGTTTTCCATATAGCGTGGCAGCAGAGAGAATAAAGGCCGCCATCACTACTGAGCCGTCTCCTAACAGGCTGAAACTAAAATCCATCCCGCTGCTAAAGTTCACTACCATCACCCCAGCAAAACCGAGGATACAGCCCAGTGCTTTGTTGTAGCTAAGCTTGTCGTTCTGATAGATAAAATGGGCCAGCAGCACGCTGAAGAAGGTCCCGGTCGCATTCATGATGGACCCTTTCACCCCCGTTGTGAACGCCAGGCCAATATAGAAGAAGATGTATTGCAGCGAGGTTTGCGTCAGTCCCAACAGCGTGAGCTGACCGTACTGACGCGGGCTTAACCGGCCAATCGGTTTACGCTGCGCCACTGCCAGCAGTAGCAGCAATAATCCCGCAAACAGGAAGCGATAGCCGGCAAAGACAATTTTTGACGGAATGTCGTCCGTGGCAATCTGGAAGATCTCATATCCGCTTTTGATCGCCGGATAGGCGCTCCCCCACAGCAGGCAGCAGAACGCCGCGCTCAGATAGACAACATTTTTACGCGCAAACAGAGGTTGGTGCGTTGGTTCCATTCCATCACCACTTTGAAATAATGTTTTATTTTTGTGATTATCCCGAAAAGGATAAAGAATAGCCAGAGAGAAAAGCGGGGGAACAGAAAAGCAAAACGCCGGCACAGGGCCGGCGCTTTTACGCGGTCATCAGAATAAAAACTTATTCTGCAACTACGTTTACAGTCAGCTTAGCAAACACTTCGCTGTGAACCTGGAAGCTCACTTCGTGCTCACCAGTGGTACGCAGAACGCCGTTCGGCAGACGAACTTCGCTCTTAGCTACTTCAACGCCAGCTGCAGTTACAGCGTCAGCGATGTCGCGAGTACCGATGGAACCGAACAGTTTACCTTCGTCGCCAGCTTTAGACGCGATGGTTACGGTTTCCAGTGCGTTGATTTTCTCAGCACGAGCTTCAGCAGCGGACAGAACGTCAGCCAGTTTAGCTTCCAGCTCAGCGCGACGCGCTTCGAAAAATTCAACGTTTTTCTTGGTAGCAGGAACAGCTTTACCCTGTGGTACCAAGAAGTTACGAGCATAGCCCGCTTTAACGTTAACCTGATCACCCAGGCTACCCAGGTTTGCTACTTTATCAAGCAGAATAACTTGCATTACCTTATCCTCTCAAAGTCGTATTAATGGACCGTGACCGATTACTGATGACGATCAGTGTACGGCAGCAGGGACAGGTAGCGAGCGCGTTTGATAGCGCGAGCCAGCTGACGCTGGTATTTTGCACGGGTACCGGTGATACGGCTTGGGACAATCTTACCGCTTTCGGTGATGTAGTTTTTCAGCGTAGCGATATCTTTATAGTCGATCTCTTGAACGCCTTCCGCGGTGAAACGGCAGAACTTGCGACGACGGAAATAACGTGCCATATGGCTAGTCTCCAGAATCTATCAATTCAATCTGCTCGGCATGCAGAACCATTTTGCTCAGGCCGTTCTTTGCCTTGTGGCAAGAGATGAACCCCTGAACGGTCACTGCGCTACCGACCGTTATACTGTGAGTAATGGCCTGGTTTTCGTGTCCGCTAATAATAACGGGCATTTGGCACCACGCCTGCCGGTGAAACCCGGCTTCCTCCTGCACAGAACGATGCTCAAGCACGAACTGGCAATGAGGAATTCCTGATGGACTGACCTTTCGAAGGGGAGCCCTGCACACGGTGCCGGACAACGCCAGACGGTTGGTCATCAGAAATTACTCTTCAGAATCCCCAGCTTCAGCATCATCTGCGGTTTCGTTAGCGAAATCATCGCGACGCTCACGGCGCTCGTCTTTCGCTTTAACCATCGGAGATGCTTCGGTAACAGCGTGTTTAGTACGCATAACCATGCTGCGGATAACGGCATCGTTGAAGCGGAAGGTAGTTTCCAGCTCATCGATCACTTCCTGCGGCGCTTCAACGTTCATCAGAACGTAGTGAGCTTTGTGCAGTTTGTTGATCGGGTAAGCCAGCTGACGGCGGCCCCAGTCTTCCAGACGGTGGATCGTGCCTTCTGCACCAGTGATGGCAGCAGTGTAGCGTTCGATCATACCCGGAACCTGTTCGCTCTGGTCAGGATGGACCATAAAAACGATTTCGTAATGACGCATCGAATTGCTCCTTACGGATTATTCAGCCTCCTGTCTGGGTCAGCCGAGGCCCATGGAGGCAAGGAACGTGTTAAAGGTCGGCTGAAAAATGACGCGTCATAATACTGGGGTCAGCAGGTAAACTCAAGGTGCTTGTACGATTATTTATCATGTCGCCATTAATACATATCCAGCAGCATTTTGACGCTGATACAAATAGAGACGATGACAATCATGGGTCGGATGACTTTCTTGCCGCGCGTCAGTACCACTGTCGCACCCAGACGTGCGCCAAGGGATTGCCCGGCAAACATCACCAGCCCTAGCGACCAGATCATTTTACCGCCGAAAATGAAGAACAGAATCGAGGCAATGTTCGACGCCAGGTTAATAAAATTCGAGTGGATTTGCGCTTTATCGATACTGTATCCCCACAGCAGGATATAGCAGAGCGTATAAAAGGAGCCGGCCCCGGCACCGAGAAAACCATCATAAAACCCAATACCTCCCCCGCAGATCAACGAGAAGAGAAACAGGGATACCTGCTGCTTCCTTTTCGGTTCGCTAAGATTAGGCGCAGAAATAAAGTATATAGCGACCGCGATAATCAGGATCGGCAGCAGTTTCTTCAACACGTCAGGTTCAATAAACTGGATAAGCGTCGTGCCCAGCGCAGAACCGATAAAGGCAGATAAAAAGACATATTTGTGCTCCTGCACATTAATATGTCCCCGGCGTAAAAAGTAAATTCCGGAGGTCAGCGAGCTACCCAGTGCCTGAATTTTATTGGTTGCCAGCGCATTAGCCGGGGGTAAACCAGAAATTAAGAGAGCGCCAATAGAGAGAAAACCACCGCCGCCCGACACCACGTTAATAAAGCCAGCCACCAGCGCGACCATAAACATAATCACGAAATAGCTGAAATCCATGAATGAAGTATCCATAAGTTTTTGCCTTATTATCATAAAGTTATATTAATTATCTGGCTCACTATAAACGGCGTACTCACCCGATTAAATTGACTATTTGGTAAGAGCTTATGCGCGTAAGGCAGGTATTTTTAACCGCAGCGGAAGGCATCAGCTGATTGTTAATTAAAGAAAAGATGACTTTGCGGTAATTTTTTGAACAACTGCATCAGAAATGGTCGCTATCGACTGCGTCGGCAGCGGTTAAAATTAAATCAGAAGTTATCCACTCACAGGAGAGAGCTAACCAGAGACCGCAGTCGAGGAGGTACATATGCGAGCCCGTGTTTTGACCCTTCTGGCTGTACTTTTGCTCAGTGCAAATGCAACGGCAGCCATCAAAATTGACAATCATCAGGCCAGGAATATGGATGATGTGCAGAGCTTAGGCGTTATTTACATAAATCATAACTTCGCCACTGAAAGTGAAGCCACTCAGGCCCTGAATGAAGAAACCGATGCGCAAGGCGCAACCTACTATCACGTGATCCTCACCAGGGAACCCGGTAGTAACGGAAATATGCACGCCAGTGCAGATATTTATCGCTAGCACCAGAAACAACCAACGAGAACATTGCCACAGTTTGACTTGCCCCCTTCACTGGGGGCTTTTTTTTGCAAAACAATCCCGAAGCCAGACCGATCTCATCCCCATGAAGAGTTGGCTCCGGAACGTTTTTTCTTACTTCTGGCCGTAATAGGCATTTGGGCCGTGCTTACGCATGAAGTGCTTATTCATCAGGTAACTGTCGATGGGGCTGAGCGCCGGATTAATGCCACGCGCAATCCATGCCATTTTTGCCACCTCTTCCATCACCACAGCGTTATGTACTGCGTCGTGAGCATCTTTGCCCCAGGCAAACGGGCCATGTTGGTACACCACTACGCCAGGCGTATGTAAAGGTTCCACCTCCCCGAGCGTTTCAATAATCACCCTACCGGTATTAAGTTCATACTCCTCCTGAACTTCAGCTTCAGTTAAAGCCCGGGTACAGGGAATATCGCCAAAGAAGTAGTCAGCATGCGTCGTGCCGAGCGCAGGAATTGCCAGACCTGCCTGCGCCCATGCCGTCGCGTGGGTTGAGTGGGTATGCACCACGCCGCCGAGAGAGGAATAACGGCGATACAGCGCCAGATGGGTGGCGGTATCGGAAGAAGGACGATAGCGTCCCTCCACCACATTACCGTGCAGATCCACAACCACCATGTCATCCACTGTCATTGTTTGGTAGTCGACGCCGCTGGGCTTAATCACCACCAGCCCGCGTTCGCGGTCGATGGCGCTGACGTTACCCCAGGTAAACGTCACCAGCCCGTAGCGCGGCAGATCCATGTTGGCCTCAAAAACCTGCTGTTTACGTTTTTGCATTACACTGCCTCCACCAGGCCCGCGCTGGCCATACGCGCTTTCACCCAGTCGCGCGCCTTCGCCACTTCACGTGCCGGGTCGTCCGACGTTTCGCTCCACATCTCAATCAAGTATGGCCCGCAATACCCACTCTGTTTGAGCGTCGCAAAACAACGTTCAAAATCGACAACCCCTTCACCAAACGGCACATTTTTGAATACGCCAGGTTTGGTATCTTTCACGTGTACGGCAACTATATGGCCCATTCCCGCCTGCAGCTCCATCTGCACGTCGTTATCCCACGCCGATAAATTGCCAATATCGGGATACAGCTGGAACCACGGATTGTTGAGATAGTGGGCGTATCCCAGCGCCTTACTGATCGAATTCATCAGTGGATAATCCATGATTTCCATCGCCAGCGTCACCTGTGCACGGCTCGCCATCTCTACGCTCTCTTTCAGCCCATCGCGAAACCGACGACGCGTTTCGTTATTGGCCTGCTGGTAATAAACGTCGTAACCCGCCAGTTGAATAACGCGAATACCGATATCCTGCGCAAACTGAATGGCTTTACGCATGATCTCCAGCCCCTGCTCGCGTACCGCATCATCTTCACTACCAAGCGGAAAACGACGATGAGCGCTCAGGCACATGGACGGTACCCGTATCCCGGTGTCGGCGATAGCGGCCACCAGCGCCAGTCGCTGCTCGCGGTTCCAGTCAAGACGCGCCAGGCGAGCGTCGGTTTCATCAACCGACATTTCGACAAAGTCAAAGCCCAGTTCCTTCGCCAGTTGCAAGCGTTTCAGCCAACACTCCCCGCCGGGGAGTGCTTTTTCATAAATACCGAGCGGGACCTGTTTCGACAACATAGTCGCTCCTTATCCCCACAGTTGGGCGATAGAACGTTTGAACTGACGGGCCGCTTCCACCGGAGAGGCGGCATCACGAATACTGCGGCCGGCAATAAAGACGTGAATCGGAATTCCCTGGAACAGCGGCAGATCTTCCAGCGCCAGACCGCCGGTGACGGTGACTTTAAAGCCCATCTCGGACAGACGCTTGATCGCACTGATATCCTCTTCTCCCCACGCCACGCCCGCCGCCTGCGCATCACGACTGCGGTGATATACAACTTGCCCAATCCCTGCGTCACGCCACTCTTGCGCCTGCTCCCAGGTCCAGTAACCAGTCAGTTCAATCTGTACATCACCGTTAAATTCTTTCGCCACCTCCAGCGCCCCCTTGGTGGTGTTGATATCGGCACAGCAGATGACGGTGACCCAGTCAGCGTTGGCTTCGAAGCACATGCGGGAGAGGATTTTTCCCGCATCGGCAATTTTGGCGTCCGCCAGCACAATTTTATGCGGGTAAAGCGCCTTCAGATCGCGAACGGCGCGCACGCCCTCTGCCACGCAAAGAATAGTACCCACCTCAATGATATCGACCTCTTCGGCAATCAGACGCGTCGTTTCATACGCGGAAGACATTGATTGGTTATCCAACGCAACCTGCAACATAGGTAATGACATTTTGGTATCCTTTTAAACAGCCGCCGCCGTGGCGTTATCAATTAAATTCAGCACTTCCTGCGCGGTACGGCAGGCGCGTAAACGGTCAAAATTGGCTTCGTCGTCAAACAGATTCACGATCTGCATAATGCCTACTTCCTGATGCGTGTTGGCATCAACTGCCGCCATCGTTATCAGGATATCGACCGGGTCGTTATCTTCGTGGTTAAACACCAGCGGCGTTTTCAGCGTCACCAACGCAAAACCGGTTTTCTTGACCCCTTCCTCCGGACGGCCGTGCGGCATCGCCAGGCCTGGCGCAATAACAAAGTACGGGCCAAACTGCTCAACGCCATCAAGGATGGCCTGGTAATAGCGTGGTTCAACCACATCAGCCTTAACCAGCAGATCCACGCCAAGCTTTACCGCTTCCTGCCAGGTACTGGCCTCGGCTTGCAAAAGGATGGAACTATTGTCTGCCAGCGAGTCACGTAATTTCATATGCCGCCCCTTACTTCACGTCCTGAGGAAAATGCGCTTTGATCACTTCCAGCAGTTTTGGTCCAAAATCGGCAGGAGACAGCATGTTGCGTACGCCAACGACATATTTATTGCCAGAAACGGTAATCTCACCGGCGATATGCGTAGAGGCGATGATAATATCCGCGCCGCTCAGTTCACTTTTGTATTCACCCACGGCGCAGCTGTTTACCGTATGGTCAATATTTGACTGGGTTAAAAACTGGTCCACCTTCATTTTCATGATCATGGAACTGCCCTGCCCATTGCCACACACAGCCAGAATACGTACGGTCATAATCGGAACTCCTTATTAAGCAGAGTGTTCTGCCAGTTGTTTTTCTGCGTCTTCCTCAGCACGCAACGTGCGTCCTGCGAAAAACATATAAGCCAGTGCAATCAGAATAATGACGGCCATAAACACGATGCCGATGGAGGCAAAGCCTTGCATCATCGGCGGTGCCAGAATTGACCAGTCCGCCATGCCCATCCAGGCGCTCATACCGGTGAGCTTCACCGCCCAGACGCAGCCGAAGATTTCGATCATCCCCATCACCAGGCAAATCTTGAGCGCTGCACGCCAGCCGCCAAAGTGGTTAGCAAATACGCCGATAGTGGCGTTCGAGAAGAACATCGGGATAAAGCCTGGGATAATCAGAATGGAAGAGCCGCAGGCCACAAGGATGCCCACCGCAATCAGTTGGCCGATGGTCCCCCACATAAAGCCCCAGACCACCGCGTTAGGAGCAAAGCTATAAATCGCTGCGCAGTCGATGGCCAGTACCGCGCCCGGAATCAGACGTTGAGAGATACCGTTGAACGCTTCTGAAAGTTCAGCAACGAACATACGTACGCCCTGGGTGATGATGAAGATAGCGACGGCGAAGGAGAAACCGGTTTGCAGGATATACACCGTCCAGTGGGTTTTACCCGCCATCGCCTGAACCACATCAATGCCGAAAGAGAGCAGGATCGCCCCGAAGAAAATGGTCATCACAATCGCGGTAGAAACGATGTTGTCATGGAAGATATTCAGCCAGCCTGGCAGCTTGAGATCTTCTACGCTCTCCTCTTTCTTACCCAGATACGGCGCGACTTTGTAAGCAATCCAGGAGGCGAACTGCTGCTGGTGACCGATGGAAAAACCGCAGCCGTCAGTCACTTCCTGCGTCGGTTTGTACATCATATTGGAGGTAATGCCCCAGTAGAGCGACACCAGCACCGCGGTACAGATGATGGTGGTCCACATCGGGTAACCAAAGATGTAGAGAGAGACGGCAATCAGGCCAGCCTGCTGGAACATAATGTGCCCAGTCAGCATGATGGTTCGAATGCCGGTAATACGCCGTAGCAGTACATAACAAATGTTCAGCGCCAGCGCCAACAGTACGGCGTACCCTACCCAACTGTAGGCATCACCCATTCGTTCGATGGTTGCCATCATGGAGGCATAGGTATCGGAGATCGCGCCATTGATACCGTAAACCTCAGACATCTTCGCCACTACCGGTTTAAACGTGCTGGTCAGAATGCCCGACCCTGCCTGCAATAACATAAAGCCGATAATCGTTTTGATCGTGCCTTTGATAATGACGCTGACACTTTTACGCAACAGGATGTAGCCGAGGCAGGTCACAATACCCAACAGCAACGGTGCATTGGTCATGACCTGATTAAAAAAGACGGTAAAGATGTTGTAGAGGATCTCCATAACGATCTCCAGTAGACGAAGTTGCTGAACATTCATTACAGATGCCCAGGATGTTGTGCCCTCACTCTAATTTTCAAAAGTAATCACAACAAGATTGAATTTGATTAAATGTGATGCAGTACGCAAATAATTCTCTTACTTGCAGAGTGGATTTACTTCGAATTCATCCGCGCCAAAATAAAACCATTTAAAACAATAAAATACAAAAATACATTTCATATAAACCATCTTGTCACATTGTAATTAGTCAACAATTTTTCATTCAACACCAAAAATCAACGCATTGCCTTCTTGAGAAAATGATGTCAGTATCAATCAAAACAAATCACAATTTGATTCAACTTGAACAAACATGAAGGTAATTGCGATGAGTAAAGTAAAAAGCATCACGCGTGAATCATGGATCCTGAGCACATTCCCGGAGTGGGGAAGCTGGCTGAATGAAGAGATCGAGCAGGAACAGGTCGCACCAGGTACTTTCGCGATGTGGTGGCTCGGTTGTACTGGAATTTGGCTGAAGTCGGAAGGCGGGACTAACGTCTGCGTCGATTTCTGGTGCGGTACGGGCAAACAGAGTCACGGTAACCCGCTGATGAAAACCGGTCACCAGATGCAACGCATGGCAGGGGTAAAGAAGCTGCAGCCAAACCTGCGCACCACGCCGTTTGTTCTTGATCCGTTTGCCATTCGTCAGATCGATGCGGTGCTGGCCACGCACGATCATAACGATCACATCGACGTAAATGTTGCGGCAGCCGTCATGCAGAATTGTGCCGACGACGTGCCGTTTATTGGACCGCAGACTTGTGTGGATCTGTGGATCGGTTGGGGTGTACCAAAAGAGCGCTGCATCGTGGTAAAACCAGGCGATGTGGTGAAAGTGAAAGATATTGAAATTCATGCGCTTGATGCGTTCGATCGTACTGCGTTAATCACCCTGCCCGCCGATCAAAAAGCGGCAGGCGTGCTGCCGGATGGTATGGATGCCCGCGCCGTAAACTATCTGTTCAAAACGCCGGGCGGTACGCTTTATCACAGCGGCGACTCACACTACTCCAACTACTATGCAAAGCATGGCAACGAGCACCAGATCGACGTCGCACTCGGATCCTACGGCGAGAACCCACGGGGTATTACGGACAAAATGACCAGTTCTGACATGCTGCGTATGGCGGAGGCCCTGAATACAAAAGTGGTGATCCCTTTCCATCATGATATCTGGTCAAACTTTCAGGCCGATCCACAGGAGATCCGCGTACTGTGGGAGATGAAAAAAGATCGCCTTAAGTATGGCTTTAAGCCATTCATCTGGCAGGTAGGTGGCAAGTTCACCTGGCCGCTGGACAAAGATAACTTTGAATATCACTATCCGCGCGGCTTTGATGACTGCTTCACCATTGAACCGGATTTACCGTTTAAATCATTCTTGTGATCCACACAAAATGCCGGGCCATCCCGGCATTTTTTTCCCATTTACTTTAGTATTTCCAGGCTATTTCAAATATCATCTTTTCAAATCAATTTGTATCGGAATAGCTCATGACTGAAGCACAAAGACATCAAATATTGCTGGATATGCTGGCGCAGTTGGGCTTTGTTACCGTTGAGAACGTAATTGAGCGTCTGGGGATTTCACCCGCCACAGCGCGCCGGGACATCAACAAGCTCGACGAAAGCGGCAAACTCAAGAAAGTACGCAACGGCGCAGAAGCTATTACCCAGCAGCGACCGCGCTGGACGCCAATGAATCTGCACCAGGCGCAGAACCACGATGAAAAAGTTCGCATTGCCAAGGCTGCATCCCAGCTTGTGAATGCGGGTGAAAGCGTAGTGATCAACTGCGGATCGACTGCTTTCCTGCTGGGTCGCGAAATGTGCGGCAAGCCGGTGCAGATCATCACCAATTATTTGCCGCTGGCGAACTATCTGATCGACCAGGAGCATGACAGCGTGATCATCATGGGAGGGCAATATAACAAAAGCCAATCCATCACGCTTAGCCCGCAAGGCAGTGAAAATAGCCTGTATGCCGGACACTGGATGTTTACCAGCGGCAAAGGGTTGACCGCGGACGGACTGTATAAAACCGATATGCTGACCGCGATGGCCGAGCAGAAGATGCTTAACGTGGTGGGTAAACTGGTGGTGCTGGTCGATAGCAGTAAAGTCGGTGAACGTGCGGGAATGCTGTTCAGTCGCGCCGATCAAATCGATATGCTCATTACCGGCAAAAATGCAAACCCTGAGATTCTGCAACAGCTTGAAGCTCAGGGCGTGAGCATTATGCGCGTTTAAAGGTGCTGGCGGAAAAACGTCACTGTTGCGGCCAACGCTTCTGGCGTGATGCGATGTCGTACGCCCGCTTCCCACAGGCAGGTCAGATTGTTGTCCAAACCTGCCTGAATCAGCGATTGCTGTAAGCGAAAGGTTTCAACAGCCGGTACAACATCATCATCCTGTCCATGCCACAGCAGCAACGGCCTGTCGGCGAGGCGTGGCAACTGATGCGTAACATCCCATTCGGCAAGCGGGGCGATAACGGCATCAAATTCCGCCTGTTGCTCTGGGGTCTGAACCTGTAAAGGAGGAAAAAGCGTCTGCGCAAGCCGGGTAAAATAGCCTGAGCCCATCAGGCTGGCTACACATTTAACCTCAGGATGACGCGCCATTATGCCCAATGCAGTCATTCCCCCCATCGATGCCCCACCGACGGCAAGCCGCTCATCTGAAAGCCAATTTTCTGCCACCAGAGCCGCACGTAACGTCGTAAACTCCTGCATGTTTTGCTGCAATATATGCCAGAAACGAAACATTCGCTCCTGAGCATTACCGTTAAAGCGGGCGCCATGTTCGGGCGCATCTGGCATGACGACGCGAAATCCGGCCTGAGCCAGCGCAACAGCAAAATAACTGTAGACCAGACTTGAAGATGTAAACCCGTGATAAAAGAGAATACAAGGGAGTGAACATTCGCGTTTACCAGCCGGAACGGCGTGCAGGACAGGGATACCAGCTAACTGTCGTGTCTCAATTTCTATCATTTGTTGCCCCTTTTTTTCTGGTATGCCATGCAGCAATACTTAACGCAAGCGAATGTGTTCGGTAATGATTCATAATGTTGAGAACTGGGTTACGCTTTCGCAACATTTTCATTCGAAAATCGCGTGAGAGATAACAATTCGGGAACATTCCCCTAAAGGGAAATTAATAAGGCACTACACTATGGCTATCAGGAAACGAGATAGAGTTATGCGTCGGTTTGCCTCTTTGTTGTTGGTTATGTTTTTAAGCGCCTGTAGCGTGCTACAGGGAACGCCGCAACCCGCACCGCCCGTTGCCGACCACCCGCAGGAGATCCGCCGTGACCAGAGTAATGGGTTACAGCGATTAGGGACGGTTAGCGCGCTGGTAAGAGGCTCTCCGGATGATGCGCTGGCAGAGATCCGTGCCAAAGCCGTCGCGGCTAAAGCTGATTACTACGTGGTTTTATTAGTGGATGAAACCATCGTGACAGGCCAATGGTATTCACAGGCAATTTTGTATCGTAAATAACATTGGGTTGAAATTTAGTCAGCTTTACATTGCTTTGCGCCTCTATGCGTTTACCTGTGCACAATAAACCAACAGCAGGAAGCTTGAGGTTTATTATCGCGATGGAATGCCCTGCCGTGTGTAGGGGTACGAATAATGGAGCTGACGATGAAACAATCTCTTGCCTTATCCTCACTGCTGCTTTCTGCCGGACTGGCAGGCACTACGGCGCAGTCTGCCGAATTCGCCAGTGCTGACTGCGTTACGGGCCTGAACGAAATTGGCCTAATCTCTGTCAGTAACATTGCAGGGAATCCGCAGGATGTAGAACGTGTAATCGCGTTAAAAGCGGATGAACAAGGTGCCTCATGGTATCGGATCATTCAGATGTACGAAGACCAGCAGCCCGACAACTGGCGCGTACAGGCCATACTTTATGCGTAACAGATTGCCGGATGGCGTAAACTTATCTGACCTGGACTGAGCGTAGGCATGATAAGACGCACCCGCGTCGCCATCAGGCAAGTTATTACCGTAATCCCCCCGTTGCCCGCAGGAGCAAATCGTTCAGCACCTGTTCAGACAATCGTAGTCCACCCCGCGTATCAAGCATCATTTGGCACCAGGCCTGCGCCACTGGCGGAGAAGAATAACGCAACATCTGCGCCCCGCAACCGAGCAGGAAAAGCTGCTGCGTAATCTCCCGTCCCAATGCCTCACTGGGTTTACGTAAACGCTGCTGCAGCTGACGCACCATTCGATCGTAATGTCGGTCCTGTCCCTTTACCTCCGCAAAGGCTTCGCTGAGCATATCGTAGATGCCGGGTTGTTTTGTCAGTACCCGCAATACATCAAGGCACATAATGTTGCCGGAGCCTTCCCAGATACTGTTTACCGGCATCTCACGATACAGGCGCGGCAGCTCACTCTCCTCGCAATAGCCAATCCCGCCCAGCACTTCCATCGCTTCAGCCACAAACGGCATACCGACCTTGCAAACGGAGAATTTCGCTGCTGGCGTGAACAACCTGGCCCACAGCGCTTCTTTGGCATCAGCACGACGGTCCCAGGCCCGCGCCAGTCGAAACAGTAGCGCCGTTTGACCTTCCAGTTGGAGCGCCATCCGGCCTAATACCTGACGCATCATCGGCTGTTCAATCAATGGTTTGCCAAAAACTTGTCGCTGGTGCGCATGATAAATCGCGACGGAAAAAGCACGTCGCATCATGCCGTGACTGCCGAGCGCGCAGTCAAAACGCGTCATCCCGCCCATCTTCAGGATATGGCGGATACCCTCCCCTTCTTCGCCCAATAGCCAGCCAATCGCATCGTGGAATTCAACCTCGCAGCTGGCGTTGGAGCGGTTGCCTAACTTATCTTTCAGTCGTTCAAGATGGATGGCATTACGCTGCCCGTCAGGTAAAAATCGCGGTACAAAAAAGCAGGATAAGCCGCTCTTTGCCTGGGCCAGCACCAAATGGGCATCGCTTTGCGGTACGGAGAAAAACCACTTATGTCCCACCAGCCGATACGAGCCGTCGACAAGACGTTCTGCCTGAGTGGTATTGCTCAGCACATCTGAACCACCCTGTTTTTCGGTCATACCCATACCAATCAGTAGCCCGCGCTTTTGCCCTCCGGGCAGTAAATGCGAGTCATAACGATCGCTTAGCAGCGGCGTCAGCCAGTCGTGAAAGGGGGCGGGTAACATTTGAAGTAACAGCGGTGTGGCGGCAAACGTCATGGTCACCGGACACAAAGTGCCTGCTTCAACCTGCGCATGCAGCATGAAACGCGCCGCCCGGGCAACAAATGTTCCCTGCCTCGCGTCTTCTTCCCAGGCCAGATTATGTACGCGGTTGGCGCACAATCCCTGCATCAGCAAATGCCAGGCAGGATGAAAACGCACATCATCCAGCCGCTGCCCCTGCGGGTCGTAGCGCAATAGTTCAGGTGGAAAAGCATTGGCCAGACGACCAAGTTCGAGCGACTCGGCAGTCCCTAGCTGCTGACCAATACTGGCGAGAAGATCGCTATCCCAAGCCGCACCTTCGCGATTGACCGCTTCGCACAGAGCCCCATCTGACAGGTACAAATTGCTGTTATTGAGCGGTGCAGGTTGATTAAAAACGGTATGCGTTTGCCAGTGCATTGTGTTTCCCTCCGTCAATGGCCGTCGCCTTAAGTATGGTCAGGCAGCAGAGAGAACGCATGGGACAACGGTCACAAAAAAGCCATCCCGAAAGATGGCTTGAGAGAAGAGAGAAATAAAGGAGATAGTTTAGCCGCGCTGACGGACTGCTTCAAAAAGGCAGATGCCCGTCGCAACTGAAACGTTCAACGACGAAACGCTACCTGCCATCGGGATACTGATCAGTTCGTCACAGTGTTCACGGGTCAGACGGCGCATACCTTCACCTTCTGCGCCCATCACCAACGCCAGACGCCCGGTCATTTTGCTCTGGTAGAGAGTATGGTCGGCTTCGCCAGCGGTTCCGACGATCCAGATATTCTCTTCCTGCAGCATACGCATGGTGCGCGCCAGGTTGGTCACGCGGATCAGCGGTACGCTTTCTGCCGCACCGCAGGCCACTTTTTTCGCCGTCGCATTCAACTGAGCGGAACGATCCTTCGGTACGATTACAGCATGTACGCCAGCGGCATCGGCGCTACGCAGGCATGCCCCCAGGTTATGCGGGTCGGTGACGCCATCGAGGATCAAAAAGAACGGCTGATCGAGCGTAGCAATCAGATCCGGCAGATCGTTTTCCTGATACTGACGGCCCGGCTTCACGCGAGCAATAATCCCCTGATGTACCGCACCCTCGCTTTTCTCATCCAGAAACTGACGGTTAGCCAGTTGAATGACAACACCCTGTGCTTCCAGTGCGTGGATCAGCGGCAGCAGGCGTTTATCTTCACGACCTTTGAGAATAAAGACGTCCTGGAAGCGCTCAGGCGCACGTTCCAGCAGAGCCTGCACCGCATGGATGCCGTAAATCATTTCACTCATGAATGTACTCGTTAATAGTTTATGCATAACGCGGGCAACACGAGATTGCCCGACTTACTGTTTATGGCAGTTATTGTGCGACTTTCTTTTTCGCCGCACGTTTAGCTTTGGTGGCGGCAGCGATTTTAAGCGTTTTTGCCGATGGCTTTTTCGCTTTTTTGTCGCCTTTCTTCTCAGCCGCATTCTTTTCCACCTGAGGTTTGGCTCTGCCTTTTTTCTCGCCGCGGAAAGCGCTGTCCGGCTCGAAATTCACCTTTTTGCCCATCTGACGACGTTTACCGGTATTTTTACCCGCATCGCTTTTTTTGGCTTTTTCGCGCGCAGTTTTACCTTCATTACGCGGCGCACGTTCGCTGGAGATCAAGCTGAAGTCGATCTTACGCTCGTCCATGTTGACTGCTTCCACGCGAACTTCCACGCGATCGCCCAGGCGATACATCTGACCGCTGGATTCCCCCGTCAGGCGCTGCCCAACCTGGTCGAAACGATAGTAGTCGTTATCCAGAGAAGAAACATGCACCAGACCGTCGATAAACAGCTCATCAAGACGGACAAAGAAACCAAATCCGGTGACGCTGGCAATCACGCCTTTGAAGACATTCCCCACCTGATCCAGCATGAAGTCGCACTTCAGCCAGTCAGAGACATCGCGTGTGGCTTCGTCAGCACGGCGCTCGGCCATCGAACAATGCTGACCCAGTTGCAGCATCTCTTCCATGGAATAATGGTAGCCACCCGTTTCCGTAGTGTTGCCTTTATGGCCCTGCTCCTGCGCCAGCAGATACTTAATCGCCCGGTGCAAGGAGAGATCCGGGTAACGACGGATCGGTGAAGTAAAGTGTGCATAAGATTGCAGCGCCAGGCCGAAGTGACCACGGTTTTCCGGATCGTAAATCGCCTGCTTCATCGAACGCAGCAGCATGGTTTGCAGCATTTCTGCGTCAGGACGGTCAGCAATCGACTCCAGCAGTTCAGCGTAATCGCGCGGCTCAGGTTTGTTGCCACCTGGCAGCTCCAGTCCCAGCTCTGCGAGGACGGAACGGAACGAGTTAATCGCTTCGGTTGTCGGCTTATCGTGAATACGGAACAGCGCTGGTTCTTTGGCTTTCTCAACGAATCGTGCCGCTGAGATGTTCGCCATGATCATGCACTCTTCAATCAGCTTGTGCGCGTCGTTACGCTGCGTCTGCTCAATACGCTCAATACGGCGTTCAGCATTGAAGATAAACTTCGCCTCTTCACTTTCAAACGAGATACCGCCGCGCTCTTCACGGGCTTTATCCAGCACTTTGTAGAGGTTATGCAGCTCTTCAATGTGTTTGACCAGCGGTGCGTACTGCTCACGCAGCTCCTGGTCGCCCTGCAGCATGTGCCAGACCTTGGTGTAGGTCAGACGTGCATGGGAACTCATGACCGCTTCGTAGAATTTAAAGCCGGTTAAACGGCCTTTCGACGAAATGGTCATTTCACAGACCATACACAACCTGTCCACCTGCGGGTTGAGCGAACACAATCCGTTAGACAGCACTTCCGGCAGCATCGGAACAACCTGCGACGGGAAGTAAACGGATGTGCCACGGCTGCGGGCTTCCTGGTCCAGCGGAGTCGGCGGGCGAACGTAATAGCTTACGTCGGCAATTGCCACCCATAAACGCCAGCCGCCGCCGCGTTTCTTCTCGCAGTAAACCGCATCGTCGAAGTCACGCGCATCTTCGCCATCGATAGTCACCAGCGGCAGGTCGCGCAGATCGACACGTCCTATTTTCGCCTCTTCCGGCACTTCTTCTTTCAGCCCGGCGACCTGTTTCTCAACAGCCTGCGGCCAGATATATGGGATTTCATGAGTACGCAGGGCCATATCAACGGCCATGCTGGTTCCCATGTTGTCACCCAGCACTTCTACAATTTTACCCACCGCTTTGGTGCGGCGAGTCGGACGTTGGGTCAGTTCAACGACGACCACAAAGCCCATACGAGCGCCCATCACCTCTTCCGGCGGGATCAGGATATCGAAACTCAGACGGCTGTCGTCAGGGACAACAAACCCAACGCCAGCATCGGTGAAGTAGCGACCGACAATTTGGCTGGTTTTTGGCACCAGTACGCGCACAATACGCGCTTCGCGACGACCTTTACGGTCCGCGCCCAGCGGCTGCGCCAGCACCTGATCGCCATGAATGCAGGTTTTCATCTGCTCGCTGGACAGGTACAGGTCATCTTTGCGGCCTTCAACGCGCAGAAAGCCGTAGCCATCACGGTGGCCAATAACGGTACCTTTCAGCAGGTCGAGACGCTCCGGCAGCGCATAGCACTGACGACGGGTGAAGACCAGTTGTCCGTCACGCTCCATCGCGCGCAGACGGCGACGCAGCGCTTCCTGCTGCTCTTCACCTTCAATGTTGAGTTCAACGGCCAGCTCATCGCGGTTGGCCGGTTTTTCACGTTTAGTTAAATGTTCGAGGATGAATTCCCGGCTTGGGATAGGATTCGCGTATTTTTCAGCTTCGCGTTCCTGGAAAGGATCTTGTGACATTGAGGTTCCTCCATTGTCAGCTCTGATGGAATTCCTTCGTCTTTCACGACGCCTCTTTGTTGGCTGCCTTTGCTCCCACCAGTCACTTACTTTTGTAAGCTCCTGGCGACTCGCTCAGTTGCCGCCGCGATGCGACGCGAAATACTTTGGACTTCATTACTCCACCAGCAATAATTTATAAAGCGGTTGATTCTCTTCAACCAAATCAGCAAGTGTGTAGTTGTCCAGCTCCGTGAGAAAACTTTGCACTGCCTTAGAAAGCGCCTGTTTGAGTCGACAGGCTGGGGTAATGTGGCAAAACTCGCTGCTACAGTTGACCAACGATAAGGGTTCCAGCTCGCGAACCACATCACCAATACCAATATCCTTAGCGGGTTTACCCAAGCGGATACCGCCATTTTTTCCTCGAATAGCAGTAACAAAGCCCGCCCGGCTAAGTTGATTGATTATTTTGACCATATGATTACGGGACACGCCGTAGACTTCTGTCACCTCAGAAATACTGGTCATACGTCCTTCGGGAAGTGACGCCATGTAGATTAGCGCACGTAATCCGTAATCGGTGAAACTTGTTAACTGCACATCAACCTCAGGAAAAGGGATAAAACGGATAAACCTGGTGGTATTAATTATATTGATGATAAACCAGCCACCAGCCAGGTCGCTAATTTATTTCAGTTCGGGAAGGAAAAAAGCGAGGAACTTACGTGATTTTAAGCCGGATTCTGATGCAAAGCACCTTATCCGGCTTGAGATATTGCAAGCGCAGCGCCATTCGACGCCACGCTATAACCAGAATTATGCGTCGAACGGGTCACGCAGGATCATGGTTTCAGTACGGTCTGGGCCAGTTGAGATAATATCAATCGGCACACCAGTCAGTTCTTCAATACGCTTGATGTAGTTCAGTGCAGCCTGCGGCAGACCGCTACGTTCCTTCACGCCGAAGGTAGATTCAGACCAGCCCGGCATGGTTTCGTAAATCGGCTCGATACCTTTCCAGTCGTCTGCTGCCAGCGGAGTAGTCGTTACTTCACGGCCATCCGGCATACGGTAAGCGACACAGATTTTCACCTCTTTCAAACCGTCCAGTACGTCCAGTTTGGTCAGGCAGAAGCCAGACAGGGAGTTAATCTGTACTGCACGGCGTACAGCAACGGAGTCCAGCCAGCCGGTACGACGGCGACGACCGGTGGTCGCGCCATATTCGTTACCTTGCTTGCACAGGAACTCGCCGACATCGTCAAACAGTTCAGTCGGGAACGGACCCGCGCCTACACGAGTAGAGTAAGCTTTGATTATACCCAGAACGTAGTCCACATAACGCGGGCCCAGGCCGGAGCCAGTCGCCACGCCACCTGCAGTGGTGTTGGAAGACGTTACGTACGGATAGGTACCGTGGTCGATATCCAGCAGCGTACCCTGCGCACCTTCAAACATGACGAAATCGCCACGCTTACGCGCCTGGTCCAGCAGGTCGGAGACATCAACAACCATAGAGGTCAGGATGTCGGCAATCGCCATCACATCATCCAGCACTTTCTGGTAGTCAACTGCTTCAACTTTATAGAAATTCACCAGCTGGAAGTTGTGATATTCCATCACTTCTTTCAGTTTTTCAGCGAAGGTTGCTTTATCAAACAGATCGCCAACGCGCAGACCGCGACGTGCTACTTTGTCTTCATAAGCTGGCCCGATACCACGACCGGTAGTACCGATCGCTTTCTCGCCACGCGCTTTCTCACGCGCATTATCTAACGCAACATGATAATCAAGGATCAGCGGACACGCTTCAGACAGCAGCAGGCGCTCACGGACAGGAATCCCACGGTCTTCCAGTCCTTTCATCTCTTTCATCAGCGCGGACGGAGACAGAACAACACCGTTACCGATGATGCTGATGACGTTTTCGCGAAGAATGCCTGATGGAATAAGATGGAGGACGGTTTTTTCACCGTTGATTACGAGAGTATGGCCTGCGTTGTGACCACCCTGGTAGCGCACAACATATTTAGCCCGTTCAGTCAGAAGATCGACGATCTTCCCTTTACCTTCGTCACCCCATTGGGTGCCCAGTACGACGACGTTGTTACCCATTTTTCAAAATCACCGTTTGCTTAAAAATGGATTCTACCACCGCTTTTTCAGATATACAGCACTTTTTGCATGCGAAAATCCGCAAAATAGACTACTTATTGATCAGCCAATCGTTTTCCTCAACATGTAGTAGACCACAACGCCCGCAACCACAAGACCTCCACCAAAACGACGCAAAGTATTTTCGGGAAGTTGCACCATTGCGGAGATCATTTTCTTCCACGCGCTGGGATAAAGCATCGGGCCCAGGCCTTCCAGCACCAAAACCAGTGCGAGCGCCAGCAAGATGGTTGAGTTCACACTATTATTCCTTCTTAAAATATTATATTGCCTTAATTGCCAAGCCTATAAGTGTAACATATATTAACTATAAGTTTTCGCTTAATACATAAACATTCCCGATAATAATGATAAGAAGCATAAGCAATCTTATGCTTACCTCATAGCCTTACTCCATTTAATATTATTTAATATCAAAGACATAAGACACATTTAAAATATCTTTAAGTAATACTTAATTGCAATGATATTTATTACAAACTAACATATTTAAATAATATTACACGTATACCTTTATGGGAAATAATAAAAATCAAACTATCTTTTTTCTTCAAAGATATTTTACCTTCCTATCGAACGATTTATTAATTTCTTTCAAAAATGCTGGAGATCGAGGCATATCTCCGGGTGGTTATTAATAACCGCATATTAGTGAATGCCTGTTTTTAATACATTAAGGATGAAAAATGAAAAACGTTGTTAAAACGACGCTAGCAGCTGCGTTAGTTTTGGGTGGCGCAATGTCTGTCGCTCAGGCAGAGGAAACAACTACAACAGGTGCCAATGACGGCACTGTGACCTTTGTTGGCAAAATCGTAGAGTCTCCGTGCTCCATTAAAATTGGCGATGAAAACCAGACCATCAGTTTGGGTGAAAACTTGGGTACCGCATCACTGAAAGCAGGCCTGACGCAGAAAGTTGATTTTGACATTGAACTCGTAAACTGCGTCTTCGACGCTGAGTCAAATATGTCAATTGTTTTCAACGCAAATGGTAACGAATCCACTTCACACACCGGTAACCTGGCCTTAATGGGCGCGGGCGGTGAAATGAAAGGGTCCTACATTGTGATGGCTGACAGCAAAGGTACCGAACTACGTCTGGGCACGGCCTCAACCCAGGCAATGACGAAAGATACAGCAGGTAAGGCTTTGGCCGATCAAACCCTGCGTTTCAAAGCCTGGGTTCAGGGAGATACTACTGCGCAAACTGTCGATACAGGTGAATTCTCCAGCATGACCAGTTTCCAGATTACTTATCTGTAATACGCAATACGCATATTCCCCTGTTGCATGATGCGGTAGGGGTTTATGAAAGAACACGGCATCTCAATGTTAAAGGAATAATTTATACTATGCCGCTCGAACATCGTTTCAGCCTCAAAAGTCTGACATCCGCCATAGCGTTGGGGCTTGCCTGTCATTCAAATATTGGCTGGGCGGAGGAAAGCGTTGAGTTTAATACCCAATTTCTGGAATCCCAGGAAGGGGCGAGTTATGACATTAGCCGTCTCTCTCGCAAAGGATATGTATTACCGGGTTCTTACGATCTTCAGGTATTCGTAAACAATAGCACCTTACCAGATGAATATACTATTGTATGGTACGCCGAGGACGATGCGTCAAAAAATAGCGTTGCTTGTCTGTCACCCCAGTTGGTCTCCTTATTAGGTATTCAACCCGCACTGACAGATAAACTCATATGGATTAAAAATGGCGCCTGCCTGAAACCTGGGCAGTTTGACGGAATGAAGGTTGAAGCCGACCTCAGCCATTCAGCATTAAATATCACCCTTCCTCAGGCTTACCTTGAATATACCGACAAAAATTGGGATCCACCGTCGCGATGGGATGACGGAATCTCAGGTATCCTTTTTGACTATAACATTAACGCTGAACATGAACATCGCATGGATGGCAGCGGTAACGAGCATGACGTCAGCGGTAACGGCACGGTGGGCACGAATATAGGCTCATGGCGATTACGCGCCGACTGGCAAGGAAACTATCAGCACCAGGACGATCAAACGTACCAACAATGGGACTGGAATCGCTATTACGCTTATCGTGCTCTGCCCAGTCTTAGCGCACAGTTGACGCTGGGTGAAGATTATTTGCAGTCGGATATCTTTGACAGCTTCAACTATGCAGGCGTCAGTATACGTACAGATGACCAGATGCTACCTCCCAATCTTAGAGGCTACGCGCCGGACATCATTGGTGTCGCAAGGAGTATCGCTAAGGTCATTGTTAGCCAACAAAATCGCATTTTGTATGAGAAGCAAGTACCGGCAGGGCCTTTTCATATCAAGGATATCAGCCAGTCGACCACGGGCGATCTGCATGTACGGATCGAAGAACAAGACGGCAACGTTCAAGAATATGACGTTACGACGGCCTCTATCCCTTTTCTGACACGACTGGATCAAATTCGCTATAAGGCGGCAGTGGGTCGGCCACAAAGCTGGGATCTTCATATGGAAGGATCTCCATTTGGCGTTGGAGAAGCGTCATGGGGGATCGCCAACGGATGGTCATTATACGGCGGGGCCATTGGCGAACAGGATTATCAAGCATTGGCTTTGGGGGTAGGTCGCGATATGGCTATCCTCGGTGCGCTGTCCGTTGATGTGACAAACTCCCGAACACATTTGACGCAAGAAACCGGTTATGGAACCGGAACGTTGCAAGGTAATTCTTTTCGCATCAGTTATGCCAAAAACTTCGATGAACTACACAGCCGTCTCTCCTTTGCTGGCTATCGCTTTTCTGAAGAAAAGTTCATGACGATGAATGAGTCTCTTGACGCTCGCAATGGAGAAAACATTCGCTCTGGCCACGATAAAGAGATGTTCACTATTAGTTATAACCAGAATTTCATCGAGCCTGGGCTGAACATGTATATCAACTGGACACAACGAACCTATTGGGATCGTGACGACCAGAATAATTATAACATTATGATTTCTAAATTTTTTGATATCAGCCGCATCAAAAATATTAGCCTGTCGCTCAACGCTTTTCGCAACGAGTTTGATGATGAAAAAGATGACGGTGTCTATTTATCTCTGAGCGTACCGTTGGGTAATAATCGAACGCTAAGCTATAGCGGTTCATTTGACAGTAACAATAGCTCGAACCGGGTTGGCTATTATGAACAACTTGATGACCACAATAATTACCAGGTTAATGTCGGCCAGTCAGACCACGCCACATCGGTAGATGGTTACTATCGCCACATCGGTAGCTATGCCGATGTGGATATGAATGCCAGCTATGTGGATGGAGACTATTCATCGGTAGGATTATCTCTGACCGGAGGAGCAACGCTAACACCCCAGGGCGGCGCACTGCATCGTACCTCAATCCCCGGCGGTACGCGTCTGCTTGTAGACACCAGCGGCATCCCGGATATCCCGGTTGGCGGTTATAGCGATCCGGTCTACACCAACCACTTTGGCAAGGCCATTATATCCGATGTTAACGATTATAATCGGAACGATATCCGCATCGACATTGATCACCTCCCCGAAAATGCCGAGGCTCTGCGTTCTATTGCTCAAGCAACGCTCACTTCTGGCGCAATCGGCTATCGTCAGTTTGATGTGATCAGCGGCGTAAAAGCAATGGCAGTACTGCGCATGAGTAATGGGAGCCACCCACCGCTTGGTGCGGAAGTAAAAAACCATCGCCAACAGCAGGTAGGGCTGGTTGATGAAAATGGCAACGTGTATCTGGTGGGCGTTAACCCTGGAGAGAAAATGCAGGTTTCATGGAATGACGACGATCATTGTGAGATCGCGCTTCCAACCCCACTGCCGAATGATCTGTTTAATGGTTTGTTTTTACCCTGCCGCAACGATAAGCCACTCGACCCAAACACACCGGTGCAAACCATTCCGGCCATTCAGCAACAAACAAATCGGCTTCAGTTGCCACCGACGCCCAAAAATATCTCCGGGACACCCGCTCCCACCACCTCTTCGGGAAAAGCATTATGAAGATTATTTATTCACATTATGTAAAGCTCATCGCAGGTAGCCTGCTACTGTCTACACTGGCGGCACAGGCCGCCATCGTTCCCGACAGAACTCGCGTGATTTTCCCTGGCGATCAAAAATCTGTCAGCGTCACGCTAAGAAACGACAGCCAGACGCAGCCATATTTAGCGCAGGCATGGATCGAGACCAATACAGGCCAGAAAATCACCTCACCAATGACAGTACTGCCACCAGTCCAACGTGTTGAACCCACGGGAACCGGTCAGGTAAAAGTACAGGGAATGCCTACAGTAGCCTCTTTACCACAGGATCGCGAGACGATGTTTTATTTCAACATCCGCGAGATTCCGCCAAAAAGCAACAAGCCTAACGTATTGCAAATCGCCTTACAGACGCGAATTAAACTGTTTTATCGCCCGGCGGCACTGCCCGCGCTGGATCCACAGCACCCGTGGCAGCATCAACTGACTCTGACCCGAAATAGTGACAGCTATACGGTTAAGAACCCAACGCCATATTTCGTCATCCTCAGCAGTGCTGGTCCCAGCAAGGATCAACCCGTTGCTAGCTTTGAGCCTATTATACTCGCCCCCTTCGCAAGCCAGCCACTGAAGGTGAAATCTGCCGAACTCGGCCACGAACCTGTTTTAGGATACGTCAATGACTACGGTGGACGCCCCTCTTTGTACTTCACATGCGCAGCGAATACGTGCAGCGTAAATGAAGAAAAAAGCCTGAAGAAATAGTCGCAGGAGAAATATGAAATGCTGCGCATTGTAATCTGGAGCCTGGTCGTCGCGTTCATCAGCGCAAACACAACATGTTTTGCCGGCAGTAAATCCGTCAACATGTCACTCAAGATATTGATGAACGTACCCATTCCCTGCGTTATCAACGGCGGAACGGTGGAATTTGGCAACGTTGTCACCACCAAAGTGAACGGTGAACACTATACGCAACCAGTGAACTACGCAATGGATTGCCAGACGCGGGTAAGTGATTATCTCAAGCTACAGTTACAAGGCGAGACAACCACCATTAATGGTGAGTTGGTGCTCAAAACCAACGTTGAAGGCTTTGGGCTGCGCTTACAAACCAAAGCGGATAAAACATTGATTAAGCCTGGAACAACCGACTGGCTTAACTTTACTTACACCAATGCCGTTCCCGAACTGGAAGTCGTGCCGGTAAAGGAAACATCGACATCACTTCAGGCGGCTGAGTTTAATGCCACCGCAACGATGGTGGTCGATTACCAATGAAACCATTGCTACTTGTATTACTCCTCGTTTTCACTCATGGCACCATGGCCAGCGCCGATCTCAAATTTCACGGTTATCTTGTTAACCCGCCACAATGCGTCATTAGCAACAACGAAACCATTGAAGTTCCTTTCTCTGGGATGCAGATCGATGATATCAACGGCATTAACTATATGAAGGAAATTCCTTACACCATCGACTGTGATTCAACGGAACGTGATGAATACATGACCATGACGTTGACGCTAACGGCGACGCAGTCCGATTTTGACGATGCCGCCATCACCACGGGTATTAGCGGCCTTGGAATAAAAATAACCCATGATGATCAAGCTTTTACCATCGGAACTACGCTCACTATTAATCCAGCGACTCAACCAGTGCTGAAGGCTGTGCCGATTAAAAAAGATGGCGCTATTCTCCCTGAAGGCGAGTTTGAAGCATGGGCGACAATTCAGGTGGACTACCAATGATACATCGAAAAACAGTGCGACACCTGATAGGCGCGCTATTGCTGTGTGGGGTGCTTCAGCCTCTGCCTGCAGCGACGAATAACCTTCATTTTAGCGGAACGTTGCTGACCACCTTTTGTAAACCCGTCATACAAGGCGGAAAACTGGATGAGGTCGTATTTCCAGAAATGGCGGCGCCGGATTTAATCGCGCGAGGTCAATCCGCACGCGTAAAACTGGTTATCGCGCTTACAGATTGTAGCGGGCCATCGCTGAAAAACGGCCTGCGGGTATCATTTTCAGGCTCAGAAGAACATGCGCTGCCAGGATTTCTGGCCCTGGATGGCGGATCGACCGCCAGTGGTTTTGCGATTGGGCTTGAAACATTAGCAGGCACGCAGGTGGCGTTTAATAGCCCTACAGGAACAACATTCGCTTTAAATCCGGGCAGTAACGAACTGATTCTGAACGCATGGTTACAAACCGTCTCCGGGGCTCGGGTGGTCCCAGGCACCTTTATCGCCACTGCGACCGCTACATTTGAGTATTTATAAATGAAAAGATGGCCTGCATTATTTATTCTTCTTTCGCTTATGCTGGGTATGTTGTTGACAACATCTGCAATGGCGGCAACCAATAACCTTAAAAGTCAAACGCACTTTCTCGTTTATTACGCTTACCTTACCTCCAATACTGAAGCTGACGTTCAAATTCACCTGGCTCTTCCAAGTAATAAAACTACCGAGAATGGTATTTTCGATGCAACCTCTTCTATAAAGAGAGGATCTGGCACTCCGACCTTAATCTCCTGGAGTTCCTCTTCTGTGCCTACCGTGCTAATACTGAGTAAAAACTTGGGCGTTAATTCATCACACTGCCCCGGCATTGATACCGCCTTATGGGCATGTGGCAGTTTAGATGTTCAGTACAAAATACACTTTGAAGATCGAGATTGTCCGTGGAATATCACGCAATACACCGTGAGTGTCGATCCCTCCACCGGTAAATCATGGACATCGCCCCCTACCCGCGAAACGTCTTGCGGGACAGTGCCTGTAGCCACCTACGATATTTCCTGGAGTAAAGACAGGGTTGAACATGAAAAACAACTGATTTTAAACCCTACCGGAGACAGGGTCGAAACAACATTACCGACCTATTTAATGGAAGGTGGCCAGTTGTGCGATAGCAGTCTGATGAACGAGCGTGGCATCTATTGCCGCTATGTTTCCACCGGTGTTTCCGTCACCGTGTTGGGCTGTGACGACCCTCACGTAACCACCAGTATTTCTAAACACCCCATGACCGACACTGAGATTGTTGATATCCATGTACAGGCAGACACTCAGCACCTTGGCGCCGGTTTATTCAGTGCCACCTGTAATTTCCGTTATCTGATCGATGAATTATGACAAGATGCATGTCTTAAATAGGATGTAAAAAGGGTGGCCCATCGGCCACCCTTTCGATTTACGACTTACCTAATTTAAATTAGCGAGTCGCGGTATTCGGCGTCTTCATGTAGCGGAAGAAATCGCTGTCCGGACTCATGACCATCACGTCCTGATTACCTTCGAAGCTCTTCTCGTAAGCACGCAGGCTACGGATGAAGGCGTAGAAGTCAGGATCCTGACTGAACGCATCAGCAAACAATTTAGCGGCTTCTGCATCGCCTTCACCGCGCATGATGCGGCCCTGACGCTCAGATTCTGCCAGCGTTTTGGTGACTTCATAGTCCGCCGTCGCGCGCAGTTTCTCCGCTTCTTCCTGACCTTGTGAACGATGGCGACGCGCTACCGCTTCACGCTCAGCGCGCATACGGTTGTAGATAGCCTCGGACACTTCAGCAGGCAGGTTGATTTGCTTAATACGCACGTCAACCACTTCAATCCCCAATGCCGCCATACTGTTCGGGTTGATGACCGGTACTTTACCGTTCGTTTCAGCCTGAACACGTTCAGCCGCTTCGGCAATCGCGCTATCTGCTGCCGGAGTCGCCACTTCATCTTCCGTGCCAGCAGAGCCGGAGTTCAGCGCGTCACGAACTTCCAGGGTCAGACGACCGCGGGAATCGGTAACGATGTCCTTCACGTCCAGACGACCAATTTCAGAACGCAGACGGTCAGAGAACTTACGTTTCAGCAGGACTTCCGCCTGAGAAACATCGCCACCGCCCGTTGCCAGGTAGTAACGGCTAAAGTCACTGATGCGCCACTTGATGTAGGAGTCAACAATCAGGTCTTTCTTCTCTTTGGTAACAAAGCGATCGGCCTGGTTGTCCATGGTCTGAATACGCGCATCGAGCATCTTCACAGATTCAATAAACGGAATCTTGAAGTGCAGGCCTGGTGCAACGACCAGCGGCTTGTTTTCATCGTCACGCAGAACTTTACCAAAGCGCAGAGTAATACCGCGCTCGCCTTCTTTGACCACAAAGACAGACATGAACAGCACTACCAGAACGATGATGATAATCGCAATAACTGACTTACGCATCGTTATTCCCCCTGACGCTGGTAGTCGTTACGCTGCGCATTCGCGCGGCGTTGGTCCATAATATCGCCCTGACTGGTGGACGATGTATTGCTTGCTCCAGTGCTGGAAGTCGTTGCTGGCGGCAGACGCAACAGGTTTGAACTGCTGTCAGTCTTTGCTGCTGGCGCACTACCACCTTTCAGCATTTGATCCAGCGGCAGAACCATCAGATTGCTGCCTTTATCGTTAACCAGGACTTTGCGGGTATTGCTCAGCACTTTTTCCATGGTTTCGATATACAGACGCTCGCGGGTAATTTGCGGTGCGGCTTTATATTCCGGCAGAATTTTTGCGAAGCGAGCCACTTCACCCTGTGCTTCCAGGATGGTCTGAGTCTTATACGCACGCGCTTCTTCCAGGATACGTTGCGCCTGACCGTTTGCACGCGGCTGAACTTCGTTGGTGTACGCTTCTGCTTCACGAATGTACTGCTGTTCGTTTTCACGTGCTGCGATAGCATCGTCAAACGCGGCTTTTACTTCTTCCGGCGGACGTGCTGCCTGGAAGTTGACGTCCAGCAAGGTGATACCCATGTTGTACGGACGGATTGTTTCTTCCAGTTCCCGCTGGGTATCGCTACGAATAACGGTACGCCCTTCGGTCAGGATACGGTCCATGGTGTATTTACCGATAACCCCACGCAGGGCGCTGTCAGTTGCCTGACGCAAACTGTCATCCGCGCTGGTTACGCTAAACAGGTAACGCTGCGGATCGGTCACGCGGTACTGTACGTTCATTTCGACGCGCACGACGTTTTCGTCAGAGGTCAGCATAACGCCGGATGCGGCAAGTTCACGCACGGCTTCAACGTTGACCGGTGTCACTTCATCGATAAAGGTCGGTTTCCAGTTCAGACCCGGTTCAACCAAATGGCTGAATTTACCGAAGCGTGTCACCACGCCACGTTCCGCTTCTTTAATGGTATAGAAACCGCTAGCCGCCCAGATAATGACGATGGCGGCCGCTGCGATAGTAAAGACTCGACCGCCCAGTTGCGGACGCGGGCCTTGCGATGAACTACCGCCGCCAGAACCAGTACCTTTACCGCCACCCAGACCACCGAGCTTTTTACTCAGTTTGCGGAAGATATCGTCCAGATCGGGAGGTCCCTGCTCGCGACCACCTTTGTTTCCATTTCCCTCAGGGTTGCCGCCAGGTTTGCTGCTTCCCCAGGGGTCGCGGTCTTGTCCGTTATTACCGGGCTGATTCCACGCCATTTTTGTGCTCCATATTTGTTATGCGATGCTATACCTGCGTCTTTTGCGCCGCCGATGCGTTGGCTGCGTCCCTCAACTCCAGTCACATAGTTGACTATGCTCCTGGAGATTTCAGGACTTGCCGCCTTCCTGCCGCACAAAATCCACAAGGTATAGAGGCGAAAAAATCTTCAGGCCATATCCGTCAGATCAGACAACATAGTCTTCCAGTGCCGGTTCTTGTTTACAGAGGCGACGCCAGTCTACGATCGGCATACGAACCTGCAGACCTACGCTGCCGTCTTCCTCCATCCACTCTTTTTCTATTGCCTGAAGTTGATAAAACCGGCTTCTCAAACGCCCTTCCTGCGGCGGCAAACGCAACGTATGCTGCGCCACCTCACCGGAAAGTCGCTCAGTCAAAGCCTGAAAAAGTTGTGGTATACCAATCCCCGTTTGCGCTGATACCCAAACGCGAATGGGTTTATTCTCTTCATCTCTATCGATACGCGGCTCAAAGTCATCCAACATATCGATTTTATTCATCACCAGCAGGGTCGGGATCTCATGTGCATCGATCTCTTCGAGCACCGTGTCGACTGCCTCGATGTTTTCCTGCACACGAAAATCTGCAGCATCAATAACGTGCAGCAGCAATGTCGCCTGACGTGTTTCCTGCAAGGTGGCTTTAAATGCCGCCACCAGGTCGTGCGGCAAATGGCGGATAAACCCTACGGTATCCGCCAGCACGGTCTCACCCACGTCCGCCACGTCTATGCGGCGCAGCGTTGGGTCCAGGGTCGCAAACAGCTGGTCCGCTGCATAAACCCGGGCTTCGGTGATCTGGTTGAACAGGGTGGATTTTCCGGCGTTGGTATATCCCACCAGTGATACGGTTGGGACATCCGCTTTCTTGCGCGACTGCCGCCCCTGCTCACGTTGCTTTTCAACTTTTTCCAGGCGCGACTGTATTTGCAAAATGCGATTACGCAGCAAACGACGGTCGGTTTCGAGCTGGGTTTCACCCGGACCACGCAAACCAATCCCGCCCTTTTGCCTTTCAAGGTGGGTCCAGCCACGGACCAGACGCGTAGCCATATGGCGCAACTGCGCCAGCTCAACCTGCAACTTACCCTCATGGGTGCGCGCACGCTGGGCAAAAATATCTAAAATAAGACCGGTCCTGTCGATTACAAGACACTGGCACAACTGTTCCAGGTTACGTTCCTGGGCGGGGCTCAGAGCATGATCAAAAATCACCACCGCAGCGCCAGTCGCTTTTACGGCTTCGGCAATTTCGATTGCCTTACCTTCACCAACAAAATACTTCGGGTGCGGTGCTTTACGGCTCCCGGTAATCACCTGCATTGCTTCGACACCGGCGGAAGAAACCAGAGATTCAAACTCCTGGAGGTCTTCCATATCTTTGTCTTGCGAAAAATAGATGTGTACCAGTACCGCCTGCTCACCGGCATCATAACGGTCAAACAAGCGTCAACCCCTTAATATAAATCAACGGGGAACGCAGGATCGCTGGCTCCCCGTATGTAAAACAGCTAATAACCTTATTCGGTTTCTTCGCTGTCCTGTTGCGCAGATGAACCTTGCGCGTTGCTACCGTGATGGTAGTTGCTGCCAGTGCCGCCGGTGGCATTATTGCTGTGATGAGAAACCGGACGAGACGGGACAACAGTAGAAATCGCGTGCTTATAAACCATCTGGCTGACCGTGTTTTTCAACAGGATCACGAACTGATCAAAAGACTCGATTTGACCTTGCAGCTTAATACCATTCACCAAATAAATAGAAACTGGAACACGTTCCCGACGCAGTGCGTTCAGGAACGGATCTTGTAAAGATTGCCCCTTAGCCATTCTCTCTTTTCCTTATATGCTTATTTGTACTTTGAACCTTTCGATTCTGAAAAATTGCGCACGATACGTTTCAATTGTACACATTCAGTTCGCGATAGCACCAACAACCTGTAATACTTCGTTTCGCGCCTGGTCAGGCTTTTCACTGTCAAGCCAGTGCACCCCTTCCCAACCACGTAACCAGGTTACCTGTCGCTTCGCCAACTGCCTCGTGGCGCAAACACCTCTATAAACCATTTCATCGTATGAAATTTCACCTTCAATGTATGACCACATCTGGCGATACCCTACACAACGAATGGAAGGCAAATCCGTATGCAAATCTCCACGGGCAAAAAGCGCCCGGACTTCTGCTTCAAAACCTGAAGCTAACATCTGATGAAAACGCTGCTCAATTCGCTGATGGAGCAGTTCACGGCTCGCCGGGGCGATTGCAAACTGATGCACCTGATACGGCAAAGCATCTCCTGACGTTTGCGTCAGCTCCGTTAAAGTTTTACCCGAAATGAAAAAAACTTCCAGTGCCCGGGAAAGTCTTTGCGGATCATTTGGATGAATACGCGCCGCAGCCACCGGATCGATGTCCTGAAGCTGTCGGTGTAACGCGTCCCAACCCTGCTCTGCCGCCTGCTGCTCAATTCTGGCCCTGACTTCCGGATCCGCCGACGGTAACGGCGACAGCCCTTCAAGCAAGGCTTTGAAATATAACATTGTGCCGCCCACCAGCAACGGGATACGCCCCGCGGCGGTGATGTCGGCCATCTCGGCTAACGCATCGCGACGAAAATCCGCAGCGGAGTACACTTGCGACGGATCGCGAATATCCAGTAATCGGTGCGGCGCGGCCTGTAATTCATCTGCATCAGGCTTGGCTGTACCGATATCCATCCCCTTGTAAATAAGGGCGGAATCAACGCTTATCAACTCTATGGGCAAAACTTTACGCAATTCAATTGCTAATGCCGTTTTACCGGAGGCCGTTGGCCCCATCAAAAAAATCGCCTTTGGCAGGCTCGCCTTACGGGTATCACTCATGTTTCAGGGCATTCATTACCGAATGTAAATCAACAGGTTGTAACAGACCACCCGGCGGTGCCTTCACGAGTTGTGGGCAGAGCCGCTCAACATCCGCTAACAGCGTAATCGCCTGTGCCATACTCCACTGTGGATGCTCGCTAATCAGGTTACGTGCGATCCACTGCGCAATATTGCCCGGCTCGAATACGGATTGCTGCGCCAGGTAGCCTATCAGTTCAGGAATCAAGATTTGTAAATTTTGTTGGCGTAAGGGTAAAGGCACCGCCCGGATGGTCACATGCTGCGCATCCAGTTGAAATTCAATGCCCAGCTCAGCCAGTTGGCTCTGTCCTTTTTGCAGCGCCGCTTTTTCATCGGCGTTGACTTTTAAACGTAAAGGGATCAGCAACGGCTGGGCGCAAACGGTACCCTGGTCCGGCGTTAATTGCGCCTGACGCAGCCAACGCTCAGCCACCGGTAATGCCAGCAACCGAATATGGCCATCGCACTCGAGTAACGCGCAGTCTGCACCGACAATCGTTAGCACCCGGCCAAAGCCCTGACTGCTGCCGCTCAGTGGTGCCGATGATGTTTCAGAGACCGGCGTTTTACGCGTTGGAGCCGGCGTCTGCATCAGTTTCTGATAAATTTCGCCCTGCTGCTTTTGGTATCCGGGTTGGGCATGAGGCCAACTGGCCCCCGCCTGACGGCCAGCGCCACTACTGCCGTTTCCAGCGCCAGCGGATGCTGAGTATCGCGGTGTCGCAGATTCACGCGCGGGAGCCGGCTCGGCAAAATGGTTACGTCCGGCAGCAACGCGGTTTTCCGGGATGTGCCTTGGAGCGGGTTCGTCGTCATCAGCCAACGGCAGCGGCGTTTCAAGCTGCTGTTGCAGGACGCTCAACACGCCCTGGTAAATAAAATCGTGCACCAGGCGGGATTGATGGAAACGGACCTCATGCTTAGCTGGGTGTACGTTGACATCCACTTGATGCGGATCGATTTCCAGATACAGCACAAAAGCGGGTTGTTGATCGGCTCCCAGCTTATCTTCACAGGCCTGGCGGATAGCATGGTTGATCAGCCGATCTCGCATCATCCGACCATTCACATAACAGTACTGGATTTCTGCCAGTGCTGCCGTTGTGTGGTTAGGATCGGCCACCCAGCCGCGCAGCGTCAAATCACCATGCTGCCATTCAATCGCCAGCGCATGCTCCAGAAACGGCGTGCCGCAAATCGCGCCCAGCCGGCGCTCTTTCTGCCCATCCACGGCCACTGCCCGGTACTGACGCACCACTTTGCCGTTGTGAGACAAATTAATCGTCACATCAAAACGCGCCAGCGCAATGCGGCGAATAATCTCGTCGATATGATTAAATTCAGTTTTCTCGGTGCGCATAAATTTGCGCCGCGCCGGGGTGTTGTAGAACAGATCTAACACCTCCAGTGTGGTTCCCACTGGATGCGCAGCAGGTTTTACCGTCACATCCATGTCGCGCCCTTCAGCATAGGCTTGCCAGGCCTCAGGCTGCTCTTGTGTGCGCGATGTCAGGGTTAAACGAGACACGGAGCTGATACTTGCCAGCGCTTCGCCACGAAATCCGAGGCTCACGATGGCCTCAAGATCGTCAAGCGAGGCTATTTTACTGGTGGCATGACGCGCCAGCGCCAGCGCCAGCTCGTCTTTTTTAATCCCGCAGCCGTTGTCACGAATACGGATAAGCTTCGCGCCGCCGCGCTCAATATCGATATCAATGCGCGTCGCACCGGCATCGATGCTGTTTTCCACCAGCTCTTTCACCACTGACGCAGGCCGTTCTACCACCTCGCCTGCGGCAATCTGGTTCGCCAGCTGTGGCGGTAGAACCTGAATCGGCATGGCTAATCCTTAATTTGTTAACGTGTTACCCGGCGATATGGCGCTGGCGGTTTGCGCCGGCGCGCCCTGCGGTCCGGTTTGCATCGGGTGCGCCTGGAAATAGTTACGCAATCCTTTGTATATCGCCTCAGCCAGTTGCTGCTGGTAATCATCGCTCGCCAACAGACGTTCTTCGCTGTTGTTACTGATAAAGCCGGTTTCAACCAGCACAGACGGGATATCAGGCGAACGCAGTACGCCAAGACTGGCGTGTTCCGGACGGCGCTTATGCATCGAACCAATACGTTCTAACTGGCCGATCATGCTGGTCGCCACATCATACCCGACGCGCTGCGAATGACCGAACTGCAGATCCAGTACGGCCTGGCTGAGATAAGGATCGGACTGGCTGTTTGCCAGCACATCGCCCGCGCCGCCCAACAGCTCCGATTGTTTTTCGTGCTGTTCCAGCCAGCCGGCCATCTCACTGTTCGCCCGACGGTTCGACAGCACCCAAACGGAAGCACCTGTGGCATCACGGTTTGGCGCGGCATCCGCGTGAATAGAAACCAGGAAATTGGCGTTTTGTTTACGCGCGACGTCTGAACGCCCCATCACCGAGATAAAGTAATCGCCATCACGGGTGAGTACGCCTTTAAACATTGGGTCATCATTGAGCAAGCTGCGCAGTTTACGCGCCACGGCAATCGTGACGTTTTTCTCACGCGTGCCTCCAGGGCCAATCGCCCCCGGATCCTGCCCGCCGTGTCCGGCATCAATGGCAATAACCACTTTTTCACCGCTACCGGTGCTGGCGCGCGCCGCAGGTCGTGTGGAGGTATTACTGTTGGTCACCATCGTGGTGCGATCGTTCTCTGCTTTAAACGGGTTACGCGCAGGCTCGGCAGGACGAGGGGCGACAACCGGCGTTTCAACACGCTTAACAACCACTGGAGGTGAAGGCGGTGGCGGCGGCGCATCAGCTTTGATGGTAAACACAACGGTATAATTGCCGCCGTTCTGTCGTTTAACGGCTTCGGCCTTGCCGTTCTCGGTTAAATCCACCACCAGACGCAAAGACTGCGCATCTTTTGGCGTGCCGGAGCGGATAGATTTCACCAGATTATTGCCGCTAAACAGCAGCGGTAATCCCTGAATCACTCCGGTTTGTTTTATATCCAGCGCGACGGTGCGTTTCCCGTCCTGGCTCACGGCGTATTCAGGCTCGCCAATAAAGCTCAGCGTAATCCGCGCCTGTTGATTGCCATTGGAAACCTGAAGATCGGAGAGGCTGGCGGCCCCTGCCTGCGCGCACAGCAGGACCAGGGTTGCCATCAGCCAGTTTCTGATGCGATAAATCATCCCGCCACCCTTAAGGTTATTCGGCTAAACGCGCCAGCAATAATTCACCCGATGAGGAGACTGCGCTTACGCGCGCCTCCCGACCTTGCGCCTGATATTCAATGTGTATTTCGACGTCCGGGTCTGGCAGTACACCTTTACCTTGTTGCGGCCATTCCACCAGGCAGATGGCATCATTGGCAAAATAATCGCGGATCCCCATAAATTCCAGCTCCTCCGGGTCCGCAAGTCGGTATAAATCGAAGTGATAAACCATCAAGTTATCGAGTGAATAGGGTTCAACCAGCGTGTAGGTGGGGCTTTTTACATTACCTTTATGACCTAACGCTTGCAGAAATCCCCGGCTGAAAGTGGTTTTACCCGCCCCCAGGTCGCCGTACAAATATATAACCGTCGCGCCGTCACAGGCTTTGGCTACCCGCAGTCCCAGGTCTAAAGTTGCCTGCTCATCAGGTAGTGGAATTACTCGATTCATCATGATAAACGTCAATCACATCAGGGTTAACAATACGCTGTAGCGTGGTAAAGAGATCTGTCGCCAGCATGCCGCGCGTACCAAAACGCACCGCCAGCACATCCGCCGCCGCTCCGTGCGCAACACATCCCGCACATGCTGCATCATACGGGGTAAGCTTCTGTCCGAGCAATGCGCCAATAATACCGGAAAGCACATCTCCCATTCCGCCGCTGGCCATCCCTGCATTGCCGGTATCAATAATACCTAACTCAGCCTGTTCAGCAGCAACAACCGTACCCGCGCCTTTCAGCACTACCACGCCTCCGTACCGTTTTACCAGACGTTGTGCACAAAGTAAGCGATCGTCTTCAATTTCTGCAATGGAACAGCCCAGCAGTCGCGCGGCTTCACCTGGATGCGGCGTGATCACGCGATTGTGACGTTTATCGGGGTTGATTGCCAGCAGGTTCAGCGCATCCGCATCCCAGAGCATCGGTTTGCGAAAATTCTCCACTTTTTGCAGCGCTTTTTTGCCCCACTCCTGCTGACCAAGACCAGGTCCTATCACCACAACATCCGCCCATGCCAGGCTCTCTTCCAGAGTCTGCGGCGTCAGCGCATCGACCATCAGTTCTGGTCTGGCAGTCAGAACAGGCGCAATGTTCTCACTGCGCGTCAATACTTTGACCAGCCCGGCTCCCGCACGCAACGCCGCTTCACCGGCCATACGTATTGCACCTGCCGTACCGTGGTCGCCACCGATAATCACCAGCCGACCGTGGGAGCCTTTGTGTGAGGTGGGCCGACGCGGCGTCAGCCAGTGCGCAAGCTGTTGAGCATCAAAACGTTGCAGCGGCGCGTTTTGCCCCGCCAGCCAGTCGTCCAGCCCAAGAGCATTAACATGCAGACGTCCGGTGACATCGCGTGCTTTACCGGTGAGCAGACCTGGCTTGAGCGCAATAAAGGTAACGGTATGCGCAGCGTTGATGACTGCCCCCGGCGTCGCCCCCGTCTGCGCCAGCAGGCCGGAGGGAATGTCGATTGCAATTGTAGGGGCTGGGTGGCTATTGGCACGTTCGATCAACGCCGGGAGAGGTTCACGCGGCGCGTTTTTTAAGCCAGTACCTGACAGCGCGTCGATAATGACGTCCACGCTGTCTGGCCAGTTAATATCAGCAGCATGAATAACGCCACCGGCGTTAAGCCAGGCGTCGTGCGCCTGCTGCGCTTCCTCGGGGAGCGGTTTATCACCCTCGTGAGCCAGCAACGTAACATTAAAACCCTGCGCTTTGGCAAGTCTTGCCACCACGTAACCATCACCGCCGTTGTTGCCGTGACCACATAGCACCAGCCAGTGTTGGGCGTTCGGATAGGCCTCGCGGGTGACCTGAAACGCCGCTTCTCCCGCCCGTTGCATTAGCTCATACAACGTCAGCCCTAAACTGTCTGCCGCCTCTCGCTCCATCCGCCTGATGTCATCGGCGTGCCAGATGGAGTGTGGTATACTTGCGGGGTTTTTCTTCATTGTATGGTCCGTCATGTCAGAGCCCCTCGATCTCAATCAGTTAGCGCAAAATATTAAGCAGTGGGGACTGGAGCTTGGCTTTCAGCAGGTCGGTATTGCCGATACCGACCTCAGCGAAGCGGAGCCCAAACTGCAGGCCTGGCTGGATAAACAATACCACGGCGAGATGGACTGGATGGCCCGTCACGGCATGATGCGCGCCCGACCTCACGAATTATTACCCGGTACGCTACGCGTCATCAGCGTACGTATGAACTATCTTCCTGCTAATGCAGCCTTTGCCAGCACGTTGAAGAACCCTTCTCTGGGTTACGTCAGCCGTTACGCGCTTGGCCGCGACTACCATAAGCTGCTACGTAACCGCTTAAAAAAGCTGGGAGAGATGATTCAACAGCACTGCGTTTCGCTGAATTTTAGACCTTTTGTCGATTCTGCGCCCATTCTTGAGCGTCCTTTGGCGGAAAAAGCCGGGCTTGGCTGGACAGGTAAGCACTCACTAATCCTCAATCGCGAAGCCGGATCATTTTTCTTCCTCGGGGAATTACTGATCGATTTACCCTTACCGGTCGACCAACCAGCAGAAGAAGGCTGCGGGAAATGCGTCGCCTGCATGACCATCTGTCCCACCGGGGCCATCGTTGAACCCTACACCGTAGATGCGCGCCGCTGTATCTCTTATCTCACTATCGAACTGGAAGGCCCGATCCCGGAAGAGTTTCGTCCATTGTTGGGGAATCGAATTTACGGCTGCGATGATTGCCAGCTCATTTGCCCGTGGAACCGCTATTCACAGTTGACGACAGAGGATGACTTCAACCCGCGCAAGCAGCTTCATGCTCCGGAGTTAATAGAGCTGTTTAGCTGGAGCGAAGCGTGGTTTTTAAAAGTCACGGAGGGGTCTGCCATTCGTCGTATTGGCCACCTGCGCTGGCTGCGAAATATCGCCGTTGCGTTGGGTAATGCCCCCTGGGATGACGCTGTTATTCACGCGCTGGAAAGTCGCAGAGGTGAGCACCCAGTTCTCGACGAACACATAGACTGGGCGGTTGCTCAGCAAATCGAGAAGCGAAATGCCTGCGTAGTTGAGGTGCAGCTACCGAAGAAACAACGTTTGGTCAGGGTCATTGAGAAGGGTCTGCCGCGCGACGCTTAAGTCATCCACAGCTTGTGTATAAAAATAAAAACACATTGATATTCAAGAGGGAAAAAATCGTCAAGTGATCGCATTAACAATTTGAAATGATAATTAAACCAATAATTTCAAGCAGTTAAAATGATACTATTCACCCGGCGAAGTTTTTTGTATTCCAGGAATAATACCCAAACCTGTGGATAAGTCTGTTTACAAGAGTATGTCAATGACGAAACAAAACGTCCCCAACGCGATTATTCGTTGTGGATATTTTTATTGGGGTAAGAATTTGGAGCGGGAAACGAGACTCGAACTCGCGACCCCGACCTTGGCAAGGTCGTGCTCTACCAACTGAGCTATTCCCG
>PPYE01319604.1_pt1 | contig 160211 bp, 122 predicted proteins | sample 1559881 | NCBI WGS metagenome assembly PPYE01 (sample SAMN08240022, study PRJNA423297) | Human gut metagenome, whole genome shotgun sequencing project. | reverse complement strand
GAGGCTGATGTTTAAAAAGCAATTTGTTATATTCAATCTAAAATCTTATGTTTGGTGTAAATAGTATATAATTGCGTAAAAAAATTATCTCATTTAAATTAATTCTAGGTTTTTTTTACAAAGTTTTTTAATTCTACGTAAACTCTTAATATAGTCTATTGTTCAATAAATATATAAACGAATAAAAAAAGAATTTCATGAAAACAGTAGTAGATAAGGCAGATACAAGAGGTTATTTCGATCATGGATGGTTAAAAACTTATCACACTTTTAGCTTTGCTGATTATTATAACTACAAGAGAATGAATTTTGGTACATTGCGCGTATTGAACGACGATACTGTTGCCCCAAGTCGTGGATTTGATATGCATCCACATCAGAATATGGAAGTTATATCCATTCCATTGCAAGGATTTTTAACTCATGGAGATAGCATAGAAAACTCCAGAACAATCACTCCCGGAGATATACAAGTGATGAGTACGGGTAAAGGAATATTTCATAGTGAATATAATGGTAGCGATACTGAAACATTAAAATTCCTACAAATATGGGTATTTCCAAGTGTTAAGAATACAGACCCGATTTACAAAGATTACGATATACGGAGAATACTTAAAAGGAATCATTTAGGATTAATCATCTCGCCAGACGGAGAAGCTCCTGCATCTATAAAACAAAATGCCTGGTTTTCCATGGGAACATTTGATGCCGGTCAAAATATTGATTATAAAGTACATGATGAGGGAAATGGAGTATATATATTTATTATAAAAGGAGAAATAGGAGTTGCAGGAGAACATTTGGAAACAAGAGATGGAATTGGTATATGGGAGACTGATGAATTTCAAATCAATGTAACGTCTGAATCAGAATTATTATTGATGGAAGTACCGATGCTAATATAAAATAACTTTCTAGTCTTAATAAACCCTTTCAAAAAGTTACTAACCCAGCTGGGATTGAAATCCCGGGCTGGGATTAAATATCTCCTCAATGCTAAATTCACTCTATTACTTTATTATAAATAAACAGCTCCATGACATCTCTCCTCCGTCATAATAAGAGTATATTGATAATTTTGTATACAATGAAAGACAATTTCCCATCATGATAAACAATTTTATTTATATATGAATATATTCTTCCGGCATTTACCCATCCCTTCCAACTCCATAGGGTAACAAAAAGAATCTATATGTTGAGACTTTCAATATATTTGTGTATTTTTGCGTCCTTCAAATAGTTAACTAAAATAAGATATATAATAAGATATGTTCGATAATTTAAGTGACAGACTTGAGAGGTCGTTTAAAATTTTAAAAGGTGAAGGTAAAATCACTGAGATTAATGTAGCTGAAACACTTAAGGATGTAAGAAAAGCACTCTTAGATGCTGACGTTAATTATAAAGTTGCTAAAAATTTCACTGACAGAGTAAAAGAAAAAGCTCTTGGCCAAAATGTACTTACAGCAGTAAAGCCAAGTCAATTAATGGTAAAAATCGTTCATGATGAACTTGCAGAATTGATGGGCGGTGAAACAAGCGACATAGATCTTAAAAATAATCCAGCAATCATCTTAATGTCCGGTTTACAGGGCTCCGGGAAAACAACATTTTCCGGAAAACTTGCCAGGATGCTGAAAACTAAACGAAATAAAAGACCTTTGCTGGTTGCGGGCGACGTATATCGTCCTGCTGCTATTGAACAGCTAAAAGTATTAGGAGAACAAATTGATGTTCCGGTATACAGCGAACCGGAAAATAAAAATCCGGTAGAAATTGCAAAAAATGCAATTAAAGAAGCAAAAGCTAAAGGATATGATCTTGTCATAGTTGATACAGCGGGACGTTTAGCTATCGATGAGCAAATGATGAATGAAATTGCTGCTGTAAAAGCAGGAATTAATCCTGATGAGATTTTATTCGTTGTAGACTCTATGACCGGACAAGATGCAGTTAATACTGCTAAAGAGTTTAACGACCGCCTGAATTTTGACGGAGTAGTATTGACTAAACTTGATGGTGACACACGTGGTGGAGCGGCTCTTTCAATTCGGTCAGTTGTAAACAAACCCATAAAATTTGTAGGTACCGGTGAAAAACTGGATGCGATTGATCAATTCCATCCACAACGTATGGCAGACCGTATTTTGGGAATGGGAGATATTGTGTCTCTGGTAGAACGTGCTCAGGAACAATACGATGAAGAAGAGGCCAAACGCCTGCAAAAGAAGATAGCCAAAAATCAATTTGACTTTAATGATTTCATGTCTCAGATACAGCAAATTAAAAAAATGGGTAATCTGAAAGACCTGGCATCTATGATTCCTGGTGTTGGTAAAACTATAAAAGATATGGATATTGATGATGATGCTTTTAAAAGCATAGAAGCTATTATTAACTCCATGACCTTGAAAGAGCGTAGTAACCCTGAAATATTGAACGGCTCGAGAAGGTCAAGAATTGCCAAAGGCAGTGGAACAAGCATACAAGAAGTAAACCGTCTTATAAAACAATTTGACCAGACTCGTAAAATGATGAAAATGGTGACAAGTAGTAAAGCATCTAAAATGATGCCTAAAATGAAAAGATAATCTATAATCCAATTAACCAATTATGACTTTAATTGACGGAAAATCCATTTCAGAGCAAATTAAACAGGAAATAGCAATTGAAGTTGCTCAAATCGTTGTAAATGGAGGCAAACGTCCTCATCTGGCAGCCATTCTGGTAGGACATGACGGAGGAAGCGAAACATATGTTGCAGCAAAGGTGAAAGCATGTGAAGTATGCGGATTTAAGTCTACTTTAATCAGATATGAAGAAAATGTAACTGAAGAAGAACTTTTGAATAAAGTTAAAGAACTTAATCTGGATGAAGATATAGACGGATTTATTGTCCAATTACCTCTTCCTAAACATATATCTGAGCAAAAGGTGATTGAAACAATTGATTACAGGAAAGATGTAGATGGATTTCACCCTATAAATGTTGGCCGTATGTCTATAGGGCTTCCTTGTTATATATCTGCCACTCCAAATGGCATTCTGGAACTCTTAAAGCGTCACGAAATAGAAACCTCCGGAAGAAAATGTGTAGTTTTAGGCAGAAGCAATATAGTAGGCAAGCCTATGGCGATGTTAATGATGCAAAAATCTTATCCGGGAGATGCTACAGTTACAGTATGTCACAGCAGATCCAAAGATTTGGTAAAAGAATGTCAAGAAGCGGATATTATTATTGCAGCTCTCGGACAACCTAATTTTGTAACTGCCGAAATGGTAAAAGAGGGTGCAGTAGTTATTGATGTAGGTACTACACGTGTTCCTTCAGATAAGACTAAGTCAGGATTCAAACTTACCGGTGATGTCAAATTTGATGAAGTTGCTCCAAAATGTTCTTTTATCACTCCGGTTCCTGGCGGTGTAGGTCCTATGACAATTGTCTCTTTAATGCGTAATACTTTATTAGCCGGCAAAAAAGAGATTTATTCTTAAAAATACAGCTCTGGGAATAATTTCTTAACAAGCTTTCCAATACATAAGAAATTATTCTCAGATATAAACACCTCTGTTTCTACCTGTAGATTTTTTCCACAAACAAAAACAAACTACCACAGACACAACAATTTAGCATGAGATTTTTAGTCCTCCTACACTTCATAGTAATATCTGTTTGCATTTATACACAGGAGATCCCTGAAAAAATAACACTACTTTTTGTGGGGGATTTAATGCAGCATAAAGGACAAATTGACGCGGCAAAAACCTCAACCGGATATGACTATTCAGATTGCTTCAAATACGTCAAAAATGAAATAAGTAAAGCTGACATAGCTATTGGAAACCTGGAAGTCACTTTGGGTGGAAGACCTTATACCGGTTATCCGATGTTTAGTGCTCCCGATGAATATTTATATACAATTAAAGAAGCCGGCTTTGATGTGCTACTTACAGCAAATAACCATTGTCTCGACAGAAGGAAAAAAGGACTGGAAAGAACAATATTAATGCTGGATTCTTTAAAGATACCATACCTTGGAACATATCGTAATAAGGAAGAACGCGAAAAAAATTATCCACTTCTAATATGCAAAAACGGATTTAAGATTGCTCTTCTTAATTATACTTATGGCACTAATGGAATAAAAGTGGAACCTCCCAACCTTGTAAACTATATAGATAAGGAAGAGATGGCAAAAGATATACAGAAAGCACGCGCTATGCGTCCCGATCTTATTATTGCATGTATGCATTGGGGAAATGAGTATAAATCATTAGCAGATAAAATTCAAAAAGAGATGGCAGACTGGTTATTATCTCAAGGGGTAAACCATATAATAGGCGCTCACCCACATGTATTACAACCTATGGAAATCAGAAATCAGTCTCATTCGTTAGATCAGAATATTGTTGTTTATTCTTTGGGGAATTTTATATCAAATATGTCTACCAGACGAACAGACGGAGGAGCTATATTTAAACTTGAGTTAACCAAAATAAATAATATTACGAAAATTTTAAATTGCAGTTACTCTTTAACTTGGACTTCCAGGCCAGCTCTTAGTAAAAAGAAGAATTATATAATATACCCTGTTACCGGCAAAAGGGATAGTATGAATGTAGAAGAGATTAAGTGCTTGAATATCTTCACTAAAGATGCAAGAGAATTGTTGGATAAACACAATAGAGGGATAGACGAATATATTTTTGAATAAAATATCGACTAAATTATTTGGAGTATAAAAGATAATATCTATCTTTGCAACGCTTTTGGAAAGCACCTAATATGGTGGACGTAGCTCAGCTGGTTAGAGCGTCGGATTGTGGTTCCGAAGGTCGTGGGTTCGAGCCCCATCTTCCACCCTTCTTTATATAGACTTAAAAAAACAAAAAAGCTTCCTTAATCGGAAGCTTTTTTGTTTTTCAAATTAGTAAAACTCTTCTTTTTCTTTCGGTAAATTCTTTTATATTCCTTATCCGGGTTTTCGTGAAACTCATTAATAATTTCCTTTACGCCAATTATTTCAAAACGTTTGAAGTTGTAACTACGAAATCGATAATTAACTGTAGGGCGGGACATTCCTTTTTCATACATAAATTTGTAAAACTCTTCTTTATTCTTTATTGAGTTCCATAATTTCCTTTTATCTCTTGGAATAGTTACTCCATATTCATTCAGAATTGATGTAATTCCTTCATATTCCCATAAATAGAATCCCATGTAGCTGAACCTGCGGTAAACACTTGCCTGACAAAGCCCATTTAATTGAAATATTTTTTTCAGTTTAGCTTTTTCATCTTTCGGCATGCTTTCCCAGAAATCTTTCAACACTATTTTTTTATTTTCATTGTTTGTATTCTCCATATTTTATATTAAAATTGTATCTTTAATTACAAATGTAGTTATAACTCAATAATTTCAAGAAACACAACTCAACAAAATGCATTTTCAAGTCATAATTTAGAATCGATACAAATATGATTAGTTTTAATTATCAGGCAATAACCCGGTTACGTAAAATGTATAAAATTACATCCATCGAGTTAGCTGCTATCCTGAAGAAAAATCCGCGAACTATATCTGTCTGGGAGAATAGTCCGGATATAGACAAATTAAAAATCACAGTGGGAATAATTATTGAGATGTGCAATCATTTCGATTTACCTATTGACTTTTTCTTTCACAGTGATGTAAGTGCTGAAAAAAAGCAAACCGACGAACCCAACAAGCCGGCAAATCCTGTGAATTACCAGATGATGACAGATCTCCGAAATGATATTAAAGAGCAGCATGAAAAGCATATAGAAGACATTCAAGTACTGAATGAAAAGCTAAAAGAAAAAGAAATAGAACTGCTCAAATTACGTTACGAGAAAGACCTGGAGATAACAACGCTGCAACAAAAGCTTCAAGAACAAACAGAAAAAAATCGTTATGTAGCAGCAGAAAAGAAAGTTACCTATAAGAAATAGACATAAATAAGGTAATTTAAAAAGCTGCTTCTCCCCCAGCAGCTTTCTCATTTTTTTCAATACTTATCCTGCCTAAATTGCTTTCACTTCATTTTCCAACAGTTTACCGTCAATAAAATCTTTTATATTTTGCAAAGTTGTATTAGCTATATTATTCATAGCTTCTTTCGTGAAAAATGCCTGGTGGGAAGTTAGTATTACATTATTAAATGACAGCAAACGTGCCAATGTATCATCATCAATAATACGATCTGATTTATCCTCATAAAAGTATTCACTTTCCTCCTCATATACATCCAATCCGGCGTATCCCACTTTTTTCTTTTTCAATCCTTCAATCAATGCATCTGTATGAATAAGCTGCCCCCTTCCGGTATTAATAATCATCACTCCATCTTTCATTTTATTTATGGAATAATCATTTATTAAATATTTGGTTGCTTCAGTGAGAGGAACATGTAAAGAAATTATATCCGAGTTATGATAGATTTCATCCAAAGTTGTATATATCACCTGATTTTCACAAGCAAAGTCTTCATCGGGATATATATCGTATGCTAAAATATCCATGCCAAATCCTCTTAATATCTTAATCAATATTTTTGCAATCTTTCCTGTACCTATAATGCCTGCTGTCTTACCATACATATCAAACCCCATTAACCCATTCAGGGAAAAATTTCCATCCCGGGTTCTCCAGGTTGCACGGGGGATTCTGCGATTTAATGAAAGCATCAGAGCAACTGTATATTCTGCTACGGCATAGGGTGAATAGGCAGGAACACGAACTACCGGAAGTTTATCTTTTGCAGCTACAAGATCAACATTATTGAAACCAGCATTTCGCAAAGCCAGAATCTTTACTTTATTATTTACTAAAGCATTTATTACTTCCGCATCTGCCGTATCATTCACAAAAATGCAAACTGCATCTGCATCCTTGGTCAAAACAATATTATTTACATTTAAATGTCCTTTGTAATATTTAATATCAAATCCGTATTTCTCATTTACTTTATTAAATGATTGTTCATCATAAGGCTTTGTTCCAAAAAAAGCAATAGTAAAGTCCATAATATTTTCTTTTAATTGAAAAACAAATAGTAGATATTGAATGTTGACAGGAGATAAAAAATAATAGTAAGAAAATTCGGTTTCTTAGGGGCACAAACACAACTTCGCAATGCTTTCCAGCATTTGCTTAATCTTGTTTATACAGTTAAAGAAGAAACACGACTTAGGAGTAGTGACAATCAGAAAGCATATTATTATGTCTTTAATATTGGCAATAACAATAGGGTTATCATTGTATCTGATGATGATGTTAACGCTCCTATTATCGCGTATTCAAAAGAAGGTAGTTATTATCCGGAAAACTTACCGGATAATTTTATAACATGGACGGAAAGCGTTGAATTAGGAATGGGTGAAGGCTGGGTGAAAGTGTAAAAAAAATATGTGATAAAACTGGAGATAAAATAGTACTAATCTTATAAATATCCTAATTAAAGCTCCATTTTAATTTTATGAACTTTATTTATATTCAATCTATCCTCAAATAATATAGAAGTATGTGTTTCGATTCGTTTCTGATTATCATACGTTGAATATTAAATCATTCAATAAAGAATAAATATAATATCTCAAAAGTTATAAAATAAACAGTTTCTAATGAAACATATAGATTCAAATTATATAATACTACATTGGAAATAAACACCAAAACAATTGCCGATACTTAATTAAGTACTACCTTTGCACCTAAACATAAATTACTCATGAGTTATGAACAAAAGATTCTTGACAGTTACCTTATTACTAATCGTTTCAATCACAACTTTTGCCGGAGGTATTCTAACCAACACCAATCAAAATATTGCTTTTCTTAGGAACCCGGCCCGGGATGCTTCTATTCAGATAGATGCAGTATATTCTAACCCGGCAGGATTAGCTTTTTTAAAAGACGGATTCCATATCTCATTCAATGGCCAAAGTGCTTTTCAAACACGTACTATAATATCCGAATTCGGATTATTTGAATATACAGGCAGCAAAACAAAAGAATATGAAGGAAAAGCATCTGCTCCTTTTATTCCTAGTTTACAAGCTGCTTATAAAAAGGGGAATTGGACATTTTCCGGAAGTTTTGCAGTAACCGGTGGAGGTGGGAAAGCAACCTTTGATAAAGGCTTAGCTTCATTTGATTCCAAGGTAATGGCAAAGATATACGCAGAATCAATGGGTACAATTACTCCTGATAAATACCAAATCAATAGTTCTATGACCGGCCGACAATTTATTTATGGATTGCAGTTAGGAGCTACTTATAAAATTTTCGATTACCTGTCCGTATTTGGTGGATTAAGAATGAACTATGTAAGCAATGGTTATGAAGGTTATCTGTATGCTGACATGCCTCTTCCTGAAAATAACAGCAAAAGACTTGTCGAAATGAAACTGGATTGCGACCAGACAGGTTGGGGAGTAACTCCTATAATTGGGGTAGACTTTAAAATGGGAAAATTCAACGTCGGTGCTAAATATGAATTAAAAACAAACCTAAATGTAGAGAACAAAATGAAGGAAAACTCCACCGGACTTGCTGATTATGATGATGGAGTTAACACACCCCATGATATCCCCAGTTTACTGACTTTAGGAGTATCTTACGAAATACTTCCCGTATTAAGAGCTTCTATAGGATATCATCATTTCTTTGATACACACGCCAAAATGGCAAATAATAAGCAAGAGTACCTGAGTGGAGGAACCAATGAATATTTAGGTGGAATAGAATGGGATATAAATAAATGGGTACAAATCAGTGCAGGTATGCAGCGTACCAAATACGGTTTGGGAGATGGATTTATGTCCGACCTTAGTTTTACAACCAGTTCTTACTCATATGGCTTTGGCGCAGGATTTAATTTGGCTAAAGACTTAAAACTAAATGTAGCTTACTTCTTCACAGATTACGAAGATTACACCAAAGTATCTGACAACTATAATGGAACGGGGCAAAAAGGGACAGATATTTTCAGTCGTACAAACAAAGTTTTTGGTATCGGTTTAGACTATAGATTTTAACACTCTATCAAATCCTGTGATGGCTTTACTTATGATTTAAAAAGAATATGTATCTTTGTCACCGTTTGTGAAGTATGTATCACCGTGTGCTTGAACACCACGTAAAAAACAAGAAAGATGAAAAATAAAGTATCAGTGCCCTTCATGCTGTTGGGAATACTATTCTGTGTATGTCTCATAGCATCCAATCTTTTAGAGGCTAAAGTAGTTCAAATCTGGGGAATTACAGCAACGGCAGGTTTAATAGTTTTCCCTATCTCTTACATCATCAACGACTGTATCGCAGAAGTATGGGGCTTTAAAAAGGCCCGTTTAATTATCTGGAGTGGATTTGCTATGAATTTCCTTGTAGTAGGTTTTGCTCAGCTAGCCGTGTTGCTTCCTGCTGCACCTTTTTGGGAAGGAGAAGAAGGATTCAATTTTGTATTCGGTATGGCTCCCCGTATCGCAGCAGCTAGTTTTACTGCCTTTCTCGTCGGTTCTTTCCTCAATGCCTATGTAATGAGTAAGATGAAACTACGCTCAAAAGGGAAAAACTTTTCTTTCCGTGCTATCGTCTCTACACTTGCCGGTGAAAGTGCCGATTCCATCATTTTCTTTCCGATAGCCTTTGGTGGACTGATCCCTATAAGAGAATTGCTGATCATGATTGCCACACAAGCAGTTTTAAAATCACTTTATGAAGTTATTATACTTCCTATTACTATCCGTGTAGTAAAATACATCAAAAAAGTAGATGGAAGTGATGTATACGACGAGAATATCTCCTACAATATTCTTAAAATAAAAGATATTTGATTATGAATAAGAATATAGCATTGGTGGTTTTTAGTGGAGGACAAGATTCTACCACCTGTCTCTTTTGGGCTAAAAAGCATTTTGAAAAAGTGTTTGCCCTAACCTTTTTATATGGACAGAAACATATAAAAGAAGTAGATATAGCAAGACAGATAGCTGAGAAAGCCGGGATAGATATCAAAATAATGGATGTGTCTTTCATTTCACAACTGTCCAGTAATTCTCTTACTGACTCTTCCATTCTGATGGATCCGGAAAAACCTGTAGATTCCTTACCGAATACTTTCGTACCGGGACGTAATTTGTTTTTCTTAAGTATAGCTGCTGTCTATGCCCGTGAAAAAGGTATCAATCATATTGTAACCGGAGTTTCGCAAACTGATTTCAGTGGTTATCCTGATTGTCGGGATGCATTTATTAAATCATTAAATGTAACTCTCAATCTTGCAATGGAAGAAGAGTTTATTATCCACACTCCTCTTATGTGGATTGATAAAGCGGAAACATGGAAGCTAGCCGACGAACTTGGAGTTTTCGACTTAATACGTACGGAAACTTTAACTTGCTACAACGGTATACCCGGGGATGGCTGTGGAAATTGTCCAGCATGTACATTAAGACGGCAGGGACTTGAAGAATATCTATCTTATAAAAAATAATTATTAAGCACTAAAGTATATATCCAAATATGTCCGAATTAAAAGATCAACTCTCTCTGCTTGGGAACCAAACAGAATACAAACAAGACTATGCTCCCGAAGTTTTAGAAGCATTTGATAATAAACATCCTGAAAATGATTATTGGGTACGTTTCAACTGCCCTGAATTTACCAGCCTATGCCCTATTACCGGACAACCTGATTTTGCAGAAATACATATCAGTTATCTACCTGATGTAAAAATGGTCGAGAGCAAAAGTTTGAAGTTATATTTATTTAGTTTTCGTAATCATGGTGCTTTTCACGAAGATTGTGTAAACATCATCATGAAAGACCTTATTAAACTAATGAATCCTAAATACATTGAAGTAACTGGTATATTCACACCTCGGGGAGGTATTTCCATTTATCCTTATGCAAATTACGGAAGACCGGGAACGAAGTATGAGAAGATGGCGGAGAAAAGACTAGAATCATTTACGATTTGACTATTTACGATTTACGATTGAAGTTACTTTAATAGATTTATTTCAAGAAACTATGGCTTTCTCGAATTATAATTATTTATTAAGTTGAAATCATAAACAGAATATTTGTAGATAGTAAATACAATAACTAATTTCAATCGTAAATCGTAAATGTCAAATCGTAAATATCTTCAGTCTAACTCCAACCCAAACTCTTCCCTAAGCTTTAACAAACCCGGATTCTTCTGACTCATCATCTGGAAACGTTCCACACGTCCGTATGCGCGCACATTCTCAGTGGCTTCACTTACACGGATTGTCATAGTTATTTTCCGATTACGAAGTTTGGTTCGCAAATAATTCTGGATAGAACCGATGAGATTCCGCATATAATTTTCGACATATTCATTGTCTACCAATACTTCAAAAATAGTATCATTCAACAACTTCAATTTCATATTCATCATCCGGCCTGCGGTAGCTTTTTCTTCTATTGGCAGTTGCGCAGCAAACTCTCTCCAATAATAATACAGATCATTTTCATTGAACATATAGTCTTTGTCAATATCTGCATGTTCTGGTGGAGTCTGAACGGCATTATTTTGTTTGCTTGCCTCTTCCTTATGAATCGGTTTTTTTATAGACAAACCCAGATTACCGGCTTTGACTACAGGTATTTTTTTCTCCTCAACTGCTTCCTTCTTTATTGGATTGGTATAAGCAGGAGTCACTGATTCTCTAACAATATTCTGCGCTGTTGCCGGAGGAGAATACTGCTGGGCAGGCTGTTGAGGAGATACAGATTGCTGTTGAGATACAGGCTGTTGTTGTACATTTTGTTGTGCCACAGGAGGTGTTTGAACACCTTGTCCATTTCCTTGTCTTTGTTGCTGTACATTCAGCTTGTTAAATACCGGTTTTATTACTTGTTCAGGGCTACGCCCATGAGGGATATCTTCTGATTCTGCTGTTAATTGAGATAATTGAATCAAGGTAATTTCAACCAATAACCGTTTATTCTTACTGGCACGGTAATTCAGATCACAATCATTACACAATTTCATCGCACGGAAAAGAAACTGCTGTGGGCACTTTTGTGCTTGTTGCTGATATCTGTCTCTGATACTGGCACCTACTTCCAGCAATGAAAGGGTTAGCGGGTCCTTGCTTACCAGTAAATCACGGAAGTGTGAAGAAAGACCTGTTATAAAATGGCTGCCGTCAAACCCCTTATTTAGAATATCATTAAAGATGAGCATAGCATCGCTTACTTTATTTTCGAGCAAGCAATCAGTGAGACGGAAATAATATTCATAATCCAGAACGTTCAGATTATCAATTACATTTTGATAAATGATATTTCCGCCGGTAAAGCTTACTACCTGGTCAAAAATAGAGAGTGCATCACGCATCCCACCATCTGCTTTCTGTGCAATAACATTCAATGCCTCAGGCTCGGCATTTATTCCTTCCTGAGAAGCAACATATTGCAAATGTTCTACCGTATCATTTACACTGATCCGGTTGAAGTCGTATATCTGACAGCGGGATAAGATAGTGGGAAGTATCTTATGCTTTTCTGTAGTTGCAAGAATAAAAATAGCATGATGAGGCGGTTCTTCCAATGTCTTCAGGAATGCATTAAATGCTTGTTGAGAAAGCATGTGTACCTCATCAATAATATAAACTTTGTATTTCCCAATCTGAGGCGGTATGCGCACCTGCTCTATCAGGGAACGAATATCCTCTACTGAATTGTTGGAAGCAGCATCGAGTTCATGTATATTATAAGACCGTTGTTCGTTAAATGCACGGCATGATTCGCACTCGTTACAAGGTTCACCTTCGGTAGTCGGACTAAGACAATTTATTGTTTTGGCAAAGATACGTGCGCAAGTTGTCTTCCCTACCCCACGAGGTCCGCAGAAAAGGTAAGCATGTGCAAGTTTATGTGTAGCAATTGCATTTTTAAGTGTAGTTGTCAGAGCCCTTTGTCCTACGACCGATTGAAATGTGGAAGGACGATATTTACGGGCTGATACAATATAGTTTTCCATATTCGGGAATCTTCTTATTATCTGTTTCTGCAAATGTACAATTTATAAATGAAGAGGAAAAGAGAAGGGTAAAATATATAAAGTTAAAGTCTGCATAAGTTTATTATTTTACTTCTATTACAGCCATTTCTGTGTTTTTTTTCGTAAGTTTGCATTGCATAATTAACGGTTATCAGGTATGGATAAATTAAAAAGTCTCTGGCATTTTATCGGCAAGAATAAATACGTGCTTGCAATCGGATTATTTGTTCTTGTTGTAGGTTTTCTGGATGAAAATAACCTGGTCAAACGGTTTAAGAATAAACAGGAGATAAATACACTTAAAAGAGAAATTAAAAAGTATCAGGCGGATTACGATAAGAGCACCGAACGTCTGAACGAACTTACAACTAATCCCGATGCTTTGGAAAAGATTGCGCGCGAAAATTACCTGATGAAAAAACCCAACGAGGATATTTACGTATTCGAACAATGATGAAAAAATATCAATCTGTTATTTTTATTATAGGAGGAATATTGACTGTGGCAGGAGCAGCAACTCATATCACCGGCTGGGTGCTATCTCCGTATATCTATACTGTAGGCGCAATAATGGTAGCTGTCATTCAATTTATTGACGGATATCATGGAGACAGCTTTATAATCAAACGACTGCGTAAGCAGCAAATTTTCGGAGCGTTATTACTTCTACTCACATCTTTATTTATGTTTACCACCCGGCATAATGAATGGATAGTTTGTCTTTCTATTGCTGCTGTGCTCGAATTATATACTGCTTTCCGCATTCCTCAGGAGATGGAAAAAGAAAAGAACAGGTAAAAAACCAAACGAGAATATATATAATCCGTCATTTCAGGTTTAGATCAGAACTTATTTATTAAACTATTTTTCAGAAGAAATTACTCATAACTACAATCAAATCTGAAACGACTCTAATTTTATAACTATTGCAATGCGAACATTCTTAATAACAATGTTTTTCGCTATTTGCGTAAATACATTATCAACCCAAATGCCAGAATCATTAAAAGTAAAAGAATATACACTTAGTAACGGTTTGACTGTTTGGTTAAATGAAGATCATACCCAACCTAAAATCTTTGGAGCAGTAGTAGTAAAAGCTGGTTCGAAAGACAGTCCCAACACCGGTATAGCCCATTACTTTGAGCATATCATGTTTAAAGGTACCGACAAAATCGGTACAACGGACTATGCTGCAGAAAAAATAATATTGGACTCAATCACCCAGAAATACGATCAATTGGCTGCAACAAAAGATAAAAAGCTAGCAAGTGATATTCAGAACCAGATAAATGAGCTTAGTATAAAAGCTGCAGACTACGCAATACCTAATGAATTTGACAGACTTATATCAAAATATGGAGGCAGCCAATTAAATGCCGGAACTTCTTATGATATGACTGTTTACTTTAATGAATTCTCTCCCCAATATATCGAACAGTGGGCTATGATTAATAGCGAGCGACTTATCAACCCTGTTTTTCGCCTGTTCCAAAATGAATTGGAAACAGTATATGAGGAAAAAAACATGTATAGTGATTTCATGGGAGCCCTTGCCATGGAAAAAGTGATGGAACGATATTTCTATCCTCATCCTTACGCATATCCCATAATAGGAAGTACGGAGTATCTTAAAAATCCCCGGATTTCACAGATGCAACAGTTCTTTGAGGAGTATTATGTAGCTTCTAATATGGGGCTTATATTAAGCGGCGATTTTAAAAGTGAGGACATACTTCCCATATTGGAAAAGAATTTCTCGCACATAAGGAAAGGAGAAATACCAAAAAAAGAAATAACAAGTGTTCCAGCATTCAACGGAAGGGAAACTTTCAAAATAAAATTTCCAATACCTGTTGTAAAGATAATGGCACTTGGTTTCAGGGGTGTTCCTGCAAATCATAAAGACAAAGTTGCACTAAACATTGCAATCAGGCTTCTTAATAATGATAATGGCACCGGATACTTAGACCAATTATCCGTCAACCGTAAAGTCATGGCTGCATTTTCTTTCAATGAAAGTTTAAATGAAGCCGGGATATTAGGTGTAGCCGTTATTCCCAAACTTATATTTCAAACTTATGGCTCTGCGGAAAAGCTTGTATGGAGGGAGATTGACAGAGTCAAAAACGGCGACTTTAGTGAGGAAATATTCCAAAGTCTTAAACTGGAACAAAAACGAAATTTCGAATCTTCACTTGAAGAAATTAAAACCCGCGCTAATGTGATGATGACTTTGTACTCGCAAGGTAAAAGCTGGAATGATTATCTTGAAGAAGTTAAAAGCATTGATGAACTAACAAAAGAAGATGTAATGGAAGCTGCAAAAAAATATCTTGCAGACAATTATCTATACATTAGTAAAAAGACCGGTAACTATCCTAAAAATGCACTTCCTAAGCCAGGCTTTAAACCCATTACACCTAAAAATGCCGAGGCGGTCTCCGAATTTGCAAAGGAAATGGAAAGTCTACCTATTCACAACGTTCCTCCACGTTTCATTGATTTCAACAAAGAGGCAGATATATCCCAACCGACTCCTTTAGTAACCGTATATGCTACTCCCAACCCTGTTAATGATATATTTACACTCAATATTTCATATGGTATAGGTAAACTGGAAAAACCAATACTTGCGCATTTAGCATCTTATCTGCATTTTCTGGGAACGGTTTCTATGCCTTTTAATGTGTTCAGGGAAAAACTCCAAATTCTTGGAAGTACATTAACTTTCGAAGCGGATGAGAAGAAGTTTACAGTACAAATATCCGGCTTTGATAAAAAGTTTAAAGAAACAATAGAACTCGTTGGAGACTTTTTGCTGCACGTTAAAGCCGATGAAAAACAAATAAAGCAGGTGATAGATGCGGAAAAGATAGCAGATAAAGCATTCTTTAAATCAAGTGATGAGGTAGCTGCAGCTCTCTTTGAGAAAATCAGGTTTGGAAACAAATCCCGCTTTTTGACCAAACTATCCTTATCCGAAGTGAAAAAGCTAAAAGGAGAAGATCTGCTTAATGTTTTTGAAGAGGTGAAGAAAACCGAATGTGAAATACATTATTGTGGCCAATTATCGCTGGAAGAGATAAATAAATACATAGGTGAAAATCTTAAAATTGACAGGATAGATAAACCGGCCTCCCTTTATTCCAGAGAATTACTTTCTTATGATAAACCTCTGATCTATTTCTTTAATGATCCTAAAGTATCTCAAAGTATTGTATACAGCTATGTCAAAGGAGATGCCGTGAAAGATGATTTTACCAGAAATACGGCTAAGCTATTTACCGGATACTTTGGTGGTGACATGTCTTCACTTATGTTTCAGGAAATACGCGAATTCCGATCATTTGCCTACAGGGTAAGAGCCAATTTTTATTATCCTCCTGCAATCCTTGAAGATAAGCCGGGTTATTTCATGTCCATGCTTTCTACGCAAAGCGACAAAACACTGGATGCATTAGGGGTTCTGGATTCACTGATCAAAAATATGCCATCCAAACCGGAAAGGATCAATAATAATCGCCAAAGTCTTTTAAACGAAGTCAACAACAGTTACCCTTCATTCAGGAAAATATCTTTAAGAATATCTGAATGGAAAAAGGAAGGTTATCATGACGATCCCAACAAATTATTAGTAAAGAACATTCAGCATATCCATATGCCGCAAATAGAAGATTTTTATAAGAAATATATCCAAAAGCGCCCTATCATATATATGATTGTAGGCGATAAAAAGAAGATCGATATGAAAGCTCTTGCTTCTTACGGAGAAATTGTTGAAGTGAAAAAGAAAGATATTTATAGATAACAGAGATCACTTCTCAACAACAAAATGACACCTTCCACAGTTATTTATTGATGTGAATCAGTAATTAAAATAATTAATAGTAGTTATCCTAGCGAAGCGATAAATTCTTTAACTACTGATTCAAATTGTTAATTGAAATATCTATTTTTGTAGTTTAAACTATATACATCAATATTTTATTGATATTTCGATCATATTGTGAAATTCCTTCACAGTATTAGTAAATAAAGAATAGTAGATCGGTTCGTAGCGTAAATAATTGTTATAAAAACGTATAAACATCGATTTGTAAAAGCCCCCGATCTTAACATTTAAACTTAAACAAATGGTAAATTACGGTTTTGTTAAGGTAGCATCTGCTATACCTACAGTACGGGTAGCAAACTGCAAATATAATGCTCAACGCATTGAAGGACTGATAGCAGTAGCTGAAGGAAAAGGTGTTCAAATTATATCTTTTCCCGAATTAAGCATTACAGCATATACATGTGGCGACCTCTTTGATCAGCAACTTCTTTTGGAGGAAGCAGAAATGGCCTTGATGCAGATCATGAACAATACAAGGCAAATGGATATCACTTGTATCGTAGGAATGCCTGTACAGGTAAACGCGGTATTATTTAATACTGCCGTAGTTTTCCAGAAAGGAAAAGTACTGGGAGTAATTCCTAAAACTTACCTGCCTAATTATAAAGAGTTTTATGAAAGACGATGGTTTACATCTGCTTTGGATTTAACGGAAGATACTATTCGCCTTTGCGGACAACTTGTGCCCATGAGTACAAATATGTTGTTCCATACAAAGGATACTTGTTTTGGAGTGGAGATATGTGAAGATTTATGGTCTCCTATTCCTCCCAGTAGCTTCCTGGCATTAAAAGGTGCCGAACTGATTTTTAATATGTCGGCAGATAATGAAGGAATAGCCAAACTTAACTATGTACATTCACTTGTCGCCCAACAATCAGCCCGTTGCCTGGCAGGCTATATATTTACTTCCTGTGGTTTTGGAGAATCTTCTACAGATGTGGTATTCGGGAGTAATGCAATGATCTACGAGAATGGAAGTCTTCTCACCGCTTCCGAACGTTTTAGTTTTGAAGAGCAACTGATCATTACAGAAGTTGATGTTGAACATTTAAGAGCTGAAAGGCGAATGAATACCACCTTCTCAGCCAGTATGGGACATCACTCCGGAAATCCGGCTATCCATATACAGGCAGAATTAAGCAATACTAAAGAATTAGAACTTACAAGGACTATCAATCCTCATCCTTTTATTCCTTATGGAAATGCACTGGATGAACGTTGCGAAGAAATATTTTCCATTCAGGTGGCAGGCCTGGCTAAACGTATTGTCCATATAAACTGTAAAACTGTAGTTATCGGTATTTCCGGTGGGCTGGATTCGACACTGGCCCTGCTTGTTTGTGTCAAAACATTCGATAAACTCAAACTTCCCCGAAATGGGATTATAGGGATAACTATGCCCGGATTCGGAACTACAGACCGAACTTATAATAATGCATTAAGCCTTATGAAGTCTCTTGGAATCACCATGAAAGAAATTAGTATTAAAGAGGCATGTATACAACATTTTAAAGATATCGGTCATGATATCAATGTACACGATGTTACTTATGAAAATGCACAGGCGCGGGAACGTACCCAGATACTTATGGATATTGCCAACCAGGTAAATGGTATCGTAGTAGGAACAGGAGACCTTTCAGAGCTTGCACTAGGTTGGGCTACCTATAACGGTGATCACATGTCAATGTATGGCGTTAATGCAAGCATACCTAAAACGTTGATCAAATATCTTGTTGAATGGGTGGCAGATCATGAAGTAGATTCAACTTCGAGCAATACGCTTCGCGACATAGCCAATACTCCGATTAGTCCGGAACTTATTCCTGCTAATGATGCCGGAGAAATAGATCAAAAGACAGAAAACCTGGTAGGTCCTTATGAATTACATGACTTCTTTATTTTCTATTTCCTGCGATATGGCTTCCGTCCCGCAAAAATATACTTCCTCGCTAATAAGGCATTCAGAGGTAAGTATGATAGTGATACAATTAAGAAATGGCTCACAACCTTTTTCCGTCGGTTCTTTAGTCAGCAATTCAAGCGTTCCTGTTTACCGGATGGTCCAAAGGTAGGTTCGATATCACTTAGCCCGAGGGGAGACTGGAGAATGCCAAGTGATGCCTCAGCAGACATGTGGATAAAAGAATGTGAAGAGTTATAGAAGTAAATCTCCTTATATCCAAAATAATATTTATTCTTTAATTACCGCCGGTAATGAAGATATGTGTGAGAGTGCCCCAAAAGTATAGTTGTCATCCCGGGGCCTGACCCGGGATCTTTACTGTAAGCTATAGAACAACAGATTGCGGCTCAAGTCCGCAATGACAGACGACTTTTTGGACACCTTCATATATTTTATATCCTCCCTACTCATCCTAAATATAAATCCTCAGACCGGATTAAAATATCCATATCATATAGGAACCTTTTAAATATCAAAATTCTCCATTTTTAATATTATTATTAAAGCAAAGCAACCCCACGTATACAATTTTAATAAATCTATTTACATAAACACCCTTCAATAGCTTGCTATAAATGACAATATCAATATTTAGCCTTATATTTAAAAACCAGAATATATTTTACATAATAAAAACAGAAAAGAAAACATAAAGACAATGAGTAAAATCGTTTTTATAAATCCTTCTATGGATAAAATCATTGGAAGTAAAGTGTGGGCTTCTCCATTGATCAGTGTTATGAAAGGTGGTAAAAATACCCCTATGCCTAAACTATCAGCAATGATTTTAGCTGCAATTACTCCGGAAAAACACTCTTTTGTATATATTGATGATGAGTTTGAAACAATCGAGTATGATGAGATAGAGGCTGACCTGATAGCCATCACATCGATGACAGTGCAATCCAGCCGCGCATACCAAATAGCAGGAGAATTCAGGAAAAAAGGCATTCCGGTAGTTATAGGTGGTATTCATGCTGCTGTGAGAAGTGATGAAGTTGCCAGACATTGTGATGCAATTATGATAGGTGAAGGAGAGAATACATGGCCTGCCTTATTGGAAGATTTTGAAAAAGGAGAATTGAAGAAGATTTATAATGCAAAAGATTATCCACCTGTTGAAGAACTGGTAAGTCCCAGAGTAGATATTATAAAACATGACCGCTATCTGATGTATCCCATCCAGGCAACAAGAGGCTGCCCGAATAGTTGCGACTTTTGCTCCATCAAATATTCAAGTGGACACAAATACAAAATGAAACCTGTAGAGCAAGTTGTAAAAGAAATACAGGAATACGAAAAATATAATGACGGAGGTATTGCCGGAGCACTAAAAAAAGCATACTTCTTTGTAGATGACAATCTGTATGTCAACCGGGAATATACCAAACAGTTATTCATTGCTATGAAAGATTTGAATATCACCTGGGATGGACAAGGTACTCTTAACACAGCTCATGATGATGAAATATTGCAATTAATGGCAGAAAGCGGATGCAGAAGCTTTAGTTTCGGTTTTGAATCGGTTTCACCGGAAAGTTTGAAAGAAGCTAACAAACCTAAACATAATAAAGTAGAAGATTATGTTACTGCAATTAATAATGTGCAAAAATATGGTATTATTGCAGGAGGTTATTTTGTATTAGGCTTTGATAGTGATGGTGTCGACGTATTCGAGAATACGGCAAAATTTGTGCAAGATGCCAATCTGATTCAGTTGGTTTTTAACATGCTTACTCCTTATCCGGGTACTAAATTGTATGACAGAATACAAGGTGAAGGCAGAATATTCAATAGAAGCTGGGAGTTTTATAATGCATTCTCATGTGTATACACTCCTAAGAAAATGTCTGCAACTGATCTACAGCTAGGCTACTATTGGGCCGCTGCAGAAGCAATGACTCTGGAACATATAAAGAAAAGTTTCGCAAACTTTTGGAAAAATGGTCCCTGGAAAACAAATCCGCCACTTAAACCTATCGAAAGAATAGCTTTAATTTACCTGGGTATAAGACTGAGATTAAACGGGCTTGGAAAATATCAAAAATTCTTGTTTTGGGTTGCCAGACAAAAAAATGCAGCGGATTTCAGATCAATTGTCTGGGCAATGATGAGACATGAAATTTCTACGCAAATCCCCTCTTATACATATTATAATCCGGCACGGAAAAAGGATAAAAATACCAAAACTAAGGCTGCATAAATACAGGATACCACTGGTGGACACTACATACATACCACTGGTGGACACTACATACATACCACTGGTGGACACTACATACATACCACCGGTGGACACTACATACATGCCACCGGTGGACACTACATACATGCCACCGGTGGACACCATATAGAGTCCACCAGTTGGATAAATAACTTACAGAAGATAAATTTGTGTCTGTCTAATTTTACTATAGTATACCAAAAATACCCAACATTCCCGATTCGTCTAGCTCTCTTTTGTATATCTTCCTATTTCCTAGAGTATGATCTCTACCACAATCACTAAACATACAATCCCAATAGTATAATTAATAAACAAGTAAAACCAGAACAGACACTGCCGGAATGATCTAATTAAAATGTTACTACTACTTTATAAGTCATTTTACTTCCGGCACTTGAAACGCTCACTAAATAAATGCCCTGATCTACTGCTCTTTCTGTTATTTCATTTATTTCTCCTTTATCAATAATCTTACCCGATACGGTTGATATGGTATATGTACAAGCTTCAACGGGCAAAATATAAATTTTACCACTTTCGCAATACACTCTAGTCATATTTTTACTATTTTCATTCACAGCGCTTGGAGGAGTAATGATAGTCGGATTAGTTTTACATGCTTCATCACCTTTTAACTGAGGATAGCCGGCACTTGAAATAACACAATAGACTGCACCCTCCGGCACTTCGATAAACCTGAATTTGCAACCGTTTTCTTTCAAATAAGCTATCCCTTCTTCCAAAGGTTCGGAAGCACCTTCTACATACCAGGAAAAAGTCGGGTATACCCCCTCCGGGAAAAAGTAAGAACCGGCCCCTTTTTTGGATACGTACCATTTACTCAGATCAATAATATCATCAGTAGTGTAAGTATCTTCAATAATATATTCGACTAATTGAGGCGTATAATATAATGAAAATGGACCTTCAGGTAAATCATTCAAGTACATTTTATTGTAATAACACGTAAGTTCCAAACCAGTAAGCGGTTGTTCGGGAAGAAGTATGGAAGTAAGTTGATTGTAGCTGCAATCCAACTCTATCAGATTGACATATTTACTTACATCCAATGTTTTTAGATTTGCACTTACACAAATCAGATGGGTAAGTGAAGTTCCGTTATCAGGTAATATAAATTCTTCCAGAGAAGAACATGTATGAGCACTTAACTTTTGAAGAGTCGAACAATTACTTACATTCAAAGCTGTAAGTGATTCGTTGTAATTACAATTAAGCTCTTCTAATTTGTTTTCTCCGGCAGGTAATATCAGAGTTGTTAAAGTGGTATTTCGACTACAGATTAATGTCGTCAGTTCAGTAAAAGCGCTAACATCTAATCCGGGCAATTTATTCGAATCAAGGTTTATTGACCTCAATTTTCCTTTTTCTTCCGGGAGAAGAATTGAGGTTATATTTTTACTGCTTGAGCATTCAATCACTTCAAGTCCGGACGCAGGTGTAAAATCAGCGGTACGCAAATTCCTGTTAGAGATGACAACTCTCTGAACGTCTTCCGGATTTTCCGTATAAACGGTAATAAGCCCTGTTGAGATACCATTCATTGTTTTACCCGTATTAGAAATAATCGCATCTGATTTACTTTCTCCCCAATCTATCCTGACGGGAACCTCTCCCTCAGCCGCATATAGTTTAATACTTATATTTGCATTAGCGGTTGTGGTAAATGTCATTACCGGTTTATAGTCAATTCCCTTTTCAATTGTTATGGCATTGGTTTTACATGCTTCCGCACCTGAAAGATAAGGATATCCGGTATGAGAAATCACACAATATACTTGCTCCTGAGGAGTCTCCGTAAACTGAAATTTGCATCCGTCAATTGTCTTATAAATTTCTTCTTCAACCAGAGGAGTAGAATTGCCAACTTCATACCAGGTAAATGTCGGCATCATACCATCGGCATTATAATTATAACCAACGCCTTTTTTGGAAATATACCAGGCACTGAGGTCTATTATATCACTTGTTGTATACGTTTCGTTAATTGTGTATTCTACTCTTTGAGGGGTATAGTAACAAGTAAACGGGCCTTCGGGCAGATCATTCAGGTAAAAATAATTATCTGAGCAGTCTACTGAAAATCCGGCTTTCGGATCAGCAGGTAAATTTATACTACTTAACTTATTAAAAGTACAATCGAGGTTTTTAAGATTAACATATTTACTAATATCAAGGGAAGTAAGATTCATCTCTACACAAGATAAATCCGTCAATGAGTTACCATCTTCCGGCAATACAAAGTTTTCCAGGGCGGCATAAGAACGTCCGCTAAATTTTTGAAGTTCGTTGCAAGTACTCAAATCAAGGCTTACAAGGGTCGCATTGTATTCACCCGTAATCTCACGTAAATGATTAATCTCAGCCGGAAGTGTAACTGTAGTAAGATTTGCATTGCGGCTAAAAATTAATTTCGTCAGGTTTACATACTTACTGACATCAAGGCTAGTTAAGTTGTTAGAACTTACATCAAGTGTTTGTAAATTATTCGCTTCTTCGGGAAGGATGGTGGAAGTTATTCCCGTATTGCTTGAACATTCCAGAATGGTAAGTCCCGAAGCGCCTGTAAAGTCAGCCGTACGTAAATATCTGTTAGATATCGTAACACGTACAATCTTTGCCGGGTCAGCATATACGGCAATATTCCCTGTAGAAGTGTTGGTCACCGTATTTCCGGTTTTCTTTATGGTTGCGTCTACTTTCCCGTTACCCCAGTCAATCTGTATAGGGGTGTTATCTTCTACGGCATAAAATTTTATTCCTACACTTGCGTTACTGGTACTTGTGAAAGTCATTACAGGCTCTTGTGCCCATATATTGTTTACTATCAGGAAAGATAAGAATGTTATGAGATAATGTTTCTTCATAATAAATCGTATTACAGATTAAATATATCAAGAAAAATAATCGCTCCTGTATCAAATTATACGACTCAACACCTGAGCGATTACTAAGTTAAAGTTAAGAGAGAAATATTTTACTACTAATTACAACTTCACGACTTTTGTTGAAAAGTTAGTTGCAGAGCCGATTACATTTACAAAGTAAATTCCGCTGTTCCAACCGGAAGAAGGTATAGTTAATGAATGCTTATTTGATAATACGCTTTCATACACTTTTTGTCCATTCACATTATATACAATCACCTGTTCGGCTGCGTTATCTTCAAATTCAATATTCAGTACCTGATCAAATACAGTAGGATATACCTTAACCTTATTTTTTGATGCGGCTTCTACCGAAGAGCCACCATCTTTCAGGAAAGTTATAGTAGGACACAGGTAAAACGAAAAACCTGTTTTATCCAGTTCTGTAAACGGTTCGGGAAGATCGATAAGACTATACCATCCTTCTGAAATATTCAATTCTGATGCACCGGAAGCATGAACATAAGCAAAGGCTGACGTTACTTTATCAGTCCTGTAAAGATCAAAAGAAAGACTAAGTTTATTAGTTGCATCAGGTTTAATTGATTCATCAAGTTCTATTGATACAAAGAACGGCCCGGTGGTGGAAATTGGCTGTGCAAAAGTTATAGTTTTAGCTACAGATTCATAATCTATAGAAGCATCTCCAAATGCTCCGCGCACCGTTGTTTCATGTACTCCAAATACATTATCTGGATCAGGGACACCCCATTTCTCACCGTATATTTTCACCCTAAGCGGTTTGGATTTGGTAGAAGTAGATGCTTTATATAAATTTAATTTGAGAGATACTGCACTTATACTTGCTTTGGCTCCTTCAGGCATTTCATATCTTTCGGCAAAAGTTGTATAATACCTGTTTATCCCGCTTACAAAATCATTTGCGCTTGGAAGGTATGTTTCCGGTTCATAGAGTTTATCATACATGCCATAGTTGGCGACAATATCAGTTACATCCTCTTCACCACCTACTACCACTACATTTACTATATCTTTATACGTGTCAGAATATTTTTTATTGGAAGCTTCCAACACAGGTTTATACATGCCGCTTTGCGAATAATTTACTATGGGATTTTCTTCAACAGAAGTAGCAGGTATTCCAAAGGTATTTTCCCAACTGTAAGTTGTTGCATTCTTGGATTCATTTACAAATACAATTGGTTGCTCTTTATAAATATACCGTACATGTTTCTCCATATTTGAAGCACTTACAGACCATATTCCGCCTTCTGTCCTGTATTTCGCTTCGACCGGGAAAGGATTGTTCTCGCTATATACCTCAAAATCGTCAATACCCACTCCGTTTATAATCGGCATTAACAAAGTTATTCCAAAATGATAAACTCCTGAAACTTTCGGACTATATTCTACTTTTACTTTTTTCCAATCTTTATATGTTATCTGAGGCAGATCAGCCAGAATTGTAGTTTGTGATTCCACTGTTTGTTCGGCACCAACTGTAACTTTCAGGCTTTCTTTTTGTCCGGTAGAAAGCCCCGGAGCCAATAACCAGAATGAAATGTGATAAGTTTCGCCGGCTTCCATATTAAAACCCGGAGAAAAGGCCCATTTAGGTTCATTACCCGTACTACTGCTGGTAATTGCCAGGCAGTAAGGTTCTGAGTAAATATCTTTCCATCCATAGAAATGCCTTAAAACAAAAGGTTTATCTCCCGGAAGCAGCCATCCTGTAGGGATATCTCTTTCTTCGTAGCTATCGAAATTTTCAAAATAGGGCATATCAGCAGATCTATCAGCGCTTGACTTTGCCTGAACAGAGCTATCCGTATCCGAAAGTAAAAAGTCAGCTGCTCTTTCGCCTTTGGATCTGGACTCCAATGGAGAAAAAGATTGAGCGTTAATTTCAACGTTCACTATGAACGTAATCAGAAGCATCTGAATTAAAAAGTAATAAGTTTTTTTCATGTTCTTCTCTGTTTAATAATACATATTTTACAAGTATTTTAAGCTGTAAACTTTACAATTTTATTTAGACAATACAAACCATCTTACTTCCGGATCATCCGTTCTCCTGAAAGTCATCTCCTGTGGTATTTTCAGGTTGTTATATGTGAGCCTGTAGGGTGCATCATCAGTGATATAACTTAAAAATATCCTGAAATAAGGTTCATAGATATACCGGGCAGAGTCATCGCCTCCACCTTCATAAATTACTTTCATCTCATTGTCTGCTTCGTCAGGAACAAAACTCATATAAAAACTTGCACTATAAACTTCATCCTTCAAATATCCATAGCTGACCATTGACAGCAATTGAGAAGTACTTCTTAAGTAGATGTACATCAGTTCTTCGTTCATTTCATCGTTCAATCTCTGCACAATACTATTCCAGAGGTTCGTAAAGCGTGGCCCCATTCTATTACTATCGAAAAACCAGTTTGCTTTCTCTTTAATAAAAGCCTGACTAAGGGGGATGTGACGTATCCGTGCATCCGTATTTTCGTCTGTACAAATAAGATCACCTTCAGCAGAAACCTTAAAATGTTGTACCGTTTGTCCGTTAATAATTACCGGATCTTTAAATTTTATTCCTGTAGGCGTGTAACAGAAAGCCATCCCTTCTACATTCATATCAATACCGGATTCAGTACTAAATGTCAAATACCGGCCCAGTTTATTTGATTCACTGACACTAATCTGTGCATCTTTAACACGCAGTTCCATAGTGAATCCCGGATGATATTTTATAACCGTATCGACTTCTGAAATAAACTCTTTCCAGCTTTTGCCATCCGGTATCCTGGTGAGCTTCATCTTGTGGTGATTCTTTTTACCTTTCAGCTCAACGCAATCTTTATCGGCATTCATAATAATAAATTCATAATCTCCTTCATATCCTAATCCATCCGGTTCGGGATCTGAAAATTGATGTATGATACGGTTATATGAGTTAAAGCTGAGCACAGGGCCCATATCTGATTTCAATGTATAAATACTGTTTCTTGTTTCTCCTTCTTTTTCTAATACGGATGATTCTGCCGTAACAGTTACCTCTTTCTCACTGAAATGCATATAGAGGTAAAATCCTCCGTACTTATTTTCCTGAGGATAATATTCAAACAGCCAGCCATCCTCAGCATCCATCAATATTTTTCTGTATTCTTCCAAAGCTATATCCATACGGGTAGAGGAAGATTCATCAAAAATCTCTTCTTCATCTTTTATACATGAAGTAAAAAGAGATATAATCCATAGTAAGGTGATATATTTTAGCTTATCCATAATTCCTTATTCGTTTAAAATAGATTCGATATTGGCTGCACGTCTTGATATGATGTTCCTTAACTCATGAATATCGATTTCCCATGTAGACAACAGCCATTCTTCTACCATATCAAACTTTTGTTGCATTTTACCTGCCCCCGATTCACCTGCCTGTTCCATCATATTTTGCCAGTGCTCGTCTGATTTTACCAGATAATTGGCTATTATCTCTACGAAATCTTCATGAGGTTCTTTACTGGCATAAGGGGTTACAAATCCCATAGACCATGCTTGCTGATCTGTTCTGTTTTGCCATCCGGTAGAAGAGTAACCGGAAGGAGTTATATTATTAAATTCTATGGGTATTTCTTCTTTTTGATGCAGAATGTGTGCAAACTCATGATGCATTGTTCCGAAGTAATAATCATTCAGCATATCCACATTTGCAGGGTCAATTGAATTTACTTTGTACAACACGATCTTGATACCACCTTCTGCGGTTCCTAATACTTCTGTGTTGGAAGAAGCATTAATAGCTGCCGAGCCGACAAGCTGTATCACTTTCGGGGCATACTCACGCATAAAATGTTTGTCGTTGCCGGTAGGATCAAAATATTCATTGTAAGATTCGAGCCAGAGATAAACAATGATCTTAGCCAGATCTTTTGCCTTATCTATATCTGCCGGAATCAGGTTGTAAGACATGTTTGTTTCAACATCATCCAATAAATATTTAAAATCAATATTATATTCATCTACATAATTCTCAAGTATCCATTTATCAAACTCCGTTCTTTCCCGTTCGGCATGATCAAATATGCTAGGGTCTAATTTATCTTCCGAACATGAGTTTGTTATTCCGGAAAGAATCCCTATTGCTAAATATATAAGTATCTTTTTCATCTGTATAATTGTATAATCAAAGTTTATCTGGGATTGGGTTGCATGCCTGCACTAACCACATCAGCAGGAATTTGTACTGCTCTCCTTAAATCGTCTTTTGTCAATACATCTTCTTTTTCTCCATAAATAGGATGGGTTACTTCTATTCCGAAACGTTTGATATCAAACCATCTTAATCCTTCGTGCAAAGTTTCACAACGACGGAAATGAAGGACGCAATAGAGAAAATTTTCCTGCTTTCCTTTTTCGATAGTAAACTTTGGATTCAACCCGGGACGAAGTATTTCATTTGCACTTCCATAATAGGAATCAATTCTATTTTCCGTCAGTCCCGGCACTACATCCTTAGTATGGGAATGATACCAGCAGGCTAAATCCCTGGTTGCATTTGCATAATCTTTTTTATGAGCGTATGCTTCTGCACGACAAAGTAATACTTCATCTGTTGTAAAAGCTGTATTAATAATATTCATATAGCCAATTCCTGCAATTACATCTGTATATTCCATAAATGAATTGTATTTAGGGAAATATGTAACTTCGTTTCCACCAAATAATTTATCAGTCGGTTTAAAATAATCCAGGATCAGCCAGGGGCCCGGGCCTGCCAGTGTTTCTTCCAGTTTCTTCATATTATGGGCATACCGGTACCATGTATTACGTCCCCAATGATTGTTTGTCCATGAAGAATAGGAAGAGATGAGTAAGAGGTTACAGGGAAGTTCTGCTTTTATGTAAGCAATGCCGCAATCCTTGTTTGAAGAGAGGGATTCGAATATAGTATTATAATCTCTCAAAACTTTTTCCGGATTATTACCCAATGCCTTCGTTGCATATTCTATCACTTTATCATATTTCTCATAATACAGGTTGAAACGTGCAGCAAATGCATAAGCGGCCTTTTGATTAAAATGATACTTAATTACATTTTTCTTATATTTTGAATCACTTATTAGTGGTAGTGCTTCTTCAATATCCTGATATATCTTTTCATAAGTTTGTGCTACGGTGCCACGTTCATAATGTCCGGATACGATTTTCTCAGGTACTTCTACATAGGGAATACCTAAATCCGCGTGACTAGTGGTCGCATTATAATGCTGCGAGAATATATTGACAAGGATAAAATGTGCATATGCCCTGCAAATTAGTGCTTCTCCTCTATGTGCTGCATAATCTTCCGGATTATCTGTAGAATCAATAAATTCCAGCGCATGGTTGGCAGCAGCAATAGCTTTGTAAAACTCATCCCAGAGAAACTGGGGAGTATCCTGCTGGTTGTTTGTATAATCCTGCCATTTATAACTTTCTTCCACACTTTTGGTATAAGTTGTATAAAGAGGTCCGTTGTCGGTTACGTTATCCGTCATTAATTCGGCCATTTGTACGTAAGTTGCTTTCGGGTAAGCAGATACCAACAGTTGGGAAACTTTTTCTTCACTATCCAGTTCGGCCCTGTTATCCGGCATCTTATCCAGGAAACCATTGCAGGAAGATAAAACGGTTGCCACAACCAATAGCATTAAATATATATTCTGTCGTATTGTTGTTTTCATAATCTTCTTCTTTTTACAGACTTAATCTTAATGTCAACGTAAATTGTTTTGGAACAGGCGAGGAAACTCCACCTGCACGGAAGAACTCAGGGTCTTGCCCATTGAGTTTTGAATCAGCATAAATCAGGAAAAGATTAGTTGCCTGAAGCTTTAATTGCAGATTGGTAAGATGCATCTTCCTGATCCATTCCGTATTAAAATCATAGGATAGTGAAATTTCTTTCATGCGGATAAAACCTCCGTCTGCTACACGTGCATCAGAATAGTTGTAAGCATTGTAAGCATATCTCAGATTAGGAATGTCTTTTTCCTGCCGCAAACTTGCTATCACCGGAATATTGGTATGCTTTTCATCTCCCGGTAATGTCCAACGGTTTTTAAACTCTTTCGGCATAGCATCCAAATCGGAATAACTGCTGCTGAATACGGGGTCTAACCGTACTACGTTGCCGAAAGAATAAGTGATAAATACATTCAGGCGGAAATTTCTATAAGAAAAGATATTTCCTAAACTTCCGACTATGGTAGGATCGGTAGGCCCCTCATATTTCAGGAAATCTTTCTTTTGCACTTCCTGAAAATTAATATCAGTAATGGTCTGTTCTCCATTCTGATTAATGAAAGTGGGTAACCCGTCTTCGTTCAGCCCCTTAAACGGAATAGAAAAAAGTGCCCGTACCGGATATCCTTTTTCGGCGTATCCAACTCCTGAAATAAGACTCATAACCCGTGCTTTAGAATCGAGCTTAGTAATCTCATTACTGGATTTGGAAAAAATAAAATCCGTACCCCACCCGAAATCTTTTGTCTGAATATTTTTTGTTGATAATGTAAACTCAATACCATGTGACTTCATAGAAGCTACATTTGCCAACTTTGTAACTTCACCTCCTGCACCCTGTGTATTGATGAATCCAATCAAATCATAATTGTTTCTCGTATATATATCTGTACTGAAATTTATCCTGTTGTTAAGAAATCCCATTTCAGCACCGATGTTGAACTCATATTTCTTTTCATAAGTCAATTCACTGTTCTCCAGATTCCCTATCTCCAATGCGGACTCTTTTACATCAGCAAAAGGACGGTAAGGAGAATAATTGCGATAGATCACGCGGGAATTAGTGACTGAAGCAGGGCCTCTATCAGCCGTAAGGCTATAAGAACTTTTTAGTGTAAAATGAGAGAATGCGGGAGTCAGACTCTCAAAAAACTTCTCTTCATGCATATTCCAGGCCAGTGCAACATTCCATGTTGGCAACCAGCGTGCGGAACGGGATTTTCCCAGCCGGTTGGAGCCTTCGTAGCGAAGTGTACCGGTAAATATATATTTTCCCATATAAGAATAGGTACCCATCCCGAAGAAAGCCAGGTTACGGGAATAGGTCATGTCATTCCCATAGTAGAAATTATTCTGTTCGATACCCTGCTTGAAAATGAGATAGTCATAAAAAGGGATACCACCATTATCAAACTGATAACCCCACCCGCGAGACCAATATTGTGACCTGTCAACAGAGTTTAATTCCGTCCCGGCAAAAAGCCTCATGAGATGAACATCTTTAAAATCGGTATTATAATTTACACTTGCACGAAAATCATATCCTAACATTTTATACTCATATTTATCGTAAATTCCTCCTTCGGGTAAAACCACGACCGGTATGGAGTTAGGATTATCCGGGTCTCTGTAGAGAAAAGGATTTCTGTCACGAATAGTTGCATCTCCCGCTGCCCTGTACGCTTGTGCCTGGTTTGATTTGTCGTGAATATTATGGTCGATGGAAGTGGTTTGGTATTTTACAGCACCCATTACTTTCACATCAAGTCCTTTTAGTACCTTCCAGTCAAATTCACCCTGAAATTTAAGATCGACCACTCCCAAATCCATATAATTCTTACTTAATTCATCCATAATATTAAAAGGTGCATAATTACGGGTGTAATAAACAAACCCCTTTTCATCTCTTAACGCCAATGTTCTGGAAGCATTCAAAGCATAGCTATAGGGATTTATATCAAAACTACGGGATACCTCTCCACGCACTTCATCGGTTTCCTGGTTAAGTGTGCCCGGAGCTTTCTGTTTTCTGTAAGAGCCATTAGTAAACAGAGTTAATGACAGGTCTTTTGTCAACTTGAAACTGGCATTAGCATTAGCAGTATAGCGGTTTACAGAACTGGCTTTTGTCCATCCCGGGTCACTGTAAATACTCAAAGAAGCATAATAAGCAGATTTATCAGTTCCCGAACTGATACTCACAGCATGATTTTGGGTAATTGTGTTATTAAACAGTTCGTCAAACCAATCTGTATTTCGCATCTCTGCCTTTTGAAGATACATTTCACGTGCTTCCGGGGTATTCTTCATAGCCCACGCACCCGTTTTTCTGTCATACGTATTTATTAGTTGGTACATTTTCCCATAAACACCACTATTAGCAGCCCGGTAAGTATCCGAAAATATAAGCCAGCCTTTGTCCATCATCTCATTATATACCCCCATTTGCTCCTGGGAATTCATAATATTAAAGTTTTTATAGCTGGGTTTCAGGCGTGAAGTAAATTCACCCGTATAGCTAATGCGGTTTACCCCGGCTTTTCCCCGTTTTGTTGTAATTACAACTACTCCGGCCATAGCCCTTGCACCATAAATCGAGGTTGCAGATCCATCTTTTAATATCTGAAAACTTTCTATATCATCAGCACTCAAACCTGCAATGGCAGAACTGATAAGTGTTATCGCATCTCCCGAAGAGAGGTCTTCCGGATTAAGTTCTACTGCATCTTCCATTATTACTCCATCTACCACCCATAACGGTTTGGAACTACCATAAATGGAGGTTGCACCACGAACCCGTATTTTAGGTGCTGTTCCAAATGTACCCGATACATTCTGTACGGAAACTCCGGCAGATCGTCCTTCAAGAGCACGACTTATATCCGGAATCCCATCCAAACGAGCTTTCTCCGCACTTATATTATCCGTAGCACCGGTAAACAGGCGTCTGTCAACTGCTACCATACCGGTCACAACGACTTCATCCAACATTTGGGAACTTGGTTTCAGGACTATTTTCAGTATATCACCTGTAATTGCTACTTCTTTAGTATCCATCCCAATGTAAGAGGCTATAATATTTTTAGCCCCTTCGGGAATATTCAGCTGAAAATTCCCGTCAAAGTCCGTTATTGTACCCGCAGTTGGTATTTCTTTAAAAACAATACTTACACCCGGAAGACTTTCTCCGGTATCATCAATGACTGTTCCCGATACTGTTTTAGTTTTATTGCCTGTTGATGGAGCCGTTTTGGGTTTGAATATCTGTATATATTTATCTTTAATTTCATAATTAAGTTCCTGCCCTTTCAGGATGATATCCAATGTATGTGATATTGATTTATTTTGTACGCTTACCGTCACTTTCCGGCTTAAATCTACATCGTTTACATTAAACCACAAGGAATAGCCGGTCAAAGATTTGACTTGTTCAAGAGCTTCTTTTACTGTAACATTTTTCAAGTCTAAAGAGATATTTTTTTCCTGAGACCAGATAGTATGTGTCCAGCTAATAAAAATACATAGTATAAAAACCATCCTCAAATGGCTTTTGAGTTTTCTATCATACATTTGTAAAGCTGTTTTTATTAATATTTTGTGTTTGTGTTATTTTCTAGCTATGATTATTTCGTCGTTTTGGATTGAATAGGTCAGATTATTATTTCTAGCCATAATTTCCAGTATCTCGGTCAAAGTCTCTTCATTACGGAAATCACCATAAAAACGTTCAGATTTTAAAACCGAATCTTGTATTTCAATCTTAATATTATATACACGTTCCAGATCACGTACAATCTGACTAAGTGGTTCTTCATCAAAAAAGAGGATATTTCGTAACGTTACATTAGGTGTTCTTACAGAAGCTTCCATATCACCTGTTGTCCGGTTCTCGGTAATATCTATTGTTTCAGACTTGAGTTCTGTCCAGATAGTATAATTGCCAGCCTCCACATTCTTAACAGTTAGCTGATCATTTTTCTTATCTATTACCGCCTGCTGATTTGGAGATAATAAGGTTGGTTGTGATTTACTATTGATATCGGCTACATTCAAACTTCCTTCCACTAGTGTAACCCTTGCATTTTCATCTTCCCGATAAGACTTGAAATTAAATTTAGTTCCGAGTACTTTTACTTTTACCCTGCCGGAAAGTACGTAAAAAGGTAAAGATTCATTTCTTGACACATCAAAGAATCCCTCTCCATCTAGAGTTACAGTCCTATCTTTTTTCCCGAAACTTTCCGAATAAGAAAGGATACTACCGGAGTTTAGCCACACGGATGTACCATCAGGTAATGTAATTTTTGATTTGGAACCAAAAGGTATTTCAATAGTCTGGGTTAGCTTATCTGCTGATGAGTCTGATTGAAATAAATAATAAAAACTTATCCCTAAACCGAAGGCTATGATAAAGATTGCAGCATAACGTAGCCATAAACGAAACAACTCTTTATTTCTTCTTTTTAAAGTTAACCGTTCCGTTTTACCTAAGAAACGTTGATATGCGCCAGTTGTATAAGGTTTGAATTGCTTTTCATTCCGGGTTATTCTTAAATGCTTAAGGAGTATGTAATAGTTCTCATATTGCCTTCTGTTTTCCGAATTGCTATTATACCATTCTTTCAGATATTGTTTTTCCGTATCCGATAATTTCCCGGCAAATTGCTTTTCTATTAAATGATAAATGTCTTCTTTACAATCCATATTATTGGCTTTATATAAATAAGACGATGAAAGGGTTATGGCCGGGTAGTCAAAAACAACTATTTTTTCAAAAAGCTTCTTTCGGGCTTAATGAAGAGTTTTTAAGGATGAAACAAATAGAAGTAAGATATAGCGATAACAATCAGATAATCTTTTAATCCTTCTCTTAAAAGTGCAAGCGCTTGTTTTACGTGATATTTTACAGTATTAACAGAAATATGAAGTTCTTCTGCAATCTCCACATAGCTCTTTTCTTCATACCGGCTTAATATAAATACATTGCGACTTTCGGGAGACATTTTGTCAACTATCTCACTTATTTTATCTTCTAATTCTAATAGAACAATCTTTTCGAAAATCTCCTCATCAGGAATAAAACATTCGGAAATACCCGGGATGTCATCATAGCTCACAGAGTCCATTTTCCGGGATTTACCACGTAAATAATCAATACTTCTATTCCTGACTGAAGTAAGTAAATAAGATTTTATAGAAACTGAAATATGAAGCTGTTCTCTTTTTTCCCAGATTGAAAGCATAACATCCTCTGCTATGTTTTGACAAATATATGTGTCCTCAACATATTCGTAGGCTATAGCACACATCAAGCTGTAATATCGCTCAAATATTAACTTGAATGCCTGATGGTTACCCTCACGTAATTGCTCAATGAGATGTGTTTCCAATAGTTCTGCCTTTATATCATAATACTTTGTTATTGTCAAATAGAGTAGTTTTGCCCATAAACTACTACCGATATCTATACTAAAAATAAAGGAATGGCGTAAAAATAGCAAAAAGATAGCAATATAAAAGTTAATTATTCAATTTGTTATAAACAAAATTGTTTAGGTGGCGGATTGAAACTTCTATGAATAGGATTAAAAGTATGTCTTCCAAATTATCTTATATTATTTTACATCTTTGCTATCATGGTTGGAGTAAAAGTGCTGGCGACAGAAGAAATAATATGCAGAAACAGAATGTAAGTATTATTGAATAAAAAAATCCTTTTCAAAAACAGGAATTTCCCAACTGCTGCGGTTGGGAAATGTAACCCACAAAGGTTGAAAAAGGGGCTTAAAGCCCTTGTGAAGCGTATAAATGGATATGGGAATGGAAAATAATGGTTTTATTCTTTTTATCGGTCTGTATCATATTTCCGCTATAGTCCTTAGCTCAGCACGTCGTTTATACCACAGATTTTTTATTCCGGATTAAACTATAGAGACATTTTCAACCATTAATCCGGGTTTAATAAAAACTTATTTTGATGAAGTAATATGATAGCAGAAAATAAGCAGACTGGCAATATGATTATAAACCTAATACAATTATTACAGCACTCCCTTTGTACTCGGTAACTCAAACCGATACACATCTCTCTTTATAGCCATTTTTATCGCACGCGCCAATGCTTTGAATATTCCTTCAATCTTATGATGCTCATTTTGTCCTTCTGCTTTTATATTCAGATTCATTTTAGCTGAATCGCTTAAAGATTTAAAGAAATGCAGGAACATCTCCGTAGGCATATCTCCTATTTTTTCACGTTTGAACTCTGCTTCCCAGACTAACCAGGGCCGACCACCAAAATCGAGACAAACCTGACACAGACAATCATCCATCGGGAGAGAATAACCATAACGCTCTATGCCTCTTTTACTACCTAATGCCTGATAAATACATTCGCCCAAAGCAATTGCAGTATCTTCAATAGTATGATGTTCATCAACCTGTAAGTCTCCTTTTACACGGATAGTTAGATCTATACCCGAATGTTTCCCAATCTGCTCCAACATGTGGTCAAAAAAACCAAGTCCGGTGGAAATATCACATTTCCCGGTACCATCCAGATTAAGACCAACAAAAATATCGGTTTCACTGGTTGTACGCAGAACCTGCGCTGTCCTTTCTCCGGCAAAAAGATATTCGGTTATTTTATCCCAATCGGTAGTCGCTAATACACAACGCTCAAGAAGTTCTTTGTCAGTTAATATATCTTTTGTTTCCTGTAAAAGAATGGCTTTACATCCCAGATTTTTTGCTAATTCGACATCTGTAGAACGGTCACCGATCACAAAAGAGTTTTTAAGATCATACTCGTTATTGTTGATATATTTAGTTAGCATTCCCGTACGTGGTTTACGTGTAGGAGCATTATCTTCGGGAAAGCTGCGATCAATAAATATTTCGTCGAAAGTAATTCCTTCTCCCTCAAAAGTTCTAAGCATTTTATTGTGAGCAGGCCAGAAAGTATCTTCAGGAAAAGAAGATGTTCCCAAACCGTCTTGATTGGTAACCATTGCAAATTCAAAATCGAGTTTGGAACGGATAAAACCAAGGTTGCGGAATACTTTCGGATAGAACTCCAATTTTTCCAGAGAATCCAACTGATAGTCTACCGGGGGTTCAACTACAAGTGTGCCGTCACGATCTATAAATAGTACCTTTTTCATTTATATTCCTCCAATGCTTCAATCAGTATTGTGTTTTCATGTCTGTTACCAATTGTGATTCTTAAACAGTCCTCACAAAGAATAATGTTACTACGGTTTCGCACAATTATGCCTTTACCGACCAGATAGTTATAAATATCTTTTGCATCGGTTACCTTAGCGAGAAAGAAATTAGCATCCGAAGGATACATCTTCTTTACTATGGATAACTGAGCAAACTTTCCCATCATCAATCCTCTCTCCTCAATCAGCGTTTTCACCCATCTTTCAATTTCGTAGTATTTGTGCAAAACTTCCAGAGCTTGTTTCTGAGTAAGAAGATTTACATTATAAGGATACTTTATTTTATTGAATATAGCTATTATCTCAGGCGAAGCAAAAGCCATTCCCAGACGAATTGCAGCACTACTCCATGCTTTTGAGAAGGTTTGCAAAATAATCAGATTAGGGTATTGGTGTAATTGTTCCAGAAAAGAAGGTTCATTTGAGAAATCATTATATGCCTCATCCAATATGACTAATCCCTGAAAAGTAGTAATCAATTTTTCAATTTCTTTTCGATCCAGATTATTAGCTGTCGGATTATTGGGAGAGCAAAGAAAGATCATTTTAGTATGCTCGTCCGAGGCAGCTATCAAGCTCTCCGTATCAAATTGAAAGTTCTCATTTAGAAGGACTTTACGGTATTCAACATCGTTGATATCGGCACATACTTCATACATACCATATGTAGGAGCTATTGCAACTACATTATCAATTTTAGGATCACAAAAAGCACGGAACAACAAGTCGATAGCTTCGTCACTTCCGTTTCCCAGAAATATATTCTCCGGATGAGTATTTTTCAATCTGGAAAGTTCAAGCTTCAAATCCCGTTGTAAAGGATCGGGATAACGGTTATGAGGATTGTTATAGGGACTTTCGTTTGCATCCAGAAATATAGAAGCTTCTGCACCTTTATATTCATCTCGTGCTGATGAATAAGGCTTTAAGTTCCAGATATTTTCTCTTGTGAGTATCTTCAGATCTTTCATATTTTTATTATTTAGAAATTGGAATAATCCAGTTAATTACTTGACTACTCTAACTACTTTGATTACTACTTGACTTATTAATCTCATTCAACCGGATTGTTACTGCTTCTTTATGCGCATCGAGTTGTTCCGTATCTGCCATGATCTCAATAGCCGGACCGATAGACTTAATTCCCTGCCGGGTTATCTCCTGAAAAGTTATTTTACGAATAAAGCTATCCAGATTGACACCGCTATATGCTTTTGCATAACCATTTGTAGGAAGAGTATGATTTGTTCCCGAAGCATAATCTCCTGCACTTTCAGGTGTGAAAGGCCCCAAAAAGACAGAAGCTGCATTAACGATTTTTGAGGCAACATCCCTATAATCTTTTGTCTGAATGATTAAATGTTCAGGTGCATATTCGTTTGTCAGTTCAATGGCTTCTGCCATATTTCCGACCAAAATAAGTTTGCTGTTCTCTAAAGATTTTGAGGCAATCTCTTTACGTGGAAGTTTGGATAACTGTTTATCAACTTCCTTGCTTACTTTTTCTATCAGGCTTTCTGAAGTAGTGATTAACAATGACTGGCTATCAATTCCATGCTCTGCCTGTGAAAGAAGATCGGAAGCTATAAAAGCCGGATTGGCATATTCGTCTGCAAGCACCTCTACTTCCGAAGGACCGGCAGGCATATCGATTGCTACTTCCTTTAGACTTACAATTTGCTTAGCAGCAGTCACATACTGATTTCCGGGACCAAATATTTTATAAACTTTCGGAATGCTCCCGGTTCCATAGGCCATTGCTCCAATAGCTTGTACACCCCCTACTTTGAATATCTTATTTACCCCGGCAACCCTGGCTGCATACAGAATGGCCGGATTTACTTTACCACTTGGATTGGGAGGAGTACAAAGAATGATTTCTTTGCATCCGGCAATACGTGCAGGGATAGCAAGCATTAAAACAGATGAAAACAGAGGTGCTGTGCCTCCCGGTATATAAAGACCTACTTTCTCGATTGCCACGGACTTTTGCCAACATATAACACCGGGAGTTGTCTCTACCTTTTTATCTTCCAACCGTTGTGCTGCATGGAACTTTTCAATATTATTTTTAGCAATGTTTATTGCATTCTTTAGCTCAGAATCAACCAGTTGTTCTGCTTCGTTCAACTCTTTTTGGGTTACTTGTAGAACTTCCGGTTGTACCTTATCAAACTTAAGGCTATAGTCCAATACAGCTTTATCACCTTTTGTTTTTATTTCTTTAAGTATATTACTTACCGTATCAAAGAGATTTGTGGTGTCAAAAGCCGGACGTTTTATTACTTCTGTCCAGTCTGTCTTTTTCGGATATTTGATGATTATCATACTCTAAAGGTATTTCAAAAGTTTTCTAAATAATCATTTTCTCAATGGGTAATACCAATATACCTTGTGCTCCCAATGCTTTTAGTTTACCTATTATTTCCCAGAAACATTTTTCATCTAATACTGTATGTACAGAACACCATCCTTCTTGCGCAAGAGGCATTACAGTAGGACTTTTCATCCCGGGAAGGAGTGAAATAATTTCATCCAACGATTCTTTCGGAGCATTCATCAACACATATTTCTTATCTTCGGCTGTTTTTACAGCATCAATACGGAAAATAAGTTCATTTAAAACTTCTTTTTTCTCTTGGCTCAATCCTTTATTTCCTATCAATAGAGCTTCGGACTTCATCACCACTTCTACTTCTTTCAACCGGTTACTTACCAATGTAGAACCGGAACTGACAATATCAAAAATTGCATCCGCCAAACCAATACCCGGAGCTATTTCTACAGATCCTGTAATTACATGAATTTCAGTATTTACATTATTCTGTTTCATAAACTTTTCCAGAATAACCGGATAAGAAGTTGCTATCTTTTTCCCCTCAAACCAAGACAAGCCGGGATAGTTAATATCTTTAGGTATGGCCAAGGAAAGTCTGCATTTACTAAATCCCAGACGTTTAATAATTACAGCATCTTCTTCTTTTTCCGTAAATTCATTTTCTCCTACAATCCCCAGATCGGCTACTCCTGTCGCTACCGATTGAGGTATATCATCATCCCGTAAAAACAAAACCTCTAGCGGAAAGTTGGAAGATTGTACCAGCAAACTCCGTTTCACTGAATTTACTTTGATATCCGATTCACTCAACAGTGACATTGTTTCTTCATATAATCTTCCTTTAGCCTGTACTGCAATTCTTAACATGATCTATATACTTTATTTAATTAATTACATCTGATAGTTTTATAACAAAAAAGGCTTACCTAACGGTAAGCCTACTATATCATTCTATACAAAATCATACATGCCCACCGAGCTATTCGTTAGGAAAGTGATGATGATGTGTAGTTGTTCTGATCATTTATTTTTCTAATTATTCTTTTATGAATGCGACAAAAGTATATCAAACATTTGATATAAACAAACATTTATCACAAAAAGCGTCTAAAAACTATCAAATTTCAGAATTCGTATTCTCCTTCTTCCAGTTTGCATGAAGAAAAAGACATCTCATCATGAGCTTTTTCTTTAGAGAATGTAAAGTAAGTGCACACAGCCTTGGTACATAATTCATCTTTATAGTTATAAAGAGAAGCTTCTAAAATGACAATGTTACGTTTTATTTCTTTTATATTGGCTTTCAAGGTTATATAAGGATCATTGGTGCTGACGGATTTCATGTAACGGGTTTCCATTTTAGAAGTAACTCCGGTAGTTTGCATTTTCCGTAGGATAGCCCATCCGCAAATTTCGTCTAGCAATACTGACTGTATACCTCCATGTAGTGTATCAATCCATCCCTGATATTGAGGTTGAGGTTTCCAACGGCTTACCACCTCATCACCATCTTCGTAAAATTCCATTTTTACTCCTGCAATATTATGAGGTGCACAACCAAAACAATTATAGCCCTCCATTCCTCTCCAGGGATTGATAATCTTTTTCATCATTTATCCGGTTTATGTTTATTATAATGACAAATTTAGGGAAAATAAAAGAGTATTGGAATTTTTAAGGCTGATTGTTTTCGTACCGGAGTTGTGTTGGATATAATTTAAGATTTATTGGAACTTCCTCAAGTAGAATACAGAAATTAAAAAGCCTCTTACTATTGCAGATCAGGTCTGTAATGATAAGAAGCTTTTTAGATATTACCTTATAATAACCTTATTTATTTCTTGTAGTTCTTTAAACCGGTTTCAAGAAATTCCACATATTTATCCACATCTTCATCATAGGCATATGATTTATTTAACGGCATTCCCTGGTTGTCTAACAGCACATAGAATGGTTGAGCATTTGCACCAAACTTCACACGTTGCAAATAACTCCATTTATCACCGACAGTTCTTAGCGTTCGCTCTTTACCGTTTTCTACCACTTTAATAGGTTCAGGTAGTTTATCTTTGTTATCTACAAAGAGAGTTATAAGTACATAATCGTTTTTCATCAGATCAGAAACTCTTTCATTTGTCCAAACCGCCAGTTCCATCTTCCGGCAGTTTACACAACCATATCCGGTAAAGTCGATCATGGCAGGTTTGCCCACCCTTTTTGCATACTCCATTCCGGCATCATAATCATCAAATTGTGCATGAACTTCGTCTGTATAAAGATTGAAATCCTGAGTATACATAGGAGGAGCAAAAGCACTTACAGCTTTTAATGGTGCACCCCAAAGCCCCGGAATCATATAAACAGCAAAAGCCAGAGATATCATTGCCAGGAAGAAACGGGGAACAGAAACTTTTGTATTATCATCATCATGCGGGAATTTGATTTTACCCAGAAGATAAATACCCAACAGACCAAAAATTACGATCCAAAGTGCAAGGAATGTTTCCCTGTCGAGTAGTCCCCATCCATAAGCAAGGTCTGCCACAGAAAGGAATTTGAGAGCAAAAGCTAATTCGAGGAATCCAAGTACTACTTTAATTACATTCATCCAACCTCCGGATTTAGGCATTGATTTAAGCCACGAAGGGAACAATGCAAAAAGTGTAAATGGAATTGCTAATGCTAAGGCAAATCCGAACATTGCTATAGAAGGTGCAAGAATACTACCCGTAGTGGATATATCTACCAGAACGAATCCGATTATAGGACCTGTACAAGAAAATGATACCAGAGCCAAAGTAAATGCCATCAAGAATATACCAATAAATCCGCCTGTTTTCTCGGCTTTATTGTCTACCGCAGTACTCCATGAAGAAGGCAGTGTTATCTCAAAAGCTCCAAAGAAGGAAGCTGCAAATACCACTAATAACAAAAAGAAAAGTATATTAAATATAGCATTAGTGGATAAAGCGTTCAATGCACTTGCACCAAAAATTAGTGTAATTGCAATTCCTAAAGTCACATAAATAACTACGATAGAAGCTCCATATAAACTAGCATCACGAATACCTTTCTTTTTATCCTGACTACGTTTCAAGAAAAAGCTTACCGTCATTGGAATGATCGGCCAGACACATGGAGTAAACAAAGCAAGAAGTCCTCCCATAAATCCAGAAAAAAATATATAAAGCCATAGATTACCTGTATCATCTACAGTATCTCCAAAAGCATTCAACTCATCTATTACAGGAGTCCAGTAATCACTTACCGTACTACCGGAAGATACAGTATTGTTTGAAGATGTAACCTCCAACGGCGTTGTCGGGATTACTGCATTTTCTTGTGTTGCAGTAGGCTGATTAGTAACTGCTGAAGCTCCGGCACTACCGCTGCTTGTTCCGGAATAATTGAACTCAACCGCAGTAGGTGGTAAGCAGCTTTCATCGTCACAGGCCCCATATTCCAGATAACCTGCTATTTCGTAATTACCTCCGGTTAATTTGACTTTTTGCGCTACAACTGCAGTATTTTCAAAGTAACTCAATTCCATCTCAAACATCTTATCATATTGAGTGATTACTTTGGAACGAAGATCTAACTTGCCCTGCAATTCTGCACCGGATATCTTTTCTATATTAAATATCAAAGAGGTAGGTCCATCGTCTGGCAAATCTACAGAATAAATATGCCAGCCTTTGTCTGCAACAGCAGTAAAGACTATCTCAGCTTCGGAATCAGATAGCTTTTTGAATTCAGTCTTCCATTTTACCGGTTCGATAATTTGTGCTTGCACTCCTATTGTGAACAAAAACAGGGCGCATATTATAAAAGTAAGTCTTTTCATAATAAAACTTTCATTATTTTATCAAAATTCATAATCCACACAAGCACGGCTTTCCTTAGCATCGGCTATAATTTTTCCGGCAGCAACATGATCTGGATGAGTGGAATATGCTTTTACATCTTCCAGAGAATCAAATTCGCTATATAAAGCAATATCATACACCTCTTCCGGATTGGTGTTAAGTCCAACCTCTATTTTACGTATAAAAGGAATAGTAGCAGGAAGGGCTTCAATAGCAATCTTAAAGTTATTCATAACCTCTAATTTGCTTTCAGGAGAGTCTGTGTTTTTCAGTTTAAATAATACAATGTGCTTGACCATACGTTGTTGCTATTTAAATTATTTATTCTACATTTGTATCATATTCAGAGGCTAAGAAGTTAAAAGGAGTTATGCCCTTAAAAGAATTAAGTAAATAGAAGAAAGCATTAACATTATTCAGATTATACTTTTATCGCTCTCCTTATTAAGCAAACAAATAACTTCTTAACTACTGCAAAAGTAATTGATTTGTTTAAATATATAATAAAAATACATGTTAATAATAGGTATAGCAGGAGGAACAGGATCGGGAAAGACAACCGTAGTAAGAAAAATAATTGAAAGCCTTCCTCCCGGCGAAGTAGTGCTGTTACCGCAGGATTCTTATTATAAAGATAGTAGTCATGTTCCGGTAGAAGAACGCCAGAATATTAATTTTGATCATCCGGATGCATTTGAGTGGAACCTGCTTTCCAAGCATGTTTCTATGTTGAAAGAAGGAAAGGATATTGAACAACCTACTTATTCTTATCTCACTTGTACCCGTCAGCCCGAGACTATTCACATTGTTCCAAGGGATGTAGTAATTATCGAAGGAATATTGGCTCTTTGTGATAAAAAACTTCGCAACCTGATGGATTTGAAAATATTTGTAGATGCTGATTCCGACGAACGCCTTATCCGTGTCATCCAGAGAGATATTGTAGAACGAGGACGTACGGCAGAAGCTGTAATGGAAAGATATACACGGGTACTTAAACCTATGCATCAGCAATTTATTGAACCGACCAAAAGATATGCAGACCTCATCATCCCTCAAGGGGGAAATAACAATATAGCTATAAACATTCTGACTATGTTTATAGAAAAGAATCTCGGATTAAAGAAATAAACACAAAACAACAATGCGTAATTTCATTATTCTTTTCCTGATGCTGATACTTATCTTTCTTCCCGGATGCAGAAATAAAAAAGCAGCCGAAAAAGAAAAAGTAAATGCAGAAAATGTATACGATCTGACTCAAATAAAGGATAGTGGAGAGCTTACCGTACTTACTTTATACGGATCAACCTCATATTTTCTATATCGTGGTGAATCTATGGGTTTTCAGTATGAACTTAGTGAACAGTTTGCCAAATACCTGAGAGTGAAATTAAATGTAAAAGTAGCAAACAGTGTGAATGATCTGGTAACTAAGTTATTAAATGGAGAAGGAGATATTATTGCTTACAATCTGCCGGTTACTAAAGAGCTCAAAGAAAAAGTAATCTATTGCGGAGAAGATGTAATCACCCATCAAGTGCTCGTACAAAGATTAAAATATAATGAGAAACCTTTGACGGATGTTACCCAACTGATCGGCAAAGAGATACACGTGAAGCCGGGTAAGTATTACGACAGACTTACCAACTTGAACAAAGAATTAGGCGGTGGTATCATTATCAAAAAAGTAGAAAACGATAGCATCACCGTAGAAGATTTAATCACACAAGTATCACAAGGAGAAATAGCTTTAACGGTGGCAGATAATGATATAGCGCAGTTAAACAAAACCTATTATCCCAACCTGAGTATCAAGTTACCGATCAGTTTTGATCAAAGATCTTCCTGGGCTGTACGAAAAAACACTCCCTTACTTGCAGAAGAAGCCAATAAATGGCATGCACAAAATAAAACAACTTCTGCATACAAAGCAAGTGAAAAGAAATATTTTGAGATTAGTAAATTTACTCCCCGCGGTTCCATATTATCTATACAGGACGGAAAAATATCCCACTTTGACCATCTTTTTAAAAAATATGCCCAGGAAATCGACTGGGATTGGAGATTACTGGCGTCTCTTGCTTATACAGAGTCCAATTTTGATACTACAGCTGTTTCATGGGCAGGCGCAAAAGGTTTGATGCAACTAATGCCCAGTACAGGTAAAGCAATGGGAATCCCCGAAGGAAAAGAACAAAACCCGGAAGAAAGCCTCAAAGCAGCCACTAAATATATTGCACTTACCGCCAAAAGCTTAAGTAGCGTTCCTGATAAGAATGAACGAGTTAAGTTTATTCTTGCTGCATATAATGCCGGCTTAGGTCACATTTATGATGCTATGGCCTTAGCTGAGAAGTATGGTAAAAACAAATTTGTATGGGCTGACAATGTAGAAAGCTTTATTTTACTGAAAAGTAACGAAGAATATTTTAATGATTCTGTTTGCAAGTATGGATACTTCCGGGGGGTACAAACTTTTACCTTTGTAAGAGAGATTACAGAAAGATTTGAATACTACAAAAGCAAGATCAACTAAAAAAGATTGCTTATCAGATTTTCATTCTCTCTCCTCAAAGCAATCTCTTTTCTAATCATTCTATTCTTTTATACAACGAATATTATTTCCATAAGCTCCCCCTGTATTTGAGATCATTTTATCAGAAGAAATAGTATAATAGTATTTCTCTTTTACTCCAAAACAAGCATACCCTGACGAAATATAATTTCCATCTTTATTCCTGTTGCCATAATTTTTAGCTGAGAACCCGGTCAGATTCGTTCCACCTTCACAACTGGTATCCATTAATGTTGAGTATGACTCATTGAGATAGTTTTTAAGCTTAATCCAGTCCTTTTGAATTTCCGGTATTCGCCAGCCAATAGGAGGCATATCAGGAGAAATAATTGAAGCATAATTATATAAAATGCTTACTCCTGCTCCATCTTTACTATACAACATATTAACTATACTAGTAGCAGTTTGTGTTTCCTTCCATTTTGTACCTGTTGTAGCATCTGTCAATGCAGTACCATTTGTTAAAACAACAGCCCTTAAATTATCTGCCATCCAATACTGAGTTGCTATTTTTGCAATCGGGTAGATATTGTTATCACGTTCATCCAATATTATATTGGGAGTTAGAGAAAGAGTAGAAGAATGAACTATAATATTAGGAGTTATATTACCATCCTCATCAATACAGAATTGCGAACCAGCTTTCAAAGAACCAGCCTGATAAGTTAATGTATTTGATGTATTGTCCCAGGATACAATTCCCCCATGAATTGACCCCGAAAGAGGGTTACCCGCATGTCCGTCTAATATCTGAGCTACATAACCTTTAGTAAGATCTGTCATCCCTTCCCGAACCGGATATATAACTATTGCCTGATTGTCAATATCCTCATTTTTTAAATATTCCCTGCATATCTCAGCCACTTTAACATTCCCATTCATCACATCATAAACGAAAGAAACAGAAAAATCAGGCAGACTGAAACTATACCCCGTTGATGGCTCAATAGGATTAGGATCATCTCCATCCTCTCCGTTATTTTCTATCAACTCTACTTCTGTTTTATTTTCCCAATCCGAAATACTTGCGGTAATCTTTCCGGGAATACTTGGATCAACAGCTTTTGGAATAGTAATCTTATATGTTTCTTCAGTACTTCCCTCCAATTTGCGATCATTGCCAAATGAGAAAGTATAAGTATTATCTTTGATATTTACTTCAACCAGAAGGTGATTTCTTTTAATAATTTGAGGAACAACAATGGCATGTTTACCTACAATCAAACCACCTTCCACTACAAACTCGCCAGCTAATGTTACTTCCTTTAAATCCGTCGGATCAGAAAACTCTTTAGATAACAGATCATATACTGTTTGTGTTGCCACTCCCCTTAGTTTTACTGTAGGATTTGCCGCCAAAAGATCATCAGCACTATTATATGCTTCTCCCGGAGAAATTTCAATCGCTATTTTAACTAACTTATGTTTGAATTGAAAATTAACAGGATCAAAAGACGGAATAACATTGTTCTTTTCATCCGTAAGAAAATCTGATAAAATATAATTAGCGGGTAGACTTTGATTTTCAGAAACATTCAGAATAGCTTTTGAAGTACCCTCGTCCAACATATTTTCTTTGAAAGGAAAATATGCAATAAAATCACAAGTATCTGTTGATGAAGGATAATAAATGAGGGTATCACTATTCCATTCATACCCATTATAAGTAAACAACTTATTATCCACATATCTTTCGTCCTTTAATGAATTGGGCTGATCTAATACAAACAAACCGATTTGATCATTTGTCTCAAATTCAGATCCTACAACTCTGGCCTGTATCCGTGAATGACTACTAATAGAAATGGGGATTAATTCATCCGGAGGAATTATAGATACCTCTTCATTTTTCTGACATGCAGTAATAACTGCTAATAAAAAAGAAAATAGCACGTATAAGTTTCTAGTTTTCTTTTTAGTTAAGTAAGTTTTCATCATTTATGTGTATTAAATTAATAAAATGTCTTTCAGATTTAGCTCGTCTACAAATAATTTTAGGCTGTCATAGTATTACTTTTGTTGAAAAAACGGCACAAAAGTAGTTAAAGTTATCATACATATCAAATTTTTTATCAAAAGATTTTGATAGCGTACAGTAGTTAAGTACCATAATTGACATTTACACATTACAAATTCCAGATTATGTAATTCCCAAAGTGTAGTGTGTTGAAAAACTCTTCTTAAAAGTCAAAAAATACTATAAAGATATTAAGAATGACTTGAGTTATTATGAGTATATTTGCACGTTTAAAAAACAAATAAACATGCGATTTTTATTAATCTTATTTTAATAACTCTATAAACTATGGCAGATAGTAAAGAAAAGCTCTTTTCGGATTTCGCTCCGGTCTCTACGGAAAAGTGGATGGAGAAAATCACAACGGACCTAAAAGGTGCCGATTTCGAAAAGAAACTCGTTTGGAAAACAAACGAAGGGTTTAAAGTAAAACCATTTTACCGGAAAGAAGACTTGGAAAGCTTAAAAACAACAGATGCTCTTCCTGGTGAGTTTCCTTATTTAAGAGGTACAAAGAAAAACAACGCATGGCTCGTTCGCCAGGACATCAAAGTAAATGATGCCAAAGAAGCAAACAAAAAGGCACTCGACGTTTTGATGAAAGGAGTTGACTCTATCGGTTTCAACATCAAAGCAAAAGACTTAAGCGCTGATTATATCGAAACGTTGCTTGAAGACGTTTGCGCTGATTGTGTTGAGCTTAATTTTTCTACTTGTCAGGGACATACAGTAGAGTTAGCTAAATTACTGGTAACCTATTTCCAGGAAAAAGGGTATGACGCATTAAAGTTGCAGGGTTCTGTGAACTACGATCCTTTCAATAAGATGCTGAAAAAAGGAAAAGATGTTTCCAACTTCGTTGATACGGCGAAAGAACTTATTGAAGTGCTTCAACCGCTTCCTTTTTACCGTATCATCAATGTAAACGCACTCACATTAAATAATGCAGGTGCTTACATTGCTCAAGAGTTAGGATACGCTTTGGCATGGGGAAATGAATACCTGAGCAAGATATCAGAAGCAGGCGTTCCGGTTGCAGTAGCCGCCAAAAAGATAAAATTCAACTTCGGAATTAGTTCAAACTACTTCCTTGAAATTGCAAAATTCCGCGCTGCACGTATGTTATGGGCAGATATAGTAAAAGTTTATAATCCTGTTTGCACTCGTGATTGTGATAACAAAGGTGAAGACGGTACATGCAATTGTGCATGCAAAATGAAAGCTCATGCAGAGACTTCTACTTTCAACCTCACATTATATGATGCACATGTGAATATGCTTCGTACTCAAACAGAAGCAATGAGTGCAGCTTTAGGAGGAGTAGATTCAATGACTGTGAGCCCGTTTGATAAAATATATGAAAATCCAAACGACTTCTCTGAGCGCATTGCCCGCAACCAACAATTATTATTGAAAGAAGAATCTCATTTTGATAAAGTAGTAGATCCGTCTGCCGGTTCTTATTATATAGAAAACCTCACTGTTTCTATCGCCCAGCAGGCATGGAATGTTTTCCTAAAAGTAGAAGATGAAGGCGGTTTCCTGGAAGCAGTAAGAAAAGGAAGCGTACAAGCCGATATCAATGAAAGCGGAAAATCACGTCACAAAGATTTATCCCGCCGTAAAGAAATATTGTTAGGCACTAATCAATATCCTAACTTCACCGAAGTAGCAGGCAACAAAAAGCCACTTGACCAGACATGTTGCTGTGGAGGTAATGCTGAAAATCACCAATGTGAAAAAGCACTGGAAACTCTTAACTTTGATCGTGCAGCCAGTGAGTTTGAAGCACTTCGTCTTGCAACCGAAGCATCTGGAAAACGTCCGGTAGTGTTTATGCTCACCATCGGTAATCTGGCTATGCGTCAGGCCCGTGCACAGTTCTCTTCCAACTTCTTTGCATGTGCAGGATACGAAGTTATCGACAATCTTGGTTTTGAATCTGTAGAAGCTGGTGTAGATGCAGCAATGAAAGCAAAAGCCGACATTGTAGTACTTTGCTCAAGCGATGAAGAATATGCAGAATATGCAATTCCTGCTTATAAAACACTCAACGGACGCGCACAGTTTGTGATAGCCGGTGCTCCCGAATGTGCTGACGAATTGAAAGCTGCAGGAATAGAAAACTTCGTCAATGTACGTGTTAATGTACTGGATACCTTAAAAGAATTCAATGCCAAATTAGGAATAAACTAATCAGATTATGAAACCGAATTTTAAAAATATAGATATATATGCCGGATTTAAGCCTGTAAACGGGGCTGAATGGCAAAAAGAAAACGGCATTGAAGCTGACTGGAAAACTCCTGAGCATATCAATGTTAAACCTGTTTATACCAAAGAGGATTTAGAAGGAATGGAACACCTTGACTATGTAGCCGGTATTCCACCCTATCTACGTGGTCCGTATTCTGTAATGTACACGCTACGTCCATGGACAATCCGTCAGTATGCAGGTTTCTCTACAGCAGAAGAATCAAACGCATTCTACCGTCGTAACCTGGCTTCCGGGCAGAAAGGTTTGTCTGTTGCGTTCGACCTTCCGACTCACCGTGGTTATGACCCCGATCATGAACGTGTAGTAGGTGACGTTGGTAAAGCCGGGGTATCTATCTGTTCACTGGAAAATATGAAAACTCTGTTTGATGGTATTCCATTGAATAAGATGTCCGTATCCATGACAATGAACGGTGCCGTACTTCCTGTAATGGCTTTTTACATCAATGCAGGTCTCGAACAGGGAGCTAAACTTGAAGAAATGGCCGGAACCATTCAGAACGATATCCTTAAAGAGTTCATGGTACGTAATACTTATATATATCCTCCTGCATTTTCTATGCAGATCATTTCTGATATATTCGAGTATACATCTCAGAAGATGCCGAAGTTCAACTCAATTTCCATATCGGGCTACCACATGCAGGAAGCAGGTGCTACAGCAGATATCGAGTTGGCTTACACATTGGCTGACGGTTTGGAGTATCTTCGTGCCGGTGTTGCAGCAGGTATTGATATTGATGCTTTCGCTCCCCGTCTTTCTTTCTTCTGGGCTATCGGTATGAACCATTTTATGGAAATAGCTAAGATGCGTGCAGCACGTATGTTATGGGCTAAGATTGTAAAACAATTCAATCCGAAAAATCCTAAATCACTGGCATTACGTACACACAGCCAGACTTCAGGATGGTCATTGACCGAACAAGATCCGTTCAACAATGTAGGACGTACTTGTATTGAAGCAATGGCAGCAGCTTTAGGACATACACAATCGCTTCATACCAATGCTTTGGATGAAGCTATTGCACTGCCAACCGACTTCTCTGCACGTATTGCACGTAATACACAGATCTATATACAGGAAGAAACATACATCACTAAGAATGTCGACCCATGGGGAGGTTCTTATTATGTAGAATCTTTAACCAATGATCTGGCCCACAAAGCATGGGAGTTATTGCAGGAAATCGAAAGCCTTGGCGGTATGGCTAAAGCCATCGAAACCGGTGTACCTAAAATGCGTATTGAAGAAGCCGCAGCCCGTACACAAGCCCGTATCGACTCCGGTCAGCAGACTATTGTAGGTACAAATAAGTACCGTTTGGAAAAAGAAGATCCTATCGATATTCTTGAAGTAGATAATACAGCTGTGCGTCTGGAACAAATTGAAAACCTGAAACGTTTGAAAGAAGGACGTAACGAGGAAGAAGTACAAAAAGCCCTTGACGCTATCACCAAGTGTGTTGAAACTAAAAAAGGCAACCTGCTCGAACTTGCAGTTGAAGCAGCAAGAGTTCGTGCAACATTGGGAGAAATCTCTTATGCCTGCGAAAAGATAGTAGGACGTTATAAAGCAATAATCAGAACAATATCAGGCGTGTATTCATCAGAAAGTAAAAAGGATGCAGATTTCATCCGTGCATGTGAACTGACAGAAGAATTTGCAAAGAAAGAAGGACGTCGGCCACGTATCATGGTTGCAAAAATGGGACAGGATGGCCACGACCGTGGTGCTAAGGTCGTAGCAACTGGATATGCAGATTGTGGTTTTGACGTAGATATGGGACCCTTATTCCAGACTCCGGCAGAAGCTGCCCGCGAAGCTGTTGAAAATGATGTTCACGTTGTAGGAGTTTCTTCACTTGCAGCAGGACATAAAACGCTGATTCCCCAAATCATGGATGAATTGAAGAAGCTTGGGCGCGAAGATATCATCGTGATTGCAGGAGGAGTTATCCCAGCACAAGATTATGACTTCTTATACCAGGCAGGTGTAGCAGCTATTTTCGGCCCGGGTACACCTGTAGCAAAAGCCGCTATACAGATTATGGAAATCTTGCTGGATGCCGAGTAATTAAAGTAAGATAAAGATTAAAAGACCGTTTTAGACAGAAATCCTTTCCAATCTAAAATGGTCTTTTTTTATGGATAATACGATCAAAGTAGTTATCATTCGCTTTGCTCATTACTAAAGAAGCAATTAAGCAAAAGCATATTAAATATATTCCTTTAGCTTAGAGAATAATAATACCTGATTAATGGGTTTGGATATATAATTGTTGAAACCGCTTTCCATCATTCTTACTACATCTTCCGGAAATGCATGGGCAGAAGCAGCAATAATAGGAATATCTTTATTTTTTTTCCGGATTACACTCACAGCCTCATAACCATCCATATCAGGCATTTTGATATCCATAATGATAAGATTGATATCCCTTTCATACCTTTTAAACAGGTCTATAACCTCTAGTCCTGTCCGTGCATGCAGAATAATATATTCTTTACCTAAAAGAAACTGGTAAAGCTTGTAATTATCTTCATTATCCTCTGCAATTAATATTGTAGAAGAGTTTTCCCTCTCATTTTTAAGTCTGGTAAGATTAATATCCGTACTTTCTAAAGAGGCAACCGGACGATTATAATAAGGATAACTATAAGGTCTCACAGGGAGAGTAAACCAAAAAGTGCTCCCTTTCCGTACTTCGGATTCTACCCCTATTTTTCCTCCTAATTTAGTGATTATAGTTTGGCAAATAGATAATCCTAAACCCGTGCCCGTCACAAAATTATCTAACTTAACAAATCGCTTGAATATATCTTTCTGTTTCTCTTTTGGTATTCCTTTTCCTGTATCGGAGACAGAGAAAAGAATCCCTTCATCTGTTAATTTATAGGTAATATTGATTTCACCCTGATCCGTAAACTTTATTGCGTTATTAACCAGATTCATGACGACTTGTTGTATCCTGTTTTTTTCCGTATCAATAACACACTCTGATAACCCCGGAGTAAAAACTATATCCAAATCTTTATTATCTTCTATTCTGCATTTACTTATCAATTCTATATCCTTTAGCAACTCATTGATATTTACATAACTATAAATAAACTCAAGTGTGTCCGATTCTATTTTTGATAAATCAAGTATATCGTTAATCAATTGCAGCAAAAGCTCATTGTTGCGTTTAATTATTGAAAGGTATTCCTGTTGCTTTGTATCATCTCCCGTATGCATGAGCAATTCGCTAAAACCAACAATAGCATTAAGAGGAGTACGAATCTCATGACTCATATTTGAGATAAACATGGATTTTAACCGGTCTGAAGTTTCTGCTGCAATTTTCGCTCTTTCCAACTCTTTTGCAGCATGTTGCTTAGCTGTTATATCATGATATTTTAATACCACGCCGGAAATACCCCCATCTTTACCGGCAACAGGAATCGCGGTCATTTCAACTGTCAGATCATTGCTTATTATGATCTCATCCTGCTCTACCTTACCGGAAGAAAAAGCTTTTCGTGCAACACAATCCAAACATGGAGAAGAAAGTCCCATCACAGTTTTATAACAACATTGACCTTTCTTGTATTTGGTAGCAACTCTAACAAAATTATAGTGGTGAATATTTTCCCATTGAATGGTATAGTCCGAGGTCAAATAAATCCATCCGCTGTTGGAATTATCCAGGATCAATTGGTTTATCCGTTGGCTCTCTTCAATCTCCTCTTTGGCCTTAACCAAATTCTGCTCATATAATTTATGTTCTGTTATGTCCTGCTCAAAACATGCTATTAAATTCTTCTGAAGCCTCTTGATACGAGTTTGGAAATATGACGTATTTCCATCTATCGTAGTGGAATATTCTACATGCTGAACGCTATCTGTTAAAAATGCCGCTTCTATTGCAGCCAATACCTTAGGTAAACATTGGGAATCTATCCAATCTTTGATACTTATATCCGCTGCTTCATCGTGATCCAAGCAAGACTGGCCAGAGACAGAATTTAGAACATTCTTAATCTTGTATTCATTATCAACAATATAAATAACATCAGGGAGTAAAGAGATTATCTTTTTGGCTGTTTTGCCTGATAATTTCCCTTCAGCATCGTCGAATTTGTAAATACTGTTTCTATTTTTAAATAGATAGAGCAATGCAATAATTATTGCAATAGCTCCAATGAAAATGAAGATATCCATCATTTCTTTACCAAAAAGCTATAATTTATTTTTACAGAAAGCTACAATTATAGCGCAAATAATTTATCCCGCAGGATATAACAGGCACCTATTACACCTGCCCTATCGCCCAAGGAGGCTATTTCTAATTTCATATCCTCTACAACTAAATTCAGAGAATATTTGTGCAAAGCGGTCTGAACGGGTAATTTTATGTAAGATCCGGCCGCGGCCAGGTCTCCTCCAATAATTACATGATCAGGATTAAATATATTTAAAAGCAAAGAGAGATAATGCCCGAGTTTCTCTCCAACCTCCTCAATAATTTCAATAGCCAGTAAATCTTCGTTATTTATCGCTGCTGCAATGATATCATACATCGTTATATCTTCAACAGCCATTTTATTGGTAAGCATAGTAGTAGAACCTTCAGAAAGTTTCTCTTTCATCCTCCTTACCATTGCCTGGCCCGATATCTCAGTCTCAAGGCAACCTTTTTTGCCACATTGGCATATAATCTCGTTATTAAGTACCGAACTATGCCCAAACTCACCCGAATAACCCGATTTACCGTAAAAAAGCAGGCTGTTGTTTATAATACCGATTCCAAATCCCCAGCTTAGATTAAGATAAATCACATCTTTTCCTGCAACACCTGCTCCGCTACGAAATTCACCATAAGCCATCGCACGTGAATCATTTTCCATAAATGTTTTTATGCCTATCCGGGATTCGATTATCTTACTTAAAGGTTCTTCTTCAAAAAAGAAGTAATTATGACTATATCCTTTTTCCGAATTAATACGACCGACAAAAGCAATACATGCTCCCAATATTTTATTACGGTCTACTCCGGATTTTATAATAAACTGGTCAACGATATCACACATCTTATAAAGCGATTCCCTGGTATTCTCCAATGTATATTTTATACTTGTAGAGATACGGATAAACTCGCCTGCAAAGTTTTGTAAACCTACGCTAATAAAATTGCGATGAACATCTACTCCCAGAAAAAAAGCCGAATTCGGATTAATTGCATAAATAGAAGGTCGTCTTCCACCTGCGGTATCTATCTTACCTTTCTCAAATACAATATTCTCTTCAATAAGTTCTGTGATCACCTTAGTGACAGTGGGTACACTAAATTGGGTTTCCCTACACACTTCTGCAATGGTAATGCCTTCATTGAGCATTATTTTTTGTATAACACTCTTTTTAAGACGTATCATCTTTAAAGTAGAAAGGGAAGAACCTTCCTGAGAATCTAATAATTTGGAAAGAAGCATGCTATTCTTTTGTAGATACTGATTAAAACTAATCCACAAAAATAGGGTTATTATTATAACTTTATAGAATGTTTAACCGAAATTAACCAGAAAACACAATTATTCCTGTATTACCCAACAATTGATTATTGTATATTTTCGGACAAGAAAGAAAAAGTATTCATGTTTGCAGTAAAGAGAATAGAATCTAATTAGTAATATGATTTTTCCCAGCTACTCAAGTAAACCCTTTTAAGTACTCAGGTAAATTTTCTTAGGCAACTTAATAGGGTAATCAGGTTAAATAAGTATATCGTTTCTCGCTCGTAAAACGTATGTTTCACGTGCGAGAAACGTGGAGCCCACGCCCGAGAAACGTAAGTCCCGCGCTCGTAAAACGAAATAAAGTTGCGGATGAAATAAATTAAATGCAGAGATGGATTATATTACTTATTCAATATCAGATAACTATATTATAGCAATAAATCATCCATTATATAAAATGCAAATATACAAAAAATAAAATAAATGAAAGGGGATAAATATACCAAATATGTATTTTCATCAATCTGCTTTCAGTTTCAAATTATAAACCTGTATATTTGCCGAAGAAAACAATTAAAGCATAATAATGATAGTTTGCATAGCCGAGAAACCAAGCGTAGCGAAAGATATTGCCGACATTATAGGCGCCAGATCCCGTAGAGATGGATATATGGAAGGAAATGGATATCAGGTTACCTGGACATTCGGACACCTCTGTACATTAAAAGAACCACATGAATATACTCCCTCCTGGAAATCATGGAGTTTAAGCAGTCTGCCTATGATACCTCCACGGTTTGGTATAAAGCTGATAGAAGACTCGGGTATCGAAAAACAGTTTAAAGTGATTGAGAATCTGATGCAAAATGCAGACGAGATTATAAACTGCGGTGATGCCGGCCAGGAAGGAGAATTAATTCAGCGATGGGTTATGCAAAAAGCCGGGGCTCACTGTCCGGTTAAACGGTTATGGATATCTTCACTTACAGAAGAATCTATTCGCGAAGGATTTTCCAAATTGAAAGATCAATCTGAATTTCAACCTTTATATGAGGCCGGATTAAGTCGCGCAATTGGAGACTGGTTATTAGGGATGAATGCTACACGCCTGTATACATTGAAATACGGACAAAACCGTCAGGTGCTCTCTATTGGCCGTGTACAGACTCCTACCTTAGCTTTGATCGTAAACCGCCAAAAGGAGATTGAAAACTTTAAGCCCGAACCTTACTGGGAGTTAAAAACAGTATATCGTGAAACAACTTTCTCGGCAACAAAGGGAAAGTTTACTTCAAAAGAAGAAGGGTACGAGTTTCTTGAAAAGGTAAAGAACTCGGATTTTACTATTACCGATGTATCTGCGAAAAAAGGGACGGAACTTCCGCCACGCCTTTTCGACTTAACTTCTTTGCAGGTTGAGTGTAACAAAAAGTTTGGCTTCTCTGCCGAGGATACATTAAGAGTGATACAAGCTCTGTATGAGAAGAAAATAACGACATATCCACGTGTCGATACAACTTTCCTGAGTGAAGATATTTATCCTAAATGCCCTAACATATTGAAAGGAATAAAGGATTATGCAGTATTCACAACTCCATTGGAAAACAAGAAGCTGCTAAAATCAAAAAAGGTATTTGATAACTCGAAAGTAACCGATCACCATGCTATTATTCCGACAGGTGTACATCCGCAGAACCTCACGGATATGGAAAGGAAAGTATTTGATTTGGTAGCAAGAAGATTTATTGCCATATTTTATACAAATTGTATATTTTCTACAACTACCGTACTTGGTGAAGTTGATAAAATAGAATTTAAAGTCACAGGAAAACAAATTCTCGATCCGGGATGGCGCGTTATATTTACCAATCCGGGAGCTAAAAATAATACCGGAGAACAAGAAGAGAAAGAAAAAGAAACAGATGAAGAACGCGTGTTACCCGATTTTGTGATAGGAGAAAGCGGTCCGCATGTACCGGACTTAAATGAGAAATGGACTCAACCTCCCAAACCCTATACGGAAGCAACTTTACTGCGAGCCATGGAGACTGCTGGTAAACTTGTAGAGAATGATGAATTGCGCGATGCTTTGAAGGAAAATGGTATCGGCCGTCCTTCAACCCGTGCAGCAATAATTGAGACCTTATTCAAAAGAAAATATATAAGGAAAGAGAAAAAGAATCTGGTTGCTACTCCTACAGGTGTAGAACTCATTCAGGTGATAAGGGAAGAACTCTTAAAATCGGCAGAATTGACCGGAATGTGGGAGAAGAAATTACGGGAAATAGAAAAAAAGAATTATGATGCCCGTACTTTTCTGGAAGAACTTAAAGCAATGGTAAGTGAGATTGTAAACACCGTGCTCAGTGATAATACTAACAGAAGAATTACTATTGAAGTTCCTGTAAAAGAAGATACCCCTAAAGAGCCTAAAAAAAGAACACGCAAAGCATCCACTCCTAAGAAAAAAAAAGAAGAATCTACCCCTGTCCCTAATAAAGCAGAGACAAAAGAGGTAGACCCATTAGTAGGCAAAGAATGCCCGGTTTGTAAAAAGGGAGTTATTATCAAAGGGAAAACAGCTTACGGATGTTCCGAATGGAAAAGCGGATGTACATTCCGGAAGGTTATTGATTAACAATAAAAAACCGTCAGACAATAATTTCTGACGGTATATACTCTTTGTATGCAAATTTATGATATATCATGCCGTGATTAATTTTATAGCATCACTTGCACACACTCTTGTGCATTTGCCACAACCTTTACAATCTTCCGGATATATAATTTTAGCAATATAACGATCTTTCACGAAAAACATATCTATCACTTTTCTTCTGCATGTATCTACACACTCCTCACACCCAATACATTTTTTATCATCTATTTGTAATGATACAACTATCCTTTTCCTTATACTAAACATCATTAAAGTATTTATTAATTAAAAAACTATTGAGTAGCATGCTATCTATTTTTGAAGACAACTGAAAAAGAATAATATTTTAAATAAGGAATAATATATTTATAAACAGCGGAAGAAAGCAGCAAAGTGATGGCTCTATTCAAAAAAGAAACTGAAAATTTTGTTCTTTCTAAAAGAAACTGTAATTTTGCAATCGCAATTCGGGGTGTAGCTCAGCCCGGTAGAGTACGCGTCTGGGGGGCGTGTGGTCGCAAGTTCAAATCTTGTCACCCCGACGAATTGAAAATAAAGAGGTTAAGTCCATTACTTAGCCTCTTTTCTTTTTATAATACAATCAGCTTAAAAACATTTGAGGAGTAAATTATACTGTATCACTACAAACAGGTAGAATTAAATTGGTCTGTAATCATCTGGGTTAGTCAGCCTCTACAAAGAGGTATATAAAAAAGTAAAGTGTAAGGATTACCTTATTTGCATTTTAAATATTCGTCTTTAAGCATCGAATAATATAAACGATTTACATACTTTCCATCCATAAAAAAGAAATCACGTAAGGAACCTTCATAAGTAAAATTACATTTCCTGATAACACCTTGAGATGCCATATTTCCTTCTTTATGGCAGACTTGTACTTTGTGGAAATTTACGTTATTGAAACCAAAGTCTAAAATTGCTTTAACAGCTTCCGAGGCATAACCTTTACGATGAAATTTACTTCCCAATGCATATTCTATTTCACAAAAGTGATTCTTATTGTCTACAAGAAATATAGCAATCTGCCCAATACAGATGTTAGATTCTTTTTCTATAATAGCCCAACGGTAGTAATCTAACTTCTCATATGAACCAATATATTTGTCTAACAATTCTTTAACTTCTTCTTTAGTGTTATATGTTGGTTCAGAGTATAGTGACTGGATTTTAGGATCACTAATCCAATAGGTCAGCATATCGACATCATCAGTATAGCGAAAAGGCCTAAGTATCAACCTTTCCGTATCAATCGTTTGGGTTCCTAAATGAGATAACATATTTTTAATTTCTATTATTCTTAATGATTATTACTTTTCGCAAATTTAGTCAATATCCGCGAAATATACTGACTTACATCCTATTACCTTTACTTTTATCCTACATTAAATATTTCTCATTTAAGAATGATCAGAAATAAATTATTCAGAATTACTTTTTATGTCTGGTCAATGAATAGGCACGACTTGGAAACATAAACATTGGGAACGTAGCTCCTACAGCAAGCATAAAAATAACCGTTCCCGCTATTATTGAGTTAGAAAAAAACATATCCATATATTTAGCCTTCTCTATCGGATTATCCATAGATTGTAAAAGCATAATTAATGAAAATATCATATTATAGGCAAATTTACCGGGAATCATAGGCAAAAGCGCAGGAATATAAAGTACTGTCATGGGAGAATGTACCTTTTTCCCCAGCCACAAACTGCCAAAGCCAATAATAAATGCACCAATTAAAGAAGCTGTAGCTATTTCGAATCCTAAAAATGTCATTAAACAATAACGACAAGCATGCCCCATAGCAGCCAATAATGCAATATAACGGAATGCACGGACAGGTGGATTGGAAATAGCACCAAACCCAACTCCTGCTATTGCTGCAAAGAAAGCATCTGAAAGAATATTAACTGCTATCATAATAAGCTATTTTTAAATAACAACAAAGTAAAAGAGAGTCCTATAGCTATGCATATTATCAATAATCCAGCCTGCACCAAACGGGAAAAACCTGTTAATGTATGTCCTTCAACAATATCGATAACTCCATTAATAAGCGGAACACCCGGAACCAGATAAAGAACACTGGTTGCAAGTGCAATTTCAGAAGTTATATTAAATATTAAGGAAACAGATGCACAAAAAGAAGCAACAAAAGCGGATAAGATAAATATAATATAATGATTTAGAGCGGTTGCTGATAAGCGTTGTTTCAAAAACAGCCCTACAAGAGTAGCAAAAAGCACAATTCCGGCAGAATACCAGTCTCCACCAAAAAGACGACAAAAAGAAGCATTAGCGAAACTTGCTAAAATTAGTACGTACAAAGGACGAATAGGAGGAATGGAGATAACACGTTGAAATTTTTCCCGTAAAACGGAAAGAGGCAAATGTTCATCATACGTTTCCCAACTCAATGCACTTAATTCCGAATTGTCACGAAAACTAATAGGAAGAACCGGAATGTTTATTACCTCATTGTAATATTCGTGTGTTTCTTTATTACGGAGATTCAATATAATACTTTTCTGAAAAACACTGATCATTACAATATACCCGTAGGCTTCACCAATTCGTTTTGCACTACGTATTACCCGGGAAGTATGTATACCACATCCCATCATATGAGCAGAGTATTCTGCAATAAATTCTCCTACCTCCAATAAATTTTCTTTTTTCTTTTCCATGAAGAATTATTCTCAATATTTACTATATCCTGCAAATCAAAAGATTGATAAATATATAAACACGTCTTTTTTATCTTCCTCAATAGTATATTCCCAAAAATGTAATATACCTATTGTAAATTATATTAGATAAAAATTACGGTTACCACAATAGTTCCCAGAACTTTGCCGGGCACTTTCTTTAATCAAAAAATCTAATGATTTGTTTTAAATTGCGTGCAAAGATAGATGTTATTCCTTTATTATACACCTCCGCAATACTCCTTTTTATATTTTCATCTCCTTTTATTTAATATCTATCAATATAAAAGAGTTAAGTTTAAAACCTAACTCTTTTATATATTTTACAAACTTGTTTCTTATCAATCAACAGGAGAAAAATCGTCCTTGCCTACTCCGCATAACGGACATACCCAATCTTCCGGGATATCTTCAAATGCTGTTCCAGGTTGTATACCGCTATCGGGATCGCCTTTTTCAGGATCATAAATATACTCGCATACTTCACATATGTACTTTTTCATTTCATTCGTTTTTATTCGTTAATAATTTAATGAGATTTATATATTTGACCAAAAACCTGAATTTATCTTTTACCTAATTCATGATCTACACTGTAAAGCCCATGTACTCCAAATATTTTAAACTTATCTAAGATAGCTTTTACTGAATCTTCTTCTTCAACTTGTTCCCGAACAAACCACCATAAGAAATCCTGTGTTGCTTTATCATTTTCTGCTATTGCAACATCCATTAAGTTATCAATTAGCTTCGATACGTGGGTTTCATGTTTATAAGTGTGTTCAAATACAGCTAACGGACTTTCCCATTCATTTGGCACGGAATCAATTTGATCAATTACAACTTTGCCTCCACGCTTTATGGAATATTCAATTAGTTTGTGTACATGTTCCAATTCTTCTTCTGATTGTTTCTTCATCCAGTTAGCACAGCCATCAAGACCTAAATCTTTAAAGTAAACAAACATTGAAAGATAAAAATTTGAAGACCACATTTCTGCTTTAATTTGCTCATTGAAAGCATCTGATAATTTCTTGCTGAGATTCATATTCTTGTGTTTTATATTTGTTATTCATTTTTTTTCTGATGAGCAAATGTATGATATTTTTTCCAGGTAACTGTAATTTTTACTATTGTTAAAATTGATAGGGTGATAGATAAATGTTATATATATTCTGTAAAATTCCAACTTAGCAATATTACCTTATAGTTAGCTATAGTATTAATTCAATTTTATTTCTTATTTTCTCTCTCTTATCCCTAGGGTTTTTCCTTTCTCACCGCTCTTCTTAATACAAGCAATCATCAGTATATAAACATTTAACCCCATAAGATTATGAAAACGTTGTATTTAAAAGCTATCAGTCTTATTTTATTGGTATGCTGCGGAGGTATATTTGCTACCAGTATAAGTGCTGCCAACTACATTACCATCAATGGAGTAGTAAAGGATAAGCAGACCAATAAAAAATTGGAGTATGTGACCATATCCGTAGCAGGAACAAGTATTGGGACTGTAACAAACGAAGATGGTGTATTTTCCATCAAAGTAAATGACTCCCTTCAGGTAAATACCATCGAATTTTCTCACATCGGATATTCAAAACAAACTCTTCCTATCGCACAATCGGATATGGAAACGGTGACCGTATATATGACTCCCAATGTACATATGCTGAGAGATGTAATTATTGAAGTTATGAATCCGCGTTTGCTGGTAGAAAGTGCTATACGTAAGATAAAAGATAATAATAGCTCTACCGAAAATATGTTCACAGGCTTCTATCGCGAAACAATTAGAAAAAGACGTAACTACATAAATATATCTGAAGCTATAACACATATTTATAAAACTCCTTATACAGAAGATATTACACGTGATAAGGTACAGATATTTAAAGGACGCCAGTTACTCAGTCCCAAAGCGGGAGACACTTTAATTGTGAAGCTACAGGGTGGTCCAAATCTGTCTACCTTTGTAGATATAGTGAAAAACCCGGACCTTATTTTGGACCCGGCTTCTCTTGCCGACTATAAATTTGCGATGGAAGAATCTGCAATGATCAATGAAAAACCTCATTATGTGGTTAGTTTTAAACCCCAAAGGGTATACCCGTACCCTTTACATTATGGCAAGCTTTATATTGATAAAGAAACACTTGCTTTTTCCCGGGCAGAATTTAGTTTGAGCATGGATGATGATAATAAAGCTACAAGAGCCATCCTCCGAAAAAAACCATTCAACCTTAGATTTAAGCCTCAGGAAGTATCCTTCTTTGTCACTTACAAACAAGAAAACGGTAAGAGTTATCTGAATTACATAAGGAATGAAGTTCGTTTTAAATGCGATTGGAAACGCCGCTTATTTTCTACCGGATATACTATAGTTTCTGAAATGGTAATGACAGACAGGCAAGAGGAAAATGTGGCAAAAATACCTAATAAACTTGCTTTTAATGAGAAACAAATCCTGTCAGATAAAGTAAGTAACTTCTACGATGCCAACTTCTGGGAAGATTATAATATCATAGAACCGACTGAATCACTGGAAAATGCTGTTAATAAGTTAAAGAAACGGCATAATCAATAGTTTTTTGTATATTTGATACGGACCCCAACTTATCAATGTTATGCTGAATGATGTTATAATACTAAGAAAAATTAAAGAAGGAGACATTAAGACTTTCGAACATGTGTTCCGTCAATATTACTCTTCTCTTTGTTTATACTCATTCAGCATTACGGGACGTAAAGATATATCAGAAGAAATCATCCAGGAACTATTTTATGTGATTTGGAAAGAACGGGAAAATATACAGGTGCTACGTTCTATCAAAAATTACTTGTATGGTGCTGTACGCAATCAGTCTTTACACTATATCGAACATCGACACGTGCAACAACGTCATCGGGAAAAAGTAATGAATGAAAAAAAATCTCAGGAGGAAATAACTCCGCAAGACCAACTTGAATATACAGAACTTGAAAGTTTAATTAATAATACATTAAATAAATTCCCCGAACGCCGGATGAAAATTTTCCAGATGCACCGGATGGAAGGGAAGAAATATAAAGAAATAGCTGAATATTTTTGTGTATCGGTGAAGACAATAGAAGCCGAAATGACAAAAGCTTATCAGGTATTGAGAATAGAAATAGAAAAATATACTAATTCAGATTATGATTTCGAAAGAAAAAAACGATAAGGCAACAGACTTGGCGTGGAATCAGTTACACAGCCGTTTGAAACAGGATGGGTTGCTCCCGGAAAAGGATGTTAACCGGCAAAGGGCAGCTTATTTCTCCACACTCAAATGGGTTGCGGGTATTGCTATCTTATGTATCTGCTTTGTTTCACTATGGCTGATTGTATCAAAAGAGACTACTGATTATAACATGGTAACCATATACAACGAAAAAAATTCTCCCATACTCGTTACAACTTTACAAGATGGCTCCGTGGCATATCTTACAGAAGAATCGACGATTAATTACCCCGATCATTTTGATGAGAAGAAACGGGAGGTGACCTTGGAAGGAGATGCATTTTTTGAAATAAGCAAAAAAGAGAAACAACCCTTCTTTATAGATACCAAGCCGGCAGTAATTCAGGTATTAGGAACTGCTTTCAATGTGAAAAGCATGGACAGTTCTTCTTTCATGCTCTCCGTTCGTAATGGTGAAGTAAAAGTTACTTTGAAAGGAAGCGGGCAAATACTACATGTGAAAACAGGTGAAACCGTACTTTTATCAGCAGGAGAATTAAAGATGGTAGAAACCGACTCCGAACTCTTTAATACCTATACTAAATACATACATTTCAAAGACGAACGGCTGGCTGATGTGATTCGTATCATCAATATGAACTCTAAATTTACTCAGCTAAAAATCAGTCCGGAGCTGGAAAACAGACCATTAACTGTTTCTTTTTCTAACAATACTCCTCAAAGAATGGCCGAATTAATCTGTCTGGCCCTTAACTTAAATTATACAGAACATGAAAACCTGATTACTATTTCAGAATAAACAAACTAAATAATCCATGAAACACACAAATGGGCATGCCATCCATCGTCTTATTATCCTGATCTGCTTAATCATTATAGCAGCAAACATTCAGGCTGACGATAAAGATGTGCTCAATCGTAAACTTAACATAAGCAAAACGAAAGGGACTATCTATCAGTTGCTTAAACATGTTTCAGACCTGTCGGGTTATTTATTCATTTATGACAGCCAATTGATAAACAACGATCAACACATAAAAATAGATAAAGGAGAATATTCTTTAAGAGAAATAATTTATGCTATAACGGGGAATCCTACCCTGAGAATAGATGTATTGGATAGCCATATCCTTTTACGGCCACCTGAAAATAAACCACCAACAAAGATTGTATCTGCAAAGACAGATATTAAAGAAAGCAAATATATAACACTGACTGGTAGCCTCTATGACCATATCACAGGCGACCCTATTATGTACGCCACTTTAGGTATTACAAATACGACTATTGGAACTGTTTCAAATCAAGAGGGGGCATTCCGGCTTACAGTGCCGGATTCTTTAAGCAGCCACCCTGTAAAATTCTCTCACATAGGATATGAAAGTAAAGAGCTTCAATTCTCTTTGCTAGCACCACAAAATATCCGGATTTATTTGACCCCCAGAATTATTCCTTTACAGGAAATAGTAGTAAGGGTTGTCGATCCCTTACAGACAATTCGCAAAATGATTGATGAGAAAAAGAATAATTATTCAAAAAATCCGGTATACCAAACCGTTTTTTATCGTGAGGGAATAGAATACAAAAAGAAAAACATCGATCTTACAGAATCCGTATTACTGGTTCATAAAGGTGGATATGACAAAGCAGCCTCTACCGATCAGGCCAAGCTTATAAAAATGCGACGTATTGTTAACAGGCACTCTACGGATACTATATTTCCTAAAATGAAATCGGGCATAAACTCATGCTTTGTACTTGATATAATAAAAGAAGTTCCTGAATTTATTGATTTGACAGAAAGCTCACCTTATCTTTATACTTATACCGATGTTGATATAATAGATAATAAGAAAGTGAATGTTATATCTTTCGAACAACGACCTCACATTAAACAACCTTTATACAAAGGAGAATTATTGATTGAAGATGAAAGTAATGCTTTAATCGGAGCAAACTTTGAAATTAACAAGGATTTTGTCGGAAAGGCAACAGGTCTTTTTGTTGAAAAGAAAAATCCAAAACTTAAACTAGCCCTTCAACATGCTAAATATTCTGTTAATTATAAACCGACAAATGACGGCAAATATCAAATCAATTATATACGCGGTGACATACAATTTAAAGTTAGAAAAAAAGGGCAGTTATTTAATAACACCCTGCAATTCTGGTATGAAATGGTGAATTGTAAGTCAGAGGCTGAGAATGTAAAAGCATTCCCCCGAAATGAAAGACTACTACCTAATAAAGTTTTCTCTGAGACAAAACATCCTTATGATGAAAATTTCTGGGAACATTTTAATATAATACTGCCTGAAGAAGAACTGAAAGATGCTATAATTAACAGTCTTAATGAGATCACCATCCTTAATGAGTGACCCAGCAAGCACTAATGAATTAATGAATACTTGCTAACAAGCAGAATCCACTTTCCAACTTTTAATCTTTACTGTTGTTATTTCTAATATATCTTATAATTAGCAACCGTATATATGAGTCTTACAGTATATAAAAAGAAAAGGAATTTTGAAGATACGCCCGAGCCCAGGACGACTTCTAAGAAAGAGAATAAAAAACCTGTTTTTGTTGTACAAAAACATAATGCCTCACATCTTCATTTTGATTTTCGTTTGGAAGATGATGAAGTTCTTAAAAGTTGGGCAGTGCCCAAAGGTCCCTCCATGAATAGTAAGGATAAAAGACTAGCTGTAATGGTAGAAGACCATCCTGTTGATTATGCCAAATTTGAAGGAACAATACCGGAAGGAAATTATGGCGCCGGTACTGTAGAAATATGGGATTCCGGAACATGGAAGCCACTTAAAGAGTTTAATAACGTAGATAAATCCATTAAAAACGGTCTGCTGGAATTTACTTTAAAAGGAAAAAAATTGAAAGGAGATTTTGTATTAGTCAAAACGAAAAGTTCTTATGCAAAAGAAGGATGGCTCCTTATTAAAAAAGATGATAAGTATGCAGTGACAAAAAAGTATGATGCAAATCTAAATTAAATAAAAACAGGTGCTTTGTTGTAAAAAGCACCTGTTAACTAAGAATAAATATTATATTATCCTAAAAACTGCTCTAATTTAATCAAACAATTCTTTAATAAACTGTTATTTCATTGATGCGGGTATGTATGTTTTCTCCCCCTTCATCATTATGTCCGCTATAAACAGTGAGTTTGAAGTATCTGAACGCATTGGGTTCCGGCAGATCCAGTCTGTATCTGTCAGTATCCGGAGCATCCTGATATAATATTTCTTCCCAACTTTGACCATCATTGCTCTTTTCTATTTTTATATTTTTCATATAGCGGTTAACACCTCCACTAAGTACAAATTCAAATCCGTTTACAGTTTCTTCTTTCGACATATCGATAGACAAGTGGTGTGGATAAGCAGAACCTCCATATTGCCATTGAGAATGCCAGTAAGTGTTATCATCTCCATCAATCACAAGTGCAGCAAAACCATTACCGTTTGATTCTCCGGTAGACGCTTCTGAAGAGAAATCGATCAATGACCATCTGCTTTTATCTATCGCAGCAGGCACAGTCAATACGTCAATCTCATTTATACGAGTATGTACTTCATTAGTCTGCCCATTATAAATTGTGAGTTTAAAGTACCTGAAAGAATCTTGTTCGGGTAACCAAAGCAGATAAGTACTTTCATTCGGTGCATCAAGATGAATAAGTTGGGTCCAGTTCTGTCCATCGTCACTCTTTTCTATTTTTATATTTTTCATATAACGGTTTATTCCCCCGCTAAGCGTAAACTTAAGTGCATCTACAGCTTCTTTATTTTTCATATCTATCACCATATAGTGAGGATAAAATGAGCCTTCTCCGGTCCATTTTGAATGCCAGTAAGAACTTGCATTGCCATCAATCACATTTGCTGCAAGACCATTGCCATCTCCTTCTCCCGAGGTTTCTTCCGAAGAATAATCAACAAGCTCCCATCCTGTTTTATCTTTTACTACCATGTTATTCATACGACGTTCTGCCTCTAAAGCCTCATCCACACGAGCAGTAAAAGGGGCAAGATCCATAGTTGGATAATTGGTCTGTAGAGCCATCTCATTGGCAGTTTTCTTCATTTGCTCAAAACCTCCAGTACGCATATAAAAATATTGTGGATTTTCTGCTGACATACCCTGTTCGAAGTCAACACGCTGTCCTTCTGAACCGTCTGTGTTGGAGAATCCTACTTTATTGAAATGAACCCATCGGTTCGAACCTATTTCGCGACCAAAAGCGTTGTAATAATAGCCTTTACGTGAGAGGTGTCCATTTCTCCATCCATAATTTTCGAGGAAAGAATAGAAACCATCAAACATATCCCTACCGCCCGGCATTACCGGAACTCTCCATGAAGCAATATAACGCCATCCTTCACCAGCATCATACCATGCAGAAACAACCGTATGTTTTATAATGTCGCCGTTATAAATTAAGCTGCCATCCCTACGTGAATTCATCAGAAACTTAACCGGAACACCTGTTTTCCATGTATTAGGATTTCCAATACCTACATAGGATTGTCCTCCGGTACCTTCATTACCAAAGCTGTTTGCTTTTGTATACTCTGCTTTGTCTACAAGGCTCACTAGAAGTTCCTTTGGAGCATTAGGATAACGGTCTACATCTACGGCATCCCATGCAGAAAACAAAACTCTTCTTTCAGTGTCGCTATTGGTCTGTATTCCCATATAGCCCCGGAAAAATCCGATAGACATCCAGTAGGTAGAAAGAGGATCTTCACCTTCAGGAACCAGAATCTCCTCATACAACCAGTCATATTCTCTGGAAGTTGCGTCTGTAGTTGAGAATGAAAGATGTACAGATGGAGATGAAAGATAATCAGTTGCATGAGTTTCAAAAGTACCTGTTTGTCCGGGTTCTATGACAGAAGTAAACCATAATTCGTCAATAGTAATACCTGTCATATCACTTTTAGCCTCCAGCTCATATCTATAATATCCTGTGGCAGGTATGGTTATAGTTGTAGCAGATAATTCATCTTTAATATTATTTCCATTACTTGTATAACTAAATGTTTCAGTTGTCGGCTGATATCCCAAATCATCATAACATTGTGTTGTTGCCAATTTGAAACTATAATTTCCTTGTACAGAAGAAGAAAGATACAAACTCATATCATAAGTGCCTGCTTTCTGATACAAGTACCAGGTTGCTTTACGATTTGTGTTTGTCCATCCGGAAAGTACACCTCTTTCCTGCATAGATAATCCCGGGTTGGAAGGTACATAGGGTTCTACAAATCCATGGCCTGCTTTAACTACAAATTTCTCTACCATATTTACAGATAAAATATCCGAGTAATAAGGAGTCAATGTACTATTGGTTACTTCAGAGCGGAAATATCCGGGTTCTGTAATTATATAATCCAGTACACTGGAACTGTTTGTGTATAAGTAATTCCAATTAACATTGTCGGTTGATTTTTGCCAAAGTATATTTCCGTTTACTCTACCGTCAAGTTCAATTATCAATGTGTCATTTTTTGCTATAGTCACCTGATTTTGAGCGTTTAATGAATAATTTCCTAATGAAACAATAATCATCAGGATTATGGGGTAAATAAGCTTTTTCATGTTATCCGATTATTTTTTTATTACCATATATGTATTTGTTTTTTGCGCTGAGGTTACCTGTATAAGATAACTTCCGGATTGATAATCAGCAAGTGAAAGTTGATAAACTGAAAGTCCGTCAGCAACCGAGTTTTTTTTCAGTAATTTTCCTTGGCTGTCAAACAGGCTGATAACGGCACCATTCTCATTCTGAGAAAGAGAAACATTGAGTACATCCATTACAGGGTTGGGATAAACCATTGCAGATTTTGAAAGCTTAGAAGCTTGTTCTTTAGGTTCAACGATTTTAAGCTTTACCTTTTTTTTCTCTTGAGAAGAGACAGTACATACAAATACCAGAAAAAGAGAAATAAACACGAAATTTTTCATACGCATTAATTTTGTTAAGGGTTTATAAACAAAAAAACTATTAATTATATTGAGGGTAAATCAATTCATAATAAAGAACGATATCAATATTTTTTTAAAACAAAGGTTATTTATTTGGTTTTGTCATTCATCTCCGCGAAACTCACTATTTATATGTAGGAGTCATCAAACCTGAATTTCGTTTAAACGAAATTCAGGTTTATTAAAAGATTTACATAAAAAGACGTTTTATTGTAAAATCGGGAAGTTTTTTGCAATAAATGAAAAAGAATATTATCACAAATATAAATTATCGAAAATAAATTTATCGTATGAAATATATAAGCACATAAAATAAGTGTTTAAATTATCCGGCAACCAAACAATGTCTTCTATGATCAATTTCACTGACTACTACAATCAATTTATTTGGGTACTAAAATAAAACACTTGATTTACGAAATAAAGGCTCAGGAAAATAATTTGTTGGTGGAAGATTTCGATAACGATTACTAGCAAATTTTGGAATATAAGAGCTACAAAAGAACAAAACAAAAAGGCTTTCACATTTCACATGTAAAAGCCTCCTGTTTAAAAATTATGAGTATTCTCTTTTCCGCTTTGAGAGCGGTCTGGACGGGACTCGAACCCGCGACCCCATGCGTGACAGGCATGTATTCTAACCAACTGAACTACCAGACCAATATTTCTTTTTTCATTGCCAATCTCTCTCGATTGCGGATGCAAAGGTAGCCGTTTTTTTTGAATCTGCAATAGTTGAAGCAACTTTTTTAGAAAAAAATCTTCTTTTTCTTTAAATCGATATCCCTGCCCACTTCTTCTGATATGCTTATTTTCAAGTTTTATCCCTCATTTTAAGGACGTTAATTTGGCACATTCAACCATTTAATTAAACACACAGAAACATTCATAGCTAGAGATAAAAATATTATATTTGCATTCATTAGAAAATAAAGCATAAATTATATCATAATGAAACCAACTCCAATAAATCGTGCACTGATTGATGAAGCAATAAATGATTTCCATATTAAAGATTTGTCTCATGCTACCATTAGGGAAGTCAAAGCAATAGCAGCTCATGCAGAACAAATGTCGGGTGTAGAATTCATAAAAATGGAAATGGGCGTACCGGGTCTACCTCCTTCCGGTATTGGAGTAAAAGCTGAAATTGAAGCACTGCAAAATGGAATAGCCAGTTTATACCCTGATATTAATGGATTGCCGGCTCTGAAACAAGCAGCAGCTACCTTCGTAAAAGCCTTTATGGATGTAGATATAAGTCCGGAAGGATGCGTACCTGTAACCGGATCTATGCAGGGTACGTATGCTTCGTTTATGGTATGCAGCCAGCGTGATGAGAAAAAAGACACCATCCTGTTTATTGATCCGGGATTCCCGGTACAGAAGCAACAACTTGTTGTAATGGGACAGAAATATGAAACATTTGATGTATATGACTATCGTGGCGATAAGCTTAAAGAAAAATTGGAAAGCTATCTAAACAAAGGTAATATTTCTGCTATTATCTATTCAAACCCTAACAATCCAAGCTGGATATGCATAAAAGATGAAGAATTAAAGATAATCGGCGAACTGGCAAATAAATACGATGTAATCATACTGGAAGATCTGGCTTACTTTGCAATGGATTTCCGTAGCGATTTGAGTAAGCCTTATGAAGCACCTTTCCAACCAACTGTAGCTAAATATACAGATAATTATGTTCTGCTTATTTCTGGGTCAAAAGCCTTCAGCTATGCCGGACAACGTATAGGAGTAACATGTATTTCCGATAAACTTTACCACAGGAGTTATCCCGGACTAGACAAACGTTATGGCGGCGGAACATTTGGAACAGTATTTATCCATCGCATTCTCTATGCACTTTCTTCAGGTACAAGTCATTCAGCACAATATGCCATGGCAGCTATGCTGAAAGCGGCAAACGAAGGTAAATATAATTTTCTAGAAGAAGTCAAAGTATACGGTGAACGTGCAAAAAAACTGAAAGATATATTTCTCAGAAACGGATTCTATCTTGTATACAATAACGATCTCGGCGATCCTATAGCAGATGGATTCTACTTTACAATAGGATATCCAGGCATGTATTGCGGAGAGTTGATGAAAGAATTAATGTATTATGGAATAAGTGCCATATCACTGGTAACTACCGGCAGCCACCAACAGGGGCTGCGTGCATGTACTTCTTTCATACAAGACCATCAATATGTACAATTGGAAGAACGTATGAAGTTGTTTGCAGAAAATAATCCGGTCAAATAAGTTAATATGCTGGAAAACAAAAGAATATTTATTACAGGGGGAGCTAATGGTATTGGTCGTGGACTGGTACAAGCATTTTGCAGACAGCAAGCAAAAGTTGTTTTTTGCGATGTAAATGATATTAATGCTGAAAAATTATGCTGTGAAATGAAAGACTATTCATGCCGGTATATAAAAACAGATGTATCAGATGCAAATGAATTAAAAGCTACTCTTGATACGTTGTTATCAGAATGGGGAGATATTGATATTATCATTAACAATGCAGGAGTAAGCCTTTTCAAACCAATCGAACGAATATCTATTGAAGAATTTGATGAAATAATTGATATCAACCTCCGTCCGGTATTCATTACATCTAAAATACTCGCACAGCACAGGGAAAAACAACAAACAAAAAATGACTATGGAAGGATCATCAATATAGCTTCCACACGTTATCTGATGAGTGAGCCGGATAGTGAAGCATATGCAGCGTCAAAAGGAGGAATTGTTTCCCTCACCCATGCCTTAGCTATATCCTTAAGTAAATATCATATTATAGTTAATTGCATAAGCCCGGGATGGATCGATACCGGACATTACGGAGAACTAAAAGAAAGCGATCATAAACAGCATCCCTCAGGGAGAGTAGGTGTTACAGAAGATATTTCAAAAGCATGCCTCTTCCTGTGTGATCCGGGAAATGATTTCATCAATGGGCAAAATATTACCATCGATGGGGGAATGACAAAGAAGATGATTTACGAAGAATAATAATTTAAGTATCTTATACTCAATCCTGTTTTTTCTTAAATACTACAGGGATATCATCTCTTGTTTTCAATTCTTTTCGTGGAAGATTTACATCCATTATAGTATGGCCATTGCCTGCAGTAAATACAATTACATCCTGAATTGTAAGATACCAATTACCTTTTTCCGATTCTCCGGTGGTTGAAGATAATACATACGTATGGTCAGGATTCACCACTAAATTCTGGTCAGCAGTAGAGTAAGTACCTACCAGCAGACCGGAGGGAGCCTTTTTAGACTTATCCATAGTTATTACTTTGGTTATAACTAATTGCTTGTCGGGTCCTTCTTCATCCTCACCTTTCTGTTTAAGATATCCCAGAAATTCTGAATATACGCCTTGTCTCTGGGATGGCTTTAAATCCGTATACATCTTTTCTGCTTCCGGATAATGTTCTTCCATAGCCACAGGAATATTTGTATTTGTTGCTATTTCCTTCAATACAGCAGCATCAGCCATATATATAAATTCTCCTGAGAAAAAATATTCAGGAGCTATCTTAATATTAGTTACAGGTATTGTATCATATACAACAACACCATCTCCTTTATCATTTTTTTTATTTCCACATGAAAATAAAAACGAAAGAGCTATCAGGGATAGTACAGAGAAAATTATTTTCTTCATAAATCTATTTTATTAGTGAAGCAAATATACATACTTCTTTTGATTGTATGAGACGTAATTCTACTAAAAATTTGTTACAAATGTATTTTCATCTTAAATATAAAAACACACTTCCTTTATCAGAACTGGAAATAAATAAATGGCTGTATCTCGGTACTCTTTACCTGGATAACGACATAAATAAGAGCAACCAGTAGACATGCTTTTCCAAATAAAGACACAGAGGTGACAACCCGGCTACATTCGTTTTGCCAGCGATCAGGTACAAAATGAAGAAAGTAACCAATACCCATCAGCACAAATACCCTCCAGTAGCCTTCTATCATCTGAAAAAATATTTGAGGATTGAAATTAGTAAAGATTTGTTTTAGCATAGTGACTGACCCTTCAAACGTAGTATTACGAAAGAATATCCAGCAAAAACAAACAAAATGAAATGTTATGAGTATCCCAAAGACTTTACGAATGCCATGACTTTTGTATGCCTTAGCCTTACCTGTTATTTTTTGCCAAAACTTATGGGCAGCTAAAGCTACTCCATGAAAAGCACCCCAAAGTATAAAATTCCATGAAGCACCATGCCACAAACCTCCAAGCAACATGGTTATCATCAGGTTGACATAAGTCCTGAATTGTCCTTTACGGTTACCTCCTAAAGAAATATACAGATAATCTCTTAACCATGAAGAAAGAGAAATATGCCATCTACGCCAAAAGTCAGTTATTGAATCCGATTTATAAGGAGAATTAAAGTTCAGAGGGAACCGGAATCCCAATAAAAGCGCTATCCCTATCGCCATATCACTATAGCCTGAAAAGTCGCAGTATATCTGTAAAGCATACCCGTAAACGCCAAAAAGGTTTTCAATACCCGAATACAAACCCGGATTATCAAAAATACGTTCTACAAAGTTTACACTGATATAATCTGATATTATTGCCTTTTTAAATAAACCGGAAATAATAAAGAACACACCTTCACCAAACATTTCATGCGAAACAAAGAGAGGTTTTCTTATTTGAGGGATAAAATCTTTTGCACGTACGATAGGTCCTGCTACCAACTGAGGAAAGAAAGAAACAAAAAATGCATAATCCAGTAATCTGTTTAAAGGTTGTAAATTTCCTCTGTAAACATCAATTGTATAGCTCAAAGACTGAAATGTAAAAAATGAAATACCTACCGGAAGGAATATGTCGAGCGGAGTAAATGTTCCGTTCCATAATGGTGTAAGAATTTCAAGAAAAAAATTGGTATACTTAAAGTAACACAACAAACCCAAGTTTACAAATAAGCTTGTAAATAACAGCAACTTACGTTTTGACTTATCCTGTGTTAAAGTCATTTTCCTTGCCAGGAAGAAGTCCACTACAGTAACCACACCTAAAAGAAAAAAATAGATCCCACTACTCTTATAATAAAAATAGTAGGAAAACAGACATACAAAGAAAATACGAGCTGTATCTTTCTTTTGTAATATCATATATATGAACGTGAATCCTAAGAAAAGAAAAAGAAAAAAGCCACTACTGAATATCATAGGAGCATGTGGATTATAAGTAAATACTTCTTTTAGCTTTTCCGGATCAAAAAAATTGATGCAGTAATTAAATATTTCCTTTATTCTATTCCAATTAATCTCCAACATAAGTATTATATGCTTTAATCAATGCTTCATATAATAGATTCCCTTGTAATCTATAGCCTGCTTCTGTAAAATGAATCCGGTCGGGACGCATGTAATTGTTACTAAACCAATTGATAGCGGCACGGTTATGGCCTCCTACAATTGTATAAAGATCCCAGCTGGCAAATCCATTCTTTTTTGCGTAACCAACAATAGTGTGAGCCACAGAAGTTGTACGAGGATTGATTGTGTATTTTCTTCGTTGACGTAAATAAGAACCTGGAGGAGTAGTAAGCAGGATAGCGGCCTCAGGTGAAAATTCCCTTAGCATGTTTATAAGCATTGTCATGTCACTTTCGTGTCTTGAAGTTCCATAACCTCTCCATTGACTTTCATTAGTCCCAAAAGACAAGATAATAAGATCGGGCTTTAATTTGGCAACTTCCCTGGCTTGCATTACGTTGGCAAAGTTAGTAGTAAATGCACCGTTGATTCCTATCGTATGATAAACTATGCCGGAACGTCCTGTCTCACGCAGTAATCCACTGGTAAAATAAGAAATGGAATCAGGGAAAACAGCTTCTGCACCGAAGTCACGTTCAAATCTTCTACGAACAGTTTGTGTAAACAGATGCCCTCTAACATGGGAGTCGCCAATATGCACAATACGGATCGGCTCGCTATTACGTCTTAATTTCTCAAAAAAGGAAAATAGTATCCCTCCATTATCTTCAATAATATTTTCTGTTGTATTCTTAAAAGAAGAAGGCATTGAGTTACCAACTGGTACAAAAATTGCAGGATATTTATATTCCTGGCTTTGCTCAGACCATACACCTGGTGCCATTACTTTTGGCAATGAAGGAAGGGGATCTTGTGAAAAAACATGTATACTTATCAGACAAAAAACAAAAACTACTAACAACTTACACTTTCTACTTCTTTCTCGCATCGTATTGTTCTTTACCATATATTAATGTCTCATACAGCAATTCAGCCATATGTTTTCCTCCACGGAAATTGATATGTGTATAATCACGATTTGCTTTTGAAGGTTTAGAGTGTACTAACTTAGCTATACTTCCATCTCCTCCCATAGCCTCATACATATTCCAGAAAGCAATTCCACACTTAGCTGCCAATTCTTCCTGATCATCAATAAGATTTATAACTCCCGGCATAGTATGATATTCTCCATCAGGTGTTTTATAATCACGGGCACCTACACTTATCAACAAAAACCCGGCATTGGGAAAACATGCCTTTAAGTGATCAATAGTAGCTAGCATGCTTTTTGTATAATAATCGTAATTTGTTCCCTTCTTAGTAGCTATATTTAATCCGTATTGGAGAATTATAAGATCATAAGGCCGGACTTTTCCAAACTCCGTTAATGTTTGATTTGGTATGGTTTTAAGTAGAGCTCCTGTTGTAGATCTCAAAGCAAAATTATCCAAACTGATTCCCTGTTTCCCGTCCATGGCAACACCGTAAAAAACAGCATCTTCTGCATTTTTAACAGTCCAGCGAACAGAACCTATCCGATCTTCAACCTGAATACTGTTCATGTATTTATCGCCCTTTGAACGGTGAGAAGCAAGCTTGTTTTTATTTACTACAGACTCAAGTTCTACCTCTTCAGAAGAAGTATAATAGATATTTACGACTTCACAAGTATCAAGGTGTAAGCCATATTTATTTTGACCTCTTAATTCTACAAATGCATTAGCAGAAGGTATAAAATAGCTACCCGCTATCCCCTGCTTTGATCTGTCAAAGTCGGTTTTATCTGTCTGAAAATGGCTTGACCAACCCTGGAAAGAATGCTTAACTGTGGGACGAAATCCGTAAGTAGTAGAAGTTACCGGAACAAATCCTACTCCACATCCCCCATACAAAGATTGAAGTTTACTTCGTAAATCCCCTGTTAAAATATCTGCTTCAATAAAAGAATCTCCGAAATATGCAATACGAACCGGCCTGTTTAGGCGTTTACGATTATGTAAAGCGTCATAAAAAGGCTTCATTCCACGATTAAAAGAGTCAGCATAATCTTTTATACAAACGATACCTGTTTTACATGTATCAACAAGTTCTACATTAACAGAATCTGGAACTAAATAATCTTGCCCTTCAATATTTTTCTCCGAAGCTAAAACTTTCTTCGACTTAATATTACGAACATCTGATAGTATATCCACCTCTCTCAATTCATATCCGGCTAAAGTTGTTGTAGGCAAAAAATGTAGCAGCATCAATAATGTCACCACAAAAGACGTAAATAAGAATGTCTGGCTTATGTAATTTTTCATTGTCGTGTTTCTATTCCAAATAGAAGAACAAAGATATACTAAACAGTGAACATGACAAAAAATAAGACAATAAAAAACCCTGACTATTTTCATAACATAGTCAGGGCCATATATTTATGAAAATAAAAAAACTAAATAGTTTTTTCTATACTCCAAACAAAAGCACGAAGTCCAAGCTGTTCTTTTGACTTATCTAGTTTATGAAGAATATTCAGCAAAGGATCGACCTTATTGTCTTCTACTATTGTAACTATAGCCGAATTTAAAGATGGCCATGCATGGCTACCAAAATGAGGTTCTCCATCTGTAGTTCCACGTCCTTGTATCCGGTCAAAATAAGTGAATCCACGGATATTCTGACGATCTAATATCGTTACGATATTCTCATAATGAGCTTGGTCAAATGTTATTAATATAGATTTCATTTTTAAATATTATTAATGGAAATGCTAGTTAACAGCTAGAACTAAATCAGCAATAACTGTTAACTATAAACCGTTAAACGTTACCGTTAGTATTTTCTAAGTCAATAATGGTTTGTAAATCACGTAATTTACGGCGTTGGCGTTTAACTCCTCTTCCTGCAAATATACAGTAAATTACCGGAACCAAAATAAGTGTTAAAACTGTTGACACTGTTAAACCACCAATAATAGCCGTACCCATTGGCCTCCACATTTCAGCACCTTGCCCTGTTCCTATAGCCATCGGAACCATACCCAGGATTGTTGTCAAAGTAGTCATTAATACAGGGCGTAAACGACTCTTACCACCATTTACTACTGCCGGGATTATAGCCGAACCACGTTCACGATTCAAATTGATATAGTCTACAAGTACAATACCATTTTTCACAACTATACCAACTAACATGATCATACCGATCATAGACATTACATTTAAGGTGGTTCCACTTAAGAATATAGCAAGGAACACCCCTGAGAATGAGAATGGTAAAGCAAACATAATGATAAACGGATAGGTTAATGACTCAAACTGTGCAGCCATTACTATAAATACCAATACAATAATAAGTATCATTAATGTAAACAGGTCACCAAATGATTCCTGCTGATCTTCGTAAGTACCGGCTAGTTTAAGTGATATACCTTGTGGAATCTCCATCTGGGCAATTTGTGCTTGTGTAGCTGATACAACCTTATCCATAGATTCTCCCGAAATTACAGCAGAAACCGTATTAACACGTTCGCGGTCTTTACGCTCAATTGTAGGGGGAGCAAAACGCTCAACAACGGTTCCCAAATCACGAATACGTATACCTTGACCTGTATTATTATAGACTAAAATATTTTCAATTGATTCTATACTTTGCCTATATTCCGGTGCATATACTACGCGAATATCATATTCTTCACCATCTTCACGATACTTAGAAGAAATAGCACCATTAATACGATTTCTTACATAGCTTGCAGCAGTGGCCAAATTGAGACCATTGAGAGCTAGTTTTTCACGATCAAAATCAATCTGATATTCCGGTTGATAGTCTCCACGACTGATTATGATATCTGCAGTACCTGATATTTTAGACATACGTTCTCTTAACTCCTCCGCGACTTTATCTGTCTGATCGAAGCTATATCCATATACTTCAACGTCAAGAGTAGACTGTCCCCCCATTCCACTACCACGGCTACCGCCTACGTCTACCTGGAATTTTTTAATTTCGGGAATGGCGAGAAGATCATTACGCATACCATCTGTTATCTCTACAATACCCCGTTTACGATCTTCCGGATCAGACAAACGAATATTAAAAGATACAATATGAGTACCATTATCACTCATAGATGCAAAAATATTATCTGTATCAGCTTGTCCTACTGTAAAGTTTATCACCTCAATCTCAGGATATTTCTTCATCCACTCATTTTCAACTCTCACAGCAATGTCACGTGAAATCTCGGTACGTGTACCGATAGGCATTTCTAAAGTTACACCAACACGTGCATTATCTTGTGTTGGGAAAAACTCTGTACCTACCTGTAAAGCAATAAACACACTAAAAATAAAAAATGCAATACTAAAAATAATAACAACTGCCCGATGACGTACTGACCAGTTCAACAATTTTGCATAACCATTATCAATAGCATCAAGTACCTTCAGAACGGGAGTATATAATACTTCAAACACCTTACTATGCTTCGGATTTAATTTTAGCATTTGAGCACAAAGCATTGGCGTTAGAGCAAGAGCACATGCTGCTGAGAATAAAATAATGATAGTAACCATCCACCCCAATTCTTTAAACATGATACCCATCATACCGGGAACCATTGTCAATGGGAAGAATACAGCTACAATGGTAAGTGTAGATGCAATTACAGAAACAGCAACCTCATTAGTACCATGTACAGCGGCCTGCTTAGGTTCACTACCTCGTTCAATATGTGTCGTGACGTTCTCTAGTACCACAATAGCATCATCCACTACCATACCAATTGCAATGGTAAGTGAAGACAATGATATAATATTTAATGTACTACCTGAAACATATAAATAAATAAACGATGCAATAAGAGAAATTGGAATTGTTATCAAAATGATAACTGTTGATCTCCATCTTCCCAGGAAAAGGAATACTACTAATCCTACAAAAATTAATGCATCACGTACTGTATCTACTAACGAACCTATTGTATTACGGATATTGTCAGATGTATCTACAATAATACCTAATTGTACATCTGAAGGAAGACTCTCTTGCAGTGTCGGCAATGTGGCCATTACTTTCTCGGATATTTGTACCGAATTTGCTCCTGATTGTTTTTGAATTACAATCATAGCACCTTGCTGACCATTATTATAAGTAAGCTGGGCACGCTCTTCAACGGAGTCTACAACCCTTGCAACATCTCTCAAATATACTGTTTTACCTTCGAAAGTGCCGACTACAATGCTTTCCATTTGTTTAGCATCTTTAAATTCTCCCTCTACACGTACTGAATAAGTTTCAGAACCGATATCGAAATTACCACCCGGGATATTCCTATTCTCAGCAGCAATCAACTGAGAGATAGCTTCAATGCTAAGATTGTAAGCTTCCATACGGATAGGATCCACATATACTTGTACTTCACGTTGAGGAGCACCTGAAATAGATACAGTACCTACCCCACCAATACGTGCCAAAGGGTTTGCCACTCCATCATCCAATATTTTATATAATGCAGGTAAACTCTGTTTTGCCTGGACTGATAAAAGCACAATCGGGATCATATCCGTACTGAACTTAAAGATAATCGGATTCTCCGAATCATCCGGTAAAGCAGACTTTACCATTTCCAGCTTATCACGAACATCATTAGTCAGGTCATCTATATCTTCACCAAACTCGAATTCCATGACAATAAGAGACATATTCTCACTGGATCTTGAAGTAATATGTTTTAAATTACTTACAGTGTTAAGAACGTTTTCCATTGGACGAGAAATGTTATTCTCAACATCGGAAGCACTTGCACCCGGATATGCAGTCATTACCATTAAGGTATTGGTCTCAATATCCGGATATAGGTCTATAGGCAATTTCTGCAAAGAGAAAAGCCCAAATATTATCACTGCAACAAATACCAGTGATGTCATTATAGGTCGTTTGACCGCTCCTTCGTATACACTCATATGATTTAAGCTAATAGTTAAAAGCCATAAGTGATGATAAGAACATTATTACATGTACTTCATGTACTTAGCTTTTATATTATTTAATGATTATTTTTCTACGTCTACTTCTGCCCCATCACTCAAACGAACCTGACCGGCTACAACAACCTGAGCTCCGTTTTCCACACCGGATATTAATTCATATTCAGTAGCAAGGCGACGTCCAAGTTCCACTTTCCTGTAATATACTTTTCCATTTTCGTATACATACACAAAACGTTCGCCTGAACCAACCTGCTTAACTATAGCCTGATCCGGTACTACAACATTATTCAATACACCAAAGCTAAGCGTTACACGAGCAAACATACCAGGACGTACACGCAGATCTCTATTATCTAATATTATTTCTACAGGAAATGTACGGGTAGTAGCATCAATGGTAGGATATATAAGATTTACTTTACCTGCAAATTCTTCACTGCCATAAACATCTAAGTTGATTTTAGCTGTCATGCCTTTTTTCACATCCTTGAAATAGCCTTCAGAAACATTCACGATTAACTTAACCGGAGAGATTTGCTCTACGGTCAAAACCGGCATAGCGCCTGAATACATATCACCATTATCATAATTACGTGCTGTAACTACACCACTTATAGGACTAGCTAAAGTTGTGTTCTCTGACAGATTGTCAAAAGCCGTTTGTGCAACATCCAATGATACTTTTCGTGCATCCCATTCGGATTTGGATACTCCACCTACTTTATATAATTCGTCAACACGATTGAATTCAATTTTTAGATTTTCCAGTTGTGTTTGTGATTGTAACAAGCTGGCATTATCCATCTGAACCAATTTCTGACCTTTCTTTACCTGGTCTCCAACTTCAACAAATATTTTATCAATGCGAACCGGCATCGAAGGAGCAATATTATTTTTCACATCAGCTTCAACAGTTGCTGTAAAACTTTCCGCCTGATCTACAGGCTGGGTAGTTACTAATGCTAATTTGACAATAGGTTTATCTTCTGCAGTGCCAACAGTGTTGCCTTCCTTATTTTCACCTCCACATGAGGAAAATAAAACAATGGCTGCAAGAACTAATACCTGAATCTTTCCTAATCGTTTCATAAATATATTTTTGTTTTGATTTATCAGTTTGTTTTTCACCTTAGTTGTTGTTTTCATACCTTATGTATTCATCCTTTCCGAGAACTTTATCCAAATCGGTTTTTGAAGTAAGGAAATCAAATATTGCTTGTTCATATGCTAATTTAGCCTGAGTCAGAGCAACTTCTGCATCATTTAATTCGATAATAGTTCCTCCTCCTACTTCATATCTTTTTTGAGCAATAAGACGACCTTTTTCAGCTTGTCTCACTCCTTCTTTATTAGAGCCTAATTGTTCTAAAGAGGTATTCATATTATCCACATAAGATTTCATTTGCATCCGTAATCCACGCTCCACATTAATACGGTTCCAGTCAAGTTGTTCTATCTGTAGTTTCGTTTGCTTCACTTTACTGGTATTTTTAAAACCGGAAAAGATAGGAACAGAAACTGTAACGCCTACCATACTATAAGGATTCCATTTATAATCTTTAAATTTAAAATTATCATTCATTGCTGTCCATTGCAAAGACGCCGACAAAGCAACAGTTGGCATGAATGCCGTTCTGTCTAATTTTAAAGATTCGTCAAGCATACGGCTTTGGATCTCCAGATTTCTCAAGTCAGTATTACTGGCTAAAGAAGCTGTATCGACATTCAAATAGTCAACATACATTTGCTGTTCGTAATCTTCGAGGCTACCATCTACTTCCAAATCGATATCCGTATCAATTCCCATCAATACTTTTAATTGCAATTTGGTTAATACAATAGCATTTTTAGCCTGAACTAAACTGGGTTTTAAATTTCTTACCTGTACATCTGCACGTATCTTATCATATTCAGATACTAATCCTTGCTCAAATTTATTATTTACTATTCTAAAATTCTCCTCGGCTTGTGCATATCCTCTTTGCAATACATCATAAGAGTCCTGAGCTAATAGAAGTTGATAATAAGCTTTTGAAACTTGATTTACCAAATCCTGACGAGATGCCCGGGAGGCTTCTAAAGATGATTCAATATCTAATGAGGTCAATTTTATAGACTTATATAAAGAAGGTGCAAAAATCGGGATACTTAAATTAAATCCGGCATTCCAGTTATTATCCAAACCGACCTCCATACCACCGTCATCACTGGATTCCGTAGTACTTTCTCCACTTCCTGAAGGAGGAAAAGGTAATTCCGGATGTTGTTGATATAAAGGGGTTAATAATTCCATGAGCGGATCCATAATCATACTTTGAAGGCCACCACCTCCACCGCCGCCCATGTACATCACCTGCTTTTTCAAGGTTCTGGTATAACCGGCTGATGCAGATATAGTAGGCCAAAGTCCTGATTGCACTTCCTTCTTCGCATATTTCTTTTTCTCAATCTCTATGTCCGCAACTTTCACAGTGGGACTTTCACTCATTGCGATCTGCAATGCCTGATTCAGATTTATTTTCAATCCTTCTTGAGCATAAACAGCCGGTATTGAAAATAAAACTATCAGAGAAAGGAACATCTTTTTACCAATCAAATGTTTCATTTTGTTCATACTTTTATTTACCTATTTTTATTCAATCCTTTTTATTTTGCAATCTGTATTCTTTTATAAAACTATCAAGTATCTCCTGGCCTTTTAAGGTAGATATGCCTCTCATAAATACAAACATAATAGACTCATATACTTCAAAAAAAGAAAATTCGTCGCATAAATTCGTGTTCATTAGGATATCAACCTGTTCTTTCACCAGAATATTCATTATTGCGAAATTAATATCGTCCCGAAAAAGCCCCTGTTCAACACCTTTTTTAAAAAAATCAACGGTTTTGCTTGAATTCTTTTCCCGATTCTCCCGCATCTTTCCCAGCACACGAGGATATTTATTCATATCCTCAAAAAATTTTTTATTCGTTTTATGGTATATTTCTATACTCTTTTTGTAAAACTTCAGAATAATCTCCAAAACATTGTCAGACTCAGCTAGTACCGTTTTAGAATATTCCATCATCTCACTTTGCTGATATTCCAAGCAAGCAATCAGCAACTCTTCTTTATCATTAAAAGTTTCATACAACGTACGTTTTGATATGCCAAGCATATTGGCTATATCGTCCATAGTTATAGATTTGATTCCGTTTTGAGTAAAAGCTTTAAACGCGGTTCCGATTATTCTTTCTTTCAATACGGCCTTCGGATCACTCAAATCACCATTTTTATCATCTACCATCGCCACTATGTTTAGTAAAATGTTAAATTGAGTCGCAAAGATAAAGAGAAAACTTTCAATACTAAACAAGTTTTCTTCTAAAAAAGAGGCTAATTGATAATTATTATATATTATTCATTAATTCTGAAACAATTGTTAATCGAATAATATTACTATTTAGAAAGATATTGGGAAAATTAAGAATTAAATTTATAAAAAAAACCGTATGCAACCTATGCTATCCACATAGCATTTGAGTTATATAAAAGTCTAAAATGTTCATTCATTATGAAACTTTATATTTTAATTGTTATAAAAATCAAATAAATTAGATTAAACTGTATTATTTCATGACTGCCCAACTACAAATCTGCAAGATTATTCCTACTTTTGCGACAATCTAATAAATTAACTATATAACAACTTATGGCTAAAATTACTAAAGAGGCAGCTCTACTCTATCACTCACAGGGAAAACCAGGTAAAATAGAAGTAGTGCCTACCAAACCCTACAGTACTCAAACAGACTTATCATTAGCATATTCACCCGGTGTGGCAGAACCTTGTTTAGAGATTGAAAAAGATCCACAAAATGCTTACAAGTATACTGCAAAAGGAAATCTGGTTGCAGTTATTTCAAATGGTACAGCAGTATTGGGTTTAGGAGATATAGGTGCATTAAGTGGTAAACCTGTAATGGAAGGTAAAGGTTTATTGTTTAAGATTTATGCAGGTATAGACGTATTTGATATTGAAGTAGACGAGAAAGACCCTGAAAAGTTTATCCAGGCTGTCAAAGCTATCGCTCCTACATTCGGTGGAATTAATCTGGAAGACATTAAAGCTCCCGAATGTTTTGAAATTGAACGTAGGCTCAAAGCAGAGCTAGACATACCCGTAATGCACGATGACCAACACGGGACAGCAATTATCTCAAGCGCAGGACTTTTAAATGCCTTGGAAGTAGCTGGTAAAAAGATAGAAGATGTTAAAATCGTAGTAAACGGCGCAGGTGCTTCAGCGGTATCTTGTACCTTATTGTATGTTTCTCTGGGCGCTAAACTGGAAAACATCGTTATGCTTGATAGTAAAGGGGTGATCTCTAAAGATCGGACTGACCTTAATGATCAGAAAAGACATTTTGCTACTTCACATACTGATATACATACATTGGAAGAAGCGATAAAAGGCGCTGATGTATTTTTAGGATTATCTAAAGGAAATGTGGTTTCTCAGGATATGATCCGTAGCATGGCATCGTGTCCGATTGTATTTGCCCTTGCAAATCCAACACCTGAGATTTCTTATGAAGAGGCTATGGCTTCACGCCCTGATGTATTGATGGCTACCGGACGTTCGGATTATCCTAATCAGATTAACAATGTTATCGGTTTCCCTTATATCTTCCGTGGTGCGTTAGATACTGAAGCGAAAGCCATAAATGAAGAAATGAAATTAGCTGCTGTAAGAGCTATTGCAGATTTGGCTAAACAACCAGTACCTGATGTAGTTAATGAAGCTTATAAAGTAAATAACCTTACTTTTGGCCGTGATTATCTTATACCAAAACCGGTAGATCCACGTTTGATTACTGAGGTTTCTATAGCCGTTGCCAAAGCAGCTATGGATTCAGGAGTAGCGCGTAAAAATATAGAGGACTGGGACGAATACAAAATCCACTTACGTGAGTTAATGGGACAGGAAACGAAAATGACCCGTCAACTTTACGACACTGCATGCCTCGACCCGCAAAGAGTGGTATTCGCCGAAGGTGGACATCCTAATATGCTTAAAGCAGCTGTAGAAGCAAAAAGTGAAGGTATTTGCCATCCTATATTATTAGGTAATGATGAACGTATACAGAAACTTGCCAAAGAACTTGAACTTAGCCTTGAGGGAATTGAAATAGTAAACCTCCGCCATGACCGTGAAGCAGAACGCCGTGAACGTTATGCACGCATACTTGCAGAAAAGCGTGCGAGAGAAGGAGCTACCTATGATGAGGCAAACGACAAAATGTTTGAGCGCAACTACTTTGGTATGATGATGGTAGAGACAGGAGATGCAGATGCATTTATAACCGGATTGTATACCAAATATTCGAATACAATAAAAGTAGCTAAAGAAGTGATTGGCATCCGTTCGGAATATAAGCATTTCGGTACTATGCATATCCTTAATTCTAAAAAAGGAACTTATTTTATTGCAGATACATTAATCAATCGACACCCAAGTACTGAAACCCTAATTGATATTGCTAAATTAGCAGAACAAACAGTTCGGTTCTTTAATCAGAAACCAGTGGTTGCTATGTTGTCTTACTCAAATTTCGGATCAGACCAGCAAGGCAGCCCGGCTAAAGTACATGAAGCGGTAAATTATATGCAGCAAAACTATCCGGAACTTCCTATAGATGGAGAAATGCAAGTAAACTTTGCACTTGACAAGGAACTTCGTGATAAGAAATATCCATTTACCCGCCTGAAAGGGAAAGATGTAAATACGCTTGTTTTCCCTAATCTTAGCTCAGCCAACTCAAGTTATAAACTATTGCAGGGAATGACTGACGCCGAATTGATCGGACCTATACAGATGGGTCTTAATAAGCCTGTACATTTTACTGATATTGAAAGTTCTGTTCGCGATATAGTCAATATTACAGCTGTTGCTGTTATTGATGCTATTGTTGACAAGAAGAAAAAAGCAAATAAATAATCAACTAACCTTCATAAAATATAGAGTTGGGATCCTGCGTTATTACGAAAGAATATCCCAACTCTTTTCTATTATCTGCCATTTCATCAGACACAGTTATGAAACGTAAACTATCAAAATCACAAATTATTTGTCTTTTACTCCTTTGGATTGCTCTTTGCTATATAGTACTCACATCAGTTAAACAAATTGATGGACCTGTGATAGTTTCTATTATTATCTCGGGAGCGTTGGTTTTTATCCCTTTATACAAAGCTTTCAAAAAGAACAAATAATATCTTTTAGTTACTTTATTTGCGAAAAATAAGCAAATTGACATTTATAATCGACTTTTATTTATAAATTGTTTTATTTTTCAATTTTATTATTTACTTTTGCAGCGCTTAAGAAATAAAACAGAACAACTGAAATAACCAAATAAAAGAGATTAATTATGAATGCAGCTAAAGTTTTAGAAGACTTAAAAAGAAGATTCCCTAACGAACCGGAGTATCATCAAGCAGTTGAAGAAGTATTAAGTACAATTGAAGATGAATACAATAAACATCCTGAATTTGATAAAGTAAACCTAATCGAACGTCTTTGTATTCCGGATAGAGTTTATCAATTCCGCGTGACCTGGATGGATGACAAAGGTAATATTCAAACCAACATGGGCTACCGTGTGCAACATAACAATGCAATTGGCCCTTACAAAGGAGGACTTCGTTTTCATAACTCTGTTAACTTAGGCATTTTAAAATTTCTTGCTTTTGAGCAAGTGTTCAAAAACTCATTGACTACACTTCCTATGGGAGGCGGAAAAGGCGGATCAGATTTCTCTCCCCGCGGCAAATCGAATAACGAAGTGATGCGTTTTACTCAGGCATTTATGTTGGAATTATGGCGTCATATTGGACCCGATATTGATGTTCCTGCCGGTGACATCGGGGTTGGTGGCCGTGAAATAGGCTTTATGTATGGTATGTACAAAAAGTTAACACGCGAATTTACAGGTACATTAACCGGTAAAGGACTTGAATATGGCGGTTCGTTAATTCGCCCTGAAGCTACCGGTTATGGAACGATTTATTTCTTGATGGAAATGCTAAAGACCAAAGGCACTGACTTAAAAGGTAAGGTATGTACCGTTTCAGGTTCTGGCAATGTAGCGCAATATACAACTGAAAAAGTTATCGAATTAGGAGGTAAAGTAGTCACTATGTCCGACTCGGATGGATATATTTACGATCCGGATGGAATAGACAGTGAAAAGCTTGCCTATACCATGGAACTTAAAAATCTCTACAGAGGTCGTATACGCGAATATGCTGAAAAATATGGATGCAAATATGTAGAAGGAGCTCGTCCATGGAATGAAAAATGTGATATTGCCCTGCCATCTGCAACTCAAAACGAAATCAATGAAGACGATGCAAAAGCATTAATTGCAAACGGCTGTATAGCTGTAGCAGAAGGAGCTAATATGCCTTCTACTCCGGAAGCTATCCGGGTTTTCCAGGATGCTAAAATTTTATATGCTCCTGGAAAGGCAGCAAATGCGGGTGGAGTATCTGTTTCAGGCCTTGAAATGACTCAAAATTCTATCCGCCTTAATTGGAGCAAGGAAGAAGTAGATCAAAAATTAAAAGAAATCATGGTTAATATACACGAAGCTTGTGTAAAATACGGAACAGAAGCAGACGGATATGTTAACTATGTGAAAGGTGCAAATGTAGCAGGCTTTATGAAAGTAGCAAAAGCTATGATGGCACAAGGTATTGTATAACTATAATATTCAGATATTATCAAAAGATTGTTCCAGAAAATTATATTAATATATCAGAATCTATCTCTGATAATAATAGTTTCTTTTGGAACAATCTTATGATTTTGGTTTCCGGTTTGTTCTCTATAAAATTCATATTTTACACCTTATTTTTTTATTATATCATTACCTTCTTTGTTGATTACCTCCCTACAAAAATATCCTGTTAAATTCTTTAGTATAAATACCACACCATACTTTACAATTCTATTTATAAAGGAAGAGAAAAATTATTTATTTTTACATTTAATACTTATCAAAAGAACATAAATTCAGACATACTTCCTTTGTGTTAATTTCCTATTATAGTTTTATTCTCAATTAAATATTGCAGAAAAAAACACTACCCTCACCAAATAAATCCATTACTACTTGAAAGAAGGAGGCACTACTACCTGAGATTACCCCCTTCTACCACCTGTCTTAAGGTCAACACTCAGGTAGTAGTATACCCTATATTCAGGTAGAAGTACCCCTTGTTTCAGGTAGTAGTGTAGGGCTGTTTCAGGTAGAAGTCCTACCCCTTTCAGGTAGTAGTGAACGAAATCTCTGGTAGTAGTCACTCTAATCCGTATTTTATGGAAGTATAATTAGTGCATTTAATAAAAACAGAATGTCGGATATTAAAATATTAGTCGGTAAATTAGCTATTTTCTCATGCAAACAAGATAAGAAATATATTTTAAGAGAGTCTGAGACGATTTAGTAAAATGAAAAAGATAATAAAAATCAATCTACGCGGATTATTCGATTAAATAAACAGAAATCAATGGACAAAAAGAAAGATATATCACATTAGAATAAACAGTTTAATATTTCAATAAACATCTGTTTTTTTACCCAACCAGATTGGATTTTTCTTCAAATCCCTATTTTTTGATTTAGAATGTGAACAAAAAACGAAAAGGAAAAGGAAAAGCAATATTATTTAAAATATGGTTTAATCTAGAAAATAACAGACAACTATATTCTTTCTAATTAAGAGTTTTAACAACGTTTTTTTTAAATTCTCACCTAATAAAGTATTTCTTTTATGTAGGGAATCAGGTAATCTTTTATATCCCGATATGTCATACGATGTTCACCCGGAAACATTTTGTAATATTTGTAATATTTACAATATTCCTTCCGGCAATTTACAACATCATCTTTTTCGCCGAACAAAGCATAGGTATATTTTCTGTCTCCTTCTGAAATAGATTCAAATTGTGTATTCTCTATCATCAAATAATCCATGCACAACCCGGAAGTTACTTCAAATTCTTTTTCTCCATTTATTCTTGGATTCAAATATGGATGTATACCAATCTTTGTTTTCAAAAATTCGTATACATGAAATGCAGGATTTATAAGTATCTTTTTATAACCGCGTAATAACTGAGCAAACATTCCACCCACAGATGTACCTATAATCATATCAGGCTTTAACTCCTTGCAAAGCCCATCCAGCAGATTTAATGCTTCAAAAGGAGAAGGGGGAAGATCGGGAGCTGTTATATCTGCATCATCAAGTAATTTTTGGAGGCTCTTTGTTGTTTTTGAAGTGCCGGAAGAAGAAAATCCATGTATATAAAGTATTTTTTTCATTATAATCTACTCAATTAATTGCTTGCAATATACAAACTATTTTTAAGTATTTGATTAGACTTATTTTTATCCTACCTTTGATGTCAATAATATCTAATAACATATGCAATGAATACTAAACACTTATTCATTTTAGGCGGAATGGCACTATTATCTGCATGTAACTCACAAACAAAACTTATTTATCCGGGAACGGCTAAAGATGATGTAGCAGACACATATTTTGATACAAAAGTACCGGATCCCTACCGGTGGTTGGAAAATGACACGTCGAAAGCTACATCTGCCTGGGTTGAAGCACAAAATGAGGTGACAAACAGTTATTTAGACCAAATCCCGTTTCGCGAACAATTGAAACAGCGATTTACCGATCTTACAAATTATGAGAAATTCGGTACTCCTTTTAAAAGGAACAATAAATATTATTTCTTTAAGAATGACGGACTGCAAAATCAGAGTGTATTATATGTAAAAGAAACGCTGGATGGAGAAGCCAAAATTTTACTAGACCCTAATAAGTTGTCAGACGACGGTACCGTCTCCCTGGGAGGAATCTCTTTTTCAAATAATGGCAAATATATGGCCTATTATATCTCCCGCAGCGGATCAGACTGGGTAGAAATATATGTGCTGGATCTGGCTACCGGACAATTAACAAACGATCATATAAAGTGGGCTAAATTTAGTAGTGCATCCTGGAAAGGTGATGGCTTCTATTACAGTGCATACGATGCACCTACAGCGGGTAAAGAGTATTCAAATATTAATGAAAATCATAAAATCTATTTTCATAAATTAGGTGAGCCACAGGAAAAAGACGAGTTAATTTACCAGAATCCTAAATACCCCAAAAGATTCTACTCTGCAAGTACAACTAAAGATGAAAATCTGTTTTTCATGTACGAATCAGGCGAAGGACGGGGAAATTCACTTTTTGTTAAGAACCTAACGAAGCTCAACTCCCCTATTATTCAAATTGCTGAAGATTTTGAGTACAGTTATTATCCTATTGAGGTAGTAGGTAACTCAATCTATATAATGACAAATTATATGGCACCTAAATACAGGATAATGGTCGCGGATGTAAACTCTCCGCACATAAAAAACTGGAAAGAGCTTATTCCTGAAAGCGAATTTGTTTTGTCGGGTGCAGATATGATGGCCGGAAAGCTATTACTAACTTATGACAAAGATGTATCAAACCATGCTTTTGTATACTCCTTAGCAGGTAAACAGGAATATGAAATAGAACTGCCTACCTTAGGCACAGTCGGTTTTAGCGGCACTAAAGATGATAAAGAAATTTTTTATTATTTCACCTCTTTCACTTTCCCGGGTAGTATATATAAATATGATATAGATAAGAATATATCTGATTTATATATGTCGCCCAAAGTACAGTTCAATCCGGCAGATTTTGAGACAGAACAGATATTTTATCCCAGCAAGGACGGAACAAAAATCCCCATGTTCCTTACTTATAAGAAAAGATTAAAAAAAGACGGAAACAATCCTGTATTCTTATATGGATACGGTGGATTTAATATAAGCCTGTATCCATCATTTTCTACTTACCGGCTACCTTTCCTCGAAAATGGAGGTATCTACGTGCAAACTAATCTTCGCGGAGGAGGCGAATATGGAGAAGAATGGCATCTGGCAGGTACAAAAATGAACAAGCAAAATGTATTTGACGACTTTATCAGTGCAGCAGAGTATTTGATTGAAAACAAGTATACCAATAAAAATAAAATTGCAATTGTAGGTGGTTCTAACGGAGGGCTTCTTGTCGGTGCATGTGCCAACCAACGACCTGATCTGTTTAAAGTTGCCATACCACAGGTAGGTGTTATGGATATGTTGCGCTACCATAAATTTACTATTGGCTGGAACTGGGCTAGTGATTATGGTACATCTGAGGATAGTAAAGAAATGTTTGAATACTTATATGCCTATTCACCCTTACACAATATAAAGAATGATGGTACACCTTACCCGGCAATTATGGTGACAACAGCTGATCATGATGACCGTGTAGTACCTGCACATTCTTTTAAATATGCGGCAGCTTTACAAGAAGCAAATACCGGTGACGCTCCGAAGATTATACGTATTGAAAGCAAAGCGGGGCATGGTGGGGGAAAACCTATCAGCAAAGTTATAGAAGAGCAGGCAGATACATACGGATTCATTATGTATAATTTGGGAATGAACCCGAAATTTTAAAAATTCTGACGGCCAATAAATAATCTATTATAGGATGACTAGTCCTAAATAAGCTTTATGTTTTATAGGACTAGTCATATCAGATTATTTATTTTATAAACCGGGATTTACTATTTTACGCGTCTGAACCCCTTTGTCTGTATTTACCTTTACAATATATATTCCTTTAGTAAATTGGAAAGGAAGATCCGTATCCGTAATCTGATTACTCAACGTTCCATCTATCTTGTAAATATCTACATTTTTAATCTTAGCTGAAGAATCTATAAAAAGAGCTCCTTTGTTAACATAAACATTAATTGCATCCTGCTGATTTGAATTAGATATATTTGTTGCGGAATTTGTCCATTCTTTATAAACTTCTACTTCTTCAAACTTAAGGTTCGACAATGAACTGCCACTATATATTTTGCATTCCAACGGACGGCCTATATCATCATAACTAACATTTTTACGGGAATAAACATAGGATTTTTCCTTGTAATCTTCCTCTTTAATTAAAAGTTGAACAAGTCCCCCATACTCATTATAAGTTGCTGTTTCAGAATAAAAAGTAATAATATTGGTTTTTCCCCGCTCAAGTTCTGTAATAGTCCATTCATAACTTCCATTCTCATCAGTTTTCTTAAACAGATCGGTGGTATAAAGTATTCTCTTTTTTCCGTCCAATCCATAAGTTTTCAATTCATATACACCCTGATCTTCATATATCTTTGATTCGATCACCATATTTATTGGAGAGTCATTGTTTTCTTTTAAACTTCCTTCACCATTAAAATAAATGCGTCTTGAATGGAATTCACTACCTACAAACAATTGTAGATGTGGTAAAAGCATGTAGGTATCAAACATTTCTTTATTATGCACTATCTCAAACTTTGTAAAGTTAACCACCGAATTTATACCTTGCTTAATATTCCGGTGAGCAAAATTCATCGTTCCGATTCTATCTTGAATCCAATTATATGTACCGTTAGCGGTGACCGGCTCTCCATCTTCTTCGGTCAATGCAAAAATAGATGTTATTCTACCTTGCGCATTAAATTTGACATTTGAGTAAAAAGATTTCCCCTCAATTCCTATTCTGATCTGAGATTCGTTTCTTTTAGTTGTCCAATCTTCATATACTGTCCAATCTGTAGGTTCCGTCTTCTCATCAAGATAACATTCACCCGCAACTGACTTTTCTCCTATCAGAGTTCCTTCAGTTAAGCTATAATAATAATCTTTCTTTCCTGACTGCAATCGGGACCGACCATCAACAGTACTTATCTCATCTATCTGGCGATAGGTATTAACTGTTTTACCGTTTGAAAGCTTAATCCATCTTCTATATTCTTTCGTTTCAGAATTATCATACTTTATAGAAGAGAATATTTCATTACCCTCAGAATCATATTCTTTTTTCTGCTTGTTTTTCACATTTCCCTGTGCATCTTGCACTTCGATCACTGTAGGTAAATAATTATTTATATCTATTTTTTGCTCTTTTCTTAATGATAAAGACTTTCGGTCTGGTAATAACTGAGCATAAGATGTAATAGAAATTAAAGTAAAAATAGCCAAAACTAATAGTTGTAGTTTTTTCTTCATGATTCATATTTGTTTTATAGTTAATAATGAACCAAATGTAAGGGATTCATTAACGTATACAAATTCATTATTGCATTTTTTATACGATCGTTAAATTACCTATACCAACTTGGAAGTATCATAACTTTTAACCACACACATAAAAGAAATAAAGGGCAATTCCAGACTTTCAATCCGGAATCACCCTTATTATTTTATGTACAGTAATTTACTAATTCAGTAAATCAAATCCTGCTGCAATTTTTATCTTTTGAGAGTATTGGGAAATACTGTTTATTGCAAAGGAGCTAAACTCCTCCAACAACCTTTTCTCCATACATTTGTCTGTGTATGCAAAATAGAAACTGTGATTGAAAGCAACACTTTTTGTCATCTCATCAAAATAGAATATACCTGATGTCAATTCGGAATTAATTTCCAGAAGTGCAGTCTGTACATTAGATTGATATTGCTCACCAACCTTCCATGGATAGATAGAGTAAAAGTCTATCATTTCTCTTTCAAAATGGAACATACAGTATGCTCCTCCATGTAGTCCATTAAATAATAACATCAAAAGATTCTTTTCTATATCAAATTGAAAAGGAATACCTTTATCAGTCAAAAACTGCTCAATTACTTGCAAATGTTTTGCCATCGAGTTTTATTTTTATTACTAAATAAATCTTTTCTATTATAAACTGAATATAGACATAATATAAACGTTTTTACACTACATATTGTTCATAAAAAATCAAACAATATGATCTATATTTTGAATCTATTGTAGAAAAGTAATGAATACGCTCATAAATTCTTAATGAATTCTATAATGTTTTTACAATATTAAAAACTGATAATATGATATTTTAAATTAATACAAAATCATTTCAAGGTACAAAAAAACGAAATTTATTTATATAAACAATGCTTTTACATTAAAAAAGGCTGTATTCTTTTCGAAACAGCCTTTATAACATCTAAAAAACAGCCTTTATTTTGTCCTCAAATATTGTTTAAAGTTTTGAAAACTTTTATCTAACACAACACTTCTTTTTTCTCCTTCCATAAAGGTTTTTAACTTCTCCGGAATTTCTACATCTGTGCCTATAATCCCTTCAACTGTATCAAGAAATTTCGCCGGATGAGCAGTTTCAAGAAATACTCCTGTTTCATCTTCTTTTAAATTCTCTTTTAATGCAAGATAGCCACAAGCTCCGTGAGGGTCCAATAAATAATTAGATTCTTCATAAACAACCTTTATTATTTCTTCTATTTTCCCGTCCGAATAAGTACTAGCACTAATATCTTCTGTTATCTTCTCATAAGAATAACCATACAAATCCAGTATACGTGCAAAATTGCTGGGGTCACCTACATCCATTGCATTAGCTATAGTTGCTATGGAAGGACGGGGAGTATATTTTCCGGTTTGCAAATATTCATAAAAAACACAATTCCTGTTATTAGCTGCAATAAATCGCTTAATAGGTAGTCCCATGTATTTTGCAAATAAACCACCGGTAATATTTCCAAAATTACCACTCGGTACACATACAACAATATCGTCGGATTTACCTATTTTCTTTAATTGGGCATATAAATAGAAATAATAAAAAGCTTGTGGAAGAAAGCGGGCCACATTAATAGAATTTGCAGAAGTAAGTTGCAAATGTTTATTAAGCTCTTCATCCATAAAAGCAGATTTCACCAATGCCTGGCAATCATCAAAAGTCCCCTCTATCTCAAGAGCAGTAACATTCTTGCCTAATGTAGTAAACTGTTTTTCTTGTATTTCACTTACTTTCCCTTTAGGATAAAGCACATATACATGGATACCTTCAACTCCCAAAAAGCCATTTGCAACTGCACTACCCGTATCTCCGGATGTAGCAACCAGAACGTTTATCTGTTCTTTATTCTCTCTCCGGATGAAATAACCCAGCAAGCGTGCCATAAACCTGGCACCTACATCTTTAAAAGCTAAAGTAGGTCCATGAAAAAGTTCCAGTGAGTATATATTATCCTTCACATGTACCAGAGGGATATCAAAGTTTAAGGTATCATAAACGATTTGTTTCAATATCTCTGCAGGTATGTCTTCTCCAAAGAATGCATCAGCTACCTGATAAGCCATTTCAGGGAAAGACATTTTATCTATATGCTCATAAAAATCATTAGATAACTGTTTTATCTCAAAAGGCATAAACAATCCCCTATCTGCAGCCAAACCTTTAATTACTGCCTCTTGTAAACTTACTGTAGCAGCTTGCTTGTTAGTGCTATAATATTGCATAATTATTAATATTTATACTACTGATTTTTCATAAACTCTTTCATAAATTCATTCGCCTTAAGCTTTCCGTAAATACCTTTTTTACAAGACATTTCATCATATGCTTCGACCTCGTCCGATTCAATTCCGGGATACCATATCAGAAAAGGAACCGGTTCATTGGTATGGGTTCTTAATTCACAGGGCGTCGGATGGTCGGGTAATACCGCTATTTTCACAGGCTCATTCCACCCTTTTGTTTCTTCGTAAATAGGACCTACTACGCGAGAGTCTAAATTCTCAATTGTCAATAATTTGAGATTTATATCTCCCTCATGTCCGGCTTCATCGCTAGCTTCAATATGAAGATATACAAAATCATCAGTTCTTAGCGCATCAATAGCTGCTGAAACTTTATTTTCGTAATTAGTATCGAAAAGACCTGTCGCACCTTCGACAGAAATTCTCCGCAAACCTGCATAATATCCTATACCGTTGATTAGATCTACAGCAGAAATAACCGTTCCCCTTTTTATAGAAGGATAAGTAACAGGCAGAGCTTCCATTTGTGGACGATACCCGGGAGACCAGGGCCAAATACTATTAGCAGGATCTTTTCCTTCTGATATACGTTTCAAATTTACAGGATGATCTTTTAATATCTCTTGAGATTTAAAGATCAAATCGTTAATAAGCGATGCTGTTTCTTCTGCTTCCGGACTCACAGCTTTAACTAAGAATGGGTGAAAAGATTTTAAAGGAACATCATGTGGTGGAGTACAATCAATATTTTTATTGCCTTTATTAATAACAAGCAGATGTCTGTAAGATACTCCTGTGTAGAAACTTATACGATCATTGCCCAACTGTTGCTGAAGATATCGAATAAGTTCATCAGCCTCTTCTGTAGAAATATGTCCGGCTGAATGATTTTTTATTTTATTATCCTCAATACAGATTAAATTACAACGCATTGCCATCTCATCTGTTTTGAGCTCTATACCTATACTTGCAGCCTCTAAAGGGCCTCGTCCTTCATAAACTTTCGACAGATCATATCCCATTACAGACATATTTGCAACTTCACTACCCGGATGAAAGCCGGCCGGAACTGTTATCAGCTCCCCATTACGTCCCATCCGGGCAAGCATGTCCATATAAGGAGTTCTTGCATACTGCAAGAGAGTTTTATTGCCAAGTGACTTCACCGACCAGTCGGCCATCCCGTCACCTAATACGATAATATGTTTCATTTTAATAAATTGAGAATTGAGAATTGAAAATTAAAAATTGAAAGTCGGAAATTATATATAATCATTTTAAATACTTTCAACTCTCAATTTTCAATTCTCAATTTATTAAATATTTGCTATACTCATTATATCCGCAAACACACCGGCAGCAGTTACACTTGCACCTGCTCCATATCCCTGGATCATCATCGGATATTCTTTATAACGTGCAGTAGTAAGGAGAATTATATTGTTGCTCCCTTCAAGATTATAAAATGGATGTAAAGCATCCACATCTATTAGACCTACAGATCCCTGGCCGTTTTCAAACTTAGCAACAAAGCGCCAATGTTTCTTTTCTTTTTCTAGTTGTTGACGTCTGAGTTCAAAATCAGCATCGAGGGTAGCAACCTTTTTCCAAAAATCATCAAGGGTACCTTCAAAAAAGTCAGCTGGGACAAAAAGGTTTTTCTTCACATCTTCCTGTTCTATTCTATAACCTGCCTCGCGTGCCAGAATAACTAACTTACGAATCACATCTTTCCCACTCAGATCAATACGAGGATCAGGTTCAGAATAACCTTCCTCCTGAGCCATTTTAATTGTGGTGCTAAAAGGAGTATCTGCACTTATTTTATTAAATATATAATTTAAAGTTCCTGAGAGTACAGCTTCTATTTTTAATATTTTATCTCCACTATTACAAAGATCATTTATTGTATTAATAATAGGCAGCCCGGCACCTACATTTGTTTCGAACAAGAATTTTACACCTCGTTTACGAGCGATCTGTTTTAATTCAACATAATTCTCATATTTAGAAGAAGAGGCTATTTTATTTGCAGCAACTACTGATATATTATGTGACAGAAGATCTTTATAAAGATCTGAAATAGCAGAACTTGCAGTACAATCTACAAACACGGAGTTGAATATATTCATTTTCAGTATTTCCTGCCGTAAAATATCCGGATTACTGGATATACCAATCGTTTTAAGCTCTTCTTTATAGGTATCAAGATTTATGCCTGCACGTGTAAATATCGCATGCTCAGCATCGGATACACCAACGACATTCAACTTCAACCCATTTTCATCCTTTAATTTTTTCTGCTGCATATTTATCTGTTCGATCAAGCTTCCTCCAACTGTACCTATACCGCATATAAATAAATTCAGCACCTGATATTCAGATAGGAAAAACGAATCATGAATTACATTTAATGACTTCCGAAGAGAACCCGACTCCACCACAAATGATATATTTGTTTCTGATGCACCTTGGGCACATGCTATTACATTTATACCATTCTTTCCTAATGTGCCAAATAGTTTTCCGGCAATCCCGGGAGTATGTTTCATATTCTCTCCCACAATCGCAACAGTAGCCAGACCTTGTTCTGCAACAATTTTATTTATTTCGCCTATCTCGATCTCTTTTGCAAACTCTTCATTAAGAACTTCGCAGGCAAGCTGGGCATCAACATTACGTACACCAATTGAAGTAGAGTTTTCCGAAGAAGCCTGGGAAACAAGAAATACGCTTATGCCATTCTTAGCCAGAGCCTTAAAAATACGATAGTTTACTCCGATAACCCCTACCATACCAAGCCCTTGCACAGTGATAAGACTAGTATCATTTATCGAAGAAATTCCTTTAATTGCTTTACCGCCATTTGATTTATCACTTGTTATATAAGTTCCTTTGGCAGTTGGATTGAAAGTATTTTTAATCCATATAGGTATATTCTTATGAAATACAGGATATATAGTTGGAGGATAAATTACTTTAGCTCCAAAGTTACACAACTCCATAGCTTCCACGTAGCTCAGTCTGTTAATTGTATAAGCAGAAGTAATTACTTTTGGGTCGGCAGTCATAAAACCATCTACATCTGTCCATATTTCCAAAACCGAAGCATCTAAAGCAGCAGCGATCACTGCAGCAGTATGGTCAGAGCCACCCCGTCCAAGATTTGTTACCTCATCCGTATCTTTATCGGCAGATATGAATCCTGGCACCAAAGCAACTTTAGGCAGATCATCAAAAGTATCTTTTATTAATTTATTCGTCAAATCACTATCCAGAATATTCCTTAAGTGTTTGCGTTCTGTTTTTATAAATTCACGCGCATCATACCATACCGCACCATCAATTACATTGCTTACGATAATAGAAGAAAGTCTCTCACCATAACTTACAATTGTATCTGAAGTTTTTGCAGAAAGATCTTTTATTAGATAAACGCCATTGAATATATTCTGTAATTCATCCAACAATGAACCTATTTCAGCTAATAAACAATCTTGTTTTTCTCCGGCAGGAATTAGCTGTTTTACCATATCAATATGCCGGGTAGCCATACTGATAAATGATTCTTTAAAAGCAATATCCCCTGTAGCTGCTGTATTGGATGTATTTATCAATTGATCTGTGATACCCCCAAGAGCAGATACAACTACAATTACCGGCTCTTCTACAGATTCGACTATCTTCTTAACATTTAAAATGCTTTTCACGGAACCTACGGATGTTCCACCAAATTTCATTACTTTCATGCGAATGATTTAATTAAGACTTCCTGCTTAACGGAAGTTACTTTGTTGATTAAGAAAAATGATTTTTAAAAATGGATGCTTACTCTTGTAAGCGTGAATCACGTAGATACACAATATACTATCTTAACCCCGAAGGGTCATCGTACGCATGGATGTCGTATATAGATAGTAATTGGTCATGTTTTCGATGATCTTTTAAATTTGATGATGCAAATATAAAAATTATTTTAGACACTCTATCACTTTTAATGAAAAAAATGTGATAAATGCTAAGAATATATCAGAAAACAGCAGTCAAATGTAAGCTAAACTAAGAAAAGAATAATAGAAATGTGAACTTTTCAAGAAAAAGCTTTCTAATATTTTATTATAATTTTGCGATTATAATAAAAATAGCTCAACATTCTTCTTATATTACCGTTTTCTTTTTATAACTTTGATATTTTAAGAATTAAATGTAAAATGAAAACTATAAATATTGGTAATGATTTACCTTATAGTCCATTAATACCGGCAATGGAAGCAATATTCAATGCCGATCCCGGAGAAAAATTAGAGTTGGTTATGGAAGACCCTGCTGCATTTGGAGATTTAAAAACTTACTTATCTGAAAAAAATATTGGATTCAGAGAGATTTATGATGAAGGTTTTCTCATTTTGCAATTCACTATAAACCGTTGATAGTATTGAGCTTTCGGCCCACAAATCACATTTTCTCATTTAAAATCTTTACCTATTACTCATGGATATTTTATTAATTATTTTAGGAGCGATATGCTTAATTCTTGGATTAGCAGGAAGTATTTTACCCATGCTTCCGGGTCCTCCTCTTTCGTATGTAGGAATGTTATTATTACATTTTACAGACAAAGTTCAGTTCTCTACCAATCAATTAGTAATCTGGTTACTCATTGTGATAGCAGTTCAAGTTCTTGATTATTTTACACCAATGCTTGGAGCTAAACGTTACGGAGGTAGCAAATGGGGTAACTGGGGTTGTATCATCGGAACAATTTTAGGCATATTCTTTTTTCCACCCTGGGGTATTGTATTAGGTCCCTTTATAGGTGCGGTAGTAGGCGAACTTCTGGCAGGAAAGAAATCTCATGTAGCATTCAAGGCCGGTTTTGGAGCATTTGTCGGTTTTTTGTTTGGAACAATAACTAAACTTATTGTCTGTGGAATGTTTATTTTCTACTTTATTAAAGCGCTCATTTAATTACTCCAAGTGGAAAACTCCGTTAAATTCCTTTTTTAATCCCGAAAATATAATAATATATTTCGCTGTACTTTCATTATAGCAACTAAACAATAACTCATATTGTTTACCAAGTAACATTTACAATAAATGAGGTATAAAAACAGTGATTTACAACATTATATTAACCTAAACATTATAAAATTATGAATTTTCTTTTGTATATTTTAATCGGGATTATTGCCGGCTTTATAGCAGGAAAAATAATGCGTGGCGGCGGATTTGGTATTCTTATAAATTTACTTGTTGGTATAGTTGGTGGTATACTTGGCGGTTGGGTATTCAGTTTATTCGGTATAGCAGCAGGTGGACTCCTGGGAAGCCTGGTTACATCTGTAATTGGTGCTGTTTTATTTTTATGGATCCTATCTCTATTCAACAGATAGTTTTAAAATACTATAAAGTAAGATCAATTTTAAAGAGAAGGTGAAATGTAGTATTATTAATAGCACATTTCACCTTCTCTTTATATATTAATTAATAAACCACTCAAAGGTTTTCTCACGTTTTTTCCCTAAGTTTGCAGTTATGAAGAAGTATTTGCTGACAGATTGGTTGCCGACTACAAAAAAAGAAGTTGAATTACGTGGGTGGAGTGAACTGGACGTTATCTTATTTTCGGGAGATGCTTATGTAGATCACCCTTCGTTTGGAGCCGCAGTGATAGGAAGAATCCTCGAAGCGCAAGGTTTACGTGTAGCGATTATACCTCAACCCAATTGGAGAGATGATTTAAGGGATTTCAAAAAGTTAGGCAAACCAAGACTATTTTTTGGTATATCAGCCGGATGTATGGACTCCATGGTCAATAAATACACTGCTAATAAACGACTTCGTTCTGATGATGCATATACTCCTGATGCACGGCCGGACATGAGACCGGAATATCCAACCATTGTTTATTCTAATATATTAAAGGAACTATATCCGGACACTTATGTAGTGATCGGAGGTATAGAAGCCTCATTACGACGTTTATCCCATTATGACTACTGGCAAGACTGTTTACGAAAAAGTATCTTAATTGACTCTAAGGCCGACTTTTTGATTTATGGGATGGGAGAAAAACCTATTATCGAACTTTCCAAAAAACTTCAACAAGGCTTGCCTCTTCAAGAATTAACTAATATATTACAAACAGTTTTTGTATGTAAAGAAAATGAAATACCAGTATCTCCCTTTGGTGAAGATATCCAACTTTTTTCCCATAAAGAATGTTTGAATGATAAAAAAAAGCAAGCAATAAATTTTCGTCATATAGAAGAAGAATCAAATAAATATGAGGCTTCCAGGATCATACAAAAAGTTGATGATAAATGTATTATTGTTAATCCTCCCTACCCACCAATGAGTCAGGAAGAATTAGATTATTCGTTTGACTTACCGTATACGCGACTCCCTCATCCTAAATACAAAGATAAAAGAATCCCTGCCTATGACATGATAAAGTTTTCTGTAAATATCCATCGTGGATGTTTTGGCGGCTGTGCTTTTTGCACAATATCTGCCCATCAAGGCAAATTTATTGTGAGCCGCAGCAAAAGGTCTATACAGAAAGAAGTAAAAGCAATTATAAAACTTCCTGATTTCAAGGGCTATTTAAGTGATCTGGGTGGCCCTTCCGCCAATATGTACATGATGAAAGGAGAAAATGAAATTCTATGCCAAAAATGTAAACGCCCCTCTTGCATATATCCTAAAGTATGTCCGAACCTAAATACAGATCACCGTCCCCTTTTGGACATATACAATATGGTAGATAATACACCCGGAATAAAGAAATCTTTCATAGGAAGTGGTGTCCGGTATGACTTATTACTGTATAAAAGTAATAATGTACAAATTAATAAAGCTAATTCCGACTACACAAAAGAATTAATAGCCAATCATGTAAGTGGAAGATTAAAAGTAGCACCTGAACATACTTCTGATAATGTACTAAGTGTTATGAGAAAACCACCGTTCTCTCAGTTCGAAGAGTTCAAAAATATTTTTGATAAAATAAATAAGGAGAAAAATCTACGACAACAACTCATTCCTTATTTCATATCTTCTCATCCCGGCTGTACAGAAGAAGATATGGCAGAACTTGCAACAATCACTAAAAAACTAAACTTTAAATTAGAACAAGTTCAGGACTTTACTCCCACCCCAATGACCGTTGCTACAGAAATATACTACACAGGATACCATCCTTATACTTTAAAATCCATATATACAGCTAAAGATATTAAACAAAAACTGGCTCAACGACAATTCTTTTTTTGGTATCAACAAGAATATAAAAGTAAAATTATCTTAGAGTTGAAGAAAATGGGAAGAAAAGACCTTATCAATAAACTATATAAAATGTAATTACAAAAAAAAATGATTAGATCATTTAAACACAATGCTAAATATTCAATAGCCAGCTACATTAATCAACAATTTAATTCAACAAACAAAGGATTATTTTATCTAGATGTGATTTATTTATCTCAGAGGACATATCAAAACTCTAATTTAAAATATTTCGCAAACACATAATCATACTTCATCAAGTTGAAACGTATCATTATTTCATCTTAATAAAATATCCGCAAAAACTTTGTAACCATTATAAAATGGGAAGATAGCTAAAATAAATAAATGATTATATGAAAGCAAATATTACCATTAAATACAAAAATAAAAGCAATTAAAAATAGCAAAAACGATACATAAATTATCAAATTAAATGATTTGATCTAGGGCTCTCAGATAGCGCAACAACGTGTTTACTTCTTATATCCTACTGTAATTCGTTATTTTAGCAACATTTTTAAGAGAAAGTCTAATTTTTCTTTGGATTTATAAAAACTAGATGCTACCTTTGCGAAACAAAATATATCAAGCTACAAAATATAATCTAATTTTATAAAAGTCGATTGATTTATTTGATCAAATTAATAATTGATTAGTCTTAACTAATCCATAATATAAAAATACTGATTATGACACTTAAAGAAAGATTGTTTACACTGATTGAAAGAGAAGGGCTAAATCCTAATCAATTTTATACGAAATCAGGACTTGGTAATGGCTACCTCGATAAGGTAGGTGAAGTGTTAAGGAGACCAACTATTGAAAAACTTCAAAAAACTTTCCCACATTGGAACCTAGAGTGGATTCAACGTGAACAAGGAGAGATGATAATAGATGTACCGGAACCGAAATTTGAGCCAAGAGATGCACGTTTGCTTACTAACCAGGATATAATGCAAGTGCCTCTTGTAAACCAATATGCATATGCCGGATACGTATGCGGATATGGAGATCCTGAATTCATTGAAGAATTACCGACAATACCATTCATTGTAGACCATGAAGGAAAAGGCAATTATATAGCCTTTGAAGTTAGAGGTGATAGTATGAATGACGGTACTGAAGAAAGTTACATGGAAGGTGACCGTTTATTATGTCGTGAAATTCCTTCTCACCTTTGGGGAAATTACAAATTACATATAAGAAAATGGGACTTCGTTATTGTACATCAGGAAGGAATATTAATCAAGCGCATTATTGACCATGATGTAGAAAATGGTCTTATTACTATTCATTCATTGAATCCTTTTTATTCTGACAAAGTACTTGATTTGAGAGAGGTAAAGCAAATATTCAATGTCGTAGAATTGCAAAGGCCTAAAAGAAGATAAAGGATATATCATAATATCAGTGGATAAGAATCATAAAAGTATAAGCTCCTAAAATATTCCGATATACACATCAACTATTTAATATAATACGAGACAGTATTGCATACTGTCTCGTATTATATTAAGGAAGATATAACAGGTTCCATTTATGAAATTCACCAGATTATCTTATTGAACTGTTCTACTTTAATTAATACACCGATTAAAGTCATTTTTAAGAGAGGAATATTCTAAACTTATATACCTTTACATAACTCTTTCTCAGTGAGCAAGCTTAAGACCAACTATCCCTGTCACTATAAGCAAGGCAGAAAGCAATCTTCCAATACTTGCAGAGTCATGGAAGAATATAATCCCAATTGTAAGTGTACCCACTGCTCCAATACCTGTCCACACCGCATAAGCAGTGCCAATTGGGATACTTTTTTGAGCTATAAATAATAGCCATCCGCTAATACCCATAGATATCACAGCTAACGCGATAAACAAAAAATGGTGTTTTGGCATTACATCAGCCAATTTAAATCCTAAAGGCCATCCCATTTCAAATAAGCCTGCAAAGATTAAATAAACCCAAGCCATAATCTTATTACAATTAAAATTAAACAATAAAAAAAGACTGTCTCTGGTTTGTGAGACAGTCTCTTATTAAGATTTTTCTAATTTTTTATCAGTACAAAGATAAAAATAATAATTCTATTATACAAATAGAATTATGCAACTCCTAGAGATACCAGCACTGATTTGATCTTTTCATCAGCTTCTATATTTGCAGCTTCATAGCAGTTTCTACATCCCATTTCGCCTTTTACTTCAACATAAAACTTAATTTTAGGTTCTGTTCCTGAAGGACGGACCGAAACTTTACTACCGTCAGCTGTAAAATACTGTAACACATCAGAAGTTGCCGGCATATCAATATCATTTACTTTACCTGAAGCATCAGTTTGTTTCAATGATTTATAATCTTTCCATAATACAATCGGCGAACCGGCCATTTCTTTTGGTGGATTATTACGGAAGTTAGTCATCATTTGCTGAATTTCTTCTGCTCCGCTTTTTCCCTTCTTGACTACACTAATGCCTTTTTCTTTAGAGAATCCGTATTCAACATATATATCCTGAAGGAGTTCATACAAAGTTTTACCATTATCTTTTGCCCAGGCAGCAACTTCCGCGATCAAGCAACATGCAGATACAGCATCTTTATCACGAACAAAATCTTCTGCAAGGAATCCGTAACTTTCTTCTCCCCCACCTATATATTTCTTCTTACCTTCTAAAAGACGGATTTCTCTGGCAATCCATTTAAATCCTGTATAGCAATCTAACATCTCAATATTATTCTTATCAGCAATAACTTTTATAAGTTCGGTAGTAACAATAGTTTTAACAACAAATTCGTTACCTGTCATTTTCCCTAGCTTATTATATTGAGTAATAATATAATATAGATACATCAAACATGTTTGATTACCATTGATAAGCACCCAGTTACCCTTATCATCTTTGCAGGCAATTCCTACACGGTCAGCATCCGGATCGGAAGCCATTACAAGTTCGGCGTCAGTTTCTTTAGCCTTTTCGAGAGCCATAGATAAAGCGGCCGGCTCTTCCGGATTCGGAGACACGACTGTTGGAAAGTCTCCACTAACAACATCTTGTTCAGGAACATGAATAATATTATTAAAGCCCCACATTTTTAATGCACGGGGTATAAGTGTTACTCCGGTACCATGTATAGGTGTATAAACAATCTTCATATCGCTATGGCGACGAATAGCCTCCGGATCGATTGAAACCGTTTTGACCATATCCAGATATATCTTATCGATATCCTCACCAATTTCCTGGATTAAAGAAGGATTAGCTTCAAATTTAATTTCAGCAGCAGACGTTATTTTGTTCACTTCATCTATAATTCCTGTATCATGTGGAGCAAGTACCTGAGCGCCATCGTCCCAGTATGCTTTATATCCATTATATTCTTTAGGATTATGCGAAGCTGTTAGAATAATCCCACTTTGACAACCAAGATGCCTTATTGCAAAAGATACTTCAGGAGTGGGACGAAGATTTTCAAACAAATATACTTTTATGCCATTGGCTGAGAATATATTTGCTGAGATTTCGGCAAATTTACGGCTATTGTTACGGCAATCATGTCCAACAACAACCGATATCTGCTGTAGGTCTTTAAAATTCTTATTTAAATAATTGGATAGTCCTTGTGTAGCTGCTCCCACTGTGTAGATATTCATACGATTACTACCAACACCCATGATTCCACGCAATCCGCCGGTACCAAACTCTAAATCTTTATAAAAAGATTCTATTAAATCGGTTTTGTCCGGATTATCAAGCATACTTCTAACTTCTGCTTGCGTTTCGGCATCATAAGTAGGAGATAACCACTTCTCAGCCTTCTGTGTAACCTGTTTGATCAATTCTTCATTTTCCATAATTAAATATTTTAATTTTAATCATCTAGCATTTTAAATCTAAGGAAAAAATTGTTATTGTTTAGAGTTTCTTTTAGTAGACTTTTTTTAAATCCTGATAATTCAACTCAAAGAACAAATGTAAAATTATTGTAGGATATATCCTAGAAACGGAAATATATTTTATTATTTTGCTATTTCCTGTAACTTAAATCTTTCTCCGGTAGATTCCATTACTTTTTCCAAATACTCTTTTGGATATCCAGGACGAATTACAGGTGCACTGAGTCCTGTAGCACTCCTTTCAAACTTGCCATTCTTCATTCGCTTTACTACACCATCATTATATTTCACAATTAGAAATTCACCTAACTGTTTCCAAGTATCATAAGCATTCTGGGCAGTCATTGAAGTATAGTTAGTTAAGAACTCTTTTGCTTTATCCGGATTGGTATTATATAGTTTTACAGCTACAGATTCAATACCACTTTGAGCTTCGACAAAAGTATTTTCCAATTGTTGCTGTGTTGTTCGCACATCCTCTATCATAAGGCTATAACGAGGATATACCATATTGGAAACCCAGTTAAATATCCAGAAAGATGAATCCCAGGAGAAAGTGATATAATCTGCATTGCCTTTTGCATAACAAGCCGGGATCTTATCTGTACAACAATATACCGGAGTGTAAACTGTCATATTGGCATCATCCATACCAAACCATAATACGCCACCAACAGCATCCGGAAGGTTCGCACGCATTTGAGAAACAAAAGACCAGCCTGTTTGCTGAGTGGAAATAGGACGTTCGTTAAAATATTCTTGTTCGCCAACTTTAAATGACAGAGGGGATAAACGATATGGAGTTTTATAAGGACCTGCCAACGGATCGTTAGTTATATCCAATGCCGTTCCTTCATAGTGGTCACGCATAGCAGTCATTATATCCTGTACTGATAATTTCCTGGAAGGTTTTATATAAAGTGGCATCGGCTCATCGCTTTTGCCTTCAATATAAGATAGATATGCTTCCATCTCAGGGTTTATCATACGGAAAAAGCTCCAAACACGCGCTTCGCAATAACGGAGAGCCCCAAAATCCAGAGGAGCATACGCATCAGCAAAACTAAAATCTTTATTAACCCCTTCAAAGTAGCCTTTTTCACGTGCAAAAGAAACTACATCCGGAGAGTACATGCAATTATCCTTATCATTCATATCAAATTTACGAATACGTGCTTGATTGGCATGTGCAGAAATACAATCATCCGGAATGCGAACCGCTACCCAAACAGCTCCGCGAACACCCGGACCCTTACCAATCATCTCCATCACCCATACTTCTGCCGGATCAGCTATTGTAAATGATTCTCCACTGCTGTAATATCCATGTTGTTTTACCAGATCAGTCATTACATAAATCGCTTCTCTTGCACTACGGGAGCGTTGCAAAGCAACATAGATAAGACTTCCATAATCCATGATTCCAGTAGAATCTACAAGTTCAGGCCGTCCGCCAAAAGTTGTTTCGGCAATCGTTACTTGATGTTCATTGATATTCCCGATAACATTATATGTTTTCTTAACCTGTGGTATGCGGCCTAAGAATTTTCCCGTATCCCACTCATAAATATCTAATTGAGTAAGCTTTGAATAAGTAGCCGCCGGATAATGGTAAAGTTCACCAAAAAGACCGTACGAGTCTGCTGAATACGAAACAATAACAGAACCGTCTGTAGAGGCGTTTTTTCCAACAATAAGGTTCGTACAACCAAAAGACTTTGATATTACTGCAAAAAATATTACAGTAAAAAATAATAGTTTTATTTTCATTTTATTTATGAGTTTCAAATAACGAATCACAAATATAAGAGTTAATAAGCACACTGCCTTACGGAATAAAAATAATATTTTATATTAATTACACAACCAGTACATTAAATAATATACCGGTAACTATAAATTCGCTCTACCAGATAAAAGTATCTGCCAGTCTTTTAATATTCCCGCATCTGTCTTCTACAGTTATTTCCAATTGCTGCTTACTATCTTTTACCAGGAGTTGAGATTCCGGTTTACAGAAATAACGTCCACTTTTAGCATCGAAAGCAAACAAAGCAAACTTTCCGTTAATCTTACCTTTATAAGACTTTATACCACTTTGTCCGTCACTAATCTTAAAAGAGATAGTCCCTGACCGCTTCCAACCACCTTTGTTAAGTGCTTCTATTTTGGGAGGGACAGTATCTATTTCTATTTTATAAGTTCCTAACTCTAGTATGGAGGCTTTTAACCATCCATCTTCATAAGTTCCTCCTGCATAATGAGATTTGCTGCCATTTCGACGAGCAATATAATACTTTGAAGTATCATCAACAGGCATATTTCTGATACCAATTATTAAATCACACTCTCTGTGTAAGGGCACGGGAACATCATGAAGCATATATTCAAAAGAAATAGCGCTGGAATCATATTGTATACTACTGTTAAGGTCAATGTCCTCATAAAGCATTCCGCGAGGTATGATTAAATGCATTCCCGGCTCTTGTATTATATTTGTCTTATTCCATTGCAAAAAGTGCTTTCCTTTAGCAACATATGCCGGTATCTCTTGCCGTCTGCCTTTAATTACGAAATTATATTGAGATGTATTCCCGTAGAGATCACTTAAAACATATTTTACATGATAATCCTTTTCCTCATTAATATAAATCATACCATTGTTGCTATTTGCCTTCAACATTCGAAGCGGATTACCAGGCTCTATATATGATTTCATGAACCACGAATTACGCAATTTATATTCTGCAAAATCTGTCCAGGAATTAATCGTTCTGTTTTCTTCTAACAGACAACGATCTACAATACTATTAAATATTTCTATAGAATCTACATAAAGTTTGATTGATCTGACCCCATAATTGTTGGAAGTACCATCCATATAATCGTAGGCTTTTATACCCAAACCTATTTCACCCCAGGCATAAACAGGTTGTGAGAAACAGTGTTGATTACCGGATGAATTTACAGAAAGAGAATGTTTGCTGTTTTTCCCATTTACCACACCTTTCCCTGCCTTGGGATAGAACATTATCGCTCTTGCAACCGGAGGTTTTGTATCTTTAACCTGCTTCATGTAAAATTGCAAAGGATCGATCAGTTCATTTGTTTTTGTATTCCTTATCTCCATATGTAAATGAGGTCCGAAAGAATAACCCGTATTGCCACTAAAGGCAACCGGCTCGCCTTGTTCAAAAACAAATTGGGTAGAATCCGATTTCAAATCAACTGCAAAGGTTTCATTCTTGTATTGATAGGCTTTTACAAAAGACGCAATAGGTTCTGCAAATGATTTAAGATGACCATAAACTGAGGTATATCCGTTATCGTGGCAAATATAAAGAGCATTACCATAACTACCGGGAGAAACTACAATTCGTGATATATATCCGTCAGCTATACAGTATACTGTTTTCCCTTCGGCTCCTTCAGTTTTAAAATCAACGCCACCATGGAAATGATTGGAACGAAGTTCACCAAAATTTCCACTCATATAAAGAGGAAAATCAAAGGGAGATCTAAAATTCAGGTAAGAAGCCTCCTGTGCCTGAATTCCTCCGCAGACAAGTAAGAGACTTAATATATATTTTCTCATTTATTTCATTTTAATGGGATGATGCAAACTTACAAAATATAATCGATACAAATCTATATCCGCAAACAATCTTAACTTATGATTAATATGAAAAACAGCTTCATTAACACTTCTTTTTTCTTGCATAAAATATTATTCGGCACTAACCATCAAGGATATTTTTAACATATCGCATGAAGTAAAAAGATATTTATACAGTAAGTTCTTGGATTGCGTAAAGCAAATAATAAGGGAAAACCATTAACAAAATAAAATATTTATTATAATTGCATATTTGGGAAAGTATAAGAAAAACATTAACTTTAAATATTGAAAATTATTTAAGAATATATAATAGATTGTATCCCCCCTAATATAATTACAGAAGACTATTAATACAATTAATATAACCCAGACACAAAATAAAACGACAAAACAGTAATATATATAGATTAATATAAAAGCATCAAAATTTCGTAACCAATCACTACTTAAATTGAATTATAAATACACAAGATGCATTCCGAAAATAGAAAATAATAAATCATAGTAATAAAATAATTAATTAATTTCACGGCATACATAAATATCTATCGCTAAACCTGCTAAAAATGTAGCGTTCATTAAAAATAGGATATCATTTTTTGATATCCTATTTAATTGTCGCAGCCTATACTACAATATAAATAATCTTAAACATTGTTGCTCCGGGCCTTATAAGTCTCATTATACAAGAATTGCGCAAGTTCATCATCGCTTGTAAGTTGCTTTATAGTTTCAGTAGCTATTGGCTCACCTATATAAATATGAAGGGTTTGTCCGCGTTTATTAAAGACTTCAGCGGGAATTCTAAAAGTACGGATCTTCCAGCTAATAGTACCTAACCAATAAAAAAACCTGGAATTGTAGAAATCAAAATATACCGGATAAACAGGAACATTAGCTTTTCTTATTAACCTGATAATATTGTGCGTCCAGGGAATATCACGCACTTTCTTTAGCTTCTTATCATAACAAGATATTCCACCGGCAGGAAAAAAACCCATTGGATGTCCCTCCCTTAGAGAAGTTAATGAAGCACGGATACCATTTATATTAGACAAATTGGCGCCTTGCCTTTTTGAATCCGGTGTCACGGAGATAAAATTATCTTCCATAGCTTCGATGTTACTTAAGATTCCATTAACCATAACCTTAAAATCAGGGCGTCTGGACGCAAATATATCAATAAGTATAACTCCATCCAATGAACCTACAGGATGATTGGATACCGTTACAAACGCTCCTTCAGGAAGAGTATTTAAAACTTCCGCGTTATGTATTTTATAGCTGATATTTATCAGAGGATCTTTTAATATGGAAAAAGTAAATGCATGACTACGAAGATGCATGCTATTCCTGTAAAGTCTATTTATCTTTTCTACACATAACCATTTAATTAGCCTTTTCCCCAGAAAAGTACCAAAACGACTTCTAAAAAATGGAACAATCTCTTGTAGCTCACCTATATCGATTACGTAATTTTTATTTTTCATATATATTCCCCTCAACAAATGCTCAGGGGCCAGGTTTAAAAAATGGACACAAATATAATGTTTTTTATATCAATGTCACAAATAAAATACCATACAGATGTACGTTTGCGGACACTACCTTGAAATAATTTATACTGATTATCAACAGATTACACAAATGACATTAGTATTGTTTCCTATTTCAGGGATGATTATATGATATTGCATTTTATATTAAAAAAGATGCTTTATGCTTTTATTATTTTCTAGACACATTAATTTAATAGTAAATTGATTTATTAATTCGGAAACAAGATGAAAGAAAAGATTTCATTAAAAGTAATCACAGTATTAGCCGTATGCCTGTTCGGCATTACATCTGTATCGCTAAACGCTCAAACACAAAAGAATGCAAATAATGTATCTAAAATTGGTGCTAAAACTATTTATAAGACAGTAACTCATCAATCCAAAACCAAATATGAATACTCATATGATGTTCAATCCAGATTAATACGTAAAGAAGTGTTCTGTTGGAAACCATTGAAGCAAAAATGGATTCCGGTATACAGAATTGATCATTATTACGATGATCAGGTTATGACGATAGAGTATGCCTGTTGGAATAAAAAGAATAACAATTATGATTTAATGAAAAAAAGATCTGTATATACACTGAATGAAAAAGAATCATCTATTAATTGCCGAAATTATAAATGGGACACTGCAATAAAAGATTGGAAATTTGTTGAGAACATACAAAATGTCGAGAACATACAATATAATAAAAAGACCTTTGAAAGTATAAAGACTTTTTCCAGATAATAAAAGTGTATCAATCTAAAAGAAAACGACTATGCCTAATTACAATATGTAAGCTATTTAAATTATTTAACCAAAAAAAATGCGGACTTATTTACAACTTAACACCAAAAATATTACATTTGAGCATGTTAAACCTTTAATTCCTTACAATTTATGATCATAGGTGTTCCTAAAGAAATCAAGAACAATGAAAACAGAGTCGCATTAACCCCCGGTGGTACAAAAGAATTAATCAGAAGAGGCCACACCGTATATATACAGCAAAACGCTGGAGGAAACAGTGGATTTCCGGATGAAGAGTATATAAAGGCCGGGGCAAAAGTTTTATCTACTATTGAAGAGGTATATAATATTGCAGAAATGATAATTAAGGTAAAAGAACCGATTGAGCCGGAATATAAACTTATTAAGCCCGATCAGTTATTGTTCACCTATTTTCATTTTGCTTCAGAGGAAACTCTTACAAAAGCAATGATAAAAAGCGGAGCTGTATGTCTAGCCTATGAAACGGTGACTAATCCGGATGGTTCTCTTCCTTTACTTATTCCCATGTCTGAGGTGGCAGGAAGAATGTCTACTCAGGAAGGGGCAAGATTCCTCGAAAAACCACAAGGAGGTAAAGGCATCTTATTGGGAGGAGTACCCGGAGTAAAACCCGCAAAAGTATTAGTGCTGGGAGGAGGAATCGTAGGACATGAGGCTGCATTGATGGCTGCCGGCCTGGGAGCAGATGTCATTATTATGGATATCTCTTTACCCCGCCTTCGTTACCTTAGTGAAACAATGCCGAAAAATGTAAAGACCCTCTATTCTTCTGCTCATAATATTGAGATGGAGCTTCCTACTACAGATTTGGTAATAGGTGCTGTTCTTATACCCGGGGCAAAAGCTCCTCATATCATCACAAGAGATATGTTGAAGCTAATGAAAAAAGGCAGTGTGCTCGTAGACGTAGCTATTGATCAGGGAGGATGCTTTGAAACTTCCCATCCTACAACCCACTCTGATCCTGTATATGAGGTTGACGGAATCGTTCACTATTGCGTAGCTAATATACCGGGAGCCGTACCTTATACTTCTACCCTTGCATTAACAAATGCAACTCTTCCATATGCTATTAAACTGGCAGATAAAGGATGGAAGAAAGCCTGCGCCGAAGATAAAGGTTTAGCTATGGGATTAAATGTAGTGAAGGGACAAGTTACTTTTCCTGCTGTAGCCGAGACTTTCGGATTAGAGTCAGTAGACTTGAAAACCATATTAGCTTGAGATTGATTAACTAACGATAAAAGAGTATATTATTATTTTATACTCACTGAATATGGTAGAGAAATTATAAATCTCTACCATATTTTTTATTATTATCACACATAAATATCAATAATACATAAATTTAGTCTCAGCATCATTTTGTCACATAACAAACACATATATCCTCCATATATAGAAATAAAAGCAAATTAAAAAACTATCAACAAGTCATTATTATAACATTTTGATATATACTTATTATTATCTACCTTTGTAATCCAATGCCTAATCATATAAATATATGTTGAACCAAAAATATCCGTCCGTCCTGTTAATCTATACAGGAGGAACAATTGGTATGATTGAGAATCCGGAAACAGGTGCACTGGAAAATTTTAATTTTGATCATCTGATGCAACATGTTCCTGAACTTAAGCGGTTTAATTATCGTATATCTTCTTATCAATTTGATCCGCCTATTGATTCTTCTGATATGGAACCAAGCTTTTGGGCTAAGCTGGTAAAGATCATCAATTACAATTATGATAAATTTGATGGCTTTGTTATCCTCCACGGAACAGATACTATGGCATATACAGCTTCGGCATTAAGCTTTATGTTGGAGAATCTGAGTAAACCGGTGATACTTACCGGCAGTCAATTACCTATCGGGATGCTTCGCACAGACGGAAAAGAAAACCTCATAACAGCGATTGAAATAGCAGCAGCTAAAAATCCTGATGGAACAGCTGCCGTACCAGAAGTATGTATTTTCTTCGAGAACTATTTGATGAGGGGAAACCGCACTACCAAAATCAATGCAGAAAATTTTAATGCTTTCCGATCTTTCAACTATCCTGTACTGGCAAAGGCAGGCATACACATTAGATATGAAAGCAATTTAATACGTAAACCCGACTTTACCAAACCGTTGAAACCTCACTATTTGTTTGATACGAATGTTGTTATCCTGACTTTATTTCCCGGCATTCAACATGAAATTATTTCTGCTATTCTTAAGGTTCCGGGTCTTAAGGCAGTTGTATTGAAAACATACGGCTCGGGAAATGCACCTCAGAAAGAGTGGTTTATCCGCGAGTTGAAAGAAGCTACAGAAAGAGGTATCATCATTGTGAATATTACGCAATGTTCTTCCGGAGCTGTGGAAATGGAACGTTACGAAACAGGGATTCATCTACTGGAAGCAGGTGTCATCAGTGGTTATGACAGTACACCCGAATCTGCTGTCACTAAATTAATGTTCCTTCTTGGGCATGGACTTAGCAATAAAGAGATCAGAAAAAGAATGAACAAGTCATTAGTAGGAGAGATTACTAAATGAGATATTTAAGTATTGTTTTTATATCACTTGTATATTCTCTATCTTCCGGTTGCAAAGTAAATAATGATCATAAGGTAGCTGATCATATTTCTGCACAAGAAGACACCATAATTGTTTCAGACACTATCAGTAAGGAGCAAGTTCAAGAAGTAAGTGAAACAATCCTCCGTTTTAAAGAATATGGTCTGGTAAATGTACTGGATTTATCGCCCGATATATTGGTTGAGCTCAAATATGCCACTACGGATAACTTTACCGGAGAGATAGCTTATACAGATTTTACAGAAGCATGGCTGATGGAAGATGTGGCAGAACGACTGGCACGTGTTCAGGATTATCTATCAGACATTCGTCCCGGTTACAAATTACTTATATATGATGCTGCACGTCCATTATCAGTACAACAGAAGTTATTTGATTCCGTAAAAGGTACTCCCAAGGCCAGATATGTAGCTAATCCTAAAAACACGGGACTACATAATTATGGTGCAGCTGTAGATCTTACAATTGTCGATTCTCTAAATATCCCTTTAGATATGGGTACGCCTTTTGATCATCTTGGAAGGGAAGCACATACGGATACCGAACAACAACTTATGGCCGAAGGTGTTCTGAACAGACAACAAATCAAGAACCGACAGCTCTTAAGAGAGGTAATGCATAAAGAAGGGTTCAGAGTGCTGAAACGTGAATGGTGGCATTTCAATGCATGCACATTAACTCAGGCAAAGCAAAAATATAAATTACTTGACTTTTGATACCGGTACTGTAGATTTGCCTATGCGTGACAAGCTAATAATAGCGGCCACAACTGCTATTGCACAACCCAGGTATAAAGGATAATGTGTATTTCCCGGAAATACTTTAAAGAATAGAGCTACCAATGCTGCACCGGTTGTTTGCCCTAACAGACGGGCCGTTCCCAACATGCCACTTGCTCCCCCGCTTCTTGACACAGGAGCCGAAGAGATAATCATTGTATTGTTCGGTGTCTGGAAAAGACCGAATCCTGCTCCACAAACTGCCATTCTCCAAATGATATCGATATCGGAGGGATGTGCCGGGAGATCACCCAGCAGAAACAAACCAACTGCAAAAACAGTTAATCCTATTCCTCCTAATATACCTGCATTTATCTTTGTTGCCAGTATTCCTGCCAATGGCGCAAATATCATTGTGGCTAAAGGCCAGGGAGTAAGCAACAGGCCTGTTGCAACTTCATCCTTTCCCATTGAGCCTTGCAGGAAAAATGGAATAGAAACCATTGCCAGCATCTGTGCAATAAATGAGGTTATGGAAGTTAGAACTGACAAAGAGAACATAGGTATCCTAAACAAATCTACCGGGAAAAGAGGATATTCCCGACGTCTTTCACGACGGATAAGGAAGAAGCCGCTAACCATCATGATTATGAATATCACCAGGATGGTTACAATATTCCAGTCGTGTGTAAATCCCTCAATAACACCTATTATCAAGGCTATTGTCAGAGCATTCATTAAACCTCCTACCACATCAAATTTACGTCCCTGAGTTTTTACAACGTTGCCGGGAAGGAATTTATAACTAAGCCATAAAGCGGCAATACCTATCGGGATGTTTACTGCAAACAGCCATTGCCAGGTGGCTATCATCAGTATAAAAGAAGCAATTGTAGGTCCCGCTGCCGCGGATACGGATACGATCAATGCATTAATACCCAATCCCCTTGACAGTAAGCGCGAAGGGTATATGATACGTAATAAAGCTGTATTGACACTGGTTATGGCAGCTGCTCCAAACCCTTGCAATGTACGGGCGATAGTAAGTGTGATGATTGAAGTAGATAATGCACAGAGAAGGGAAGTACAACTGAATATAATCAAACCCATTATATAGACCCGTCTGTATCCCCATATGTCACCTATGGAAGATAAAGAAAGCAAAGAGATCGCTATTGAAAGCTGATAGGCATTTACTACCCAGATAGAATAGGTAGGTGTAGTATTCAGGTCTCTCGCAATCGTAGGAAGCGCCACATTTGCAATTGCACCGTCGAGCACGGATACGGTTATACCCGTAGCGATGGCTATTACAGCCCATATACGTTTGGGAATAGGTAAACCGTCTTGTACGATTGGTTGAAGTCTGTTATCATTCATTAGGATAGTTGCTTAACACTTGGTTCTGTAACAATTAAACCGATAATTGTGTTTACATCTTCTTCCTGACTTTCTCTGTTTATTGAGTGATTTCTTCATCCATTATTTCCCATCCGTTTATGGTAATGCTGAATGCAAGATAGCCTGCATCGAAAGTAAATATGATTTCATAATCACCTCCCGACGTAAAATCTGCTTCGGGATATTTAACCAATAGCCCGTCCATCAAGTCCCATTCTTTTTCAAGTTCATTATCTCCGGAGTAAAGTTTAAGAAGAGGATGACGACCTTGTTGAAGCTTCATCACGGTGAAATATCCGATTAACGAGGAGGATGCACGTGATATTGATCCATATTCGGGGAAATAAGTAAGTATATCATCATTTACAATAGTAAGGTCTTTAAATCCGGTAGTACCATTATTATCTTCAATAACAAAACTATGGTCTGATTCTTCCTGATTTTCCAGTCCGCGCATAATGATACGAATATTGGAAGTAAAGCGTGTTACGTTTGCAATCAAAGTGTGAATTTCTGCATGATTTACTGTTACAGAATCTAAACTACTGTAATAAAGCTCAGAGGGACGGGGAAGCACTTCATTGGCTCCGTTCCTTTTAAGCTGAAGTTGAGATTGACTAAGATTACTCTGACCCGGTTCTACTGCAAGCATTGTATAATACTCATCTTTCGCTCCGACCCAAATTACAAATTGATAATCACCGTGCTGAATGGGAACATATAGCGTGTATTCATCTATTACTTGCATAGATGTCATATCAATTGTATGTTGTAAAAGTCCTTGAGGATTGTATGCGTATAGTGTAAGCCGGTTGATATCTTCAAGTTCTATCCATCTGTCCTGATTACGGTTTGCATGACGGAGTTTCAGGTATACACCTTCTTTTTTACAGTCGGAAAGATCTTCTTTTATGCAACCTATAAAAGTTATTAATAACGTTATTATGCTTAGGAATATCAGGAATGATCTTTTCATTGATATATTTAGTTTTAATGAGGGTGTCCAAAAAGTCATCTGTCATTGCAGACTTAATCTGCAATATGTTGTTCTATAACTTCTAAAGAAAAGAAGCCGTCCAAAAATATTATTCACCACAGATTACTCAGATTAACGCAGATTGATTCAAATTATTCGACTCATTATCAGTATAATACATATAAAATAATTTGCGTTAATCTGAGTAATCTGTGGTGAACTTACATCATTATGGACCTTAGGGACACTCCCCGGCAACTATACTTTGGGAACCCTCTCAATTACTATTTTATTATACTATTGACAAATTACATATTGATATCTTCATCAATCAGCTCCCAATCTTCTACTTCAAGATTAAACTGGATATATCCATACTCAGTGATAGGCTGGCCTGTATCAAAATCCCAGTCCGGATCTCCCGGTGCACTCAATCTTCTTATTGCCAGGCGATAATATTGATTACGCATGATATTATAACGATTAATCTCATCACGGACTATGCCGTTATGGTTAGGATATACATTATAATAACACCATCCGTTTATATATTCCCTTGGAGCTGATTCGTCCGGTCTCAACACTACTCCATCTACAGTTATTAATCCTTGTTGTGCCTCATTCCAGAATTGCTGAGCAGTAGTAGCATCACCAAAGTAATAAGACACTCCGCCATTTACCATTACTACCCAGAAATTAGGCGCAGTGGGGCCCGGGAGATTCGAGTTAGGTTGTGCCTGCCAGGTTCCTCCTGTATTTACCGTATAATTAGCAGGTTGGAACGGAACACGGATAGATATGCAAGTTGCATCATCGGTTAATATGTTAGCCGGATTATAAAGAAATGTATTTTCCGTTGCATATTGAGCATTAGCTAAAGTAGGATCATTATAATTTACGGTTATATAAGTCTGTGTGTTGTCTCGATCAATTTCTACAAAGCTACCGGCCGTATAATTAGGATCTTCAAAAGTCGAATGCTGGATATAATATATACGCCTGTTTATCCTCCTCCACGCAAACTCTACACTGCCTAAATCATATTGTCCGGGGCCATCAAAAACGGATTGATCAGTACGATAAACTGTAGATTTTACAGCCAGACGTCTCAACATGGCTGGAACAGGAGTAGTATTTGCTTCATTTTCTGTAGGATAAATGTTTGCAGAAGTGATAAGCATTTCATCTGTAAACATTACAAAGCTACTCCCCGGGAGGTCAGCTATTTCATCTATAGCGCGGGTAAAGGCTACACTTATCAGATTATTGCGTAATCCGTTGATCTCATCAATCATCTCCTGAGTAAGATTTGCTCCAATATAGCCCCATTTATCTTTAATACTGGTACGAATTGGATTATTAAGCCTGGTTACATTGCCTGTAGTTGTGATCTCATCTGGTCCGAAATGCATAACCGTAGGTGTAGTATTATCATGATTAAATAAATAAACATGTAGAGAGTTTATGGCTCTTTCAGCTTGTATCCCGGCATCTGTAGCACGAGTCATCTGGGAGTTATTTACCTGAATCATAAGGTATCCTTCTTCCGGCTCATTCCCCAAGCCGGGGTCTACGTCATTTTTATTTTCACTACATGAGGCTATCACCAATACAGCCATCAATAAGAAAATTGATTTTAATGTTTTCATTTAGAAATTGCTATTAGTTAATAATGTATTATCATATTTTTTATTCAGCCAGTACTACTTCTTCGATCATCCATGCCCATAAGTTTGCCATAATGCGAGAAAATTCATTACTTAAATCCCCGCTGGTATCTCCAATCTTAGAGGCTTGTTCATAAGTACTACTCCCCTCTCTTGAAAAAAGCTGTGCATCGCCCATATATACAATTCGTCTTACCGGATCTACACCAACTACCATATTTCCGTCACCGTAAGAATCATAATTCCATGCTGTATTACCAGACACAGCATCATATTTAGGTATATTCGAATTATAGTTTAAAGGGTTGGAAAAAGTAATAAGCGGTATAATATTCGGATTACGTACCCTGGCACGTCCCCAATAAACATCTGTCACATAATAGTAACAAGAATTTATCGGCTGATAGTTAGGATGTTGTGCCGTAGGAGTAGTAAAAGGGCCATCACGAAAGAAGTAGCCGGTAGCTTCATTCACCTCAAAAGGTATCCTGAAATCTTCTCTTACACCTCTAAAATCATTAGGTATGATGGTGCCTGTGCCCGTTCCTCCATTATACCAAAGAGGGGTAATATCATCTGTGAGAAGCTGAAGTATTTGCCAGTTGGTACGGGTGGCATTAACATCCGTACCCGGATCTTTCCAGTCATATCCCAGCATAAGAACACGACTCTTTTTAGCCTGCAACCACTCCATTATCATTTGTGCTGTAGCAGCATCCGGACGCACATTATTGTTCATATATAAGATATCTATATTTGACAATGTTTCCGGAGAGAAATTATTACGGTTATTAACCCATGTACCCCCACTACCATCAACAGCTGTAAAATATATATTCCTGATATTTACGGTAGAATCAGGCCGAAAATGCCGGTCAAGTATCATTCGCATAGGACGTCCGTCGATAACTAAACCGGTAAACGAAACGTTTCCTACACTTCCTGATCCGAGACAACCATACTCATCCATACTCATTACCCGGATAATCTCATTTCCATTTCTCGATCTGGGAAGCTGAGTTATAGTAACCGGTATATTCAACCTTTTTGCCCTTATCATTACAGAATCGGTTATTTCCGTTCCTGTCTGGTTCTCATTCAGAGCAATAACATTGATTCTTGTCCTGTCTGCAGATATAGTTACTTCAAAATTGTCGTTAGTTATTGTTTGGGGAGAAGGAATACCGGCATTTATTCCATTTATCCATTCGATTGTATAATCATCAACATCCGTTTCTACCGAGAAATTTCCTGAAGAACTTATACGGGATTGTAAACGGAGATTCCGAGGGGAAATAATGAAGTAGTGACTCCCGTCGAAATAAGAAGCCAGATTTTCTTCGTTCCATTCCTGTACGGTTACAGTCATATCCGATTCCATATTCCTGGAAGCTTCCTCCGGTGTAGGCCATCCGGAACCTTCCATCCCTGTGACGGTAAACACATATTGATGATTGCGTAATATTTGTCCAAAAGGATAAGAACCGTCTGATCTCCTAAAATCAATCCGGTAGTAGGTAGGCGAAGTATCTGTACCATAAACACCCCCTATCACTACACAGGTAGCATCCAGAAAATTAGCTGCATCTCCTACCGTCACTGATTCGGGTATATAAATTTGTTGTGATGATCCGGTTGTGCTGGTTGTAGCCAAAGCCGTTGTATTAACAGATGTGCTCCATGCGGCTTGCACACTCGGTGCTACTACAATATTTGTCGGCGGAATGGTGTCAGGTATTATCTGAATATTGTCCGTTGCACGGAACACTTGTATGCTTGCCAGACTAAAATTTCCTTGTACAGGTGATACATCCACATCTACTCTTGCTATGGAACGCAACATACGAATACCGGAAACAATGGCTCCGGAAGAAGGTACATTAGCCATTTGATGCCTGCCAAACATGGGGAATCTTTCTTGTATACCTGCTGGTGTAAATTCACGGGTGATTTTTTCTTTTACAACATCTTCCGTATCTCCGGGTTGTATACCTGCATTATTCACTTCATTTGTCGCATTGGCAACAAGGTATAAAGTAACCGGAGAATCAGTAGCTATCAATCTTGCCCTGAAACTTGTTGTAGCATTGCTCCCATTATTTTGTATATAAATCCCTGCAACACTATACTGGAATTCACCTTCCCGGAGTACTAATACTATCATATCATTAATAGCTGTTTCGTTAGGGGTTTGGACTCTGGTAGCTGCAAATGATCTGGGAAGTTGTAGCGTCAGGATAACATCCTGATAATCCGTTAGATCAGGATTTTCAGAATCAGTATCGCTACAGGAAAAAAGCAGAATAGTTAAGAGTAACGTGATAATTCGAGTCATATCGATTATATGAATTTACTTCCTAACATATTTTATTTTAAAATTGTTCATTTTCCATAAATTAAAATATGAACAAATTTTATCGTCCGGCAGAATGATCTTTTAATTCTGGACAGGATAAGGGAAAGAGAAGCATTATGTAACGTTAATATACCAAGCTCAAAAGCATATATAAGACAGGTGGTATATCGTCTGGTCGAACAGGTGCATATCGTCCGGTCGATACACCTCACCTCGACCAGACGATATACCACCTATCGACCAGACGATATCAGAGGCTTCTTAAATTCAACACAAAACAGTCCCTACAGAACATAACCGTTAGTCTAAGAACTCGCCGGGAGCGCTGAAAGCGCTTTTCGATTCTAGCCCAGCGCTTTCAGCGCTCTAGATAGACTCTTAAACACTAAACTGACAGCTATTCCCTACAGAGCCTGCAATAAGGTTCTTTAGTACCGTATAAAAATATAAATCCTGGATATCAGATATTCCTGGAGAAGAAAATGATGTAATAATATTATATCATCAGGGGTAGGAAACCCCGGACCTTGCAGTCCGGGATGACAAACGATTAGGAGTTTTGATCTTTATATTCCTTGCGTGTGTGTATTACAGGGTAATAGAAATGAAAATCTTTATATAAGGTCTATTTCGCCAGAGAGTATAGGACTCTGTGCCAAATAGTTAGTATCATCTGCATAAATATAGAGAAGAGAACCATCTTTAATTGTATTGATGATCGGCTTTGTTACTTCCCTTGGAAGCGCCGGGCATCCCAGGCTCCGGCCCAAACGGCCGGTATTAGCTACAATAGAGGGGCTGCAATAATTAGAACCATGGATGACAATGGCACGTTGTTTTGCCTTGTCATTAATTCCTTCTTCCAGTCCTTCCAATACCAGAGAATATCCATTTCCTCCCTGATAAGTATTCTCCGTTACAAAAAAGCCCAGAGAGCTTTTGTACGAACCATATTTATTAGAAAAAGAAGTAGCATATACATCACCGCTGTTTCGCCCATGCGTAACGAGAGAAGAATACAAGAGCTTTCTTTGCTCCATATCCAGGACATAAAGCCGCTCTTCTGTAGAAGGCTTGGAAAAATCGATCAATGTGAGTATATTCTTGTTTTTCTCTTCAATCTTATTGTATCCAATAAAGGCTTGCTCAAATGCTTTATAATTCACAACTCCTTCCAAATCCATCTCAACATAACGTAGATAAGCTTCGGACCAGCTTACTTCAGCTGGCTCTGTGTTTTCAACATTCATATATCTGGCTGGAAGGATAAATAGTAATAGTAGTATTATGACTTTTTGCATATCTGTTTTTAATTTCCATCACAAAATTAGAATTATTCTATAATACCACTAGTTAATCTATAATAAAAAGAATTGTTTCATCTAAAGAATTGTAATCATTAACTAATGTTTTGAGTTAAATTTATAATAATATGGCTCTTCCTATCTACAATTACATTTATATGTACAAATGTCCATATTTAAATGATGGCGTCAATAGTGAAATTTAGTGCAGATTAGGGACAGATAACAAAGAGAATTATCCTTTGATACATAGATAGTAATAAATAAAAAGAACCCTTCATTGACAAAGCAAAAAATTAAACATAAAAGAATATGCAGGTGCACATCCGGGCACTATCCTATTTTCTATGGATATGTACAATATTCTATGGTTCATAAGCTTTATCCGTCCTAATTTTGCCAGCGTACTTAAAATCATAATAACTTAATATCTTATGAATAGAATTTTACTTTTATTTATTAGTTCCCTGATAGGCATATCCGCCTCAGTATTTGCCCAACGTCCGATGGAAAATCTGGACAGGGGATTGGTAGCTGTTAAAGTCAGCGAAGGAGTGTTTTTAAGCTGGCGTATAACAGGTCAGGAATGGTATGATGTAAAATACAATGTGTACCGCGGAGGAAGCAAATTAAACGCTCTCCCTTTGGAAGTTTCTAATTTTACAGATAGTGAAGGAACATTATCCTCTGTTTACACAGTACGTACAGTGATCAACGGAATAGAAGGAGAAGATAGTAAAACAGCTCCCGTACTTGCCGATCAGTATCTGGAAATAAAGATGCGGGATATTACCAGGAACGGACATGATTATAATTCACTCTATTCTTTAAATGATGCAACCATAGCCGACCTGGATGGTGACGGTGAAATGGAGGTTATTATCAAAAGAATGAATACCGACTTCTCTGTAGCCAATGACAGTGTTTTCACCTATTTCGAAGCCTACAAGCTGGATGGAACGTTTCTATGGGCTATAGATTGCGGTCCAAACCTCGTCAGCAGCGGACATGTGGAAACCAACCTGGCAGCTTTTGATTTCGACGGAGACGGACGTGCGGAAATAGTTATGCGTACAGCTGATGGCACGATTGATGGAAAAGGAAAAGTGATAGGCGATGCCAACGCTAATTACCGTCAACATGTAAACCAGACGGCCAATATGCAATATATGACACAGGGGCCGGAATTCCTTTCCCTATTCGACGGACTTACCGGCGAAGAAATAGACAGGGCAGAATATATCCCGCGCGGAGATGTAAACAGCTGGGGAGACGGATACGGACACCGTGCCAACAAATTTTTCTTTGGTGCACCCTATCTGGATGGACGCAACCCGAGTGTACTGATTACCCGTGGTATATACACACGTATTGTTATGCGTACGTTTGATGTAGTAGATAAGAAACTCGTACGCTGTTGGGAAAATGATTTCGACACAAATGAATGGCCGGATTATTACGGACAAGGCAATCACAATTATACCATTGCAGATGTAGACGGCGACGGACGTGATGAAATCGTATATGGTTCTATGACGGTAGATGACAACGGCAAAGGACTATATTCTACCAAATATGGTCACGGTGATGCCATACATGTAGGCGACTTTGACCCTTATCATAAAGGTATTGAGATATTTGCCTGCCTCGAATCATCTCCTCACTGGGGTGCAGCTTTCCGTGACGGGGCAACTGATGAGACTTTTATTAAATATGTGCGCGGACGCGATTGCGGACGTTGTTGTGCAGGAAACGTAACTGACGATTTCATCGGAGCCGAACTCTGGGCAGGCGGCAATATGTGGAGTGCCACTACACGTGAAAAGGTCGGGACTTCAGGGGGAGCAGAAAACTTTATTCTTTACTGGGATGGAGATTTACTACAGGAAACATTTGACTACACCAATGTAAATGATGTAACAGCCAATGGATACGGAACTCCTGCTGTGTTTAAATACGGACAGGGAAACATCCTCGAATTCCCGGGAACAGCTACCAACAATCATACAAAAGGTAATCCATGTATGCAGGCAGATATATTCGGCGACTGGCGCGAAGAGTTAATTCTAAGAACAACCGATGACATGGCCCTACGTATATATACCACTACAGAACCTACGGAATACCGCAACTACACTCTTTTGCACGACTTCCAGTATCGTCAGGCTATCTGCTGGCAAATGTGCGGATACAATCAGCCGCCACATGTAAGCTATTTCCTCGGAAAAGCAGAAAATATCACAATCCCTCCTCCACCGGTTATGACCAATGACAGGATAGAAATTACTTCCCAGATTGATGATTCCGGGAATAACAACCATTTATTGATGGCAAATACACAAGGTGGAAATGTAAGTGTAAACGGAGTGGTTTCTCCTTTCGCACTGACAATAAATACTCCTGCTGATTATACATTGACCGGAGATGGCTCTTTCAACGGCGAAATGAAGTTTATTAAGCAGGGAGCAGGTACATTGACTTTTAACGGCAGTCATAACTATTCCGGCCCCACAGAACTATGGGATGGAACCACCTCTTTCAACGGTACTTTAGCCAACAGCCCGGTATGGATGAACCGTTTTGCCGAATTAAACAGTAGCGCTACCCTCACAGCAGGATTAACGATGGAATACGGAGCCATCCTGAGAGTAGCCGGAACTGATAGCAAAGGAAATCTGCATACAGGTTCTCTTGATGTGAAACGCGGAGCAATTATCGAATTTGATATTTACTCAGCAGATATATCAGCAGACCTGATCAAGGTAACAGACAGCCTGAAACTGGATAAAGAAGTTATCTTCCGTTTTACACCTCACAATATTGAAGGTGAAAATTCACCGGAACCCGGCAAATACCTGATATGCGAAACAAGTGGAAATATCCGTGGAAACATGAATGATATTATCATTGAAGGTCTTCCCGGCATAGTATGTTCCCTGATAGCAGAAGAAAACAATATTTACCTGGACATACTTCCCAGCCGTGATCCGGGCGAAGTATTCTGGAAAGGTGATCTCGAAGGTGGAATATGGGATTTAGCTACCACTGAAAACTTCCTGTTAAACGGAGAAGCCGTAAGCTTTGTTTCCGGTGACAAAGTGACCTTTACTGATGATGCAGTTAATAAAACCGTTACTATTCCGGCAATAGTATATCCGGGTGAAGTGATAGTAAATAATTCTGCTGCCTATGCCTTCCAGGGAAGCGGTAATATCTCCGGCAACTCCACATTCCGGAAAAACGGTACGGGTGAGTTAACGATCACTACCACAAACGACTATACCGGAAAAACAGAAATAACCGGAGGCACCGTAGTTGTTACCTCTCTTGCAACTTCTCAAAAAGCAGGTGCACTGGGAGCTGTAAGCAGTAATCCGGACAACTTTACCCTCGGCAATGCAGTACTCAAGGTAAATGGCATAACAAACAATGAAAGCGCAATCACTCTTAGCGGAGACAGTGCCGTATTTGACATTGCAGAATCATTGGACCAACAAGGAATCATTACAGGTGAAACATTGGTAAAAACCGGAGAAGGTACACTATCCGTATACCAACAAAATACGCATAAGAAAACCATCCTGAAAGCCGGAACATTGAAGGTAATTCAAGAACCCGACAACTACAACGGATATTTCGGAGATACACTTGTTATTGAAGGAGGTATGGTGCAATGTCTTCATAACAATAACTCTTATAGCCGTGCAGACTGGAATATTGTTGTGCCGGAAAATAAGGGCGGACTCATTAACTTCGACGGACGTTGCGCATATAACGGCTCGTTAACCGGAAAAGGAACTTTAACCGTTTATTCTCCTTTTGTACGTTCAGACGTTTCCGGAGACTGGTCTAAGTTCGAAGGTACATTGAAAGCAACAGGAAACGAAATCCGCTTCAACAATTCCTATGGAATGCCTTTAGCTGTTGTTGACCTCTCTGAAACAACAAATGCGTATAATGAAAAACGTACAACTTTCACTGTCGGGGCACTCACCGGTTCAGGTAAACTTGGCGGTAGTCATGATTGGGTTGTAGGTTCTGCCAATATCGATTGTTATTTCAGCGGGCAAATAAACTCTCCGTTAACAAAAGTAGGTACTGCCACTCTGGCATTATCCGGCAACACAGAATCAGAAGTTGCAATTACCGTAAGAGAAGGAATTTTAATGATAGATAATGCAGACCAGACTACAAGCGCCACAGGAAAAGGAAGCTTAACTGTAGAAAACGGTGCAACACTGACAGGTGAAGGATATATGGGAAATGACCGGATCGAATTAAAATCAGGTGCAACCTTCAAACCCGGAAAAGATTATACGGGTAAGCTAGCCGCAGCCGGTATAGTTTCAGTAGAAGAAGGTGCAGCATTGGAATTCCGGTTGAATGATAATAATTCTGTAGTTAGTCTGGACAATGTCATTCAATTAGTATTAAACGGAACTGTCCGCGTAATATTAAAAGATGGGTATACACCTCAAACGGGAGATTCCTTTACCTTATGGAATACGGAAGCAATAAACGCAGAAGGAAATTCTACACTGGATTTACCTGAGCTTCCAGCCGGTTTCTCCTGGGATACAAGCGAACTGCTGACCATTCACGGAATATTAAAAGTTACAGGTACTCCTGATAATATAACCTCGGAGTTATTTAATGAACCGGTTACCGTATCTGTTATTACATCAACAGGAACAATAGTCCATCATTTTGAATGTCTTGGTAGTGAAATCCATACTTATATTGAAAAACTATCACTGGAAGAAGGAGTATACATGATGAAGATTGACGGAAAAGAAAAGAGTATTATCAGAAAGTTTATCAGTAAACCTTGAGAAAGATAAAGATATAAATCGCTCAACTTATTCCTGAGGTTAATGCAATAAACACTAAGCAATGGAATAATTGTTTTCAATCCTTGAACGGTTGGGTATTAGGGAAACCGTAGAAAGATAACTCAGGGACAATTAAAGAGGTTGCCGGAATTCCGGCAACCTCTTTTCTGGAAAAACCCGACAATCCAATAACCCTTAAACAATCAATATTACAGTCCCTATCAGATTAATTGCATAATTGCCGGCGCTTTTAACAGTAAGTTTAAATTCGATATCAGCAGGACGGGCTGCAAGATCTACAACAAATCCTTTTCCTGAATATCCGGGATGCACTTTCACATCTCCTTCTTTTGGCTGACATGAGAGCATTAACAAAAGAAAAAATATTATATACATATTCTTCATTTCTTGTTTGATTTTATTTTTTGTAATCTGAATGAATAACTCAAATTCTGATTCTCAGGAACTCTGTATTCCGGTAAAGTAACAGGCCCACAACTTGCATTTCCAACCCCTTCCTGTATACAGTCAAGGTTGAGATATATTTCCGGTCTGCGAATCCCATCCAGTTTGAAATCGTGAACAGCATTCCATAAATCCTGATCAGTAAAGTGTAATGCACTAAAATTTAACCTGTCTTTTGACTGGATAAGTAGTCCGGTATCACTGTTGTCTGATATCTCAATGAACCGTATATCTTCCCTATTCCCCATACTTTGAGAACGTACATAACGCTCTTGCTCCATACCTTTTACAGTTGTACCATACAAACCAAAAAATGTCGAATGCTTTCTATCTGAATAATTTTCATGTGGCCCTCTTCCATAATACCTGATATTTTCCATACCAGCCGGAAGCACAACTTGTAAACCTAAACGATGAACATATGGAACAGAAACAGGGGAAGAGAAACTTGCATCTACATCTATTGCACCATCAGCATAAATGGTATATTTTACCTGATATGGGATTTTTACTACTTTAGCTCTGTCTATTGTCGCAATCAAAGATGTTAATACCGTAACGAACTTGTTGTCATCCGATAATTTCCATGTGAACAGGATATCACTATTTGTTGTAGAATAATATGCTTGATCTGCATACTTATCATTATTTATGCTGCGGTACCAGTTTAGATTAAATCCTTTCTGGCCATATATCATTTCTTTATCATCATACTCTAATGATGTCATTATAGCCGTTTGAATATTAAATATAGTCTTAAATCCAGAGCCGGTTAGAACTAAATTGTCTCCTTGTTGAACAGCATTTATATCTGGTAAAGATGGCGTATCCAGAGCCATCAATGATTGCTTTCTGTTTAATGCAAATTGTTCGCCGGCTACTACATGACCTGCTTTCGCCCAACTTGTATCTTCCTTTAATGAGAAATATATATTAAGATAGTATTCACAGCCTGCTTCCATATTCTTATTGAATGGAATGGTTATCACCGTTTTTTCATCAGGAGACAGCTTTATTGATGGAACTGTTCCAGACTCTTCTTTCACACCATCTTTAAGCACTTCCCAACTAACATTAAATTCCTCAAGATCAGTGAAATCATATTTATTCTCAATCTCTATTTTCCCACTGTTTACAGATAGTGCTTTAAACTTAATATATTCATATATTTTTTTCACTTCCAATAATTTTGCTGTAACACGGCGGTCAGGAGTAGTTAACCCATTGCATACAAAGTCGAAATCATTTGGTTTATCTCCGAAATCACCACCGAGATAATATTGGTTAGAAGGTTTACCATACATATTGATACCCTGGTCAACCCAATCCCAAATACAACCGCCTACCATTCGCTGCGACTTATTTTCTATGTAATCCCAATATTCGGCAAGATTACCCACAGCATTTCCCATAGCATGCGCATATTCACATAGGAAATAAGGTTTATCAGAATCTTGTTGATCGAAAGAAGCCATTCGTTCCAATGACGGATACATATGTGAATCTATATCGGCTGATTCATTTCTACCTTCGTAATGAACAGGACGAGAAGGATCGAGTTGACGGCTTAGCTTGCATACTTCATCAAAGTTTTTCCCGTTTCCACCCTCATTACCCATCGACCAGAATATAATCGAAGAATGGTTTTTATCCCTTTGAATCATACGCTCCACCCTGTCCTTGTATGCCGGAAGCCATGATGCCATATCGCTGATAGCGTGATTTCCATGATTTTCCAAGTCGGCTTCATCCATCACATATAGTCCATAATAATCAAACATGGCATACATCCGCGGATCATTCGGATAGTGACTGGTACGTATTGTATTCAGGTTGTGCTGTTTCATCAGCAGGATATCCTGTATCATCGATTCTGTAGGGACTGCTTTTCCGAACTGGGGGTGTATATCATGACGATTTGCACCTTTGAAAAAAACCTGTTGATTATTTATATATACACGCTTATTCTTAACTTCTATTTTCCTAAATCCGAATTTGGAAGACATAGCTTCCACAACTTGTTCATTATGATCTTTCAATATTACAATAGCAGTGTACAAATTCGGCTTTTCTGCCGACCATAGAGATGGATTGTTTACAGTAGCCTGCAAGTCATATGTTAATTCTTGTTTTCCTTTCAGATTTTGAACGGGTTGGGTAAGATGAGCGACTTCTTTGCCAGCAGCATCCAATAGAGAAACAGAAACAGTTGATGCTCCTGATGTCTTCTTGTCGTAATTTCTCACAGAAGCTTTTACTTTGAACAGAGCAGAATTATAATTATTACCTGTAAATTCAGATTGCAGGAAATAGTCACGTACATGTACCTTTGGAGTTGCATACAAATATACAGGACGATGAATACCACTCAGGCGAAACATATCCTGATCTTCCAGATAACTACCGTCTGTCCACCGAAAAACTTCAACAGCAATACTATTATTTCCTGTTTTTACATATTCGGTAATATTAAACTCAGCAACATTACTAGCACCTTGGCTATATCCAACTTTCTTCCCGTTAATCCAGACATACATTCCACTGTATACTCCATCAAAGTGAACGAATATTTCTTTCCCGTTCCAACCCCCTGGCACATCAAAGTTTCGGCGATAAGAACCTACAGGATTTACTTCCGTTTCGTTAGTATAGCCTCTTTGCGGCTCTATAAAAGGAGGATTATTTTTATGTGGATAGGTAATATTGGTATAGATGGGTGTTCCATAGCCATGCATCTCCCAGTTTGATGGCACAGGTATTTCTTTCCAGGATGATACATCATAATTTGTTTTGTAAAAGTCCTTAGGCCGTTCCGATGGCTGCTTCACCCAATGAAATTTCCAGTTACCGTTTAGTGATTGGTAGAGCGAAGATGCCGGTTCCTCCCATGGTTTATCAAAGCTTCTATCATTTTTTAGGCTTTCTACTGATGGAAAGGGAATATAAGTGACATGTCCAGGTTCTTTATTAATAGCAAAAATTGTCTCATTCTCCCAGTCATTCTCGCTTTTCTTTCGTTTTATTTCTTTAGGTGCTTTCAATGAAGTCGGTACTAAACGCCATGTTCGCAATGTGCCCGGTAATTGGTACACATGTGCTCCTTCAGCATCCTCTCCAGTGAAAGAAAGATTCATGCCACTTGTTTTATGCATTATAGTATATGCTCCTGTTCCGGTAACAGTCAATTGCCATTGCTGATTACTGTTCGAGTTATTTGAGTCCCATTGAATAATACGGTTACCACTACCAGTAGTAATATTGTTATTATCCAAGGCTTTATTGAAAAACGGATTGGATATAGTATAATAACCATTGTCAAGTCTGGTTAATTTCCAAACTTGTCCTTCTCTGCTTTTTTTATCCTTAGCAAGATATAGAAGACCACTATTGGCAGGATCATCCATATTGTCCAACACCATTCCCGATGGGCTAACTAACTTATACAATACATTTGTATTGATTTGGGAGAATAGATTCTGTACTATAAACAGAAAACTTAAAAGAATGATGAAAAATACTTTTTGTTGCTGCATGCTGTTATTTATTTTTAGTCTCCAACAGGGGACAGTTATTTTGTATATTAAATTATACAAAGCCTGGTAAAATTAACCATTTTTTTCATCCTGTGGCTTTGCATAGTATAATGTATTTCAGAGAAACTAAAAAAGAAATGATAACTAATACAAATCTTTTTTTAGCATAACCCTAATTCTTTAGGTTTTTATTAATCAATTTAACAAATACATCTGGTGTAACTACTCTTACATTTGAATTCAAAGCATCTACAACAGTTTTTATATTAGATAAGTCTTTTGTCCATGTGTGTACAAATACAAGAGTGTACCCGTCCTTATTATAAGGATCAGCCGGGCGAGAATTAATATTTTTGATAACTGTATTTTCCTCTTCCAATCCCTCCCACAAATTATCTCTCTGTTCAATAACAGGCTTACCATTACTTGAGAATTGTATAGAACCTTTTGGAGACTCTCCATATCCTGTATAAATAAGAGCATCGATATTAGGCTGTGACAAATACTTATCCCACACTTCCATTTTATTGATAGCACCCTGATCTAGGATATTACAAATATTCAGCCCTGTCTTACCTAAAAACTCATTCAACTTTTCAGTATACGCTTCCAGTTTATCGGACGGCATTTTGCTAGGGAATATATAACTGCTACCACTAGGTCCACATATAAAATAATCATTACTTGTGCTATTCTCAAAATACCACCTTAATGCTGGCGGAGCAAGATCATACAGCGAGGGGCTTATAGTATATCCGACAGCAAAGCTCCCCCTTAACGGATTGCTGAAATACTGTTGCTGCGACCAAAGGTTATAAGCAATATTATCTCCATCACTGACAAGGAAAGTTACATAATGCACATTTTCTTCTGTCGTTACATCTGCAACAGGTGCTCTTTGTTTCAATCCTTCTGCATTGTATATACTACTTAATGGAGCCAGGTTCGCAGCCATATCTGTGGGTAGCATCGAAATGCCTTGCTGCGATGCATTCTCAACCATCTTGAATTCATTATCACCATAACCAAAACAATATGCTCCGGCATCCAGTCCTTTTAGTATAGTAGTACGCCAATCGGTGATACCATCATAAAAAACAAAAGCATTAGTTAATGAGATATAGTCGCGTAAATGATGGTTGATATCATGGGACAACTCTGCCGCATTATTTTTCGTAAATGCCTTAAGATAGTTTTCATAAACCCATTTTTCTGTTTTATCGGAAACATCAAACAACTTATTGGTTATCCCCATCATTATTATATCGTTTTCTATACTTTTATCAACAGCTATGGCATTTGTTGGTCCACACAATGCTGTTGCAGCAGTTACCGAACGTTTTTCCACAGTTCTGTTATATACTATATATCCCTTTATTATACCCAATGATTTATAACGGCTAATAATTTCTGAAAAGGTTTTATTGCTGACAGATACATGGTATTGTTTTCTCAAATACTCTTTCCATACAGAAGATGGCCCTCCCTCATCGATATAAATCTGTTCGGATGATGTTTTAGCTGCAATACCTTGTAAGGTCGAAATCAGTACTTTTTGCGCATCATTCAAACTACTTCCGGAAATAACATTAAGAGATTTCAATTCATAACCTTTCTGATGGACAATTCCGGTTTTTAGCACCTGAGTATTTTCTATAATTTCTTCTTTGGGTGGAACAGGTTTTTCAGGTTCAAGATTATTATCGTTCCCCGAATCGTCTCCACAGGCATAGATACTAAGTAATAGTATCCATGAAATTAATATCATATATTTTTTCATGGCAAAGTCTAAAAAAAATGGAGGCGACAGAATTAATCGCCTCCGTAGTTTATTCTATAAAAGATTTAGAAAGCTCCGATTTCGGCTATGCTTGTACTATTTGTAGCATATACCTCGGTAACAGTAATCTTCATATAACGAGCTTGATTATACAGATTGAAGAAGAATTTTCTGAATGGTTGACCTTCCCCTATCGGTAAATTTGAGAAACTTCCGTTATCGGCCCATGTTTCGCCATCCATACTTATCGAAACCTTGATATTCTTAGGCTGTCCGTGTCCATTTTCAGCCCAATCACCTTCGAAATATCTGTTCATTAAAGAAACGCCATGAAGCACGACAGCCTCGCCCATATCGATAGTGATATAGTGAGGTGGCTCGGGTTCTCCTCCTGCCCATTTGCTATGCCAGTATGTCCCAGGCTCGTCATCAAGTATGCATTGTGCTAATCCATTTCCTCCTCCTTCACCTGGTTCTTCCGTAGAGAAACCGACAATCGTCCAATTTGTACGGTCATAGACAGGGATATTCTCTGCATCAGCAACACCCGATACTGCGATGTATATCACTTGCTGATACTTATAAGCATTAGCACCATCGATTTCAGATATACGGATTGGCAACATATATGGGACAAATGATTCGAATTTATCTTTTGCCATGATTTTTGCAGTTATAGAATCCGTCATGTTTCTACCTTTTTCTATTATAGCAGAAGAAGGTATTTCATAACTATCCTCTGGTATAGGAAGATAGTTTGTACCACATTCGGAGTTATATTTATCTACTAAAGATAGATCCACCTCAAGGCCAATAGTGATATTATTATCTGCGGTCTTATTGACAGTAACATAATCAGCACCAGCCAATGAAACAACAAACTTAACTTCATGTGCCTCATCTGTTATTGAGAATACTCCTCCTATTGGCTCCTGTCCGTCGGGAAAGTAAACTACCTGTTTATCATCATCGGAACAGGAGATAAAAAACATAGAAAAGAATAACGATGTTAATAAATAATATATTTTCATTTTCATAAATTCAATTTATTGATTAGTAACCAGGATTTTGTCCTTTATTCCAATTATCTTCACCTCCATTCTGAGCTTCAATAGAAGGATTCTGATCGATAACACTTTGAGGAACCGGCATAAGATACATTTTAGGTAAGAATATTCTGTTTCTTACATCCACAACTTTGTAATTTAATGTACCATCTCCATTTTCTGTTATATACATCCCCTTTTCGGGTCTGTTAAGTACACCCGGTGATCCATCTGGCAATTTATCTGCAATCTTCCATCGAAGGATATCCCACCAACGCTTATCTTCGAAACTAAGTTCGACTCTGCGTTCACGACGAATAATCTCTCTCATCTTATCTTTATCAATAGTTCCATATGTAGCCTGAACTGTTGGAAGGTTATTATCTCTTGTTCTGACTCTATTTACCGCATCCAGAACGTCTTTGGTCGGACCATTTACTTCATTTTCGGCTTCCGCATAACTTAGTAATACTTCTGCAAATCGGAAATACATATAATTCTGATAGCTTTCCCCGTTTTGCGAATCACTCGGGCTCTTTGATTCATCCAGTCTTTTACGGGCAAAATAGCCTGTATGGGTTTTATCGCCTGCATACCCTAAATCAATCTCATTAGTGCCTCCTACACGGGTATCGATAGTATAACCTCTCCAAGGGGATCCATCATAAAGAATTGTTTGATAGAATCTTTTTTCCCGGCCTGTATATGGATCTTGAGGGTCATAACCGGATCCATCCTCATATGTAGCTTTACCGTTAGCCATGGAAAACTCATCAACTAATTCTTGAGTAGGCTGCGAATTTCCCCAACCTACCTGAGCACCTACTCCATTCATTGTAGGCCCTTGTTTGAAGTCTATAGAAGTGCCCTTCTTTGGCCCATGCTGACGTGCAAAAATAGATTCGATATTATTATTGTTAGATTCCATAAATAATCCGGCAAAATCATCAAAAAGATCATAAACACCTAAATCCATCACTTCTTTATTTGTCTTGGCTGCCAGCTTCCAACGTTCGATGTCATTTGAGGGATTGCGTAATGCACTGGCTTCGTATAGTTCGCACCATCCTTTGAGTGTCAAAGCCGCTCCTTTAGTTGGTCTGCCATAATCACCACTATTCGTAATTTTCAAAGGCAGATCATCAGCAATTTCTCTTAATTCTGTTGTTATAAATTCAAATGTTTGACGGGTAGTACTCCTTGGGTAATAAATACCATCGCCCATTGTGATATTATCCAAAGGAACTTCAATGACAGAAACTCCTCCATGAGCTTTCCATAACCAATGATAAAACAATGCTCTTAGAAAGCGTGCTTCCGCAAGACGAAGTTTCTTATAATCATCGGGCAAAGTTGATTCTGAAACTTTCTTAATGAATATATTACATTTACGTATGCGCTCATAACTTTTGCTCCAAAGCCACATTTTATCGGGAACATCAATTTCCTTGCTTGAAGGAGTTAGTTGTGCTGTTGCAATATTGGCATATCCCCTCATCCAAAGCACCCCAACGTCCGAATTGTCTGTAAACTGATCAAGATGCTCTGTTTCGCCGTTTATATTGGGCAATTGCTCATAAATATCATTGAGGAATAAATCCGCATTTGATGTTGTAGCCCATACCTTATCATCAGTGATAAAATTCTTTGGGTTAATATCAAGAAAATCACTACAACCATTCAAGATGAATGTTAATAAGATTATTGCTCCGATTCCTATATATAATTTGTTTTTTTTCATTGTATTTAGGCTCTTCGTTTAAAATGTAATATTCAAACCAAAACTGAACACTTGCTGCTGATAGTAATACTGTCCGTTACTCGACTGAGCTTCCGGGTCAAGTGTTTCTTTTATATTAGGTGTCCATGTCCATAGATTCTGACCGGATATATAAGCCCTAAGCCTTTGAATAGACGCTTTTTTTGTTATATGGGCGGGAATGGTATATCCTATTTCCATATTTTTTAGCCTCAGATATGATGCATCGCGGCACCACCACGATGAATAGGCTGTATTATGCGATGGTTGGTTACTATACACCCTTGGGTATAAAGCGTTTGTGTTATCCGGAGTCCAATGGTCTTTAAATGCAAGTTCCGTAGCAGAACCCTGTTGGTCGAACGGCTGAACCAAGCTACCGCCTACAGGCAGACTTATCCGTGCTGCTCCTTGGAACAACAGACTAACATCAAAACCCTTATACGATACACTTGATGTAAAACCGTATATAATCTGCGGCATGCCGTTTGGTTGGCCAATAACAGTTTCATCATTAGAATCGATTATTCCGTCTCCATTCTGATCCTGATATTTTAAGTCCCCCGGTTTAACAGGTGCATCCGAAATTGAAGCAATACCCGGTTTTAACTTACCATCAGAAGTAAAGTCATCGGGAGTGAAATATCCTAAGGCCTGGTAGCCAAATTGGGTACCCCATGCGCGCCCGGTTCTTCTTCTGTTTGGATTGTTGTATGTAGAGGATGTCTCAAACATTTCGATCATTTTATTTTTAGCATAAGTAAAGTTTCCTTTAAACTGTATTACCAGGTCTTTATTAGCTCTGTAAGTAGATCCTATTTCAAACTCTATTCCCTGATTACTCATTTTAGCACTATTTATATCAGGCATCTTTGTCCCATATTCAACCGGAACAAGTACTTGTGGCTTCCAAAGCATATCAGATCGTCTTTCATAAAAGTAATCGAATTGTAGCGAAAGTAATCCATTCCATAAAGAAATATCAGTACCTACATTAAACTTCTTTGCTTTCTCCCATGTAATTTCAATATTTGCTTGCGGTTCTTTTTCGTATATCCCGATAGATGGTGAGCCATCAAAGAACGCCGAGTTTCCGTATAGTCCATATCCCGAAAGATATTGAAAATCTTCACCGGCTAAACTACCCGAAGCCCCATAAGATGTGCGTAACTTAATCATATCTATCCATGTATATTTATCAGCAATAAAACTTTCCTGTGAAATATTCCATGCTAATGAAGCTGAAGGAAAGAAACCCCAGCGTTTTCCCGGTGCAAAATAGTAGCTACCGTCATAACGACCTGCTAACTCAATGAAATATTTACTTGCATAGTTATATGCACCTCTAAAAACAAAACCTGCCTGAGAACTTCTCCATGAACTACCATTATTACTAATATCACTTTGGCCTACACCACCCATTCCTATTTCGTCAATATCTAATGGGAAATTTTTTCTTTCTGCCAATAAATTCTTGTTTTTTTGTTCACGGGCCTCGACGACTGCCAGCAAAGAAATATCATGCAATCCAAATTTATTGGTATAGTTAAGATGTGCCTGATATGTAAATGCTTTTCTGTCGGAATATTCTTCATTCAACTGAGGCTTTGAAAAGTCAGTATAAACTTCATTGTATGTTGTTGGATCTGTTGAAAAGTCGGGAGCATATGATAATATAGGAGTTTGCCATATTTTACGATTATAGGTCTGTGGGTCATAACTAACCAACCCTTTTACACTTAACCCTTTCAGGAATGGCAACTGCTGTTCGATAGAGAATGTCGTATAAATCTGTGTTTCATCTCTTTTAGCATAACCACTTTCATAAATGAACCCAACCAATGATTTTCCGATATAACTTCCCCATAGACCATTGGTATAATAAATAGCAGATGTAGGAGGTGTTCTGAAACCCTGATACATAATACCACCATTAGCTGACGTGTACATTTCATTTATATTACCGGCTTCGATCCATACTTTCCCGGGGAAATTATATTTTGTCACATATCCGGTAATGGAGGCCGATACTTTAGTTGTTTTTGTGGCCTGAATATCAATACTAAGTTGGCCATTATATCGGTTCGACGATATAGTTTCAAATTGCCCGTCTGCTTTTTGGTAACCTAAGCTGGCATAATACTTAACAAATTCGTTACCTCCCGATAGTTCCAGATTATGTTGTGTAATGAGTGAGTTCTTTTGTAATACTTCCCTCAATCCTCTACTATTAGGATACATATCCGGATCTGCGTCGGAGGCTCCATCAACAGTTTTTTTATACTGCTCGATTTGGTAATCACTAAATGGAAGATTCAACAATCCACTATTTCGTGCTCCTTCGTTCTGCAATAATGCATATTGGTATGAATTAACCATTTTAGGCATTTTTGTCGGATTTTGAATACCTACATAACCATTATAGGATAGAGACGGAGCTCCAGTTTTCCCCCTTTTTGTCGTAATTAATATTACACCGTTAGCACCTCCCATACCATAGGGAGCAACAGCAGCAGCATCTTTCAGAATAGTAAAACTTTCGATAGAGTTAGGATCAAGATTTGAGAACGAACGAGGAACTCCGTCTACAATAAGTAAAGGATCTCCGTTTCCGGTTGTCGATGTTCCCCTGATACGTAGAATAGAACCATCTATTCCTGGTTCTCCACTTGATTGCTGAGCTATAACTCCCGCTACATTACCAACGAAAGTATTAGATAAATTTGTTACCGGTTTTGCAGCGACTTCAGAGCCTTTCAAAGTTGATACAGCAGCAGTTAATGAGGTCTTTTTTACTGTTCCATAACCAACCACGACTACTTCATCCAGAACCTTGGAATCCTCAATCATAACAACAGATATACTACGCTGTTTACCTACAGTTATAATCTGGTTGATATAGCCTACATACGAGAACTTCAACTGAGAATTATCATTTACTACATTAATGGTAAAATTACCATCAATGTCGGTAATGGTTCCGGAAGATAATCCCTGTAAAGCAACACTAACTCCGATCAGTGGTTCTCCCTGATCGTCTGTAACATTTCCTGTGATTTTGACATTTGTGATTTGTACCAGGGTCTCTTGGCTGTTATCTTTTCCCTCTCTTAGTATAATCTGGCTACCAACGATTTCAAAACGAATCTTATGGTTCGGTAATACCTGCTTTAATATTTCATTTACAGTTAGTTGTTTTGCATTGACATTAATATTCTTTTCATTTTTAATATCAATATTGTTATACATGAATGTATAGTCTGTTTGTTTTTCAATAGCTGATAAAAATTCCTTCAATGTCGCATTGTGAAGGGATAAATCTATCTTCTTTGTTGATTGAGCAAATAATAATTGTACTGAAAATAAAAGGACAGATAGTATTATCAAGGTTTTTCTGTACATAAATTAAGTTTTAGATTTAATAATTATTCGTAAATTTGCCCTAGAGACACAAAGGCCTCATGTTTATCATTTTTTTGATAACGACTCTGTTAGTGGGCTTGTTTCATGGCATGGGGAATTGCACTTCCTCATGCTTTTTATTCTTTATTCTTATCTCTTATATATAACTTTCACCTCCTCTCCATTTATTGTATATGTGATTGGCGTTAATTTATTTATTAAATCAAGCATCTCACGCAACGATTCTGTTTTTATAGTTAATGAATATATATTATTCGGATTAATATTATTAACATTTATATTTACACCATACCAATGTTCCATTTTCTTAAATAATTCTTCTGTTGTAGCATCCTCTAGTTTTAATCTATTTTCGGTCCATAAACTGTTCAGGCCTGCATCACACTCCATTAATCTGGAAGAAAGATTATTCCTGTTTACAGCAACTTGCTGATTAGGCGATAAGTTTGCTATAATATGATGGTTATTCGCATCTTCCACACTTATGCTACCTCTGTTTAATGAAACAGAAATAATACTGTCATTTTCATATGCAGTTACATTAAATGCTGTACCGTGAACATTAATAGAAACTCCATTCACATTAACAATAAATTTGGATTTCATATTTTTTTCAACATCGAAGAAAGCTTCTCCTTTAAGGGATATGTGCCTGTTATCCTGATTATAATTTGAATTATAACTGATATGAGAATCAGAATTTAGCCATACTTTAGTACCATCAGGAAGAAAGATTTGTGTTTTTTGACCTTTCGCCGATTTTACAACAAATTCTTGCTCACTATTTGATTTAGATGTAAAATATAGATAGGTAGTAGAAATAAATAACGCCGGAAGTAAAACAGCAACTGCAATATTTTTCCAATTGAATCTTGATTTTTTGGTAATAATCTGCAATTGATGTTGAAGTGTTTCTCTTACCTCTTGCTTTATTATTGGATCCATTGCTCTTCTTTCAGATTCAGACCAAAGAGACTCCAGCGACAAATCTAACTCTTTGTCTGAAATATTACGTGCAGAGTCTTGCAGTAACTTAAAGTCTTCAACTTTAATCTTACCTGACATATATCTTTTTAAAAGTGTTCTTAAATCCATTCCTTCAAGTAGTTGTTTTAAGGAATACACATTTTAACAAAATTGGTACCAGTCGACTCTTTATGTTTTAAAACATATTTATAGGAATATCCATAAGAAAGCTGAGTACTGGGATAGTTTTTCCCGTAAAGTTTTAAGGGCAAGTGAAAGTTGGTTCTTTACAGTTTGTTCTGATATATTGAGATCTTTGGCGATTTCTGTAATTGACATTCCTTGTTCTCTACTCAATTCGAAGATCTGTTTCTGCCGATCAGGAAGTGCATCTTTTGCTTTTTCGAGATTTTGATAAAATTCATCAAAATAAATTTCTTTCTCAATATTGTTATCAATGTTTTTCTGGTACTCTTCACTGCTTATATAATTTTCGAAAGCAATGCTATTCATTTGTTTGCGGAATGAATTGAGTATAAGATTGCGGGCTATTTTATATAAATATGCTTTAAATGGATACTCTGTTGATATATTATCTCTATTAATCCAAATGCGGAGAAATGTTTCTTGCAGAATATCTTTAGCCTCGTATGGAGATTTTATTAAATCTAATGTATATCCATATAGCAAATCGGCATAGATCTCATATAATTGATCAAATGCGCTATATGAGCCACCTTTTAGTTCTTTAACCAGTCGGGAATGGATATCCATAGACAATGCTTGTGAAATAGTAGTATTAGCCTTGCAAATATAGTAAATTACCCGAAGTACATTGTTGTATGGCCATAAAAGAAGTTCGCTCGTTTTTGGAAAACTCAATTCCTAGATGATAACTATTAAACTTCTTTTATAGGTTATATTAAACCGTTGAACAATAAAAGATTTAGAATTTTTAATAATTTATTATCTTTGTTTATGGAATCCAGTCATTAGAAAACTATAGCAGATTAATATAAGTTATTGGTGACTTAATAGGAGATGCGATTCTTTTTATAAAATATAACTTTCTAAAAAATAAGCCACTTAATAGTATAGTTCTGTTCCCAGTGGAAGTGACCTTTCGTCATATGATACTCAGAATGCAGCATATTCGTGTATTTCTTAAACTGCTCGATAAAATTAGACTGGTTGTTAAAACCCGCTTCCACGCTTAATGCGGATATTGTCATCCTCCCGTCAATCAGTAGTTTTTTCACATGTCCGATCCGCATTTCATTCAGGTACTGAGCAAATGTTTTCTTGGTTCTTTCTTTAAAATAACAGCAAAATGCAGTAAGTGCCAGTCCTACCATTCCGGCAACATCTTCAAGATTGACAGGTTGGTTAAAGTTTTTCACCAGATATTTGTATATCTTATTAAAACGTTCGAAATCACCGGAATCTACCGACTCAATAAAACCTACACTTGTTAATAGTTCTTTGTGGTTGCCATTAATTCCAATACCCGAAGTAAATTGATAATTTTAGCAACTCCTTTCTTATCTACAGCTTTGTCTATCTCACCGGCAATAACTTCCCTCGACTTTCCATAAAATTTAATACCGCGCCGCGAATGTTCTATCAACTGGCGTATGTTATTCATCTCCAGAAGACGAATCATGTTCGGTTTAATATTTCTTTGCTGAAAGGATGATAATGCCAGGATACAATAAAATGAGGAAAATCTTCCCTGTAAAAGTTTACGTATTTGTTGCCACAAAAGACAGCTCCTGATAAAGAGGTTTCATAGTATGCTCGTATTATATAGTATGTCGCCTAGTATACACATTATTTGGAAACTCCAAAAAAAATATTAACGAAAAAGAAGCTTAGGACCTGTTTAACTGGTCAGCTATCTGATTAACTATTAATACAGGATAATTCCAGGGAATCCGATCCAATAAGTTATTGGGAAATAGGATACATGGGTTGGAATTTATTTAAAGCGTAGCCCTGAGATTGTATTTTGTATGTTTTAGCAGCGTTAAGATGTATGTTATTAATATAATACCCAAGTAAAACAGAGGCTGCCCTTTACTTTTGGGAGCAGCCTCTCTTCTATTATAGAACATATTTACATCTAAATTAAAGCTATATTACATTAGTTTAGATGCTCAGTTTATCACTTGCAGCAAACATCTAAAAGACTAATTTTTAATTTTTTTGAACCCATACCAATAACCATCATTCTCTTGTATATAGAGAGAATCTTTATTATTTCCGGGTATTTTATAAAATATATTCAGATCTTTTCGCTGCGGTAAAATAATTTGCGAATCCGTCAGTAAATAGCTGCCTAAATTTTCCTTATTATCGAATTTTAGTTCATCCATTCCATTTATATAGGCATAAAACTCGGTAGTTAATTTATCGGCTTTAAATGTATATACTAATGAATCTTTAGCAAATTTGCTATACCATGTTCCTTCAACAAGCCTATTATCCAAATAGAGGGTATTATCAGGTTCGTTGTTATTATCGCAAGAGATAAAATCGAATATAACTGACAATGAGCAAAGAATTAATATTATTTTTTTCATAAATCTAGTTTTAGAAGGAACTTATATTTTTTCTCAAAATTAAAAAATATTCTTTTACTGGAATCTCTTATAAGTGAAAAAGCTATTAGTCACGGGTAATATACTTGTTTCAATGATGCCTTTCCCTTTACGTATAGGAATGATATACTTACCATCTGGTGACGTTCTTTCGATAGGATAATCATTAAAGAAATTGAACTGGAACTCATCTAAACGTTCGTTCTTATAATTTATGGTATAAGTTGTGGTCACTTCTTTAGTAGTAGTTGTGCTACTATTTACTTTACCATTTATACCAATATTTATAATCTCCTTGATTTTACCAGAGATATTTGCGCCTACTTCGTTGCTGGTAACATAGGTTACAGAATATTTTTCTGTAATATTTTTTGTCTGGCCGTCGTTAGGATCAACTAAATATGCAACAACTTTCTTCTCTATTGGCTGGTATGCAATATCCCAGGAATTTAAGCGTGTATCGTGGCCATGATCCATCGGGTAGAACCATTTTTCCCCAATATTAGTCTTATTTATAGAATATGTATACTTAGAATGTCTAAACGCAGTAGAATGCCTACGAGATTCGTTTATATAAAGATTAAACAATTTTTCCGGGGTCACATAAATTTTCATACCTTCCGACACAACAGTTGCACCATTAATGACACCTTCAATTCGGAACATGAAACAGAAAGCTCTACCTGTCAATAATCTTTTTAAAACTTCTTCTCTTGAAAGAGGGCTCTTTTTATTACTTGTACTTCCGTAAAATAATGGATTATTTCCATTGTCGGTTGCAATAGATTCGAGTCTTTCGAAAGCATCACCTGCTATTTTAAATCTAAAAATACAATCTTTAACGTCAGAACGCATAGTATTTGGAGTTTGATTTGGAGTTGCCATTCCATAATACATCATGGAGCGAGTTGCTCTCAAATTACTTAATGAATTTTGATAAGCTTTTAATAATTCCGGGTCAATATCATCTTTTGGAACCAATCCTTTATACTGGTATTTCTCGCTCAAAGTTTCATAACCCGATGTTCTTGTCACAGCTTTGTTGGCGAGACGTGGTGAGAAAACCGGATCAACAAACTCATACTCGTTATTGATAGACAATGCGGAATTAGACCTCACGGCAGCCCCTTGCTTTTTCTGTACACTACCGCTTTCATCTACTACAAATACTGCAAATCCTGGAATTTCGTCTTCAGCAAGAGTTTCAACAACTTTACCATTTAAGTAGAAATTATTAGAATACAAAACAGGCATTTCTTCATCGTTAGTATCAATATCATCTACTTTCAGGTCTGCGATTTCTGGAAGGTGAATATTTAACAGGGGTACAGCAGCTTCAATATCACTCAATTCTTTGTTATCTTTCGCATAAGATTCCAAAATTTCTTTAAGTGACTGACTTTCGTCTATTTTCTTATCTTTGACAAGCGAATAAAAAACATTATACCCATTGTCAAACTTTTCCAAAGCCTGTGATTTCAGAAAATCACGTACTTCTTTTTTCTCATAGGCGGCTTTTGACAAAATCTCAGAAAAACGCGCCATGCCTGTTTCCTTATCCATAGATGAAATAGTTGATGAACTGGTTTCATTTGGTGTAGAAACATAATCATTTTCACTTGTACATGAATTAAAAAACAATCCGCCGATCAGCAGTGTTGCAAAAATTAATAAATCTTTTTTCATAATTTTACCATTAAAGTTTGTACATAAATTATTTTCTCTAACGGTTACAAAGTTATAGTCAAATATCGGTTATTATATTTGCATACAATATAAATCTCTTTGTCATTCGGTATTCTATGATAACTGAGAATCAATCAATTATGTAAATTCTCAAAACTTTTCTTTGTATTTTCCGTGATTTACATTGTATGGGGTAAAATGAAGGTTGGTTTTGGGCCTATGATGGTATGTTTTTATCGAAAAAATCTGTGAGAGACTCTTCTTCAGGGATATTAAGTTTTTTACGAATATTTGAAGAATAACGGTAGATCGTATGGATACTTTTATCAAATATCAGGGCAACTTCTGAAACTGAAAAACCTAATTTTAAAAGCATAATTAGTTTAGCCTCGGTTTCAGTTAAATCAGAGAACTGCTTTCCAATCTCATGGTAATAATTATCAAAAACGTTATTCGTAAGTTCTATTAATAAATCCCAATCCACAGTAAATTGATCCTCCCGCGAGAAAATTATTTTATTGTATTCACTTAGGAAATCTTTATGTTTAGCTTTGTTTGGCGATATACTAAGCCTGATCATTTTTATATAAATTTCAAGTCTCTGATAAAGTGCATGACGAATAGAATTAATTATTATGTCTTTGTCTTTCAATTCATTATTAAACTCTATGCTTTTCCTTTTTTTAATAGACTGATAATACAAAAAACATGCAATTAAAACAATCAACGCTATGACAGATAAAGATAAATAACGCTGTCGCTCAATTGTGAGTTCTTTGTTTCTTTTCTTTATTTTTTCAACATTGTATAAATGTTGGTATTTTACAGTGGTATGTTTGAGTTTTAGAAAAGTCGAACTTGAAAAAGAATTGGTTAATAAATAGTTGTCAAACTTTTCAGGAAAATTAGAATCCAAACTGGATTCGTAAATTTTATGTATATTGTTAAGGCTGCCCTGTTCTTTAGCATATACCAAAGCCATTTTTATATAGTAATTTGAGGAATCCCGATTTCCCATGTTTTCATAAATAGACGATAATAGAATATATTGCAAAGGAAATGCGTATCCTCTGTTTAATGTATTAATTGATTTTTGTATATAATTAATACTTTCTTCATATTGCTTGGTGTTCTTATAGACGATTGCTATATTTTTATAAATTTCAGCACGTGCAAATCTTTTTTCCTTTGGGATTTCAGACAGCACTTTGTCATATATAGTCAAAGCTGTGTCAGTCATACCAAGAAGAGCATAACAATCGGCAGCGTATCTCATACTGCGGTGCTTCATTATCCGATCATTATTCTTAATCGCAGCATCTTTTGCGATATCAAACCAGATAATGGCTTCTTTATATTCAAGCAAGTCTACATGCAGACCGCCTAACTCAAATGCGCTTTCTTGTAACAGATAAGAATTTTTATTTTTCTTACTTAAAGAATAACCTTCAAAATAATATTTCTCAGCCAAGGCTAAGTTCTCCTGTTCATCGTAGACGTTCCCCAACAATAATAGAGATTTGCCATAATTAACTACTTCTTCTGGTAAGTTCTTATAATAGTCTACAGCATGACGAATCAATGTATCAGACTTAATATCAATTCTATTTTTGATATGCGCCATTACAAGTAGTTTACAATATTGAGCATAATGTTCATTTTTCATATCTTCTGGAAAATCTATTGATTCAAGCCAATAAAGGGCAGAATCAGGATGTTGATTTAATACTTTCTCTGATTTCTCCAACAGCTCAATAATATTATCGTTTTTATTACAAGAACAAATAAAAACGGCTAGCAAGCAAAATAAATAGTATATTTTAGTGTTTAATGGTCTTATCATTTCTTATTATTATTATTATCGCTAAGTTAATATTTTTTTTACAAAAAAATCAAATATGCTATAAATTTACATTGATAAATAAGATTGTACAGAAAGAATGGTTCAAACACCTCATTAAAGTACCCGAATTAGCCGGATTCTATACGAAAATAATACACTAACGCTCTGCAGCAGATATATCAAACATATGGTAAGCATGATTTTCGGATGATAGAATTATAACTGTATTCATTCAAATAACAAATTAATATCAATACTTTCTATACATTTATTTTTTATACCACCAAATTGCTACAAAGCTGAATTACAAGCAAATGAATATTCCGGATTTAAATTCAAAAAAAACTATCCATCAAAAATGATCTCAAAAAATAAGAAAAAATGAACAGTTTGAAATTCCATCACAAATAAAAATATATTATTTTTACCAAATCAAATACACAACGAACACATATTATGGAAAATTTTAAAAAATCGAGAACGTACAGTTTTATTATTATTGCCTTTATTTATATACTGGCATTTATAGTCGGATGGGTTACGTTTATATACACTCCCGGCTATAGTGATATTATCCGTTTGTTTCTTGCTGACTTTGCAGCTACGGTTTTGGTCTGGCTATTTGGAATCTTCCTTAGGAATTCCTCTGTTTATGATCCTTATTGGAGTGTAGCCCCAATGGCTATTATTACTCCTTTGGTATTTTATTATGAAGCATTTGATATCCCCACATTATTGATGCTGATTGCCGTATGGGTATGGGGAGTTCGTTTAACTCTTAACTGGGCTTATACTTTCGAAGACCTGACTATTCAGGATTGGAGATATGAGAAGTTAAAAAATGAGACCGGTAGACTCTGGTATTTTATAAACTTCACAGGTATTAACCTGATGCCTACCGTTGTTGTTTTTCTTGCTATGATACCGGCATTTAAATTAATGACATTTCATCAGGATGTTAATATTTGGACATATGCCGGATTTGTTATTTCATTACTGGCTGCCGGTTTACAATATTTTTCCGATAGACAGGCCCATCGTTTTCGTAAAGAGAATCCCGGCAAAGTGTGTACCCAGGGATTGTGGAAATATTCGCGTCACCCAAATTATCTGGGAGAGATATTGATGTGGTGGGGTATTTATTTTATGTTACTTTCAGTTGCTCCACAAGAATGGTCAACTTTCGTAGGTGCACTTGCCAATACATTCTTATTTGTGTTTATCAGCATACCGCTGATGGAAAAACGTCAGCTTGAGAATAAACCGGAATATGCGGTTTATAAGGAAAAAACAGGAAGGCTTTTTCCGGGTTTTTGATCAATTTATATTCTACACAAAAAATAAATAGTTCGATAAGCTTAGTTATTATACTTCTTGGACAAAGTATAATGACTAAGTTCATAAAGTTATCTCATAATGTAAACATACTTAATTCGATATTTAGGAAATATAGTAATCAAAAATTAAATATTATTTATTATATAAAAAAATTACTTACAACTCATTTCTTTTTATTTTGAATATATATATTTACACAAAAAAAATATAAAACATAACTACATATAAACTATTTAGTGGATAATTGGATAATTAAATTTTAAATCATATCTAATATCAAATGGTTAAACACCAATAGAAAAAATAGTAAATTTGCTATTCAATTTAACTATAATAAGAAAGTATATATACCAGAGAATAAACTTAATTTCTTTAATATACCATTTTTATGTAAACAATTCCCCACCAAAAGTACTTATGATTAAATATTAACTTAATAACAAGAGGCATTTATGGACACTACTAAAACTAAAGAAAGTAAATCCGTCATCTTTAATAAAAATAATATTGGAATCAAATATGGATCATCATGGAATTTCCATTTTTATAGTGAAATTTGTTCTGTATATATAGACTGTTCTTATACTGTAATTAAACTTGAAAATACCAAAACATATTATACAAATATTGGGATCAAATATTTTGAGAATTCCCTGCCTGAAACATTTATCAAGTGCAATAGATCTGCAATTATCAATTTTTCATATTTAAAAACTATCGAAAACAAGAAAAAAAATCTTTTTATAACGTTAATAAACGGTGATGAATATTCTATTTCACGCTCATGCAAAAAGAAGTTTTCGTCACCTAATTTATACTTAAAAGATATTGAATATCCTTGCGATAAATGTTTATATTGTACTAAAAAAAGCAAATGCAAAATCTTATAGTAACCATTCAGCATTAAAAAAGTAACAACTCAGCAACAAACAAAACGCTTCATTGATCAAATATTAAATATTGAGAATATATTTGCAGCAAATAGTTATTTACAATGTGGAAAATAGTGAGCAAAAACATAATCTGATTACCTGTTTGAAGGAAGTTTGTTTCATTTTATCAGACAACGATAAAAGTTTTTTAATAATGAAAGACAAACAAGTCAAAACAATTAAATATCCTCAAAAAACTCTATTAGAGGTAATAAATGAGAAAGAAGAATTCATTAAAATAAATAAAAACACAATTATCAATAACTCCTATTTCATTGCTATAGAAGACAAAAAGAAACGATTTATTTTAATGAAAACCGGAAATATTCTAAAAGTATCTCGAAAAAAATGGGATTACTTTAAACTTATATAGATGCATGCATAAAAACGGTGATGAGTATCCACCCTTAGCTACTCACTTAATTATTTTACAAATTTATCATCATGAAAGAAGTAAAATCAATTGAATTTCTTAACGAAATTGAAGGTTTAGAAAATGTTAGTTTATCAGAAGTAAAAGGTGGTTTACAATTAACTTCTTATGCTGGTGGATGTTCTGGTCAAGACCATCAGGCCGTACAAAAGTCAGCAGCTACTTTATTGAGCTAAAAGCTGATATTTAAGTTTTAGGAGGATAATTATATATCCTCCTTTAAAATTCACCTTCAAAATCATTAAAACGTATGAAACTTTATTGGTCACAATATAATCATCTTTATAGCTCTAAAAGATACGGATATTTATTATATAATGCAGAAACAAATGCGTTTGCTAAATTATCTGAAGAAACATTTAATGAGTTTCAACTTATAAGTAAAAACAATGAATTAATTGAAAATTTGGATAATGAATTTATTGATCAGCTTATTGCACAAAAAATAATAGTAAAAGATAAATATTCTTATCTCTACAAACGTAGAATGAGATATTATTTCAATGCTTTTGATACATCAAATTTAGGGTTGGCTGTAGCCCCAACAACCGCTTGCAATTTTATTTGTCCATATTGCTACGAAGAAGGAAAGAAAAATATATATATGTCTGAAAAAACGGAACAAGACTTATTATCCTTTATAGCAAATCATAAGAGAACAAACACACTCAATCTAACTTGGTATGGCGGAGAACCTTTAATGGGTTTTAAATCCATTCAAAGAATTCTTGAAGGATTAAAGAAAATTAACCACATTAAATTAGGACTACATAACATGCCTACTAATGGCTATCTTTTGTCTGAAGAAGTGAGCCTTTATTTTAAAGAAAATCCGATGAATAGTATACAGGTAACAATTGATGGTGCAAGGGAACATCACAACCAACTGCGTATGTTGCCGGGAAAGTTACCTACGTTTGACAAAATAATTAAAAACCTGGATACTTTCATGGACTACAACCCTAATACTCCTGTATTTATACGAATGAATTTATTAACGGATAATATTGATTCTTATGGACCAACCCATAAAGAACTTACCGATCATTGGAAAGGAAGAGATGTAACTATATATCCTGCTTTTATAAAAGACTTTTCCGACAATTGCAAGACCAATTGTAACTTAGTATCCAGAGAAGAAAAAATTGATTTTTTCACACAATTAAAAGATAAATATAATATAAACGTAACTTTTGAACCTTATAATCAATGTACGGGTTTATGCGGTGCTACTCTTATTAATTACTATGTGGTCGGTCCGGAGGGCGAAATGTATAAGTGTTGGAATGACCTTGGAGTTAAAGAGCAGATTGTCGGATACCTGGATAAGCAAGAGCCGACTAATTATGACTTACTCACAAAATATTTAGCAGGCCCAACATTAATGGATGATACAGAATGTAAGGAATGCACCATATTGCCTATATGTTCCGGTGGATGTTTATGGATAAGACATAAGAATTTGTATGAAAATAAAGGTTTCGATTATACATGTTGTGCCAGAAAAAATCATTTAGATAAAACCATAGACCTTCATTATGAGGAAGTTTTAAATAAAAAATCCGTATGAAACTGAGATTAGCTTTTCCTGCTGTTATTTTCATATTTCTTTTCAATACTTTGTACGCACAAAATTCTATTAAAGGATTTGTTGAAGATGAAAACAATAAGCTTATAGACTATTTTACTATTATTGTATTAAATCCCGGAGATTCTACAGTAATAAAAGCCGGTTCTTTTATTAATGGAGAGTTTGAATTCAATAATATTCAATCCGGTCAATATCTTTTCAAAATATCAAGCATGGGATATGCAGATTTTTATAAAAAATTTGAAATCGGGAATAATATAAGTGATCTGAAACTTCAACTCCATTCCTCGCCTATACATATCACAGAAATTGAAATTACAGCAAAACTTCCAAGAATAATAAATAAAAACGACAGGTATCTTATTGAAATTCAAAATACAGCATTAAGTGATGCCGGCACAGGACTTAATGCTTTAAAAAGAACCCCATTCGTTATCGTAGATAATATTTCAAACGAAATATCAATAGCAGGAAGGGGAGCAACCATGATATTAATTGACGGCAGAAAAATAAATAATATCCAGGAAGTTGAAATGTTAAACTCTCAGGATATAAAGCAAATAGAAATAATAGAAAATCCTTCAGCTAAATATGAAGCTGAAGGACATGGTGTAATAAATATCATTACTATAAGAAACAGAGAACAAGGAATCAATTTAAATCTTCTGGGCTCTTACGGTAGAGGAAGACATGACAGTGGAAAAGTCCTAGGTAGTATAACTTATGTTACGAATAAAATTATACTTTTCTCTCAATATGGATTCAATGCGGATAATTCGGAAGGTTATAATTCCTCTCTGGAAAAATTCGAAAAGCCCGATTATAGCTTTATATCAAGTCAAAAAAATTTAAGAAATCTTTATGAAACCAGAATGAGTGATTATGCAATAGGGATTAATTATACCCCTACCCCAGAGCACTCTTTTGGGTTTAAATATGATGGTTATAGCGGAAATATTTATTCACATACTATAAATGAAACAGACGTAATTAAAAATGAGGTAAAATCTCCTACTGAGACATTAATCAAGCAAGGAAAAGACAGCCCTAAAAAAAATGGATTCAATCTGAATTATCAATTTACTTCTGACAAATTCGAATTATCACTTATCACAGATTACACGAATTCGAAGACTAACTCAAAAAATGATCTGGAAGAAAAAGATAAAAACAATACATATGATTATCTGAAAACTAACAACTGGAGCTCTAAGTATTACTTATATTCCATTCAACTTGACACAAAAATACCTATAAATTACATAAATTCCTCCCTAGAAATAGGAGGCAAATATTCTGATGTTACCAGTAATAATGAAAGCAATTTTTATAATAAGGTCAAAAATGAGTGGATGATAGATCCGGAGTTTACAAGTGCTATTGATTTTAATGAAAAAATAATTGGCACATTCGTTTTATTAAACGGTAAAATAAACGACAATTTTCAATATCAGGCAGGAGTAAGGTATGAATATTCTGACAATAAAAATCAATGGAATTCAATCAATGACTCTATTGAACGGTCACATACCAGCAATTTATTTCCTAGTATTCTGATCACTCATAAAATCAAAGATAACTTATCTTTCAGGCTGTCTTATTCAAAACGAATATCCCGCCCTTCTTATGAGTCGTTGAATAACAGCGTATGGTATATTAACTCTTATTCTTCCAGACAAGGAAATCCTTATTTAAAATCAACAATATTCAATACGTTTTCACTTTCATCCCAAATAAATAAAATAAACGCTTCTTTCAATATATCCTATATCGAAAATCCAACTGATTTACTTTATATAAATGATCCGGAGCAGATTGAAAAACATGTAATAATAAGGACAAATACGAAAAACAGATGGTCATTCGGAATGAATGTTAATGCTTCTTATTCGTACAAAAAATGGTCTTTACAACCATTTTTGATGGTGAGTTATGTAAAAAGATCAATCATCGAAGATAATATAACATATACTACCGATTATCCTGGAATATATCTAAGTTTAAGAAATCAATTTAATTTATATAAAGGATTGGACATGGATGTAGACCTAACCTACAATAAACCTTCCCATAGTTTTAAAAAATTTAACGACCAATATATTTTCAATTTATCGATAAGGCAAAAATTACTTAAAGATAGACTGACTTTACAATTAGGAGCTGAATTTATACCTGTAAAATGGAAACAGAAAATGGATTACAGCTATAAATATATTGATTTTGTATGGGATGGAGATAATAGAAAATATGTTACCTTAAGTGTGAGATACAATTTTAATACCACTAAAAAACAATTTAAGTCGAAAACCTCTAATACAGATGAATTACGGAGAATGTAATTTTATATAAATAGTATAATGAAATTTCCTTTTTATAAACAGTTGGATGCAATGGATTGTGGTCCATCTTGCTTAAGGATGATAGCTGCTTTCCATGGCAAGAAGTATTCTTTAAATACATTCAGGGAGTTGTGTTATATGAGTAAAGATGGAGTTTCCTTACAAAATATTAGTAAAGCCGCAGAAAAAATCGGATTTAGAACTGTTGGAGGCCGCTTCAACTTTGATATACTCGCAAATAAGGCTCCATTACCATGCATAATATTCTGGGACCAGAATCATTTTATAACAGTCTATAAGATCAAAAAGAAAAAAAAAGGATTTAAAATATACGTTGCTGATCCTGGTAAGGGAAAATTAACTTATACTTTAAAAGAGTTTCTAGTTCACTGGACCGGAACAGATTCCATTTCAGAATCCAAAGGAATAGGATTAATGTTGGAACCGACAAATCTATTTAACAGCTCAGACGATCCCGAAACAGAATCATCAAAAATAATATTTCTAGGTAAATACTTTGTAAGATACAAAAAATTCTTTGGGCAGTTGGTACTAGGATTAATAATTGGTAGCATAATCCAACTTATTCTCCCTTTTTTGACTCAATCAATTGTCGATACAGGGATTTCTTCCAAAAATTTGAATTTCATCGTCTTAGTATTAATTGCCCAATTTACTTTATTATTAAGCAACACAATAGTCGATTTACTAAGGAGAAAAGTTTTATTACATATCAGTACAAGAATAAATATTTCATTAATCTCGGATTTTTTTATCAAATTGATGAAATTACCAATGTCTTTTTTTGATACTAAACTACTTGGTGATCTAATTGAAAGAGTAGATGACCACGACAGAATACAAAGGTTTCTGACGACTCAAAGTTTAGGATTATTATTCTCCGTATTCAATATTATTATCTTCGGAATTGTGTTATTGATATATAGCTTTAAAATATTTGCCATATTCATCATAGGAAGCATAATATATTCAGCCTGGATTATTCTTTTTCTTAATAAAAGACGTTTATATGATTACAAGCGTTTTGCACAACAAGGCATTAATAAAGGAAAAGTATACCAATTAATAAATGGTATGCAAGAGATAAAACAACAAGGATGTGAACAACGTAAGCGTTGGGAATGGGAAGAGACTCAGGCAGACTTGTTCAATATTGATACCAAACTATTGAATTTACAACAAACCCAGCGCGTAGGCTCAATTTTCATTTCAGAATTCAGAAACATTTTAATAACCTTCACTGCCGCCGCATCTGTGATATATGGAGAAATGACATTAGGTATGATGCTGGCTGTGCAATACATAATCGGTCAATTAAATAGTCCTGTAGATCAAATAATGACTTTTATTTATGATTATCAGGATGTAAGTATTAGCTTCGAAAGAATGCATGAAATTCATGAAAAAACCAATGAAGAATCTTCCCAAATCCATACTATCAAATCATTAGGCAACAATAATACGATCGAAATTAAAAATATGTTTTTCCAATATGAAGGCCCGGAAAGCCCCTATGTTTTATCTGACATTACTATTGAAATCCCTGAAGGAAAAGTAACAGCAATTGTGGGAGCCAGTGGTAGTGGGAAAACAACATTGTTAAAACTTTTATTAGGATATTACACTCCTGTCAAAGGAGAAATTCGTATTGGGAATTTACCGTTAAGTCAATTTAATAAAACTTGGTGGAGAACCCAATGTGGTGCAGTTTTACAAGACGGCTATGTTTTCTCTGATACAATTGCAAGAAACATCGCTGTTTGTGACGAAGAAATTAATAAAGACAGATTGATAAAATCAGCAGACATTGCCAATATCAAAGATTTTATCTATCAACTACCTTTATCTTTCAATACTATGATCGGACAAGATGGTCAAAATTTAAGCCAAGGACAAAAACAAAGAATATTAATAGCAAGAGCTGTATATAAAAGCCCTCCTTTCCTATTTTTTGACGAGGCAACAAATTCTTTAGATGCCAATAATGAGAAAATTATACTTGAAAACTTAAATGAATTCTATGATGGCAAAACTGTCATTGTAGTTGCCCACCGTCTTAGTACTGTAATGAATGCGGATAAAATTATTGTTTTAACCAATGGTAGGATAGTAGAGCAGGGGACACATGAAGAGTTAACTTCCCTGCAGGGAGAATATTATACTTTAGTAAAAAATCAATTGGAGTTAGGCTTATAACTTCTTTTTCATATTATGAGTAAAGAAAAAGACAACGAATTTGAGTTACGTAGTGAGAAAGTCCGTAATATCGTTGGGGAAGTTCCCTCATATATATTGAGATACGGAGCATATATGGTATCCGGCTTTTTGATAATAATCTTTATAAGCCTTTATCTAATACCCTATTCAGAATCATACACCACAGAAATAATAATCAAAACTATTCCGGGAAACGAACTAATATACAGCAATACGAATGGATATATAACATTTGTGGCAGACAATAATGAAGCGATTAAAAAAAATGAAAAGATAGGCATAATCAAAAACAACGCGTTACCAGACGGACAAGTTATATTCTCAAATATATCAGGGAAAATATATCTGAATTTTCCGTCCAATTCTTTTATAAATAAACAGAGCCTGATATGTGAAATTATTCCGGATACCATAAAAGATATTTATGGTGAAATAAACTTACCCCTCAAATATCGCAACATCAATACGGAAACTACCAAAATAGAAATATACCTTTATGATGGCAGTTTCTTAAATGGATATATTTCCAGATTATATTCAGTGAACAATATCATCAATAAACCGGAAAGCTTTAAAGCTGAAATTAAATTTAAAGAAGAGTATATATTTACTTCTCAAATAAATGGAGTTGCAAAAATATATTTTTCTCAAAAACGTCTACTTGATAAAATTCTCGATTTCATATAGTACCTTCTCATTACTTTATTAATTCTACCGTATCTAATTCTAACTGTATTTGAGCAAGATATATTTTATCGGGATAGTCCATAAAACTATCGAATCCTCTCAATGAAAGCTTATTTATATAAAGATCATAAGCTTTTTCAAGATAAAACCGGCATAGGGCTATATTATCTTTCTTTCTTTCAATCTTTGATAAATAAAAATACAAGTCTGCTAAATTGGCATTTCTGGTAAGCTGTTTCTGAAATGCAGATTCTGCTTTTACGTACTCTTTTATTTCATAAAACATTACTCCAAGATGGAAATAATCATATAATCCGATTTCATTGTTATTTGATAAATGTTTTTCAAGAATTCTGATTGCTTTTATAGTATCTCCTAATCCTTTATAAGAAAGAGACCGTATTACTTCTAAGTGATATTCACCATTATAAATAGTTCCGATATCCCAGGTAACTTTATTCTTTAAACATTCTATATCCTCTATAGCACCTTTATAATCTCTTAAAAACATGAAGCGACTTCCTCCCCGATATCCAAGATATAAAATACTATCATTCTGAACAGCCTGATCAATAATTTTTTTCCATGTCATAAATTCCCCCCTTTTCAGATAAGGTATAGCTTTTACATAATAAGCATCAGCAAAGTGAGGACATAATAAGATAGCGGAGTCTAATAAAGCCTGATTTTCTTTAGTACCCTGCAAGTCTGATTTATCTCCACGGTAGCTTCCATACAATAATTTACAAGCTTTATAGCATAAAGAATCATCTTTATAAAGATATTCGCAATTAACACCCTGCCCCCATATATTCAGGCCGGACAAGAAGATAAGAAAAAAAACAATTATATATTTCATACGTATCATGGCAATATAGCTTCCAGTAAGCCGTCTTTTATTTTAAAAAGGATATATTGATAATAATCACAAAGTGATTTTTTATCATTTTTGATTTCTTCTTTTGCTTGTTCTAAACCTCTGTTTACTTGAGTTTTCCACCCCCTTAGCTCTTTAGTTAATAATAATAGTCTGTCAGTAATTTCCCGAGGAAAATAACAAGACTTATAATTATTATCCATTTCATAAACTCTAAAACGATCAGTTTTACCTTCGTAATTAACTATAAACCTTATAGTTACATATCCATCTAGCCCTTCTGTAAATTTAAAATCAGTATTCTTATGAAAATATTCCAGTACCTGATATTTCTCTCCTTCAATCAACATACCGCACTGGGTGTTGTAAGGTAAAATTTTATTTTCGTCTAATAATTTGAAATCCGGATTATCAACTCCATAAATATATTCTATATCTCCTACTTTATTGCGAGACTCTTTATAAATAGATTGTGCTAGTAAACAAGTATTTAAAGAAAAAAGTATTGTATAAACTATTATATATTTCATATCGCAATTATATACAATATTAACCTAAAGTAATTTTAGCGGTTTTATCACCAAATAAGAATGATTTAAAGACCTTTAGGT